>WNGL01010598.1_pt1 | contig 10616 bp, 11 predicted proteins | sample 5400591 | NCBI WGS metagenome assembly WNGL01 (sample SAMN13153377, study PRJNA577476) | soil metagenome | isolation source: 80 cm soil or saprolite under Garry oak tree replicate 1 | place: USA:California | collected 2016-06-15
TGGAGGAAGATCAGGCCGGCGACGCCGACTGAGACCAGGAAAAGGACTGCAAGGATCGATTTGGCGCGCATCGCAGGCTCACCATGAAATAGGGGATTGAAGGATTAGGGTCAGAATGCCGGAAGCGGCAATTGGAACCGCATAGGGAACGGTCACCCGCGCCGGGGTTTGATTGTGCGTTTCGGCTCCCAGCACCGCCGCCGCCGGGCGCGGCATCAGCTTACCGGCCGCAAGGACGGCAAGCGTGACAAACAGGCCGCACAGGCCCATTACAACAAGGAACCCGGGCAGAGCATGATACCCGACGAGCAGCACGGCAGCAGCCATCAGCTTGACATCGCCGCCGCCAAACAGCCCGCGCCAGAACAACAGAAAACCGGCGGCGAAAATCGCGGCGGCCGCGGCGAAGCTGTCGAGCGCCTCGCCGGGATCGCCGGCCAGGATCAGTCGAACGAGACCGAGGGCGGTGACGGCGATGGCGAGCGCATTAGGGATGCGGCGGGTTCGCACATCGCCATAGGCGGCGACCGCGAAAAGGCCGGCCCCGAGGATTGGAATGACGTACCGCAAGAGGGTCTCCCGTGGGGGGAAAGCGGACGCGGCGTCGGACGCAGCAGAGCCGCGACCGACGACACGCCGACGGTTTCGATTAGGCGATGGGAATGCCCTTAAGATAGGTGCCAACGGCGCCGAACATCGTCGAGATGTCATTGCCGAGAATTGTCGCGCCGCCCGCCACGACGAGGGCGATCAGGCCGACGAGCAGGCCGTATTCGACCATCGCCGCACCTTTCTCGTCCCGGCCGAAGCGAGCGAGCATCGTTGGGAAGACGATCTGAAGCATACCGAACATGGAAAAACCCCTTGGAAGAGTTGGAAGAATGACCGGCAGCGCGACCTGCGCCGTTCTACCTATCAGTGAGTCAATCAATAGCGAAAAGACTCATCTCAAAATAAATATGATTAATGAAAAATGCGTTATATTATCAAGGCGGCTGGTTTTGTCAGGGAGTCGTGGGAGCCCCGCGACATAGCCGGCACACCCGCCACCACGGCAGCGATTCAGCGTGATTAGCAGACCGTATTTCGGCCATCGCCGCGCCATCCTCGTCGTGGCGCAGGAGGGTGAGCAGCGAATGCAGCCCGAACCGAGGCGTTTCAAGCATCTGACTATTCTTTCACGGGGCGCCGGAGCGAACCGCCGGGAAGGCGGCCGGCCGACAAGCGCGTTCTACTCGTCGGTGAATCAATTCCCGGCGAAGGATTTCATCTCGGAAAAATTGTAGCCAAAGCCGTATATGACCGGGGGGCCGACGGGCACGTCATGCGGAGCCGCCCTCCGGCCGCTCAGTCGGTTTCCGGCGCCACACGAACAGTGGTAGACTGCGAATTACGACGCGCGGCGGCGATCGCCGCCATCCGCCCGGGCAGGCGACGCAGCGCGGCGCGAGCCGGCAGGTCGACCCGCCGGTGCACCAGCACGCCGCCGCCCAGCGCCAGCAGCACGCCGATTGCCTCGAACCAGACGCCGCCAAGACCATGCGCGACGAGCGTCCCCGAGTGCCTGACGATGAGCATGAATGGAACCATCTGAAAGATGTAGACCGAATACGAGATATCTCCCAGCCAGCGCAGCGGTCTGGCGTTGAGGAGTCCGGCCATTCGTCCCGAATTGCTGACCGCAGCGAGCAATAGCGCCAGAAGGAGGATCACGATCGGGCCATCGGTCAGGTCCACGGAGCAGGTCGCAACGGTCATCGCCGTCACGCCGAGGAGGGTGGCGTCCTTCTCCCAAAATGTCCGGAAGAGTCGTTCGCTGTAGGTCCGGTAGGCGAGAACCCCCACGGCGAACTCGGGCAACGCGCGGAGCAGCGCAATCCAACCCGCAGTCGGGGTGTAGATCATGTGCTCGATCGCAACCCCGATCAGAAGCGCGATGCCGAGCGCAATGGCCGCAGGATGCTTGAGCCGAAGAATGATCGGGACGACAAAAGGAAAGAGCAGGTAAGCGTAAAGCTCCGCCGAGATCGACCACGATGGACCGTTGACCGAGATATCGTGCAACCAAGGCACCTGCATCAGGAGCAGAGAGGCGATCAGCTGAGTCTTGAAGGAGAAATCGGCCGGGAAGCCGAGCCTGCCGAGCGCGTAGAGCAGTAGGTAGACGGCGATCGTGAACAAGCTGGCGGGATAGATGCGGCAGAACCGCGCCCAGAAAAACCCGCCGACCGTTCGCCAGCGTCGCGCGCCGGCGAGGCGGCCGGCGTAGACATGGGTCAGCACGAAGCCGCTCAGGAAGAAGAACAGATCGACCGCCAGATAGCCGCGCTGCCAGATCGCGGGCGGCACGCCCCCAGCGTGATTGTGCGCGAGAAAACTGGCGTGGAAGAATACCACCGCCAGCGCCGAGATGCCGCGCAACACGGTCAGCGCCGGCAGCTCGGCCGCCGCGACTCTGCCTTGGCCGGCATCGGTGCGATCCTGCGAAACTCCCATCTTTGTCCGCTTATCCGATGCCGCGCGCCGCCGTCGGACGATCACCTTTCCACCCTCCGGTGCTTATTGTCTACGAGGCGCTTCGGACGCCGACATCTTGCGATGGGAAACGACCGCGTAGCGGTCGGCATAGGTGCGTTCCCAGCCGGGCAGATGATCGAGCACCGTCACCGAGGGGCTCAGCGGCTCGAATATCGTCCAGTCCACCCCATAATGGTCGAGCAGGCTGGGCAGCCCGTCGCCGATCCCGCTGGTTGCCGCGACGTAACGCGCGAGGAAGACATCTCCAAAGAGGTCGGCGCGACCATCGACGAAGGTCGGGATACCCTCGAACATCAGGTAGCCCGCGAAACGGATCGAATTGAGGACATGCCCGGTCAGTCCTGCGGCGCGGGCGGCCTGCACGGCAGCGACCGGCGCGACGGTCTCGCGAGGCCGCAGATCGTACCGATCGAGCGCAACCGCGGTCGTGCAAAACCCTAGCCCGATAACGATGACCGTAGCAAACGCTGGTGCCGCGGTGCGCCACCAGCCGGCTTGCGCGGCGCGGCCGGCCGCTGGTGGAACGGCCGGACCAAGCTGCTTGGCTAGCGCAACAGCAACCAGCAGCGGCGCAATGATTCCCAGAAGCTCCTCGTTCCTCACATGGGTCAGCGCCTCGTAAAGCAGCAGCAGCAGCATGGCGGTCCTCGGCGGGGGCAGCCTAAGACCCAACGAAAAACCGCCCAAGATCGCCAGCGCGATCCATGCCTCGATCGGCTCGAAATGGGCGAAGTCGACGCTGTGCCACTCGGAGATTGAGGACGTCGCAAAGCTCATCCGAAGCATCTCAAGCGGCAGCAGAAGGAGACGGATCCCATTGGGAGACATCAGCGCACTTACCGCGGCCAGGCCGAGAAAGACGCCCCACCCTCTGATTACCTGCAGGCGGGCCAAAGCCGGCGCTTGAGCGACGGCCTCGACGGCGAGCAGCCCGGCAAACGCCAGGCCGACGACAAACCCGCCATGCAGATTGCACCACAGGATCATGACCGGAAGCAGCGCAAGGGAAGGGACGCGGCCCGCGTCCCGCGCTCTGACGATCTGCGACATCCATATAACCAGCAGTGGCCAGGCCAACGCGTGCGGGCGGGCGAGCAAATGGGCTTCGGTAAGAGAAAATGCCGCGAACGCGCCGATCGCGGCGCGGCGGGGCCCAAGCGATTTTTCCAGCGCATGGGTCAACAGCGCAAACGCGGCCGCCGCCGCCAGTCCGGTCGCCGCGACGACGCCGCCCCATCCCAGCTGATCGTAGAGGGTGGCAAAGACGACCTCGGCCAGCCATTCGTGCGGAACCCACGTTTGCCCGCGCGCCGCGAAGGAAAACGGATCCTGGAAAGGTATTGCCCAATGATCGAGGATCCACCGCCCGATCACGATGTGGGAGAGCGTGTCGCCATCGTTGAGGAGCGCACGTGCGTAGACAACGCAGACGGCATACACCCCGAGGCCGACGAACAACGGGACAAGCCAGATGCGTGCAGCTTCGTACACTCGCCGGTCAGGCGAACGGGTGATAGCTGATTGCATTGAATATTGAATACTGCTGGGCCGTTCCGTCAGGCGAAAGCCGGCTCTGCAAATTCAGCCGGTCGCTGCGTCACAGGATCCGAACGCCAGCCGCGGCGCAGGCCGCTTCCTGTGGCCGGGTCGAGCGTCGGAAAGGGCCGCATCGCGCCGCCGTTAACCATCGTCCGCACGCTTTTGCGGCCGCGGGCCAGGTGACAGCGGACGGCGGCTACCGACATTCTCATCAGGTGCGCCGCCTCTTCATAGGATTTACCGTCGATGCCGATGAATTTGACGGCGGTCCGTTGATTGCTCGGCAGTCGCCGCAGCGCTCGCTCGACGTCGCGTAGCATCAGCCGCGCCTCGGGGAGACCGGCCGAGCGACCGGCCTCAGCCATGCCAATGGTATCGAGCGCCAGGTCAGATCGTTTCGACCTTGCCGCCGCGGCAAGGAACTGGTTGCGCATGATCGTGAACAGCCAGCCGCGCAGATTGGAGCCGGGCTCCCACAGTTGCGCGTTGGCGAGAGCCTGCAGCAGCGTCTCCTGGATCAGGTCGTCGGCGTTCGCCTGATCGCGATGCCAGCGCCGGACGGTGCGCCGCAGGAAAGGCAGCTCGCCCTCGATCCGACGGTGGAAATCGGCGTCTGCCGTCGGTGTTTCGGCGAACACGGCGAGGGCGATGCCCTCGTCCGCCGCAGCGTATTCCGGGTCCGTCGGGCCGTCATAGGGCGCCATCCAAGCATGCCCAAGGTGCTCTTTCATCTTTCCTCACAATTGAAACAAAGGGTAATTGTTAGCCGAAATAATTTAACAGTTTGTAACCAAAAGGTGCGATTAACGGCCAAAATAAGGTGGCCTTGGCCCCCTTCGCGGATTCTCCCAAAGACCAGATCTTGTAGCGTGTCCTGAAGTTACCCACAGCCTTCCGGATACCAATTCAACCGCGCATAGGGATAGAAGTGATGCGATCGCGCATTCCAAATGCTATGCTTGCGAAGTAGCCGCCATGGGGGGGCCCCACGGCACCTTGGCGTGCCGGGCGGCTGCATCGGGGGATCGGGCTGATGATACGCATGCCAATTATAAGTCTGGTGCTGTGCCTCCTTGTCGTCGCAGTAGTGCTGGCCGGAAAAGAGGCGAGAGCTCAGCCGCATGAGCTGCGGGTCGCAGTCTCGTCAGCGCAGGTTGTCGAGTTTCCGAATCCCGCCCGCTCCGTCTTTATCGCCGACCCCGCGATCGCCGATATCCAGGTATCGGCGCCCACCAGTGTTATCGTGTTCGGGCGCAAGCCCGGTCAGACAACGCTGATCGCGATCGGCGCGGACGACAAGCCTCTCGCCAAGATCCAGATCATCGTCGGTTACAACTACGGTGACCTGCAACGGCTGATCGGGCAGGACGTGCCGAACGCGAACGTCAAGATCACCGCGACGCCGGCCGGAATCAATCTGTCAGGCGTCGTGCCCAACGATGAGACAGCCGAGAAGGTGCGGGCGGCGGCGCAGCGCTATGTCAGCGACAAGGACACGGTTATCAACCACCTGCAAGTCGCCGGACCGGCCCAGGTTAATCTGCGGCTTCGCGTCGCCGAGGTCTCCCGCACGGTGACCAAGCAGCTCGGCTTCAACTGGGAAGCGATCATGTCCCAGGGGTCCTTTGCCTTCGGGTTGGCCACCGGGCGCAGCGCCTTCACCGGCGGTGGTCAAAACCTGAGCAATCTCGGTAACATTGTGCCGGCGGGCATCCCCGGTGCGATCGACAACTTGATCACCCGGGCCGGCCCGCTCGGCGGCGCCACAGCAGGCGCGAATTCGAGCTTTGTCAACCTCAACACAAAGCGCGCCACGGTTAACAATCTGATCGACGCGTTGGCCGAGGAAGGGGTCGTCACGATCCTCGCGCAACCGAACCTGACGGCAACCTCGGGCCAGGTCGCGAGCTTTCTGGCCGGCGGCGAATTTCCGATCCCGGTCGCCCAGAACAATTCCGGCGGCAACGGGACGACCATCACGATCGAGTTCAAGCCGTTCGGCGTGCGGCTCGATTTCGTGCCGACCGTGCTGTCGAGCGACCGCATCAGCATCAAGGTGCGCCCCGAGGTCAGCGAGTTGACGACCAACGGGGCGGTCACCTTCAACAACCTGACGATCCCCGCGCTCAACATGCGGCGCGCCGAGACGACGGTCCAGCTCGGCAGCGGCGAGAGTTTTGCCATCGCCGGACTGATCCGCAACAACAACGCCACTGACATCAACAAGTATCCCGGGTTGGGCGACCTGCCGGTGATCGGGCCGCTGTTCCGCTCCTCGCAGTTCCAGCACAACGAGACCGAACTGGTCATCATCGTCACCCCCTATGTCGTCCGTCCGGTGGCGGAGGGGCCCAGCCTCAAATTGCCGACCGACGGTCTAACGCCGGCCTCTGACATCGAGCGCGTCTTTATGGACCGCTTGACCCAAGCATCGACACCCGGCGCCGCTGGCGCGATCGGCCCCAATGGCGCAAGGCTGCGCGGCAATGCCGGGTTCGTATTCCAATGAGCGGGGATCAGCGGATGACCGAAGATAAATCCGGCGCGCTCGCTTCGCGCAGCACGACCCGGCGGTTCGCGATCGGGATCGCCATGCTCGCACTGGTCTTGGCCGGCTGCGGGACGACTGCCCCGCCAAGCGCCCAGGGACCGGTCGACCTCGGCGATTTTGCGGCGGCCCCGCGCGATCTGATCCAGGTCGAGAGCTACTCGGACAGCCGTGCGGTCCGGCTCGATCGCGCCGGCACGGTCGGCAAGGCGGAGCGCGACCGGCTCGCGGCGTATATCGCGGATGTCGCGAAAAATCGCCCGGAATCGTTGCGCGTCGCGCTGCGCGGTTCGGTATCACCGGCTCAGCTGAGGCAGGTTGAAGGTCTCTTGGTCGCGCATGGCGTCAATCCGCAGCACATCCGGGCGGATCGGCGGTCTGGGCCGCGCGCTCCGCGTGGCACGATTATTGTCGCGGTCGAGCGGGCAATCGCAGTGTTGCCCGACTGCCCGGGCTGGATCAGCCACGTTTCGGCCCCGGAGGATAATCTGACCAATCCGAATTTCGGCTGCTCGGACGTGACCAACTTTGCCGCGATGGTCGGCGACCCGCATCACCTCAGGCAGGGCGCGTCAAGTATCTATACCGACGGCGAAGTGGCCACGACGATGGTGACCGACTACCGCACCGACAAGGTGGCGGAACGGTGGAAGGATCTGCCGCAGATCAACGAAAAATCCAATATCCTTATTGGAAAATAATGGAACATACTACTAGACGGACCAAGGCCCCGGCCGGACGGCCGGCGGCTTTTGGCCTTTGTCACAGATGCGGAAAGCGAGGCCGTGCCGCAGGGCGTCTTCCTCGAGAAGGGACCCGGTGCGGTTCTCTGCGGCAACATCGCAAAGGCGATGGAGTACCTGTCAGAATCGCGCTCGCCGCGCGTTCTGGTGGTCGACATCATCGACGTCGCCATGCCGGTCACCGAGGTGCCCTGCCTCACCGATGTGCGTGCGAGCCCGGTGTTCATCGTCATCCTTGCGCGCAACGAAGTCGGGCGCTACGACATGCTGCTGGAGCATCTCGCCGAGCGCACCGGCCTTGAAAGGCTGCAAGGCATGATCTCGGTCCTCAACCGGTCGATCAAGTTCGGAACACCGTTGGCGAAATCGCTGCGCTGGCTGATCGCGGGAGCGCGGATGGTGCGCATCTCGCGCCTGGAGGAGCGAGGCGCGCGGCTTTCGGCCACGCTGCTCCTGCCGGTGATGGTCTTCATCCTGCCGTACCTGTCGCTGGTGATCGGCGAGCCGATCGGGTTGCAGGCGGCCGACGCATTCTCAGGCGCTTTCGAGCGCGTGACGGCGAGTCCGTGAGGGCTACCTGCATGACGATGCCGCCACCAGCCAAACCGCTCGCAATCCTCGGGCTTCTCGCGCTGCTACTCGCCGGGTGCGAGGCACTCGACGGCTTGGGCGGGCAGCCCCCGAGCGTCAACCTCGACAGGAATGCCGTCGCCCGCGTCGCCACGGTGGCGCAGGACAGCGGCGAATATGCCACCGCGGCCGGCGTCTACGAGAAATACGCGGCGGCGCATCCAGGCGACGCCGTGGCGCAGGCCGGCTTTGCCGAAGCCGCGCTAGAGGCCGGCGACATGGACAAGGCGAGCGAGAGCTTTCAGAAGGCACTCGCGCTCGCGCCCGACCGAGTTGACGCGCGCATGGGGCTCGGCCGCATTTACCTCGCCCGGCACAAGCCGAACCAGGCGCTCACCGAATTTCAGGCGATGATCGCCGCCGATCCGAAGAATTTGCGAGCGCTGAACGGCGCCGGTATCGCGCTCGATCTGCTCGGCCGCAACCACGAGGCCCAGCAATCCTATCGCGCCGCGCTGGCATTGAAGCCGGATGACCGCGCCGTGCGGAACAATCTCGGGTTGTCGCTCGCGTTGAGCGGAAATTACGACCAGGCGATCGCTGAATTGTCGAAGCTGACCCTCGAGCAGGGTGCGACATCGCGCATGCGGCAGAACCTCGCACTGGCGCTCAGTCTGAAGGGCGACGAGGCCGCGGCGGCGAAGGTCGGACACGCCGATCTTGACGATGCGGCAATCGCCGAAAACAAGCGTTTCTTTGCAGCTGTTCGCCGCCTGACCCAAGGGGGCGACCCGGCCGTCGGGCACGGCCCGTTTTCGAGCGTGCCGCCGGCTTCGAGATAAGCCGTGATTCCGATCGCGCGGAACATATGGCAACCGCGGTGCATCGGCGTCGTTCTCAGCGCGCCGGTCTTGCCGATCGCCGAGCGGAAGGGGGGACCTTTGCCCTCGTCGCGGACACGCTGCGCTACCTGCCGCCCTATTCGCCCGATCTCTTGCCGGCGAACCACAAGCTGGAAGCCCGACGAGTACCTGCTCGCGGTCGTCATCGGCGCAAGACGCAGCTTGTACCAGAACCGTCGATCCGCCGGAGCTCACGGTCGGCGGCGAGCGCCACACGATCGAGCAGCCGGGGAGGGGTTGCGACCGGCACGCCACCACGCTTTCTCCTCGGGCGGACGATTGCCGTCCTTCACGACAACATAGGGCGGCCGATACCAGGGCTCCTTGCCGTCTCCACGAACGGCCGATCTGACGCTCCAGATATCGGCGCAACGGGCTGAGATTTTCATTGAGTTCCCTCGCACCGCCGGTAAGGGCATGGTGTCGGCGCATGCCCTCCGCTGAGGTAGATCATCGAGCGGCACGGCGCGGACGCGGCGGTTGACACCGCCCCGACGCGGACGCTCGACGATCACGCGCGTCAGCACGCATGGCTCAACTCCTGTGGCGAAAGGTGACCGCGCAAGCGGAAGCGTCCGCGCGGCGAGGAGCCGGCAGAGACGATATTTCCTGGAAAGATAGTAATATCTGGCGACGCTGATGTGGACCAAGCCCTGCCGTTAGTCAACGCAGGCGCTCGAGGGGCGGATCCCGACTGGGGTTACGACCCGCCCGAGGGAAGATCGTAGAGGGCGAAGTTACATCGTCGCCGTCGAGATTGACCTCGAGCATATGCGCTTCGGCGAGCTGTTCGGCTTCGTCACGCCGCTGCTGGTGGCGTCGGCCTTGGCGCCACAACTCACCCACCGGTCGGTTTCGTTGCTCGACCGCCGCATGGCTGCGCTCGCGAGACCAGCGAGTGTCGGCGGGCTCGCGCTTGCCGGTGCGATCTTGTTGGCAATCAGCAGCGTCCTGTTGCGCAGCGGCGTAGCGCCCGAAGCGCGGGCCGTCACCCCAGCTGCAGCGATCGCCGCGGTCAGGGCGAGTCATGTCGAAGGCCGGCGCTAAACGACTACAATTTTGGCGGCTACCTTATTTTCTCCGGCGTCGAGCCCTTTGTCGACGGAAGGGCCGATCTCGATGGAGACGCGTTTATGAAACGCTATGTCGAGGCAATCCTGCGGCCGAGCGACCAGCTTCCGCAGCTTCTCACAGAATACGGCATCACCTGGACCATATTCCTGCCGCGACGGCCGGCGGTGATACTGCTCGACCGTTTGCCGGGCTGGCGACGCCTCTATGCCGATGAAATTGCCATGGTGCACGTGCGCGACGACCCATCGGCGCGTTAAGCGACATATCTCAGGACGCCGAATTCAGACCGGCCGAAGTGCTCCTCGCGAGCATCGGAAGGGGTCGTCGGATGTTCGACACGGCCCGCCTACGGCTGAACGCCAGCACGACGGCACCCAATTGTTGATAGTATTGAGAAGCTCCGTTGTTTCTAACCTCGGGGGCGAGCGAGCCACAAAGATACTACCGGCTATTGACATCAGGGCAAGTCTTGAACGGGTTGGCAACGCAGAGCAGATTTCAGCGCGCTTCCACGCGGAGCTATCGCCGAAGGTTGGTGATGGCCTGAGGGTTCAGGCGGCGGCGGTTTGGGACTGAGAGGCCGCCGGGTTGGGGACGACTTCGATCCCGTCGGTGAACTTGACCCCTTGAATGAGTTTAGGCAACTGGTTGTGGCCATCGAGCCTGCGCCAGCTTTTCTGAGCAGCATCGACGAGCTTGGCT
>WNGL01011148.1_pt1 | contig 10613 bp, 8 predicted proteins | sample 5400591 | NCBI WGS metagenome assembly WNGL01 (sample SAMN13153377, study PRJNA577476) | soil metagenome | isolation source: 80 cm soil or saprolite under Garry oak tree replicate 1 | place: USA:California | collected 2016-06-15
CGCCCACGGGACCGGCGACCTTGTCGATCGATGCCTGCCCCGCGATGCCGATCGCGGTGAGCGCATGGTAGATGCCCCACACGGTCCCGAACAAGCCGACGAAGGGCGCGGTCGAGCCCACCGTCGCGAGGAACGCGAGACCGCTCTGCAGGCGGTTGCCGATGAGGTCGATCGCCCGCTGCAGCGCCATGCCCACCCACGTATTGAGGTCGAGCTGCTTGGTCGCCATGGTGCCGTGGTGCTGGGCCGCGAGCGAGCTCTTTTCGGCGACGAACCGGAACGCGCTGTCCTCGTTGAGCGTCGCGACGCCCTCCTTCACGGAGTGCTCGTGCCAGAATTTCTCGTCGGCTTCCTTGGCGTCCTTCAGCATCCGTCTCTGCTCGAGCACCTTGATGACGCCGATGTACCAGGAGCCGATCGACATGATCATGAGTATGATCAGCGTGCCCCTGGCGACGAAGTCCCCCTGCCGCCAAAGCGCTTCGATGCCGTAGGGGTTCTCTTGACCTCGATTGCGGCGGCGGCAGGAGCGGTCTCCGTCTTGGGAGCCTGCGCCATCGCCTCGCTCGAATTGACGATCGCCGCGCCGATCCAAACGACGACGACCGCCAACAGGCTCTTAGCATCCAACGGTTTGCGTTTCATATTCCCCGATCCTGAAAACAACGATTTGAAAATCACGGAAAGCCTCTCGACGCCCCGCAGGCGTGTGCCGCGTCACCTGATCTTCCATTCGTACTCGATGCGTCCCCATGACTGTTCGGGCTTGCCGTTGACCGTGGCCGGCCTGAATCTGCACAGACTCAAGCCGGCCCTTGCCGCCTCGTCGAGACGCCGGGAGCCCGATGAGCGCTCGACCTTGCTGTCCAGCACCTTGCCGTCGATGCCGACGAGGATTCTCAACGACACGATCCCGGTTTCGTTCGCCCGCAGCGACGCTGCGGGATACGGAGGTTCGTCGCACGACTTGGCGTTCACCACCGGTGGCGTCCGGACCGGCTCGGTCGTGACGGCGGTGATCGTCGGCGCCGACATCGGGGCCTGCACCTGCACCTCGGGCGGCGGGATGTACGGCGGCGGCGGAGTCGTCAGCTTGGGCGGCGGAGGCGGGGGCGGCTTGTCGGGCGGCGGCGCCTTGATCTCCTCGATGATCTTCGTCTCGAGCGGCTGGCGGACCACCTCGACGATCTTGCGCGCGAGGCCGTGGACGAGGGCGTAGACCAGCACCACGTGGAACGCGATCACCGCCACCAGCCCGGTGAGCCGCCTGCTGGAGTCTCTCTGTACCGCGTAGCTCATACAATAGAAACGGCGAGCCGAAGCTCGCCGTCGGTAAGCTCACCAGGCTCTAGAACTTCGCGATCCCGCTCACGAATATCAGGCGGCCCAGGGTATCGTACAGCTGCGGGAAGGTGTTCCCGTTGCCGAAGATCGCCGGGTCCGCGAGAACGTTCGAAACGATGGGCGGATCCTTGTCGAAGATGTTGTTGATCCCGGCGCGCAGGAGGAAGGTCTTGTTGACGTTCCACGTTCCGGCGATGTCGAAGTAATTCCGGGCGCCCAGCTCGCTGTCGGTGTCGGGCGTGAAAGTATTCAGCAGCGGATTCGAGCTCGACCCCTCGTTCCTGATCCTGTTGATATGGCGCCAAGTCACCGCCATCTGGACGTCCCACGGGGTCGCCCAGGTTCCGCGAACCTTGTGACGCCATGTCGGGAGCGGGCCCTTCGCCTGGCTGCATTGCGGGCCGAAGAAGCCCGCGCAGTCGAACGTGCCCCCGCCCTTGATCGGCTCGAACTCCCACTTGTTGAGCCGGGTCCCGAGGAAGTTGAACCCGAGAGTGCCAAGCGCGGCCAAGGGATAGGCGTAGTTGAGCCCGAAGTCGATCCCGCTCGTGTTGTACCCGCCGAGGTTCTCGTTGAGCGCGATTATCCTGCCGGACGGCAGCGCCCACAAGGTGCCGATCGAATCCCGCTGTATCAGGTTGCAGCCCGCGCCGGTATTCAGGCACGAGGTCAGCAAGGTCGAGGGGGGCGCGTTGCTGATCACGTCGTCCACCTTGATCAGCCACCAGTCGATGGTTCCGGTGAGGTTCCTGGCCGGCGTCGCCACCAGACCCAGAGTGAAGCTATTCGCGGTTTCGGGCTTCAGGTCCGTGTTGCCGCCCTGCAGGAAGTTGAACTGGCCGGCCGGGCTGTCGAGAATCGGGTTGCCGTACTGTCCGTTCGGGTTGGTGACCGCATTGTAGATGCCCGTGATCCCGCTCTGCTGACACTGCGTGAACGTGGCCGTCTTGGCGGGGCCACAGGGATCGTTGGTCATCCCGAACAGGTTATTTCCCTGGGGCTGGAACAGCTCGACGACGTTGGCGTGACGCACCGCGTGCTGGTAGCTGCCGCGCAGGCGGTATTCCCTGACCGGCGCCCATTCCGTGCCGAGCCCGTAGGTGTCGGTCTTCTTCTTGGTGCTGTAGTCGGAGTGCCGGTAGCTTCCGCTGACGGAGAGCTGGTCAGCCATGGTGCGTCCTTCGAGCAGCGGCACGCGCGCTTCGCCGAAAACCTCGCTCACATCGAGGCTGCCCGCAACGCCGATGGTCGGCCCCCCTTGACCGGCGAGGTCGAAGGTCGAGAACGCCGTGTCGGTCTCGAGGACGAGCCTTTCCTTGCGCTGCTCCACGCCGACGACGACGCCCACGCCGTTCTTGGCTCCGGGCATCTTGAGCCCGTAGGCGCCGAGGTCGGCCGCCGCCGTCCCTCCGACGACGGTCTGCGACGTGTAGCCGCTCTGGAACCCCGGCGTCTGCAGATAGTCGAGCGCCGCCTGGGTCACCCCGCCCAGGTGCCAGATGTCGTAGGGCACGCAGTTTGGATCCGTGCCATTCACGAACGTTCGGCAGGCCGGCAGCCCGGTGGCCGGGTTGGTGATGACGTCCATGGCCTTGAAGATACGCTGCTTCGAAAAGTCGTTCCGGTATACGCCCTGGTACAGCACCTTGCCGGACTGCCCGAAGATGTCGTAGTTCCAGTTCTGGAACACGTCGCCCTTCATGCCGAGCACGCCGCGGTACGAGGAGTGGCGTATGTCGTCCTGCCGCCCGCCTCCCTCGATATTGCGCCTGCCGATAAGCAGATCGGCCGTATCCCCGGGACCGGCAAAGGGACGCCCGCTGTTGTTTGCGATCGTGTCCCTCCAGGACCCCGGCCCAGATCCGAGCAGGGGATTCTCGAAACGGATGGGGTTCCCCTCGGCAAGGAGGAAGGCGGGGCTGCCGAAGAAGATGCCGCTCGGGGCGATTTGCGCCACCGTGTGGTTGTCGTGGAACTGGAACTCCCCGTACGCGCGCACTTTCGGGGCGACGTCCAGGTGGGCAAACGCGCTGAACGCGTATTGTTCCGACGGACGGCGGTAGTAGTTGTACGGACCGAAGTTGAACTGATCGGTGGCGGCGCTGAAAGGCCGCGTATTGCCGGCGGCGTCGTTCACAGTGAAGCTTTTGCCGGTACCACTGATGCGAAAGCGGCCGGGAAAAGAGGTCGAGGAACCGCCGCAGGTAAACGGTCCCGTCGTGTCCTGCGTATCAGGGTCCCCCCCCGGATTGAGCGCGCATGCGCTGAAATCGCGGCTCCCCTGCAGCACTGGGGCTTCCTGCTTGTAGTTGAAGAAGAGCGTCGCGTTGCCTTTGTTGCCGCCGAAGTTGCTCCCCATCAGGAGACTGATGTTCTTGATATCGCCATCGCGCCCGATGTCCCCCGGAACCTGGAACTGGGACGAGTTGTTCTGGGCGCGCGCGGCGACGATTTCGGAAATCCCCGAGTTGTGCTGGTGGTGATTGTAGGAGCTGCGGTCGACGTCGATCTGCAGGCCTTCGAAGCGGTCGTTCATGATGAAGTTCACGACGCCCGAGATCGCATCCGAGCCGTAGACCGCCGATGCGCCGCCGGTGAGCAGCTCCACCCGCTGGATCAGCGGCGCCGGAATCTGGTTGAGGTCGGCGGCATACCCATTAGGATCTGAGCGCGGGCTGCCCGGCGGCAGACGGCGGCCGTTGATGAGCACGAGGTTGCGGGTCGGGCCGAGGTTGCGCAGGTTCACGTTCGCCGTCCCGGTGGCGCCGTTGGAGCTGTTGCTCCCCTGGCTGGTATAGACCTGAGGCAGCTGATTCAGCAAATCCTCGGCCTTGGCGTGGCCGTCGAGCTTGATGTCCTGCGCGTTCAGCGTGGTGATCGGGCTGGGGCCTTCGACGTTCACCTGCGGGATGCGCGTGCCGGTGATCTCGATTCTCTCGACCTGCTCGGCGGCAGCAGTTCTTGCGGGCTGCGCGGCGGGAGCGGCCTGCTCAAGAGGTTGTTGCGCGTAAGCGATTTGCGCCGCCAGCATCGCGAGCGCGATTTCGGTCGCGACAACGGACGATTTCTTCACGAAAACGGCCCGCGCGCGCTTGTTATTGCTCATCATGGCTTCTCCCCGAGTTTATTGTCCAAGTGGCAGTCACATTTCGCCCGACGGGCGGATTGTAACCCCATGTGACCCAAATGTTACGCAAATTTACAAGTTGCGTGAAAGGTCCGGTCAAGGCAAGGTCGCGAGGGACTACGGATGCGTCTTTGCCGTCCCGCTCTTGCCATGTATGCAAGGCGGATGCCAATATGTAAATATGGGTTTAAGGGGTCCGGACCGATGATGGTGCGCCGCACAGCCCGCCTGGCGAGGCAGGTGCGCGAAGCGTGAGTTTTCCATGCAAATCCGCGTACTAGCTTCCATTTCGATCTTCGTCGTGGGCGCGGCGCATGCCGACTCCACGGGAGACGCATCGGCCGAGATCGCGAAATGCGCCGGCATCGCGGACTCCGCCGCACGCTTGAAGTGCTTCGATGCGGCCGCGCCGCGCGCCAACGGTGCAGCCGGGCAACCGGCCCGGGAGGCGCCGGGAAGGGCCGAAGGGTTCGGATTTTCGGCGCCGGAGCCCATGACGAGGGAGGAGGATTTCGGAAAGCCCGCGCCGCTGCCGAAGCTCACCCAGATCACCGCAACGGTAGTCGAGCTGGCGAGGAGCGCGCGCGGCCGCCCCATCTTTATTCTCGACAACGGCCAGGTATGGAGGCAGATCGACGGCGATGACGCGAATGTCCTGGACCTCCGACCGGGGAAAACGATGAAAGTCGTGATCGAGATGAGTCGCGTCCAGAGGCTCATCGGCGGCTACAGCTTCAAGCTCACGATCGAGGGCCGCAACGGCTTTGTCAGGGTTTACCGGGTGAAGTAGGCCGGCGAGCGGGCATGCACCACCCCTCCAGCGACGCGCGCGCGCAGGGAATCGAGGCACTGCGCAAAGGCGACGCCCGCAAAGCGCGCGAGTCGTTCGAGCGGGTCGTCGCGGCCGGCCAAGCGGATGCCTCCGCTTACCTCGGCCTCGCCTATGCATGCGCCGGCCTCAAGGACGGCCGGGCGACGCTCGCCGCGGTCGATCGCGCGCTCGCGCTCGAGCCGCGCAATCTGCGCGCGCTCATGATGAAAGCCGATCACCTGGCCGCCGCGGGCGATGCCCGCGCCGCGTCGTCGTTCTACCGCGCCGTGGTCAGCACCGCTCCGCCCGCCGACCAATTGCCTGCCGATCTGCGCGCAGAGCTCGCCAGGGCGGAGGCCATGTGCGCGCGCTACGCGGCGCAATTCGAAGCCTTTCTCCGGCAGCGGCTGGTCGCCCGCGGGCTGATCGAGGGGCGCTCCGCCGGACGCTTCAGGGATTCGCTTGACATCCTCATGGGCAGCAAAAAGATCTACTTCCAGGAGCCGCGCCAATACTTCTTCCCGGGGCTCCCGCAGATCCAGTTCTACGAGAGGGACGACTTTCCTTGGCTCGACAAGGTCGAAGCCGCAACGGCGGATATACGCGCGGAGCTGGTCGAAATCCTGAAGCAGGAGTCGGCGTTCAAGCCCTATGTCGAGGGCAATCCGAACCTGCCCCAAACGAATCCCCAGGGCATGCTCAACAACCCGGAGTGGAGCGCGTTCTATCTGTGGAAGAACGGCGCGATCGTACCGGAGAACGCGGCGCGCTGCCCCAAGACCTTGAACGCTCTCGCCGATGCGCCCCTGGCGCGCGTGCCGGGCCGCTCGCCGTCGATCCTGTTCTCCCTGCTGCGCCCCGGCGCGCGGATTCCGCCGCACACGGGCGAGGTGAATACGCGCCTGATCTGCCATCTGCCGCTGATCGTCCCGGGCAAGTGCAGCTTCCGCGTCGGCAACGACACCCGGGCGCCCATCGAGGGCGGCGCCTGGGTGTTCGACGACACCATCGAGCACGAGGCCTGGAACGGCAGCGACCGGACGCGCGTGATCCTGTTGTTCGAGATCTGGCGCCCGGAGCTCACCGCCGCAGAGCGCGCTCTGGTGAGCGCGATGTTCGAGGCGATCGATGCCTACGGCGGGGCGCCGGCACAGGGAATCTAGGAACTCACGGCCGGTTCCCGCGGGCCTCGAATTCCGCGATGCAGTCCGCCGTCCATCGCCTGAACAGGGTCTCGAACCAGAAGCGGTTCGAAACGTCGCCCGCCGTGTTGATGCGGCTGATCTCGCGCGCGATGCCGTGGTGCACCACGCGCGCGAGGAGCGTGCCGGTGACCGCGTCGCGCGCCTCGAGCACGAGCGTCGCCTGGCCCGCGTCGCGCGTGAAGGTCTTCACGGTCCACGGAGAATACCGGTCCGGCGCGTTGACGTAGAGGTCGGCGATGCTCGCGGAAAGCCGCAGCACGCCCGGTTCGGGCGCTGCGGCGATTTCGTAGCCTCGCGCCTTGTATGTCTGGGTGATGGCGCTCTCCAGGCTGGCGGCCGCATCGGCAGCCATGCGCCTGGCGTCGTCCGGCCCGACCCAGCGCGAAACGTTGCGCGTGTAGTTCAGGTTCTTCTGCCAGTCGCTGCGGACTTCGGCCCGCACCGGGTCGATCAGGACCTTGCGATAGGCGGCGAGATCCGCGTTCGGACGCAGGTAGAGCTCGTCGAGATTCCGGGATTGGACTGCGACGAGGCCCTCGCTCACGGCCTGGGGCTCGGCCGCAAACGCCGCCCCTGCGATCACCGCACCGCAAAGAATGAAAAGCGTCCGAAGATTCATAGTGACCCCTTCCGGTCTTCTGCAACGTCCCGGCTGCGCAAGCGTTGGACCGTCGCGACGAATCGGCGTTCAAGTCCCGTCCCGCTTCCCCGGGACAGACACAGCATAGCGTACAATCGAGCGGCCTATCCGGGGGAGGACCAAGGACGCATGGGCGCAACCGCCGCCACCGAGTCGCAGATTCGCGTGCTCATCGATGCCGTCGATCGCGCCGATCGGGCGGGCAATCGCGGCGAAGCCGAGCGCGCGCTCGCGCAGGCGCGGGCCGCGGCGCCGGACGACCCGCGCGTGCTCAATGTCGCCGGGATGCGCGCGCTGCTCGGCGGCGACGCCGGCGCAGCCCGCCCGCTGCTCGAGCGGGCCGCGACGCTCGACCCGGGAAGCCCGATGCTCTGGGTTAACCTCGCGCTCGCGCATCGCGAGCTGAGCGACGAGGGCGCGGAGCGCGACGCGCTCGAGCGGGCGCTCACTGCCGATCCGCGCTACTTTCCCGCGCTCCTGCACAAGGCGCGGCTCCTCGAGCGGCAGGGAAAGCGCAAGCAGGCCGCCTACATGTACCACGCGTTCCTCTGCTGCGTTCCGCCCGGCGTCCAGCACCCGCAGGCGGTGCAGTCGGCCATGGAGCACGCGAACGAGGTCTTGCGGGAAAACGATGCCGCCCTCGAGACGTTCCTGCGCCCGCGCGTGAGCGAGGCGCGCGCGCGCCACGCGGGCGAGCAGCTCGAGCGCTTCGACGCGTGCTTCGACGCGCTCATCGGCAAGCGCAGGGTGTTCGCACCGCAGCCGACCTTCATGCTCTTCCCGCGGCTGCCGGCGATCGAGTTCCTCGACCGCGGGGACTTTCGCTGGCTCGACGCCTTCGAGGCGGCGGCGGACGAGATCCGCGCCGAGGCGCGCGCCGCCCTCGCGCAGGCCGCGGAGGATTTCGTGCCCTACATCTCCAAGCCCGCGGGATCCCCGGTCGACCAGTGGCAGGAGCTGAACAACTCGAAGCGCTGGAGCACCTTTTTCCTGATCAAGAACGGCGCGCGCGTCGCGGAGCACCTCGCGCGCTGCCCGAGGACGGCCGCGCTCCTCGAGGCCGCGCCGCTCTGCGAAATTCCGAGACATGCGCCCACCGCCTTCTTCTCCGTCCTCGCGCCGAAGACGCGCATCCCGGCCCACACCGGCGTGACGAACACCCGCTTCATCGTGCACATGGCGCTGGTCGTGCCGCCTTCGTGCAGCTTCCGCGTGGGCGCGGAAACCCGGGCGTGGCGCGAGGGCCGGGCCTGGGTGTTCGACGACACCTTCGAGCACGAGGGGTGGAACGGGAGCGACGAGCCGCGCATCGTCCTCATCTTCGACGTGTGGAATTCCTTCCTGACGGCGGCGGAGCGCGATCTCGTCGCCGTGGTGACGCAGGGCGTGCAGGAATACAGCGAAGGGGAATCGCCCTTCAGGCAGGGAGGCTGACGATGCGGACCTCTGGCGGCTTTTTCGTGAAACGGTGCATTCTTTCAGCCGCAGCGGCCGCGATCGGGCTAGCGCTGGCGGGCAACGCGGCTGCCGCCGAGGCCGGTAAATGCAAGGTGGGTCGGATCGCCGAGTGGCCGCTTCGCGCCGGATCCTACAGGCCCGTTTTCGACGGTGCGATCAACGGCCAGAAAGTCGGCATCCTCATCGACACCGGGTCGGCCATGAACCTCGTGCGGCGTTCCGCCACGACGAGACTCGGCCTCACTCGGCATCAGACTCCAGACCGTGTTATCGGAATTGGCGGCGAGGAACAAGCCGAATACGTTCACATCGAAGAGTTCCGGATCGGTGAGGGCGTGCGCAAGGGCTGGGAAGTGCTGGCCGCCGGCGAGGGCAGTTTCAGCGACGACATCGCGGTCATACTCGGGGACGAGTACTTCCAGCAGGTCGACGTCGAATTCGACATGGCGCACAACGCGGTGAGGCTCTATGAGACCCGGGATTGCGACGGCGTATCGCTCGCGTATTGGGCGACGACCGAGCCCGCCGGCGAGGTGCCGATCGAGTCGGGCTCGAAAATCCGGCTGACAGTCTCGATCAACGGCCAATCGGTTCGCGCGGGGCTCGATTCCGGATCCAGCGCTTCGATGTTGTCGAAGCCGGACGCCGCGCACCTCGGTGTCACGCCGGAGTCCCCTGGCACCGTCGCCGGGGGCTGTATCCTCGACGGGCTCGGGGGGAGAAGACAGCTGGATTCATGGATCGGGCAGTTCGAAAGCTTCACCGTCGGCAACGAGAGGATCAAGAATCCGAAGATTCGTTTCGCCGATCTGTGGAGGAACATGGTTTACACCGAGACCGGGAGCCGCTTGCCGACCCGTCTGGCCGGCCAGCCGGACATGCTGCTGGGCGCGGACTTCCTGCGCGCCCACCGGGTGCTGGTCGCCCGCAGCCAGCGAAAGATGTACTTCACCTATGCCGGCGGCACGGTGTTCCCAAGCAATCCGTGGAAGGGCTGCAGCCAGCCCTCATCGGGCAAATCCACGCCTGACCCGCTCCCGAAACCGGCCGAGAAGTAGCTCAATCGGCCGTCGCGCCGGTCTTGCGGATCACCTTGCCCCAGCGCTCGGCTTCCGAGCGCATCAGGTTCGCGAGGCCCGCGGGCGCGGTGCCGGTCGGCTGGAAGTACATCCGCAGCATCTTCTCGCGCACGTCCTCGCTGCGCAAGGCGGCGACGAGCTCGCGGCTCAGGCGCTCGATGACCGGCCGCGGCGTCTTCGCCGGCGCGACGATCCCGTTCCATGCGGTCGAGACGACCTGCGGATAGCCCGCTTCCGCGAGCGTTGGATATTCGGGCAGCACGATGCTGCGCACGCTGGTCGTCACCGCGAGCGCCTTGAGTCGGCCCGACTGCACCAGCGGCATCGCCGTCGCCGGCACGACGAAACCCGCTGCGACCTGGCCGCTGAGTATCGCGGTGTTCACTTGCGGGCTGCCCGGGTAGGGCACGTGCACGAGTTCGAGCCCCGCCGCCTCCTTGAAGAGCTCCATGGTGAGGTGCGAGGTGCTGCCGTTTCCGACCGAGCCGTAGTTGAGCTTGCCCGGCTGCGATTTTGCGAGCGCGACGAATTCCTTCACCGATTCGACCTTGAGCGCGGGATCGACGACCAGCAGGTTGGGGCTCGCCCCGACGAGGCTCACCGCGGCGAGGTCCTTGAACGGGTCGTATTCCATTTTCCGGTAGAGCACGGTGTTGACCGCGAGCGGGCCCGGGATCGAAATGCCGATCGTGTAGCCGTCCGGGGCGGCCCGGGCGACGAGCGCGGTGCCGAGGTTGCCGCCCGCGCCGGGGCGGTTCTCGACGACCACCGGTGCCCCGAGCGCGGGCGCGAGCTTCTCCGAGAGCACGCGCGCGATCAAGTCGGGCGAGCTGCCGGGGGGAAAGGGCACGATCAGGTGGATCGCGCGCGACGGCCAGGTCTTCACATCGGTCGGCGCCGGTTGCGCCCAGACGCTCGCCGCGCAAACTAGCGCGACCGCAAGGACGGA
>WNGL01010603.1_pt1 | contig 10611 bp, 6 predicted proteins | sample 5400591 | NCBI WGS metagenome assembly WNGL01 (sample SAMN13153377, study PRJNA577476) | soil metagenome | isolation source: 80 cm soil or saprolite under Garry oak tree replicate 1 | place: USA:California | collected 2016-06-15
ATGCGAATCCTCTTCCTCGCCAATCGGCGTCTCGAGTGAAATCGGCTCCTGCGCGATCTTGAGGACCTTCCGGACCTTCGACACGGGAATGTCCATCCGCTGCGCGATCTCCTCCGATGTCGGCTCGCGCCCAAGCTCCTGCACGAGGGCGCGCGAGGTGCGAATCAGCTTGTTGATCGTCTCGATCATATGGACCGGGATGCGGATCGTGCGCGCCTGGTCCGCGATGGCGCGGGTGATCGCCTGCCGGATCCACCACGTCGCGTAGGTCGAGAACTTGTAGCCGCGCCGGTACTCGAACTTGTCGACCGCTTTCATCAGGCCGATGTTGCCCTCCTGGATGAGATCCAGGAACTGGAGGCCGCGGTTCGTGTACTTCTTCGCGATCGACACCACCAGACGAAGGTTCGCCTCGACGAGCTCCTTCTTGGCCTGCTCGGCCTGCGCCTCGCCGCGCGAGATCGTCTCGATCGTCCGTATCAGCCGCTCGGGTTTTTCCTCGAGCTCCTCGGCCATGGCCGTGACCTGCGTGCGCAGGTCCTTCTGCTGCTTCAGGAGGTTCTTGCGCTCCTCCTCCTTCAGCTTCGGGCGCCGGTTCTTCGCCGTGAGCTGCCGCTCGATGTAGGCGATCTGCCGCTGCAGCCGCAGGACGGCTTCGACCTTGTCCTTGATCTGGTCGATCATCCGGCGCTTGATGGTCTCGGTGAACTCGATCTTGCGAATGAGCTGCGACAGCTCGACGCGCGCGCGCAGCGCTTCCCACCGCACGCGGCGGTATTTCCGCTTATGGCGCGTCGTTGCGCCCTTCGGCGTCTTGTCGAGCTTCTCCTTGCACTTCTCGGCAGCCAGCCAGGCCTTCTTGACGGCGTCGATCTGACGCAGTACCTGTCTCTTCCGGTCCTCAATCTTCTCGTCGGTGAGCTCCTCGTCGACGAACGTCACGAGCTCGCGGATGCTGCGCTCGTCGTTCTTCAGCGCCTCCCCCATCTGCATGATGACCCGCGCGATGGTCGGCGTGCGGGAGATCGATTTGATGACGGCGAGCTTGCCGCGCTCGATGCGCTTGGCGATCTCGACTTCCCCCTCGCGCGTGAGAAGCGGGACCGTGCCCATCTCGCGCAGGTACATCCGCACGGGATCGTTCGTCTTGTCCAGGGCGCCGGGCGTGAGATCGAGCTCGAGTTCTTCCGCGCCTTCGCCGGTGCGGTCGAGGAGCTTCTCCTCACGGTAGGTCTTCTCCGAATCGACAACTTCGATGCCGGCGCTCCCGAACGTGCTGAACAGATCGTCCAGTTCGTCCGACGAGGTGATGTCGGCGGGCAGCAGCTCGTTGACCTCGTCGTACAGCAGATAGCCCTTCTCCTTCCCGATGGAGATGAGCTGCCTTACCTCGTCGTATTTTTCTTCGATCGACAACGCCGTCCTCCAAGCAATGACGTATGGCCTATGACTCTACGGCTTATGGCTGATGACTCGAGAAGGCGGCCCGGGCATCACGAGCCATGATCCATGAGCCCTTCTATCCGGTGAAGTATGTCTTTTTTGCGCTCCCAGAGCGCCATGATTTCCTCGTCGTGCCGCGCCGCGCCCAGCTCCTGCAGCCGGTCGATTTCGCGCTGCACGTTGGCCCGTTCCCGGTCGTAGCGCAGGCACTTGAGCGTCCGCGCGCAACCCCCCGGGTCTGCGGGCGCCCCCGACTGCCGGGCGATTTCCTGCACGAGGGCGGCTTCCCCCTTACTTAGACGCTCAACCAGGGCTCCAGGTACAGCCCCCGGAGGCCATCCCTGCAGGGATTGCGCCTGCCGGAGGATCTCTCGAGTCGGAAGCCCGTCGAGGTCCTGCGGCTCGAGGGCCAACAAGGCGCCGAGGCCGGCTTCGGGGTCGTTCATGAGGGCCCAAATCATGCCCCGTTCGGCGATTTTCATCTGCCCCAGGGCCGGCACGCGCCGCTCCACCTCGTCGACGTTCGTCTGTCGCTGGACGGCAGCTTTCCGGATTTCCGCCCGAACGACCTCTTCCGTAATCCGCGCTTTATGGGAAAGCCTGTCAGCGAACTGGTCACGCTGCGCGGCATCGGGGATGCGGGCCGCGACGACGAGCATCTTTCCTAGAAAGGACCGCCGGCCCTCGTCTGTTGCCAGGTCGTCGTCCGCCGCGCTCCGGTCGAGCAGGTATTCCAGGTATTGCCGTGAATTGCGCAACTGTTCCTGATAGGACGCCGCCCCATGCTGACGAATGTACTTATCGGGATCACCGCCCGCCGGCAGCATGACGACATTCACCTGGAACCCCTCTGAGACGAGCAGCTCAGACGTTCTGGCCGCCGCGCCCTGGCCGGCCGCGTCCGGATCGAAGCTCAGCACGACTTTTCCGGCGAATCGTTTCAGCAATCGGGCCTGCGCGGACGTCAGCGCGGTCCCCGAGGAGGCCACGACGTTGGTGATGCCCGCCTGGTACGCCTGCGCCCAGTCGAAATAACCCTCGACGAGCACCGCGTATTTCAACCGGCTGATCGCCTGTTTCGCCAGGTGCAGGCCGTACAGCGTGCGCCCTTTCACGTAAATAGTCGTTTCGGGCGAATTGAGGTACTTCGGCTGCTGGCCCTCCTCTATGGCGCGACCGCCGAACGCGATGATCGCACCGCTGTCCCGGTAAATCGGAATCATCAGCCGGTTACGGAATCGATCGCGGCCCTGTCCGTCTTCGCGCTGCAGCACCAGTCCGCTCTTCAGCAGCAGCGGCTCAGTGAAGCCGGCCGCCAGCAGGTGCGCGCGCAGTCCGCTGTTCGGCGCGTACCCCATGCCGAGCACCTCGATCGTCTCCGTTGACATCCCGCGCTCGCGCAACTGCCGGAGCGCCGCACGCCCGACCGGCGCGGCAAGCTGCGCCGTGAACCACGCCGCGGCAACGTCGTGTACCTTGAGCAGCGCCTCGCGTTCGCGCTGCGACTCGGCATCGTGTGTCGCGTCCTCCGCTTCGGGGACGGTCAGACCCGCGCGCGCCGCGAGCTGGCGGACAGCTTCCGGAAAGCTGAGCTTGTCATGCAGCGCCACGAACTTGATGACGTCGCCGCCGGCGCCGCACCCGAAGCAGTGGAAGAACCCCTTGTCGCCATTCACATGAAACGAGGGCGTCTTCTCACCGTGGAACGGACACAAACCCTTCCAGGTCGCGCCGCTCTTCCTCAATTGCACGCGTTCCTGCACGACCTGGACGATGTCCACATGGGACTTCAGGTCGTCGACGAACGAGCCGGGGAAAAGACCCATGTCTATTGGCGATTGCCGATTGCAGATTGCCGATTCACGGATTGACGATTGGCGATTATCGATTGACGGATTGTCGATTGGCGATTGGATTTGGCGCGAACAATGGACACTCCGCAATCCGTCAATCGCCAATCGGCAATCGCCAATTCGTGAATCGTCAATCTGCAATCGCCAATCTTCAATCTTTGAGCTCCACGACGGTGACGCCGCCGCCGCCCTGGTGATCGGGAGCCAGGCCGAAGTTGGATACGAACGGATGGGCGCGCAGGAACTCCGCGATCGAGCGGCGCAACTGTCCAGTGCCGTAGCCATGAATGATCCGGAGGCTGCGCAGCTCCGCGACCATCGCTTCATCGAGGAAACGCTCGACGCGGCCGACCGCTTCATCCGAAGTAGCGCCGATGACGTTGATCTCGCTCGCCGCCGCGTCGCGCGGCGCCATCGCGACATTCACGCGGACTCGCGCGCGCGCCGCCGCAACGGCGGCCGCCGGCGCGACCACGCGGAGCTCGTCGAGCCGCGCGCGCAGCCGCTTGCCGCGGACGTCGATCTCCGCATGTCCGTCGTGCAGCGATTGGACGATCCCCTCGAGGCCGAGCGATCCGACCATCACGCGGTCGCCGATATCCGCTGGTCTCGCCGATGCGTCCGCTGGAGGCGAAGGCGGAGCGGCGGACACCGCGTCGCGAAGCCGCGCCTCGACAGCGTCGATCGCGTTGCGCGCGTCGGCGCGGGCCGATCCGATATCGCCGGTCGGCACCAGCCGCGCCGCGCGGCGGTCGGCATCGGCGGCGATTGAGGACGTCCGCGCCTTCAGCGCATCGACCACCGACTCGATCTCGCGCTTCGCCTCGCGCAAGCGCTCGTCGATGCGCTGATCGAGGCGCTTCCGGAACGTCTCCTCGCGGTCGCGCAGCTCCTGCTCGCGCCCCTGCAGCCGCTGCTGCGTCTCGTCCATCATCTGACGCTCGCGCGCGACGAGCCGACGCTCGTGGTCGAGCCCCTGCATCTCGCGTTCGACTTTCGCCAGGTGTTCGGCGAGCTGCGCCTCGCGCGCGGTCCGCTGTGCGCGCGCCTGCTCGATGATCGCGGCCGGCAGTCCGAGCCGCGCGGCGATCTCGAGCGCCAGGCTGCTGCCTGGCGAGCCGTACTGCAGCCGGTAGGTCGGCGCGAACGTGTGCGGGTTGAAGCCGAACCCCGCCGACGTCACGCCGTCGGTCGTCGCCGCGTACGTCTTCAGCGCGTCGAAATGCGTCGTCGCGACCACCATCGCGCCGCGTTTGCAGAAGTGATCGATGATCGCCGTCGCCAGCGCGCCTCCCTCGTTCGGATCCGTGCCGCCCCCAGCCTCGTCCAGCAGCACCAGCGCCGGAAGCGCAAGAGCGTTGTCCATCGCCACGACGTTGGCGATGTGTCCGGAGAACGTGCTGAGGCTTTCCGCGATTGACTGATCGTCGCCGATATCCGCGAAGACCGTCTGGAAGACGGGCAGCTGCGTGCCGTCGGCGGCGGGAATCAGCAGTCCGGCCTGCGCCATCAGCGGCAGGAGTCCGGCGGTCTTGAGCGCCACCGTCTTGCCGCCCGTGTTCGGTCCGGTGACAACCAGCGCCCGCGTCGGCGGAATCACGAGAATATCGACGGGGGTGATTTCCGTGCCGCGCGCGATCAACAGTGGATGGCGCGCCGCGCGGAGCTCCAGCCGGCCATCCTGCGCGATGGCGGGCTGGATGCCGTCGACGTCGAGTGAGTAGCGCGCCTTCGCCTGGAGGACGTCCAGCGTTGTCGCGGCGTCGATCGTTCGCGAGAGTTCCGACGTGCGCGCCCGGAACGCGTCGGCGAGCGCCAGCAGAATGCGCCGGACTTCTTCCTGCTCCTGCTGCTCGAGCGCGACGATGTCGTTGTTGATCTCGACGGTGCTGAGGGGCTCGAGAAACAGGCTCGCGCCGCTTGCGGAGCTGCCGTGCACGATGCCCGGAATCGCGGTGCGGTTTTCAGCGCGAATGACCAGCACGTACCGCCCGTTGCGGTCCGTGACGATCTGCTGCTGCAGATATTTTGCGGTGTCCTTGCCGCGGAGGTACGACTCGAGCGTGCCGCGCAACCGCGCGCGCTGCTTGCGCAGGCGTTCCCGCAGCGCCTTCAACTCCGGACTCGCGTCGTCGACGACCTCGCCCGAGGCGTCGATCTTCCGGCGAATGTCGGCGATCTCGCGCTCGAACGGCGAGGCCACCGCGATCACGCCGGCGAGCAGCGGAAAGGATCCGCGGTTGCGGCGAATGCCGGTGACGGCGGCATCGACCGACGCCAGGAACACGGCCAAGCCGAGCAGATGCTGGGGTTCGAGCGCCCGGCCTTCGACGGCGAGCGCCGTCAGAATCGCGTCGAGCTCCGCCGGCGCGCGTAGCGCGATCTCTCCCGCGCCGGAAAGAAAACGGACAGTCTCCGCCGTACATGCCAGCGCCGCCGATACCTCGCGGGCGTCCACCAGCGGATGCAGCCGCCCCAGTCGCTCACGCCCCGGAGGCGTCTGCGACAGATGGACGACGGCGTCCACGATGCGATCGAATTCGAGGGCCTTGAGGGCGCTGGGTTGCATGGAGTAGTTGCGCTGAAGGCCTGGAGCGCAATCCCCAAGTATATTTGGAAATTTGGGAATTTGAAAATTTGGGAATCTGGATATTTCCCATTTCCACATTTCCACATTTCCACCTTTCCAAATCACTCTAAATGATTGATAGAGGAGGCGATAGCGGCCGCGCCGAAGCCATTGTCGATATTGACGACCGAGACGCCGGTCGCGCAGCTGTTCAGCATCGCGAGAAGCGCGGTGAGGCCGCCGAAGCTCGCGCCGTAGCCGACGCTGGTCGGAACGGCGATGACCGGGACGTCCACCAGTCCCCCAACCACGCTCGGGAGCGCGCCCTCCATGCCTGCGACGACGATGACGACGCGCGCGCTGATGAGGCGGCTATGGTCGTGCAAGAGCCGGTGAAGCCCTGCCACGCCTACGTCATACAAACGATCCACGGTATTGCCCATCACTTCGGCGCTGACCGCCGACTCTTCCGCAACGGGGAGATCGGCGGTTCCGGCCGCTGCTATGACGATGGTGCCTTTTCCGCGCGGTGTCGCTCCAGTGTCCAGCGTGATGCATCGGGCGACGTCATGGTAGCGGGCATCGGGTAATTCTGCCGCCACGGCCGCGTGCGCTTCCAGCGTCGTCCGGGTGACCAGCAGGCTTTGACCGGCGCCGACCAGGCGGGCGCCAATGGCCGCGATCTGTTGAGGCGTCTTGCCTTGCCCGAATACGACTTCGGGAAACCCTTGGCGCGCGGCTCGATCGTGGTCCACTCGGGCGAAGCCGAGATCCGCGTATGGCTTCTGGCGCAGGAATTGAAGGAGCGGCTCAAGTGCCGCCTCAGGCGTGCGGCCGCCGGAGCGGACCTCGTCGAGCAAGGCGCGGAGCTGCTGGCGATTCATTGCGATGAATGACTGGAGGCCGTTGACTTGCGCCCGAGCTGGACCGTAATATGTTCGATTGGACCGCGTGACAGTTTCATCTCTTTATGACGTCGCTGCCTGAGACACTCATTCTCGTTCTGTATTTCTTCGTCCTGAGCATCCTCGCGATCTACGGGTGGCACCGCTATTACCTCGTGTATCTTTACATGAAAAACCGGGACAAGGCGCCCAGTGGGGCCGTCCCGCCGCCACCGCTCGCCGAACTTCCGCGCGTCACCATCCAGCTTCCGATTTACAACGAAATGTACGTGGCGGACCGACTGATCGACACGGTCTGCGAGATGGATTATCCGCGCGAGCTGCTCGAGATTCAGGTCCTGGACGATTCCACCGACGAGACGACCGACATTGCGGAACTGGCCGTGCGGCGCCACGCCGCCCGCGGATTCGACATCGCGTATGTGCACCGGGTCGATCGCAGCGGGTTCAAGGCGGGCGCGCTCGAAGGGGGCCTGAAGCTGGCGAGCGGCGAGTTCATCGCCATTTTCGACGCCGACTTCATTCCACCGAAGGAATTCCTGCGGCGCACGCTGCCGCACTTCGGCGACGCGAAGATCGGCATGGTGCAGGCGCGCTGGGGCCACATCAACCAGGACTATTCGCTGCTGACAAAGATCCAGTCGATACTCCTGGACGCGCATTTCGTGCTCGAGCACGGCGGCCGCAACCGCGCAGGCTGCTTCTTCAACTTCAACGGTACGGCGGGCGTGTGGCGCCGCGCCGCGATTGAGTCCGCGGGCGGATGGCAGCACGACACGCTGACCGAAGACCTCGACCTGAGCTACCGCGCGCAACTGGCGGGCTGGCGTTTCGTGTTCCTGCCGGATCTGGTGTCGCCCGCGGAAGTGCCCGTCGAGATGAACTCGTTCAAGTCGCAGCAGCATCGCTGGGCAAAAGGATCGATCCAGACCTGCATGAAGCTGCTGCCGCGGATCCTGCGATCGAATCAGCCGGTTGCCGTGAAGGCCGAGGCGTTCTTTCACCTCACCGCGAACTTCAACTACCTGTTGATGTCGATCCTCTCGGTCCTGGTGTTCCCCGCAATGTGGGTCCGCTACAACATGGGCTGGACCGAGATGCTCCTCATCGACGTTCCGCTGTTCGCGGCGGCGACCCTGTCGGTCTGCAACTTTTACATCGTGTCGCAGCGTGAGCTGTATCCCGACTGGCGCACGCGCCTCAAGTACCTGCCGTTCCTCATGTCGATCGGCATCGGCTTGTGCGTGAACAACACGCGCGCGGTGCTCGAGGCGCTGTTCCGCCACGAAAGCGAGTTCGCCCGCACGCCGAAGTACGGCATCGAGCGCGACAGCGACGAATGGGCCGGGAAGAAATACCACCAGACCGTCGGTGTGCAGTCGCTGATCGAGTTGGGGCTCGGCCTCTATTTTACGGGGACCGTCTTCTATGCGCTCATTAATCAGATCTATGGCACGCTGCCGTTCCTGATGCTGTTCCAGATCGGCTTCCTCTATACCGGCCTGTTGTCCATCCTCCAGCAGTTCACGGGCGGCGACCAGGAAATGGCGCCGGAAATCGCGAAGTAACAAATCCCAACTCCGAACTCCACAACTCCCAAGGCTTTGGAGCGTGACCTGGTTGCCACCTCAGGCGTCTTGGGAATTGGAAGTTGGTCGTTGGGGGTTATCATCAGGGTATGCCCGTCGAAGAACCCAAACCGAAAGCCGGCCTGGAAGACGTCGTCGCCGCGACATCGTCGATTTGTTATCTCGACGGGGATCGCGGCGTTCTTGCGTACTATGGCTACGACATCCACGATCTGGCGAAGGGCGCGACGTTCGAAGAGGTCTGCTATCTGCTCTGGCACGGGCGCCTGCCGAACCGTGCCGAGCTGGGCGACCTGCAGTCGCAACTGGCGGCCGCGCGTCCAGTGTCGGAATCGACCCTGCGGCTGATGAAGCAGCTGCCGGCGTCGGACGGCATGGACATGCTGCGGACGCTCACGTCCGCTCTCGGGCAGTACGATCCCGAAGTCAACGACAGCTCCCCCCAGGCGCAGTACCGCAAGGCCGTCCGGCTCACCGCGCAGATGGGCAGCATCGTCGCGACCTACGGCCGCGTCCAGGCCGGCGGCGGCCCAATCCAGCCCGATCCGGCGCTGGGGCATGCGGCGAACTTCCTTTACATGCTCACGGGTCAGCGTCCGAGCGCCCTTTCCACGCACGCGTTCGACGTCGCCCTGGTGCTCCACGCGGACCACGAGCTGAACGCGTCGACGTTTGCGGCGCGAGTCGCCGCCGCCACGTTGACGGACCTCTACTCCGCGATCGTCGGCGCGATCGGCACGCTCAAGGGGCCGCTACACGGCGGCGCGAACGCCGACGTGATGCGCCTGCTGATCGAAATCGGCCCCGATGCGCCGCTCGAGCGCGTCGACGAGGCGATCCGCGGAAAGCTCGCACGCAAGATCAAGATTCCCGGCTTCGGCCACCGGGTGTACCGCACCGAGGATCCCCGCGCGACGCACCTGCGAAAGATGTCGAAGGATCTCGGCGACCGCGCCGGCAATACGCGCTGGTACGAGATGTCGCAGCGCATCGAAAAGCTCGTCGCGGGCGAGAAGAAGCTGTATCCGAACGTCGACTTCTACTCGGCGTCTACGTACTACACGCTGGGCATTCCGATCGATCTGTTCACGCCGATCTTCGCCGTCAGCCGCGTGTCGGGGTGGACGGCGCACTGCCTCGAGCAGTACGCGAACAATCGCCTGATTCGGCCGCGCACCGAGTACGTCGGACCGCAGTATCCGCAGACGTTCCTGGCACTGGATCAGCGTTGAACATCGGCGATTGGCGATTGCAGATTGCCGATTCGCGGATTGCCGATTGCAGACCGCGGATTCTGAGGCTGTACGTCAGCGCCGGATCCCAATCGACAATCTACAGTCGCCAATTCGTGAATCTTCAGTCTGCAATCGGCATTCGCCAATTGAGGATTGCCCGTTCAATTCCCGGTAGCGCACAATGGCGTGCGGCCGTAACGTAGACGCATGATGCTGCTGCCATCCACCGAGGAAATGTATCGAGCGCTCGTCGAGCGCGACGGCTCGTTCGAAGGACTGTTCTACGCCTGCGTGAGGACGACAGGGATTTTCTGCCGGCCGACGTGCCACGCGCGGAAGCCGAAGCCCGAGAACGTCGAGTTCGCGCCGACCATCCAAGAGGCGCTCCATCGCGGGTATCGTCCGTGCCAGTTGTGCGAGCCGATGTCGGTGGGGACTGGCGCGCCGAACTGGCTGGCGCCGCTGCTCGATGACATCAAGAAAGAGCCGGACGCCCGCTTGAAGGACCACGACCTTCGCGTCCGCGGGCTCGATCCCGTGCATGTGCGCCGCACGTTCAAGCGCAGCTTCGGCATGACGTTCCAGGCCTATCAGCGCGCGTGCCGTCTCGGGACGGCGATGAAGGCGCTCCACGGCGGCGCGGCGACGATCGACGCAGGCATGGACGCCGGCTTCGAGTCCGACAGCGGCTTCCGCGACGCGTTCGCGCGCGTCTTCGGGGAGACGCCGGGCCGCGCACGTGGCACCGAGCTGCTGACGGCATCCTGGATTGAAACGCCGCTCGGACCCATGCTTGCGATCGCCGGTGACGGCGGGCTCGAGCTGCTGGAGTTCGTTGACCGCCGCGCGCTCGAGACGGAGCTGCGGGAACTGCGCAAGACGCTCTCTTCGACTCGCTCCGCTCGCTCAGGACTGGGGGTTGCAATCGTTCCAGGCGACCATCCCGTCCTGCGTCGTGCGGCAGACCAGCTGCGCGAGTATTTCGCGGGGACGCGGCGCGATTTCGATCTCCCGCTG
>WNGL01011638.1_pt1 | contig 10611 bp, 9 predicted proteins | sample 5400591 | NCBI WGS metagenome assembly WNGL01 (sample SAMN13153377, study PRJNA577476) | soil metagenome | isolation source: 80 cm soil or saprolite under Garry oak tree replicate 1 | place: USA:California | collected 2016-06-15
GAGGTGAAGAAGCCCGAGCTGCAGCTCGCCGTGCAGCTCGTCGAGCAGGCGGCGTCGGAGGGTTTCCGCCCCGAGGCATACGAGGACAACGTGCGCAAGCGTGTGCTCGAGCAGATCCAGCGCAAGGTGGACGGCGAGGAGATCACCGAGGAGCCGACGGAGGCCCCGAAGACTCAGATCATCGACCTGATGGAGGCGCTGAAGGCGAGCCTCAAGGGAAAGGGCGCCGGCGGGGAGCGAAAGCCCGCCAAGCGGGTGGAGAAGAAGGTCGCGGCGAAGCCGGTAGCCGCCCCCGTCGCCAAGCGGAAAGTGGGAGGTGCGCGAGGCTAGCGTCGCCGGATGAAGGGATACACGTCCCGGGACGTTGCCCGGGTGTTGGGGCTGACCGTCGCGCAGGTGCGAGGCTTCGCGCGCGACGGTTTTTTGACGCCTCCCCCCGGACGCGGCGTCCGGAGCAGGCTGCAGTTCTCCTTTCAGGACCTCGTGATCCTGCGGACGGCGAAGGCTCTGGTGGCCGCCCGCATCCCCACCCGCCGCATCCGTCGAGCCTTGAAGAAGCTGCGCCAGCAATTGCCGCGCGGGCGCTCGCTCGCCGAGCTGCGGATCGTCGCCGAGGGCGACCGCATCGTCGTGAGCGACGGCTACACCGCGTGGAACCCGGAGTCGGGGCAATTCAACCTCGACTTCGCCGTTTCCGACCTCGCGACTCGCGCTGCGCGCGCGCCGCCGAGGGCGACCTCGACGCCGCCGACTGGTACGAACTGGGGCTCGAGATGGAGGCGGTGGACCCGGGCGAGGCGCGCGATGCCTATCGCCGGGCGCTCGAGCTCGACGCGCATCATGCCGACGCGCACGTCAACCTCGGCCGGTTGCTCCACGAGCAGGGGATGATCGAGGAGGCCGAGCGGCATTACCGGCTGGCGCTGCGTGAGAATCCCGACCACGCCACCGCGGCGTTCGACCTGGGGATCGCGCTCGAGGACCTAGACCGGCCCGCGGACGCCATCGAGGCCTATCGCGCGGCGCTCGTCACCGACCCGCGGCTCGCGGACGCGCACTACAACGTGGCACGATTGTATGAGAAGGTGGGCAAGAAAGCGGCGGCGTTACGGCACCTGTCGATTTACCGGAGGCTGACGGTGGAGTTGTAGCGTGGTCCTCGCCCCGCCTTGCGGTTCCCCGCCCTTCGCTCTAGCCTTTCCGGCCTCACCTCGGAGGGCAATCCGATGTTGCAGCGTGGGCTCCTGATCGCCACGGTCGCCGCCGCTCTGGTGTCGCCGCTCGCAGCCCAGAACTTCGCCAGTGCGATGACGGTGGGCGACCGCGAGGTGTTCATCGGCCAACCCCAGAACGACTACCTGCCCGGGATGGTGTACGTGTACCGGCCGGACGCGAAGGGCGTGTGGCGTGAAGCGGCGAAGCTCGTCGCCGCCGACGCGGCCCCGAGCGACGGGTTCGGGCGCGGGCTGGCCGTGGACGGCGCCACGCTGCTCGTGGGGTCCACAGCGGCGGACTCGGGCCGGGGGGCCGTGTTCGTATTCACGCGCGACCCCGCCGGGGCGTGGCGCCAAACGGGCCGCTTCACGGCCCCCGACGCCCGGCCCGACGACGGCTTCGGCGCCACGATCACTCTGGCCGGAGGGGGTGATCGAGCCTACGTCTCGAGCGCGCGCCAGAAAGGTCGGGGCGCCGTGTACGTCTTTCGCAGAAGCGGCGGGACCTGGGAGGCCGAGACGACCCTGGCCCCCGCCGACACGTCGCCCAATCAGGCCTACGGTGCGGCCATCGCCCTCGGCGGCAAGCGGCTCCTGGTCGGCAGCACCCGCGCCGACAGCAACGCCGGCGCCGTGTACGTGTACGGCCGCGATTCGGCCACGGCATCCTGGACGCTAGAGACCCGCGTCCCGGCCCCCGGAAGAGGGACGGCGCGCGGCGCCAGCTTCGGCGCGGCGCTGTTGGTGCGCGGTGACACCGCCTTCATCGGTGCCCCGGGCGACCGTGCGGCCGGCGCAGTCTTCGTCTACCAGCGCGACTCGACGTCGCCGCGCTGGCTGCCCACGGGCCGCGTGCTGCCCTTCGACGGCTCGTTCGGCGCGCGCTTCGGAACGGCGTTCGCCTTTGTCGGCGCCGAGCTGTGGGTGGGCGCCCCCGGCGCCAACGGCTTCCAGGGGCGGGTATACCGCTTCTCGCGCGATACCACTGGCTGGACCGCCGCGACGAAGACGGGCATCCCCAACCTCGAGCCGGGTGCGAGCTTCGGCGGCACCCTCGCCGTGAGCGCCGGCGTCGCCGTCGTGGGAGTGCCGGGGCAGGACTTCGAGCAAGGGGGCGCCGTGTTCTTCACGCGCGGCGCGACCGCCAGCTGGAAGCTCGCCTCGCACGTGGTGGGCGAGACGACCGCGCTCGCCCCCCTCACAGGCTCGGCCCGGGAATGCACCACCGGGAAGGTCTCCATCTTCAGCTGCAACCAGGTGGACCTGATGTCGTTCCTGCCCGTGAGCGCGATCGGCGGCAAGCGCGGCGTCCAGTTGAGCGACGTGTGGGGATACACGGATCCGCAGACGGGACACGAGTACGTGCTGACCGGCCGGGTGGACGGCACCGCGTTCGTGGATATCACCGACCCGAGCCACCCCGTGTATCTGGGCGACCTCCCCAAGACGAGCGGCTCGCCGGCGAGCTTCTGGCGCGAGCTCAAGACCTACCGGCATTACGCGTTCATCGTGTCGGACGGCGCCCGGGACCACGGGATGCAGATCTTCGACCTCGACCGGCTGCGCCGCGTGCCGCACCCACCCGTCACGTTCACGGAGGACGCGCATTACAGCGTCGCCCACAGCGTGCACGACATCGTCGCCGATACGGCGACCGGGTTCCTGTATCTCACCGGCTCGAACGCGGGCGGCGAGACGTGCGGCGGCGGCCTCCACATGGTGGACGTGCATGATCCGCTGCACCCGAAGTTCGCCGGCTGCTTCGCCGACCCGTCCACGGGACGCGCCGGGACGGGTTACACGCACGACGCCGAGTGCGTCGTCTACCACGGTCCGGCCGCGAAATATCAGGGCCACGAGATCTGCTTCGGGTTGAACGAGACCGCCCTCTCCATCGCCGACGTCACCGACAAGGCGCACCCGATCGCGCTGGCGCGAGCGGGCTACCCCAACGTGGGGTACGCACACCAGGGCTGGCTCACCGATGATCAGCACTATCTCTACGAGGACGACGAGCTGGACGAGATCACGGGGCTCGTGGACGGCACCCGGACGCTCATCTGGGACGTGAGCGACCTCGAGAATCCCGTGCTCGCGGGCGAGCACATTTCCAAGAACCGCGCCACCGACCACAACCTGTTCCTCGTCGGGAACACGATGTATCAGGCGAACTACGTCAGCGGCCTGCGGGTGCTCGACATCAGCGACCGCCTGCATCCGGTCGAGATCGGCTTCTTCGACACCCATCCCGTGGGCCGCGACGAGCCCGGCTTCGCCGGCGCCTGGGGCAACTACCCGTTCTTCAAGAGCGGCGTGGTCGCCGTGACGAGCATGGGAGAGGGGCTCTTCATCATGAAGAAGCACCCGAGTCAGGTGCTGCCATGAGCGGGCGGCTCGCGGCGCTGGCGCTGTTCGCGGTGCTGGGAGCGGGCGGCCCCCCCGGCCCCCCCGCCAACCGGCCTCTCGTGTACGTCGCCGACCAGGCGGCCGGCAAGATCACCGTCATCGACCCCGCGACCGACTCCGTCGTCGCCACGCTCGACCTGCCGGCCCTCGGCTTCTCGGCCCACCCCAAGCCGCATCACGTGGCGGTGGAGCCCGATGGGTCGTTCTGGTACGTGTCGCTCATCGGCGACAACGTGGTCGTCAAGTTCGACCGCGACAACCGCGTGGTGGCCAAGGCGCAGATGGAAACGCCGGGGCTCCTCGCCCTCGACCCCACGAGCGACCGCCTGTTCGCGACGCGCTCCATGTCGGCCGTGAACGCGCCGCCGCGCATCGGGGTCATCCGCCGCACCGACATGTCGGTCGAGGAGGAAGAGGTGCTCGCGCCGCGCCCGCACGCCGTCGCGGTCGGCTCCGACGGGCACTACACCTACGTCGCCAGCATCAGCACCAATCAGCTCGCCGTATACGACGCGCGGCGCGAGCGCGTGGAGGTGACGGACGTGCCGGCGGACTCCGCCCTCGCCATCGTGCAGTTTGCCGTCTCGCCCGACGGGAAGACCCTCGTCGCCACGGCCCAGCTGACGGGGAAGCTGCTCGTGTTCGACCTCGCGAATCCCGAGAAGCCCCGCCTCACGCGCAGCGTCAGCGTGGGGAGCTGGCCGTGGTACGTGGCCTTCACCCCCGACGGCCGCGAAGTCTGGGTCACGAACCAGCGCTCTAACGACGTGACCGTCGTGGACGCGACCGGCTGGAAGGCGATCGCGACCGTGAGCGGCCCGGGCTTCGCACAGCCGGACGGCCTCGTGATCACGCCCGACGGCCGCTACGCCTTCGTCGCGAATCACAACGGCCCGATGCCCGGCATGGCGATGGCGCCCGCGATGGCCCCCCCCGCCCCCCCGCCCCCCCTTCCCGGGGGAACGTCCGCCGGGCCGGGACGGGTGGTCATGATCGACGTGAAGCGCCGCATGCCGATCCGCGTGACCGAGACCGCCCCCGACGCCGCGGGGATGGGTATCGGGGGAAAGCGGTGAGCGGACCGGCCTCCCGCCGGTTCATTGTCCCGCTGCTGCTCGTTTCCACTTGCAGGCCCGGCGCGCCGGTTCCGGCGCGCGGGGTTCCCCGCTTCGTGCGCGACGTGGCCCCCCCCTCGTTTCCCGTCTACGACGAGCGCGGGCAGCCCTATCGCTACCCGTTCCTCGGCGGCTTCGACCATCCCCGCCCCCAGCTCGTGGACATCGACGGCGACGGCGACCTCGATCTCTTTGTCCAGGAGTACACCGGCGAGCTGCAGTTCTACGAGCGCGTGGGCAGGAGCGGTGACGCGCGCTGGGTGTGGCGCACCGATCGCTACCAGGACCTGGACATCGGGGAGTGGTACCGCTTCGTGGACGTGGACGGGGACGGCAAACCCGACCTGTTCGCGGAGTCGCGCTATTCGAACATCCGCTACTTCCATAACGTCGGCACGCGCGGCGCGCCCCGCTTCGTCGTCGCGGCGGACACGCTGAAAGACGCGACGGGAGCGCCCATCTACGCCGATCGCCAGAACATCGCGCAATTCGCGGACATCGACTGCAACGGCAAGCTCGACATGCTGCTCGGGCGCGTGGATGGCACGGTCGTTCGCTACGAGATGGCGGGGCTGGACTCGGCCGGCGCCCCCCGCTTCCGGCTGGTGAGCGACCGCTTTCAGGACATCCAGATCATCGGGACGCGCGCCCCCCCCAGCCGGCACGGCGCCAATACCCTGGCGGTCGTGGACCTGGACGGGGACGGGGACCCCGACATCCTGTGGGGCGACTTCTTCGAGCCGGGACTCCTCTGGCTCAAGAACGTCGGCACCTGTGCCCAGCCCGACTTCCACGGCGAGCGGGTTCCCTTTCCGCCCAACGCGCCGCTCGAAACCAGCGGGTACAACGCGCCCGCCGCCGGCGACATGTACGGCGACGGCCGGATCGATTTCGTGGTGGGCGTGCTCGGAGGCGCGTTCAACCCGGCCAAGACGAGCCAGAACAACCTCTATGAGCTCGACCAGACATCGCCCGGCCACTGGACGGTCCGCACCACGCGGCTGCTGGACGGCATCGATCTGGGAAGCGAGAGCGTGCCGGCGTTCGTGGATCTCGACGGCGACGGGGACTCGGATCTGGTGATCGGCACGAAGATCGAGCCCGACGACCCCCGCCGCGGCGGGCTCTACTGGTTCGAGAACGTCGGCTCCCGCACCGCGCCGGCGTTCCGCTACCGCGGCCGGCTCGGCGTCGCTCCCGCGTTCCATTACGCTCCCGCGTTCGGCGATCTCGATGGGGACGGGCTGCCGGACATGGTGTTAGGACAGTTCCACGATGCCGTCGCTTACTACCACAACGAGGGGACGCGCGCCGCACCCAGCTTCGCACTGGCCGATTCGGCCCTGGTGCGGCTGCCACGCGGCAGCAACGCCGTGCCCACGCTGGTGGACATCGACGGTGACGGCGACCTCGACCTCTTCCTCGGTTCCGGTTCGGGGCGCATCGCGTTCTTCCGGAATGACGGCACGCCCACGACGCCCAGGTTCACGCTCGTGAGCGACGATTACCTGGGCGAAAAGGTCGGGCGGCGCAGCGTGCCGCGCTTCGCCGATCTGAACGGCGATGGGCTGCTGGATCTGATCGTGGGCACCGAGGTCGGCCCGCCGGCGGTGTTCGTCAATGCGGGAACCCGCGCGTCCCCTCGCTTCGTGCGGGACACGACCCTATCGCTGCATCTGCCCCCGTACTCGGCTCCCGCGTTCGCGGACATCCGCGGGGTGGGACGGCTGGATCTGTTCTCGGGTGGGGCAGGCGGCGGGGTGGTGTACTACCGCAGCGAGCGGTGACGGCGCGTCAGGCGATCAGCTCCGCGAATTGCTGCGCCAGCTTCGGCCCGATCCCCGACTCCTCGTGCTTGAAGAAGATGAACGCGTCCTGCCAGCCCTCGCCCAGCTCCTTCACCTGCTTGGCCCACTGCTCCAGGTCTTTCGTCTTGTAGCCTTCGTCGCGCAGCCGCAGGTAGCCGAAGTCGGCCGTGCCCACGAGGGGCGTGTGGCCGTTTTCCGTGTCCGCCACGCACAGCGCCGCGTTCGCGGCTCGCAGCGCGCCGTAGACATCGTCCCCGAACCATGACTCGTGGCGGAATTCCCATGCACACCTGAGATCGGCGGGGAACTGAGTGAGCAGGTCGTTCAGGCGGTCGAGATCTTTCTTGAAATTGGGCGGCAGCTGGAACAGGATGGGCCCGAGCTTCGGCCCGAGCTTCTTGCCGGTCTCGAGGAAGAAGCGCAGCGGGTCGTCCACGTCCTTGAGCCGCGCGATGTGCGTGATGCGCTGCGGCGCCTTGAGCACGAAGGTGAACCCCGCGGGTGTCGCGGCGCTCCACCCGGCCACCGTCTTGGCGTTCGGCATCCGGTAGAAGGTGTAATTGACCTCTACCGTGGAGAGCCGCTGCGCGTAGTACTCGAGCATCTGGGACTCGGGCATCTTCGCCGGATAGAACGCCCCCTTCCACTCGGGGAAGTTGTAGCCCGAGGTGCCGACGCGGACATTCATGCCACCCACACGGTCTTGATGTTCGTGAACTCCCGCAGCCCATACTCCGACAGCTCGCGCCCGTACCCCGAACGCTTCACGCCCCCGAAGGGAAGCCGCGGGTCGGACTTGACCAGCCCGTTCACGAACACGCTCCCTGCCTCGATGTCGCGCGCGACGCGCTCACCCCGCTCGCGATCCTCGGTCCAGAGCGACGCGCCCAGCCCGTACGCCGACGCGTTCGCGATGTGGATCGCGTCCGCCTCGTCCTTGGCGCGGATCACCGCCGCCACGGGGCCGAACGTCTCCTGGTCGAACGCCGGCATGCCGCGCTGCACGGCGACCAGCACCGTGGGCGGGTAGAACGCCCCCGGGCCGTCGGGGAGCTGGCCGCCCAACACGACCTGGGCGCCGCGCTTCACCGACTCTTGCACCTGCCAGTGCAGGTTGGCGCGGAGATCGAGCCGCGCCTGCGGGCCGATCTGCGTCGCCGGATCGAGCGGCTCGCCCACCGTGCGGGCGCGCATCTCCGCGGTGAACAGCTCGAGGAACCGGTTGGCGATCCGATCCACGATGATGAACCGCTTGGCCGCGATGCAGCTCTGCCCACTGTTGATCAAGCGCGCCTCGGCGGCCGTCCGCGCGGCCGTGGCGACGTCCGCATCCTCGAGCACGATGAACGGGTCGCTGCCGCCCAGCTCGAGCACGGTCTTCTTGAGGTGCCGCCCGGCCTGCTCCGCCACCTGGCTGCCGGCGCGATCGCTTCCGGTAAGCGTCACCGCGCGCACCCGCGCGTCGGCGATGACGCTTCCGACCGCTTCGTTCTGGAGCAACACCGACCGGAACAAGCCGTCCGGGAACCCGGCCTCGCGGATGACGTGCTCGATCTCGAGCGCGCAGCGCGACACGTTGGGAGCGTGCTTCAGGATGCCGGCGTTTCCCGCGACGAGCGCGGGAGCGGCGAAGCGGAACACCTGCCAGAAGGGAAAATTCCACGGCATAATGGCGAGCACCGGCCCAATCGCTTCGAACCGGACGTAGCTCCGCGAGCCGTCGGTCTCACGCGGCTGGTCGGCGAGGAAGGCCTCCCCGTGCTCCGCGTAGTAGTCGCACGCCCAGGCGCACTTCTCGGCCTCGCCCACACCTTGCGCCAGCGGCTTTCCCATCTCCAGGGCCATCGTGCGGGCGTAGGCGGTCTTCCCCTCGCGCAGGATCCGCGCCGCCGCGCGCAACCGCGCGGCGCGCTCCGCGACCGGCCGACGCCGCCAGTCGCGCGACGCCGCAGCGGCGCGCTCGAGCACGCGGTCTAGCACGTCGGCCGACGTCTCCTCGAACGTCTCGAGCACGTCGCCGGTGGCGGGGTTGATGGATTGAAGCGTCATTTTTGAGGCCTGCCCACCACCTCCGGCCGATCCCTGACCCGATCCACAGTGCACAGAAACCCCAGGGGCTCGTCGCCCGTCGCGCGGAACTGGTGCGTCACGCCGGGCGAGACGTACACGCAATCGTACGGCGCGATGTCGTAGCTTTGCTCGCCCAGGACGACCCGCCCCTGGCCCCGCAGTACCACTACCGCGTGCGGATGCCGATGCCGCTCGAGCGTCGAATAGCCGCCAGGTTGGATCTCGAAATAGCGCGTCACGAAGGCGAACGGCTCCTCGCCCGCGCCGTCGCCCAGCAGCGTCTGGCGGGTCACGTCCTTGTGGTGCGGGTCCGCGGTCTTGTACTCCCGCACGGGCACGCCGTCCCACCGGAAGCCCGAGAACTTCAAGACCTTCGAGCGATCATTCATGTGGGTGTCGTCTGACCGCCTCGGACAGCTGTCGCGCCGCGGCAGTGAGATCTGGCTGGGCGTACAGACTCCCTCCGACGAGAAAGATGGTATCGGCGCCGTACCGACCGATCCAGTGGGGGACGCGGGCCACGTCGATACCGCCCGCCGGCACCGGGAACGCCGGCCGCACGTCCCCAAGCGGGTGACGCAAGTGGTCGTTGATCGCGACGCAGGTGTCCTCCGAAAACGTAAACCGACCGCCCACGTTGGGATAGATCACCGCGTCGCTCCCCGCGACCCGAAAGATCTCGCCGAGCAGCACCTCGGGGGCGATGCCATGGTGCGCGTGAAAGAACGCTCCCGCGAGCGACGGGTGCGTCATGACCGCGAGCCCCGTGGCCGCGAGCGCGCGGACCGTGTCGAGGCCCGCGGGCAGGGCGTTGATCACGACGCCGCGGCACCCCACGTGCCGCGCGAACCCGGCCCGCTCGAGCGACACGGCCGCTCCAGCGGTCACGTTCGGAAAGTAGAGCGCCCGGCCGCCTGTCGCGCGATTGGCGCGGACGACCGCTTCCTGACACCGCTCCACGCGCTCGCGAAACGGCGCCGCAGGCTGATCCACCAGGCTGTGGTCGTCCTTGATGAGGTCGATCCCGCCGAGCGCGAAGCGATGGCAACGCTCCGCGAGCTCGGCGGCGGAGAGCCCGAGCGGCTTGAGGGCGGTGCACAACAGCGCGCGCTCCCGCGCGCCCGTGAGGTCGCGCAGCCCTGCGATCCCGAGCGTCGGGCCGCCCAGCGCGCCGAGCAGCTCGGGGGGCCACGCGACGCCCGCGATCAGGATCTCCGGCTTCAGCGAGATGTTGCCGAACAGCAGGTTCAAGAGCTGGGGGAGGTCGCGGCCCACGACGACCGGATCGAATGCGATCACCGCGCGCCAGCGCGCGGCACCGAGCGGCTCCACCGACTCGACGCGCCCGACGATCCGCTCGGCGACGTCCGCCGGCACGGCGTCCGCCGCCAGCTCAACCGTCTGCTCGAGCGCGATGTCGCGCGCGCGGGTGGCGGCGTCGCGCCCGTCGGCGGCGGTCAGGTGATAGGTGACGCGCAGGTCCATGGTGATGCCGGTCACGTTGATCTTAGCGTCGCGCTGCCGCGCGTTGCCTTGCCGCGCGGCAGCCCCGCGCGCGGCGCACCGCGGGAGCGGGTCGCCTATCCTTATAGCACGACCCGAGTTGTCTCGCACGGGCGCGGACCGGGCACGCGCCTTGCGTTTCCTGGCGCGCGGTGCCGCCCAGCGCGGCCGACGCGGAGTGATGTTATGCCATGCCCATGGATGCCCGGCGACCCGGGTGATGACGAGCTGGAAAGCCTGTTCGCCCAGGATCGGGAAGCCTGGCGTGGCGACATTCACCTCGGCGACGAGCCCTGGCGCGGCGACGCGCATCTCGCGGACTGGCCGGAAGCCTCGGCGGGCCCCGAGTACTGGATGTACAAGCGAGCGGCGCTGGGGCCCGACGACCTGCAGTAGGCAATGGTGTGGAATCCTCGCCAACGGGCGAGGGGAAACGGGGGGCCTGCCATTCTGGGCCCCCCGTTCTCATTCCCGGCGCTGTTCCTGTCTCAGTAA
>WNGL01010604.1_pt1 | contig 10610 bp, 8 predicted proteins | sample 5400591 | NCBI WGS metagenome assembly WNGL01 (sample SAMN13153377, study PRJNA577476) | soil metagenome | isolation source: 80 cm soil or saprolite under Garry oak tree replicate 1 | place: USA:California | collected 2016-06-15
GAGCCACAACGCGGCGCCATACGACCCGGCGCGGATAGTCCAAGGCGACGAGGGCGTCGGCGTGCGGATACACCAGCGCCTCAGCGTTGTAGGGCGCACCGTCGAACACCCATCGCCGGCCGGCGGCCTCGACGGCGGCAGCGACCAGTGCAGCGAAGCCGGGAGCCTCGTCATCGCCGAGCGCGTCGCGTTCGATGTGCCGCGCGTCCAGTCGCGCCGCAACCTCGCGCGCCAACGTCGTCTTTCCGCCGCCAGCGCAGCCGACCACCACGACCCGCTCCGGGATCGGCCGAGTGGGGACCGGACGCGCCGTCATGCCCATTGACGGTACGTCGCGAGGGGCAGGCTCCCCAAAACCTGCCGGCAACTTGGCATGCGGCAGCCCTACCTGGCGATCACCAACCGGCACGACGGCACCGCCGCCTGTGCGCTCCGCGCCACCGCCGTCCGGATCGCCGGCCTCGAACCGGTTGCGCTTGACCGGGGTCTGCCCGGCGATGGCTTTCTCGGCTTTGGCGACTTGCTCGTCAATGCCGCGCAGGGCTCGCCGGGCCCGACCTCGTCCCCGCCCGTGGCCCACCCGAAGCCCAGCACGTCATAGACGCGGCCCAGGGCATCCTGCAGGTGCCCATCCGCGAGGACGTGATCGGCAGCGGGCCGCCCCTGGCCCGGCCGCCGAAGCCCGGGCCCAGATCGAGCCAGCCCTGCCCGCCCGCCAGGCGCTGCCGCGCGACTGCCTTCAGCCCCTCCAGCTCGGCGTCGTCGTGCGCTGACCCCGACTCAATGTCCAGCGACCCCCGATGGGACGAGTACACGATCTGCACGGCTGTCGCACCCGACGCCGTCTTCACCGTCCGCACATACGGCACCAGGCCACTTTACGGCCCCGGCTTAGTCGCAGACTTGCTCACCGTGAGTCAGGAACCCGCAGGTCAGAGCGACGTGCCAGCCGAAAATCCTTGATCGTGAGCCAAGTCAGGTAGACCGGATGAGGGGCGCCGCGCGACATGCGGACGAGGCGGGTCCGGTCCCGGCGGCGGCCGGGCGTGACGCTTCTGCCGCCAAGCTGGGACGCCGATGACGTCGAGATGCCGGCAGGAGCAGATTCCCGCGCCGTAGGGTCCGGGTGTGCCCGGTGATGAGGAGGAGCCGCCGCCGTATGAGGTGCTGGCCGCGCTGGTGGCATCGCTGCGCCGGGAGCTGGCCGGCGCAGTAGCTGCGCTGGGGCAGGCCCGGGCGGACCTGGCGCGGGCCCGCGAGCGGATCGCTGAGCTAGAGGCCCGGCTGCGGCAGAACTCCCTGTTGACTGAACAACGGTCAGTGTTTTCCCAGTTAAACGGGTTGACGGCGGTTTCTGGCTATACGGTCACTGGCCATGATCGGAGAGCCGGAACGGGACCTCGCGGCACTGGTGGTGCCCCGGGTGGGCAGGCTGGTGGATACGGGGGATCGGTATGAGCCGTTTCGGCTGATCGATGCGGACGGGGCGGTAGCGGAGCCGGTAACCGCCTATTTCCGTGATCTGCTGGCGGCGGGCCGGTCGGAGGCGACGGTCCGCTCGTATGCTCATGATCTCTTGCGCTGGTATCGCTTCCTTCATGCGGCCGGTGTCGCGTGGGATCAGGCGAGCCGGATCGAGGCCCGGGATTTCTGCCGGTGGCTGCAGGTTTCCGGGAAGCCGCCAGGTCCGCGCTCAGCGGGGCCGGGTCAGGGAGCGGTGCCGGCTGTTGCGGGCGGCGCTGGCCGGGTGCCTTATGCGCCGTCGGTGCGGGCGCATTCGGAGACGGTGCTGCGTGCTTTCTATGCCTTTCATCTTGATGCGGGGACCGGTCCGGCGGTCAATCCTTTCCCGCTGGACCGGTCCCGCCGCGGCGGGCGTGCGCACGCGCATCACAATCCGATGGAACCGCACCGTAACGAGCGGGCCGGGCTTTACCGGCCCCGGGTGGCGTCGCGGGTCCCGCGCAGCATCCCGGACGAGGAGTTCAACGAGATCTTCGCCCGGCTGCCGTCGCACAGGGACCGCGCACTGGTGGCGTTCTACGTGTCCTCCGGCGCGCGGGCGTCGGAGTTGCTGTCGGTCCGGCGCTATGGGGTGGACGCGGGCAGGCAGGTGATCACGGTTGTGCGCAAGGGCACCCGCGAGCTCCAGCAGCTGCCCGCGTCGGCGGATGCGTTCGTGTGGCTTCGTCTGTACCAGGTGGAGACCGAGGGCCTGCTGCCTGCTGGCTCGCGGAAGCCGTTGTGGTGGACGCTGCGCCGTCCGTTCCGGCCGCTGACCTATCACGGCGTGCACCGCATGTTCGAGCGGGTCAATGACCGGGCGGGCACGGATGCGACGTTGCACTCGCTGCGTCACACCGCCGCCTACCGGATGGCTGAGGATCCGGCGCTGCCGCTCACCGACGTGCAGTTCGTCCTTGGCCACGCTCAGCTGACGACTACTCAGATCTACATGACGCCGCGCAAGGAGGATGTGATCCGCCGGGTGCTGGCCCATTACGCCGAGCAGGTCCAGCGGGCCGGAAGACGTGCGAGGCCGGTTCCGGCCCCGGGTTACCGGCCCGAGTCCATGAACGTGCTGTTCGGGAACCAGACGCCGTGACCGCGGGGACGGATGCGCCCGCTGCCGGGCAAGCGCCTGCGGCGGGGTGGGAGTCAGCTCGCGCCCGATTCCCGGCACGCGCCCGGACGGCGGACTGGCCGGCCACCCGGGCAGGGCGTGATGAGATGTGGCGGCTGCTGACCAGCCCGCCATTCACCCTGGACAACCCGGCCAGCCAGGGCAACCGTACTCGCGGGCTGACAGTGCTGCTGGACTGGCTGCAAGACCAGCCGGGAGACAGCTGGCAGCAGCGCTGGCTGGCCAGCGGAGCCGACGCCGCGGGCGGCAAATGGAGCGAGATATCCGCCCGGTGGCTGCGCGGGCGAGGCCAGTACACCCGCTGGCGGCAGGGCGAGCTCGGCATAGGGCTGCGGATGGCGGTCAGCGCCGACATCATCCGTCCCTCGCTGCGCTGGCTGGCTGCCGCCAAGGGCAGCAAGAGCGCCCTTGCCGTCAGCCTTGCGCAGTCGCGTGACCCCGCAGGGTTCGCGCATCTGCGGGCCCTGTGCGAGGAATCAGCGGTAACCGCCTCGGTCATGGCCCGCACGCTGAGCCGGACCGCGCTCATCGTCGCGGCCAAGGGCGGCTCCGTCCGCGACATCACGGCGGGCGACGTCCTGGAGCTGCTGGACACCGAGGCTGGCACCCATGCCAGCTCGGCGGGCGATACCGCAGTTTTCTATCGGATGCTGCGCCAGGCGGGAAGCTTCGACCTGGCCGCGCCGGAGACGCTGCGGGCGCTGCGCACCATAGGGCAGCGCACGCCGGAGGAGATGATCGACCGCTATCACCTGGCCTGCCGTCCGGTCCGCGACCTGCTGGTGGATTACCTGCGGGAACGCCAGCCGGCCGTGGACTACGTCACGCTAGAGTCCCTCGCCCGGTCGCTCGGCAGGGATTTCTGGCAGGACCTGGAACGTCACCATCCGGGCATCTGCACCCTGCAGCTGCCGGCCGAGGCCGCGGCCAGCTGGAAGCAGCGCCGGCGGACCAAGCCGAAGACGGTGACGGCCGGTACCGGCGAGAAGACCGTAGCCGAGGTCCCTCGGCTGAATTACCGCGAGTGCCTGACCCGGGTGCGTGCCTTCTACCTGGACATAGCACAGTGGGCAGCCGAGGATCCCGCGCACTGGGGATCCTGGGCGGCCCGGTGCCCGGTCAGTGCCGCGGAGATCAACCAGCGCAAGGCAGCCCGGCACCGCAAATCGCGGATGGACGCGCGCACCCGCGAGCGCCTGCCCGTCCTTCCCGCGCTGGTCCGGGCTGTCAGCCGCAGACGGGAGACCGCGGACGCGCTGCTGCGCGCGGCACGCGCCACCGCGCCTGGGCAGGCATTCTCCGCCGCAGGGCAGACCCTGACCCGGTCGGTCACCCGCCACGCGACCAGCGCGAAAGTGTGGGCCGATGACCAGGCTGCCGGCCGGCGGCGTGACCTCACCCTCGAAGAAGACCACGCGTTCTGGTCCTGGGCCATCGTCGAGGTCCTGCGCGCGACCGGCATCCGCATCGAGGAACTGCTGGAGATCACTCACTACAGCCTGGTCCAGTACCGGCTGCCCACCACGGGCGAGATCATCCCGCTACTGCAGATCGCTCCGTCCAAGACCGACACTGAGCGGCTGCTGGTGGTCAGCCCGGAAATGGCCGACGTGCTGTCAGCGATCATCAGCCGACTGCGCAGCCACGGGCACGGCGGCGCAGTCCCGCTGGTGCCGGCTTATGACTCGCTGGAACGCACGTGGCTGCCGCCATCACCAGTGCTGTTCCAGCGCCGCTTCGGCTCCGAGAACCGCAGGATCAGCGGCGGCGCCGCCCGCGACATGCTCAACGCCGCGCTGGCCGGCACCGGCCTGGCCGCCGCTGACGGCAGCCCGCTGCGCTGCACCCCGCACGACTTCCGCAGGATCTTCATCACCGACGCGATCATGAGCGGGCTCCCCTCGCACATCGCCCAGGTCATCGCCGGGCACAAGGACATAAACGTCACTCTCGGCTATAAAGCGGTCTACCCTGACGAGGCGATCCAGGCCCACCTGGCATTCCTCGCCAGGCGGCGGGCACTGCGGCCCACCGAGGAATACCGCGTTCCCACCGATGCTGAATGGGCTGAGTTCCTCGGCCACTTCGAACGCCGCAAGATCGCCACTGGCATCTGCGGGCGGGCGTTCGGAACCCCCTGCATCCACGAGCACAGCTGCTTAACCGAAATGATCTTGAAGGGGTCCGCTCGGCCTGAAGGATTCATTGCTCACGGAAGGTGACAGGGAAGAATCTTGTGTAGCTGCAGCTTCGGGCGTGTCGCCGCCGTCATTCTGGCCTGCGGTGCTGCTCGGCGCGCTTGTGCAGGCGCCCGAGGCTTTCGTCGAGGGTGACGAGGCTGAGGTCGAGGATGTGGACGCCGTCCCTGAAGTGCTCGAACCCGAGCCGGGCCCAGACTTTGCCGAGTGCCGCGATGGCCTGCTCACGTGCGGCCGGGCCGTCCGGTTCCTCATCATTCAGCTCGTCGATCGGGGCGGGATAGCAGACCGCGGCCCGGACGCCGCCGGACAGCTTCTTGATCGCTGTCCCGGCGAGCAGGACGCCGAGGCCGAAGCCTCGCCACCCGGGAGTGAGCCGCACGGAGCTGAGGATGAGGATCCGGTCGCCCATCGGTTCGAGCAGGTCGTCCAGGTCCGGGTCGAGCTGCCCGGTGCGCGCATCGAAGATGGTCCCGGCGATGGCACCCAGGTCGGCGTCCTCGCCGTCGAGCAGGCCGAAGGGGTCACGGGTCTGATAGACGTCGATCACCACGATGGTCATGTCGCCGACGTGAGACTTCACGTGCATGCCGCTGTCGTCGAAGACGTCAGCCGAGACATGCCAGCTCTCCGGTTCCTCGTTCGCGCCGGACCACCAGCGCTGGTCGTGCCGGTAGGTGAGGGTGATGCTCCACGGATCATCCGGCGGGGTGCGTCCCTGTTGCTCGTTCACGCGGGGATGCCTCCTTGGTTTGTTACCGGCGTGAGCACGCTATCGCCAGGCGGGCGCTTCAAGGCGGAAACGATCAGCCTCCGCTGGGACTGGATCGTCCGGCCGCGCTGCGAACGTCTGGTATCCCGAGGTGAACGGTGGTGTTGCGGGCGGTGAGGCCGCGCATGGCCTGGAGTTTCTGTGCAGCGGCGGCCAGGGTGGTCTCGATCGCGGCGACCTCGCCAAGCCAGCCCTGATCTTTGGCCTCCTGGAGCCGGTCGCCGAGATTGGCGCGGATTTCTTCCAGCCTCGGCATCTGAGCTGGGTCAACGCGGAGGAGCGGGCATCTGACACAGGCATTTTCATGCGCGCATGGGGTGCCGAAGTCGCGGCCGCAGGTCCCCAGAGCGACCTTCCGCAGCTCGAAGTGAGCGAGGAATTCGTCCCATTCGGTGGCGGTCAGCTCGCGGTATTCTTCGCTGGGCCGCTCGGTCCGGCGGCGGGCGATGAACGCCCGATGATGGGCGATCACGTCTTCTGGGTAGATCGCGGCATAGCCCATGGTGGTGTCCAGCAGGGCGTGTCCGCAGATTTTCGCGGCGATGTGCGGGGGCAGCCCGGACCGCAGGGCGTCCGTGACGAAGATCCTGCGGAAGTCATGGGGCCGCCATTCCAGCGGCTCGCCGGCGACGGTGATGTGTGTGGCCTGCGAGGTCGCGACCATGCATTCACGGATGTAGCTGCGGCCGATCGGGCGGTCCTCATTGCCGTAGCGCCGCTGGAACAGGAACGGCATGGGCGGGCTCCAGGTCTGCTCGAACACGTCGTAGGCGCAGACGAGCGGCAGGGCCGCGTTCCCGGCGCGGACCCGGAAGATGACCGCGGTGAGGACCTCCGCGAGTTCCGGTGAGACCAGCAGCAACCGCTCTGCGTCGGTCTTGGACGGGGCGACCTGGAGCATCGGCACGATCTCACCGGTGGTGGGCAGCGTATAGGCGATGAAGCTGTGGTGGGTGAGTTCTAGCATCTCCTCAATGCGGATGCCCGTGTGTCGCAGGATTTCCACGGTGGCCCACGACCAGAACGCAGCCTCCTCCTCATGGGTGAGGTTGCGCCGCTTGCCCGCCGCCACCTCGGTGACGTTGACGCGGCCGGCCTGACCAGGACGGCAACGCTGGAACTCCTGCCCGGCGGCGGTGAACACGACCCCGGCCGGGGTGCTGCGGGCAGTGCTGATGCGCTCCTCGGAGTCCTTGCGTTGCTGCTCGACGGCTCGCAGCAGCGCGGGCAGCAGCGGCAGTTGCGTCCTGGTCCGCTGGTCCATCCGCGACTTCACCCGCGATTTGAACTTCTTCTGCGTGCACTCGGCGGCTTTGACCGGACACGGCGCCACCCACGGCGCCCACCGGGCAGGGTCATCGGCGGCCCACCGGGCGATGTCCTCATAGAAGGCCCGGACGAACACCAGCTCGCTGCGGTAGTTGACCCGGGGACGCACCGGCCGGCCGGCGGCGTCCCGGATGTAGGCCAGGCGTTCCTTCCACGCCTGCGCGACCTGCGGCGGCAGCTGAAGCGAGTCGATGCCGGGATGGTGGATCTCCAGGTCACGCCAGAACAGCCGGCATAGGTTGCGGGCGATGGAGCGCAGCGAGGTGTGGTCCAGCTCGGGAGCCCGTTCGGTGAAGTACTCCACCAGCAGATCCCGGACGGGCCTGCACTCGATGCCGTACCCGTCGACGATCTGCGCGACGCTGCGGCGGCCCTCGATCCGCAGCGCCCGCAACCGCGACGGCGCCCCGGCAGGGAGCACGCCGGCGTCCTTGAGCAGCGCGTAGAACAACGGCCGGCCCGCACTGCCCCGGAAATGATGTTCTTCCAGAGCGGCCGTCAGCTCGATGCAGTCGCCCACGGTAATGTCGCTGACCAGGCCGCCCTTACGGATCACCATCCAGGTGATCTTGTTCAGCGCATCCGAGCGGGCCCAGGCCGTCGCATGCTGGGCCTGGAGTTCCAGATCACCAAAGGCACCCGGGTCGAAGGCGGCCCGGGCCTCGGCGAGCATCACCGTCAAGCGCTGGCGCAGCAGCCACCGGTAGCCGGGCCGGATGACCTGCCCGGCAACCAGCAAGACCAGCCCGGCGAACAGCTCGTCGCGGTGATGGTGCCGAACCGGGACACGCCCCCTCAACGACAACTCGGTCCAATCCAAGCCGGCCGCGTCCGCCCCGCTGGCCAGCCATCGCTCCTGCCAGGTGTCTCCGGGCTGGCCCTGCAGCCAGTCCAGCAGCTTGGTCAGGCCACGCCGCCGGGTCTTGTCCCGGGCCAGGCCCGCGCCCGGGTCCGTGAACAGGCCCAGCAGCCGCTCCACCAGGTCTTCCCGGCCCTGGCGGGTCTGCCACCAGCCCTCCTCGCAGAGCCGTGGCTGCCATGTTGGCGGGCCGCCCGCCGCCGGCGCTTCGATGGCCCTGGCTATGTTGGCAGTGCCGCCGCGGAGCGCCGTTCTCATCGGTGCTCCCCACCGGGAGCCGAGGTGCCGAACAACGCCGCCAGTACTTCGGGGCGGTAGCCGGGCGCCGGCGGAGCCGGCGGCCTGCCCTGCCCGGCGCGCTGCCGCTTGTGATGGGCCAGGACGTGGGCGATGACCTCGTCCGGGGCGGGCGCGGTATAAATCTCGGTCGTGGTGAGGTGGGCGTGCCCTAGGACCCACTGCACGTCAGCGAGGGTCAGGTGCGGGTCGCGGACCATTCTCCTGGCGGCGCTGTGCCGCAGATCATGCAACGTCCAGTTCGCACCGAGCAACCGGTTGACCCGGGTGAACACCATCCGGGCCGCGTCGTAGCTCAGCGGCCGGAACGGGCGGCGCAGCGTCCACCACACCGGCTCCTCCGGCCCTCCCGGAACCAGGCCGCGCATCTCCTGCTGGTAGAGGCGCAGCCAGACGAACGCGTCCGCCGACGCGGGCAGGTGCTGCAGAGCCCGGCTGCCCTTGCGGACCACGCCGATCGTCTGCTCCTCCGGGGCGATTAGTCCCTGGGGAACGCCCAGCAGTTCGCAAGCGCGGGCCCCGGTGGAGATATAGAACGCGATCAGCGCCCGGTCCCGGTTGCAGGCCAGCCCCGCGAACAGGTCGCTGAACGCCTGGTCGGGGATGCACCGCGGCGCCGGCTTCGGTTCCTTCGGCTGGTAGGCGGCCCGGCGCGCAGGCCGCCGGAACGGCTGCATCGGGTTGTGATGGACATTGAGCTGCCCTCCTCCGCGCCCTTGGCCTGGGGGAACGGGTTGACCAGCGGCCGGCCGTGCATCTCCCGGTGGTACTCATAGAACGCCCGGATCACCGCGCGAGCGTGCCGCCGGGTCCGGGCCGCGTAGTTCTCGCCAGGCGTCGCCTTCCCCGTGACCGGGTTCACCGAGCCCGGAGCCGGAGCGCCAGGGCGGCGCTGCCGCACCGGCTTCCTGACCGTTTTCAGCCACAGCGCGAAGTCACGAGCCTCAGCCCGGCCAGCGAGATCCCAGCCAACCGCGACCGCGTCCAGGAAACGGAACCACGCCAGCAGCTCATAGGCGTACGACCTCAGCGATGCCGGGCTCGCGTCGTCGGCGAGCATGTGATGCAAGAACTCCGCGACCGCGGGGACCTCGGCGCCCTGCCCATCGACGAGCCGGAACGGCAGCAGCGGATCACCGGTCTCTTCCACCCGCCCGGCCCGGGCCACCGCCAGCGCCGCAACATCCCGGACAGTGGTGCTGTGCTCTGGCATCCGTACCTCCGCAGGCCGCCGCGGTCGACGACAAGCGATGAGAGCAGATCCACGCCACCACACGCAGTAACCCCGACAGGGGAGCCGGGGCAAGGACGGTCGCATGGTCACTGTCCGTTGACCCCCGAAGCACCCAGATGGTCCCTCCGCTGGTTCGGTCAACGGGACCTGCGGTGCAGTATGCACTGGCCCGACCCGGCCCAGCGGCCCCGCATCGCGGAGATCCGCGACAACCTCACCGCCCGCATCGCCGAAGCCGAGCGCGAAGGCTGGCTCGGCGAGATCGAAGGACTCAAGATCAGCCTCGCCGGCGCTGACGACAAGCTCACCCAGATCGACCGGCACTCCCAGGCCCCGGCCGCCGTCACCCTCGGCATACCCGGCTTCCCGGCAGCCGCCCCCCGCAAGGAGCTCTCATGAAACCTGCCGCGGTCACTGAATCCCTGCTGCACGATCTCGTCATGTCCTCTGCCGCCGAAGGCACAGGCCAGACGGCCGTCGCGGCTGCCGTCACCCTCGGCGAGCGCATCCTGCTCTGCGGGCACGACACCCGCGACTTCGACCGCGAATGGGACCTGCCCGGCGGCATACCGCTGCCCGGCGAAACCCTCACCAGCGCCCTCAGCCGCATCCTGGCCTGCGACTACGGGCTGGACGCCACGGAGTTCGGCGCCTACCTCGGCAGTCATGACATCGTTCACGACGGCGAGATCATCCGCACCTTCGTCTTCACCGCTACCTGCGCCGACCCGGCGCAGATCTGCCAGCACGCCCGCACCGCCCACTGCTGGGCCGACCCCGCCGACCTCCCCGAACAGGCCAGCCAGGACCTCGCCCGCCTAGCCGACATCGCCATGCTCGCAGCCGCAGCCCCCTCCAGCAGCCCGCCCGGCCAGTGCCAGGTCACCGCCGCGCTCCGCGCCTGGAGCAAGGGCATCTACTGCGACGAAGCCGCCACCGAACTGCTCATCAGGCACCGGACCTGGCTGCGCAGGAACGACTTCACCACGCAGTTCATCACCACCCAGACCGGGCCGTCCGGGACCATCACCGCCGCCATCAGCTGGGAAGAGGCCATCACCGCCCTGCAGGCAGGAAACCTGCCCTGCTCAGGCGGCGAAGCCTCCATCCTCCGCCTGGCCGCCAGCCTCGCCAGCACATCACCCGTCACCCTGCGAGACGTCATCACCGGACTCGACCAGGCCAACATCCACCTCGTCCTCAACGCGATCAGGAACGCCGGCGGACGGAACTAGCCGCCAGCCCGTCAAGCCCCCCCTCATCCGAAGTTCAGAGAA
>WNGL01036324.1_pt1 | contig 10610 bp, 9 predicted proteins | sample 5400591 | NCBI WGS metagenome assembly WNGL01 (sample SAMN13153377, study PRJNA577476) | soil metagenome | isolation source: 80 cm soil or saprolite under Garry oak tree replicate 1 | place: USA:California | collected 2016-06-15
CCTTTCGGTTTCTACCGCCGACCCGGCTGGCGATCGGCGCGGGCATGTTCGCCATTGGCTTTCTGGTTTTCATACCCGACTCCCTCATCGCTGGCACGGCGGCCATTGATTTCGGCACCAAAAAGGGTGCTTCCACCGCTAGCGGCATCATCAACGGTTGCGGCTCCGCAGGCCAGATCATCGGCGTGACCCTCCCCGGCTGGGCGGGCAACGTCGTCGGCCAGGGAAATGACATTTGGAATCCGATCTTCCTGTGGTTGGGCGTGTCATTGGCGCTGGCCGGCCTGCTCCTGGCGCCACAATGGAATCGCCTGCCGCCTACCGCGGAGTCAAAAGCCTGAAGTCAACGCAGCGTTTTCAACCAACAAGACTGTAGAATTTGCGGAACCGACCCTTTGGAGGTTGCAAGAACCGTTTGCGTAACGTGTTGCTTCGGCAAGCGTGAAATTAAATAAAGGGGTCGGTTCTCAGTATCATTAACTCAGGCATTGACACACCCCGTCGCTGCCCCCACCCTGGCGCGAGTGGCCAGAAAACTCAGAGTCCAATATCCCGGCGCCATCTATCACGTGATGAACCGCGGCGACCATCGCGAGCCCATCTTCCGCTCGCACAAAGACCGTGAGAGTTTCCTGGAGGCGCTCGGCCAGAGTTGTGAGAAGACCGACTGGCAAGTCCACGCCTGGTGCTTGATGAGCAATCACTTTCATCTGGTGGTCGAGACGCCACGTGCCAACCTGGTGCCAGGCATGAAATGGCTGCTGGGCACTTACACCATGCGTTTCAACCGGCGCCACAAACTTTTTGGGCATCTTTTTTCCGGGCGGTACAAGGCGCTGCCGGTGGATGGCAGTGGCACCGGCTACCTCAAGACTGTTTGCGATTACGTGCATCTGAACCCGGCGCGGGCCAAGTTGCTGTCGGCCAAGCAAAAGCTCTCGGAGTTCCGATGGAGCAGCTATCCGGAATACCTCAAGCAGCGTTCGGCGCGCCGGCCTTGGTTGCGCGTGGACCGGTTGTTCGGAGAGCACGCCATCCCCAAGGACAGCCCAGCTGGGCGGAAGCAGTTTGAGCGGCGGATGGAGTTGCGCCGGGCCGCCGAAGACGGCGACGAATTTGGACCGTTAGAGCGGGGCTGGTGCGTAGGCAGTGAGGCGTTCCGCAAGGAACTGCTGGCCCAGATGAGCGCCGGGCCGGAGCATTATGGCGAAGAGATTCGCGAATCGGGCGAGGAAAAAGCGCGGCGAATGCTGCAAGCCGAACTCAAGGGACTTGGCTGGCGGGAGGCAGAGTTGGAGCGCCGGCAGAAGGGAGATCCCGCCAAGGTCCGCATCGCCATACGGCTGCGTCGGGAGACGACGATGACGCTCCAATGGATTGCCCAAACGACGTTGCACATGGGAACCAAGACCCACCTGGCGCACCTGCTATATTGGCACGGAAAGGAGAAGAAAAAGAAAAGATGAGCGAATTAACGAAACTGAGAACCGACCCCTTTTTTAGGTCGACCCCTTTTTTAGGTGTTATGACCTCATTCCGTATGAAGCGTCTTCTTGAGGTGATTCTGATTTGGCTGGCGTGCGGACAAGTCCGCGCCAATTACACAGGCCCTGACACCATCCCAATCCCTGCGGTGGGTGTTTTGTCCACCAACTGGTTGGCCGAAGTGAAGCAGGCGATCCCGTCCGCACCCGTCACGCCCGAAGCGAATTTTCAATCCATCACTAATCTGCTCTGCCAGGAAAGCCAGCGTGGGAACATCGCGGCGCAAGGATTATGGGGCTTCTTTGTGCTTGTCCAAAGCCGGTCACCGGAAGACGCGGCAACTGGACTGGAGTTACTGCGAAACTCGGCGACGAACGGCTTCGTGCCAGCGATGCTGAACTTGGGACTTTTGTTTGAAGGGGGCGAATATGTTCAGCGAGATTACCGCCAAGCCTTTCACTGGTTTACCGAAGCAGCGGACAAAAATAATCCCGAAGGACTCCTCCAATTGGGCGGATGCCATTATTACGGCTTGGGAACGACGCCAGACCTCGCCAAAGCAGGCGAATGCTATCGGCGCGCTGCGGACCTGACGAATTATGTGGCGATGAAAAGTCTCGGTTACTTCCTCATGAACGGGCTTGGAGTGAACAAGGACACCGATGCCGCAAAGCGGTGGTTCACACGAGCGGCAAAAGAAGGCGCCAATCGACGGGCGATGTATAACCTGGGCGTGCTGTGCAGCGCAGCGGGTTCCGACACAAACTCCATGGCGGAAGCGTTTCAATGGTTCAAACAAAGCGCTGAATTAGGCGATGGGCTGTCGAGCCTTCAACTGGCCAATTTCTATTACCGCGGATGGGGCGTTGTGCGAACGAACGTTGATGCGTATTGCTTTTGGCGGCTCAGGGCCGCGACGTTGGGCGCGACCGCAGCGCAATACCTCATGGGCGCAGCCTATCGCACCGGCGACGGCGTGCCGAAAGACACTGAAAGTTCTCTCGCATGGTATCGAAGCGCGGCAACGAAAAATCATCCGTCGGCGCTTTACGATCTGGCTTTGCATTATCTGGAGGACAAAACGAATCGGTTGTCGCGGTTGCAGGCGCAATGTTACATGCTGCAAGCGGCACAAGCAGGACATCGTGAGGCTCAGTTTCAATGCGCGATGAGCAATTTCCGAGGCGATATCGGGCGGTCGGATTGCGAAGCTGGAAAACAGTGGCTGGCCACGGCAGCGGAAAACGGATGGGCGAAGGCGGAGTTTTGCCTGTTCCAATTGTATTACAATGGCGTTCCGCCAATCCCGATGTGCCCGACATATCCCAAAGATGTGCCTCAAGCGGTCAAATGGCTTCGGCGCGCTGCCGAACACGACAACTGGCAATCGCAATCCATTTTGGCAGTCATGTTGTTACAGGGAAAAGACGTGGAACGGAACAAGGCGGAAGCGGAAAGATTGCTGCGCAGTGCAGCAGAACATGGATTCGCGCCGGCACAAAACGATTTGGGGTTCGCCATTTTCAACGGCGACACGGCCAAAACGGATTTGGTGGAAGCGGCGATGTGGTGTCGTTTGGCTCAATCCCAAGCGACGGATTCCAATGTTTTACGACGAGCCGAGGTCAATTTAACGAATGTCTTGCGGAAGTTAAACCTTGACCAGCGACGTGAAACAGAAGAACGAGTGAAGAATTTTCACGCCGTCCCTGTATCCGACCCTGATCCCATGACAAAAGATTGGGAAATAGACCCCGCCTATCAGCAAGAAGATGGGCACTTTGGCCGCTGATCGTCTTCAAATATTCAAATACCCGGTAACATATCCGCAATTGACAAGACAGAAAAGGCTTTCACGAAAACACTGCAACATGAATGCAAAGATAACCACTGTGCTCCTTCTCGTGATAGCTTTCCAATTCGTCAGAATCGGCGAAAGTTCACTGCTCGGCTCAACGATAGACCAGTGGCAGGAGAGCAATCCAGATTTTCCACCAATTCCGTCCGGCGACGGCTTCGCGACTCGCGCGGCGGTTTCAGGAGCAAACTTCGTGGTCTTTGGCACTCTGGCGGGAGCTACAAGTGAACCGGGTGAGCCAATAATTCTCGGCTCTTCGGGCGCGCAAACGCTGTGGTGGTCGTGGACCGCTCCCGTTGGTGGGATGGTTTCCCTCGACTTGGCTGGAAGCGATTATTCATTTCCGGTCGGTGTTTTCACCGGATCGGCGTTGTCGAATCAGGTTCTTATCGCATCAGATTCCGGTAGCGTTTGGTTCGAGGCGGTGGAGGGCGAAACGTACCAGATTCAAGTTTGCGGTGCAGCGGGACAAACCGGTGGGGTTCAATTGAGATTGCGTGGGTCGTTCGCCGAACTTTCGCTTCTCAATACAGTCAGTCGCTCCCCGAAATTGGCTTTGCTCAACTTTGCTGGCTCACCCAGACAAGTGGTTTTCCTGTTACGGTCTTACGACGGCACGGATTGGCAAACCGTGACTGCTGCCGTTGCGCATCGTAGCAAGGCCACGTTCCTTGTTCGTCCAGCGCCGTCTCTCAATGGGCCATTCTACTGGGCGGTTGTAATTGGTCGCATGCAGGGGTCAGTCCTAGAATTGTGATTCTGCTGAAGAACCACCCGTTTTTTTGGAACGCGACCTGTTTGCGTGAAAATCGCCCAAAAAATTTCGCTCACAAATCGCGTACAAACGATTTTGATTTTCGGTGAAGGCATTTTGATGGTGTTTTCAGATGTCGCTTTTTGATCAGAACACCTTTTTCAGCAGAATCGAATTGTGACAATTTAGGCTTTAGGCGCTCCAGAGGATCGTCCATCCTGCACGGCGAATGTCCAGACCCTTGCGCATCGAGTACCCTGGAGCGGTGTACCACGTCATGGCGCGCGGCAATCAAGGCCGTCCCCTCTTCAAGGATGGCAAGGATCGAAAGCGCTTCCTCGAAACGCTCGAAGAATCGTGCCAGAAGACGGGTTGGGAAATTGCTGAAACTGAACGGAAACCAAGTGCGAAGAGTAGATGTCACAATTCTAGGCGACGGCGGGTCCAGATCGACCAAAGGAGAGCTCATTGTGGGCTTTTTCACCCAGAGTCTCCTGTGAACCGAGTTAGAGCCGCGACCGCAGCCGGCCTTGACGCCCTTCTTACGCGGCAGGTTTGGCTTGCGGTCAAATGACCTTCGGCGGAAGAATTTCAATCAGAAACATAAACGTTTTTTAGCTCGGTGTAGCCCTCCATCGCGGCCATGCCCAGATCTCGGCCAATTCCGCTATGCTTGAACCCGCCGAAGGGCGCTTCGACGTGCACGCTGCTGTGGGAATTGATGCTCAGCACGCCACTCTCCACCGCGCGGCTCACGCGCAAGGCCCGGCGCAGGTCACTGGTCCAAATCGAACCGCTCAATCCATACTTCGAGTCGTTGACCTCGCCAAGCATCTCTGATTCCTCCTCAAATGGCCTGACGCAGGCCACCGGCCCGAAAATTTCCTCGCGCCAGCAGCGGTCTTCCTTGCCGACGTTCAGCAGGACCGTCGGTTCCAGATAGTAACCGCGGCCACCCGGACGGCCCCCGCCGCAGGCCAACCGGTTGCCGCAGGCGCGGGCGCCCGTGAGAAATTCCTCGACCCTGGCGCGCTGGCCGGCGGAAACCAGCGGGCCCACTTGCGTCTCGGGTTTCGTTGGGTCACCGACCCTGAGCCGCTGCGTCGCGGCCACGAACCTTTCGACGAACCGCTCATAGACCCCTCGCTCCACGAACACCCGGCTCCGAGCGCAGCAATCCTGGCCGGTATTGGCGAAGACACTCAGGGGCGCCGACTCAACCGCCAACTCCAACTCTGCGTCGGCGAAGACAATGTTCGGCGATTTGCCGCCCAGTTCGAGCGAAACACGTTTCAAGTCGCGGGCCGCCAGCGCCATAATCTGCGAGCCGACGACCGTCGAGCCGGTAAACGAAATCTTTCGCACCAACGGATGAGTAGTCAACGCCTCGCCCACTTGCGCACCGGCGCCGGGCACGACCTGCAACACTCCGGCCGGCAGCCCGGCTTCCAAAGCCAGTTGTCCCAGCAGCAACGCCGTCAACGGCGACAACGAAGCGGGCTTCAACACGACACAATTTCCCGCAGCCAGCGCAGGCGCTACTTTCCAACAGGCTATCGGAAACGGAAAATTCCAGGGCACGATCGCGGCCACGACGCCCATCGGCTGGCGCAAGGTGAAATCAAATCCGCCCCGCGCCACCGGAAGGGTTTGTCCGCCAAATTTTGTGATCGCTCCGGCGTAGTATTCGAAGACACTTGCGCCCAGCGCCGCTTCACAACGCGCGTCGCTGATCGGTTTGCCGATGTTGCGACACTCCACTTGCGCGATTCGCTCTGCATTCTCACGCAACACCCGGGTGACGTTGAACAGGATGCCGGTGCGTTTGCCCGGCGTCAAATCGCGCCAGCCCTCCAAGAAGGCGCGGTGCGCTCCTTCAATCGCCTCCGCCATATCCCCGGTTGCGGCGGCGCAAACCTCTGCAAATGGTTCCTCGGTTGCGGGATTGATTTGGACAAATGTTTTATCGCCGCGACCAGTTCGCCAGGTGCCGTCGATCAAAAGTTGGGTTGGAAATTCGCTCATAACGTGTCTTAAAATTGTAGGAGCCGACGTGAGGAGGCTCTGATTCTTGGCCAAATCGTCTCAAGTTTGAGCCTCCTCACGTCGGCTCCTACAATGGATTTGATTTTTCAAACGCGCTCTCATAACACCGGTGCATTCGCGAATGCGCCCCATAACACAGCTCGATACAGTCCCGCCGTCCGCTTTGCTCACCACCTCAAAGCCTCGCCTCCGCGCGCTGGCGTCCGGTGAAGCGGCAATAGTGGGTGTAGCCGGCGCTGCGAGCCAAATCCACCGCCTGGGCGAAATCCATTCCCACTTCGTCGGGCGCATGCGCGTCCGAGGCGAAGGTGAGGCCAGCGGTGTTCAGTTCTATGGCCACGCCCTGGCGCCGGGCGGCCTCAAGAAAACGCTCAAAAAGCTGAGTGCAATCCTGCTTCGGACAAAAACGAAATTTCTTGCAGAGGTCGGCATGGGCGATGATTTCGAACAGCCCCGACTCGGCTGCCAGCGTAAGTCGCTCGAAATAAGCCGTCCAGACCTCGAACGCATCGCGGTGGTTCCACTCCGAGATTTTCTTAGGATTGTCCAGGTCCCACGAGTCGGAAACATAGTGGACAGCGCCGATCAAATAATCCCACGGATGCCGCGCCGCCAGGTGCCGGATCCAATCTTCCTGGCCAGGGATAAAATCCACTTCCATCGCCAGTTTGATGGTCAACTGCGGATGGTCGCGCCGCGCCTGGCAGACTTTTTCGACGTACTGATCCAGGTCCCCTTGCAGCATGTGCCAGTCATCCCAGTCATCGCGGATCATCGGATTGTGTTCAGAGAATCCGATTTCCTTGAGGCCCATCCTGACCGCGTGGGTCGCAAGCTCCGTCGGCTCGCCGGTGGCGTGGCGGCACAGCGGCGTGTGCATGTGATAATCCGCAGGCAGAGACATTAGCCAAACCTATGAAAGGCAATCCGCAGCCGGCAAGGTCATTTCCAGCCGGAAGAGTTTTCAATTCAGGCGCTTGACCCAGAACTGACCTGCTTCAGATACCACCGCACAAAGTTGTCCACGTTGGTTTCTTTGTAAGTGGAGTACGGCCCCGGTGTGTAGGCAGTGGAGTTGACCCCGCGTTGCTGGCGTTCGCAGATGGCCCAGTCCTGCTCGGAGGTAAGTTGCCAAAAAGGCAGCAGGTCGGCTAACTGGTAATCGCGTCCAGCCACCGCTTGTTCGTTTACCAGCCAACAGACGCGAACGGCAGTCAGTTGCGGGCCGGCCGGCAACAGGCGGGTGCTCACCGCATGGTCGCAACTGGAGTGGTTCCAAAAATTTGGGAGTGTGCGCATCCGCAGCGTGCCGACCTCCGCCTCCTTGTAGTCACCCATCAGCGGCGCGACCTGTTTGCCGTCCAGCGACTCGGTGACGTATCCCTCAGCCAATGGTGTTCGATTGGCGGAGAACCAGAGGTTTTTTTCAGCGTCAGGAAAGCTCGTCATGCCTGCCCGCTTGTGCGTCAGCGCAAGGCCGGCAATCGCCGCCCCCTTTTGGCTCCGCGCTACGGCGGCAGTGATCCGCCGTTGAATGTCCGCCGGGGTGTCATCGGCGTTATAGTGGTCGAAATTGGCTTTGATGTACTGTGGGTGGTTCCGGTTGCAATGATAGCACTCGCGGTTGTTCTCCCAGATGAGTTTCCAATTCGCTTTGACCAGATAATCAATGGCTTTGGCAACTCGGGCGCGGTTGAACCCTTGCTGGCCTGCCAGTGGTGAGAGGAGCTGCTGTGCCGGTTCGAACTCGGGCGGCGTGCTCGCCAGACTCAAATAAATCAATCCTTCTATCTCGCGGACGTGGATTTTCTTCAGATTCAGTTGCGACCTGTCCAGTTCCTCCTGCATGCCGCGGCAGGCGAGGAGCTTTCCGTCCAGGCCGTAACTCCATTGGTGGTACGGGCACACCAGCGTTTTCGCATGGCCGGCAGCCTCGGCGCAAATGAGTGAGCCGCGATGGCGGCAAACGTTGTGCAAGCCGTGGAGAGTGTCCTCTTCCCCACGGATGACGATGAGTGAATCGCTATCCACTGCCAACGTGAAGTAATCGCCGGGCTGCGGAATTTCGCAGGAGTGCCCGGCAAAAAGCCACCCGCGCCGCCAAATACGCTCGAGATCGGCTTCGTAAACGGCTTCGTCAGAATAAAATTGCCCGGGCAAAGTCCAGCCGGGGCGGCACTTCTCTATCAAGGAAGCAATTCTTTCAAACGGTCGAGCGGCACCCGCCTCGCGGTCAGGCATCTGGCTGCCAGGCCGCGTAACCGCCGCGCTGGTTTGTGAAGTGTGCATGTCTTCGCGGCCCAAATTAAGCCGATTTTCGTTCATAACAATACCCTGTTTTGGGGGCGCAGTCAGTTCTCCTATTTGTGCAGGTACTTGACCACCGCTTCGGTGCGGTTATGGACTTTGAGCTTCTCGAAAATGTTCTTGAAATGGCCTTGGACGGTCCAGACGCTGATGCGAAGGGACTCCGCGATTTCCTTGCTCAAATAGCCTTTGCTCAACAGCGCCAGGACCTGGTGCTCTCGCGGAGTCAGCTTCCCCAGCTTCGTTACTGAACCCCCCACCGCGATGGAGCCGAACAGGCCCTGGAAGTAGTCTCGCACACGACCTGCAATTTGGTCGCGTAAATCAAGGCCCTGCTCCAGCGTTCCAGCGATGGGCGCGAAAATATCCCGCGGCCCGGTCCGGACCAACGCGTAGCCCCGCGCGCCGCCCGGCGCATCTCTGAAAAGCTGATCACTGTCCTCGAAAAGTGAATACAGCAAACCAATGGTGCCGCGGGCGAGTCGCTCCAATTCCTCCAGGCATGCAGCTCCCGGTTTGTCCCCGAAACTGTGATTAACCAGCACCAACTGAAGCCGGCGGCGCGGTAGCTCGCGCAGAGCTTCGACGATATTCGGGAAGGCGGCATCCAACCGGAACCCCGGCTGGCCGTTAATAGACCAAGCCAGAGCCTGCCGAACGCCAGCGTCAGGCTCGACGATGGCTACCGACAGGTCAGATGAGAGTGCACTCCAAAGGCCAACTGCCGGTGAGTTGACCTTCCTTTGGGTCTGAAGGGTGGTGTAAGTCCAGGCCAAAGGGTTCTCAACCCAACGGAAGGCCACGGTCAGTTCGCGTGAAAACCGCTCCTTGGCAGCTTCCCACCCCTGCTGGAGGATGGTCCGGTAGATTCGTGTCGCGCGCTTTGCTCCTACCGTCCGCTTTTCGGTTCCCAAAGGGAAATACTGGCTCGTCCCCGCGTGATCAATCCGAACCGAGAGATGCCGATCCGCATGAGGATGAAGTTCCTCGGTGTATCGGCGGTGGATTAAACGTCGCACCCACCAGTCAGCATGCAATTCGTTTCCGCCGCGGCCCACAAACTGCCCTGGCACAGCGCTGATCTCCGGACTTGGCTGGTGGCGCCGGTGGGCCACGGCCTCCCAGCCTGCTGACACAAGGGCCCGGTAAATTTGGAGGGCCTCAGCGGCTGCTTGCGCCGGACGACCTGACCTCAGGGAAAACGTTTTCCTTTGGCCCAGGTGCTGAATCTTGACCGACCAGTTGCTAACCTCGACTCGCTTTCCCTGGTAGGTGAATGTATTCTTGAACAAGCGCTCACGCCAGTAACTCGCCTCCATTCTTGACCGCGATCGACGCGCGACTCTTGGACGTTTCTTGAACACAATTCAGATTACGCCGGCAAAACACGTTTAGCGAGCAGCCAATGGGACCTTTCCCGCTCCTGCCGAATGAAGCAATGCCCGCCTTGGTTCCATTATGGGCCAGAGGACCGTCGTCAAAGAACTGCCTCTTTTTGAACGCGGCGCGACACGATGCCACCACAATCCGCGCGGCAGCCGGCTGGGGCAGTGACGGCGGACTACAACGTTATCGGGGTGCGCCCGTCCTCGGGCGCAGCGAGCACCGGTTGTTCCGATGCGTCCAATTCCATTGGGGGGCATGCTCGCGTTCCGACATTGCTGCCCCCGAAGACGGGCGCACTCCGCCGAGGCGATCCCCCGCCGTCGCTGACCCAGTACGCGGCAGCTGGCTGGGGCAGTGACGCCAGGCTGGTTTTCGGTCGCCGGCGGAGTGAGCAGCGCTCAAATCACCCCCAAAACAGGCTATTGTCTGGCGGGTTTCCGCAAGGGTAGCTTCTCATCAGCAAAAATCCGAAACAATGTTGCAGGCCAACGGCCAGCGCGGTTGAAATCTTGAATGGCGAACAAGAGCCGAATCCCACCCGGAACATGAGTGTTAGTCCAGCCAGCGCGAAAGGATTCACGTTGATCGAGTTGTTGGTGGTCATCGCTATCATTGCGCTGCTGGCTTCAATGCTTTTGCCCGTCTTAAGCAAAGCCAAAGCGAAGGCACAGCAAATTTCCTGCTTAAATAACCAAAAGCAGCTTGCGCTCGCCACACACTTATACTCAGCCGACAACAATGACTGGTTTCCGCCCATGCAGGATTTCCTCCCTC
>WNGL01011892.1_pt1 | contig 10609 bp, 9 predicted proteins | sample 5400591 | NCBI WGS metagenome assembly WNGL01 (sample SAMN13153377, study PRJNA577476) | soil metagenome | isolation source: 80 cm soil or saprolite under Garry oak tree replicate 1 | place: USA:California | collected 2016-06-15
TGGATTGTTGCACCATCACAGGCCCGGTAGTTTGCGCGCCGGTAGTGCTAAGACCGGTAGAAGACACATCGAGCCATTCGGAGGCGCCCGGCTGGTTCCGCGTGAAGTCGTAGCCTTGTAGCAGCACGGGGCGAAGAACGGGGTGATTGGGATCTACCCCTGTGTCAATAACGGCAACGATTCCCGTGCCGCCTACATTAAAGCCATTGTGCGCATCAGACAGGCGGATGATCTGGGCAGCAGGCTGGGCCGCATAACCGTGCATCACGAGTGTGCCGTAATAATTCACCAGCGAGGTGTCGTAAAGCCCCGAAGAAATGCTGTTAAGCTTCGTCTGCGGCACCGGCAGCAACGGGTCGGGCTCAATGCTCTGGATTCCCAAGAGGGAATCCACCAGATTTACCGTGAAGTTCAGCAGGTCGACGACGATGTTGCCAGAAGACGTCACAAGAAAAGTCTGGTTGACATTTCCATCCAACGAGCCCTGAACCTGGCATCCCAAGAGTGAACAGAGATTAAGAACGGATGATAACCCGCCGGTGGTGCGGACGATGAAGCGGTTCTGGGCGGCAGCGGGCTGGACGCCAGCGGTAGCCAGAGCAATCAGAGCAGCGAGAATGAGTATGCTACGTTTCATAGAATAGATCCCTTTCAGGGGACTCCTGGTTCAAGTTCACTCCACCATCGGCAGAAAAGGGTACTCGCGGAGTGTCGCGAATCGCCCCTTTTGAGCCAATAGTACGAGTGTGATGATTGGCACAATCATCCGAGCTATTCGCCTTCGGTACTGTCGTACCATCGGGCAAATTTCCGAGAATCTCGATGTGGCGCACGCCTTTCACAGTTTGCTCCCAGGCAAATTGCCAAGAGCATTCCGGAGCGAAATCACGACGGGATTATCACCCTGCCCTGGGAAGGAAAGCTCCAAGTCGCCCGTGTTTTGGACTTCGCCGCAAAACTCGCCAAACTGATTACTGATGGTGTGAACGACGTTACCGCGATGATTCGAGAGGGTGATTTTCACGTCGCGGCCAACGATACCTGGTGTACTGACATCCAGGAGCTGCCCGGTCACGATGAGGCGATCGCCCTCCGACTTCGCTTCAATCTGAATATCAATCTGGTAAGGGTCAGCACGGTAGAGCATTTGTCTCGCTCCCACGGTGCCGGAACGCGCTCCCGCCAGCAAGGGCTGCGAAAAGCTGTCGAACAGCACTTTGATGAAGCCGCTCTTCGTGCTCGGCTGTACGGCTCGACCGGCCGTAACGAAAGCCGCTTTGGCGATTCGAACATCCGCCGCTGAAGGCTGATAGCCGGCTTCTCTTGCTGCCGTCATTTGAAGTCTTTGCCATAGAGCTATTGTTTCCTTGCACTGCTTGCAACTGGTACCCAGGTGTTTCCGCATCGCTTCCTGCTGCTTTGGAGAAGTCACCTGGTTCACGTAATCGATCCATTCCTCGGTCTTAAAGTGCTTCATAATCTTCCCCCCATCGGCCTTTCTCTGACTACTTCTCCCCCGGCAGAAGGAGCGTTTGCGGCTCCCATGGAGTAAGGGGAGTCAAGGGGTTCAAAAATATAGGGGCAAGCATTTAGCTAACAGTTTTGTTTTCAGCCAGTTTGCCGATAAGAACGAAGGGGGCCCAGAAGTACGGATGGGGGTTCTGCCGGCGGAGTTGCTGCATAGCAGATTGCAGGGCAGTGGCCATGTTCCCGGTACGAATGAAGTTCTTATAGAAGGACTGCATGAGGGCAGAGGTGCTCTCATCGTGGACATCCCACAAGGAGAGTAGCAAGGAGCTGGCGCCGGCGCAAAAGAGGCCCCGCTGCAACCCGAGGAGTTCGTCGCCTGCGGAAACGAAGTTCATACCGGTGGCACAGCCGCTGAGGGTTACGAGTTTTGCCGGCAAGCGAATCTGGTACAGGTCGTACAGGTTCAAGTAGCCATCCCCAAGCCGAATACCGGAAAACATGGGATTATCCTGGCGGTACGTGCCGTGTGTTGCGATATGAAGAAGGCCGCTCGCCGAACCCCGCTGGCGGAGGATCTCCGAGGTTGCCTCGGCGCCCAGGAAGAGCTCGGGATGCGGCAAGAGCGTTGCGACGGATTGCACCTCATTCAGGATGTGCGGGGCACGTTCGTCGGCGATTCCCATCACCAGGGAGTTGGGAATGTCGCCGCCAGCTTTTTCCTGACAGAGGGCAAAGACAGTTGCGCTGGGGGCGTAGGAAATGGTGTGCGTGTCGCAGAGGTATTCGTCGCCATTTCGCAAAGCATGAAAGGGAAGAAAGTGCAGGGCGCCGTGCGGGACAAAGATCAGATGCTTGGCCTTGAGATGTTCGCGCAGAGGCGCAATGAGTTCTGCATAAAGCACTGCCAGATGGCCCTGGGTTGCCGAGAGCAACGGCTGTTCAAAGCGGTGGGCGTAGACGGCTCCCATGCGGAATTTCGAAAGCTGAAAGCGGAGCAAATGCAGAAAGTGGACGACGCGGGAGACCACACTGACGGCGGTGATGGTGATCGACTCTCGAGTGACCACGGCAGCCAGGAGGCGATCTCCGGTGGAATAGTATTCGATCAGGGCAGTGTCCGAGGGCAAAGTCGATTGCAGGCGGGCCAGAGAGAGGTCCGCGGGAGCTTCGAGCGTGGCGTTCTCGCGCTCGTTGGCAGGCAGTTCGCGGAGCGTTCGCAAGAGTTCGTTTTCGTGGGAGACCGCTTTTTCCTGCAATTGTTGCAACCGCGTGGAGGAGCTTTCTTCCGGACGCAGTTGCTCCAGTTCGATGCGGTGGTAATACCAGTTCAATTCTTCGCGCAAATCGCGGATTCGGCGCACCAGTTCGCTCTGTCCGGCATCGCCCATGGGCAGGCTCTGGCCGCTCTGAAAAATCATTTCCGTCATGCTGCGGGACTTTGCCGCTTCGATGCACGCAAAGGCCTCGGCAGCGGCGGTTTCCTCCGATTCACCGCTCAAGTGCAAATCCACCAGCGCTTCATAGACCTGTAAGCGGTTTTTAACGAAAGAGATCTTCAGCTCTTCATTGTGCAACCGGCTGCGCAGAGTTTCCAACGCTCTGCGCGCCGCGCTATACGCAGCGAGAGCGGCAGAGCGGTCGCCGCGGCTCTGGGCCAACTGCCCGCGCAGAAAGTGCGCCTGATAGGCGAGCACAGGCGCTTGCAGGAGCTCAATGCGAGCGACTGCAGCGTCCGTCTCGGCTTCCGCCACGGCCGGTTCTCCGACCTGGAAGGCAATGCGGGCCAGAAGAAGATGGGCGAGAACGGCTTTTCCGGAGAGCATAGTTTGATCAAAAAATCCGGCAGCGCCCGCGCAGAGCCTCCGCGCTTCAAAGTAGCGGCCTTCGTGGAAGAGGAGCAATCCTTGGTACAAATCCAGGAGCCAGGGCCACACCAGATTTTTCTCTCGCGCAAACATCTCGCGAGCTTTGCTGAACCGTTCGAGAGCGTGGACCGTTTTTCCTTGCTGGCCGTAGGCGATGGCTTCGTTTGCCAGTGTTTTTGCGGCTTCGTAGCCCATGCCGAGTTTTTCAAACCGCAGGAAGCCTTCCTGGGCCATTTCCCGGGCTTCCTCGCTCAAATTCAGCTCGAGGTAAATCTCCGAAAGGTCGAGATGGCAGAGGGCAAAATGATAGGCGTCACCCGTTGCTTCGCAGGCGCGCCGGGTGGCAAAAAGCATCTCGATCGCGCGGCTGTATTCGCCGCGGAAGTAGTACAGGTAGGCGATGTTGTAATCGGCTTGATCGCGCAGGAGAGGCATTCCGTAGCGCTCGCACAACTCGCGCGATTTTTGATAACAGTCCAGGGAGCGCGGAAAGTCGTTCAGGCTGATGAGGCACATGGCCATGTTGTGGAGGGTGACAGCAACGCGTTCCCATTCTTGAAATTCTAAGAGAGTTTTGTAGGCGCGCTCGTAGTGGGTGATGGCCTCTTCGAATCGATCCTGGCGGTGAAGGATATTGCCAACGTTGTTGTCCAGGCTTGCGATGCGGCGCGTTTCGCTAAAGCGGGTGAAGATTTCACGCGCGCGCTCGGAGGCGGCGAAGGCACGATCGTATTCGCCCAGCAAAATGAGCGGCTGAATCGCGCTGCTGAGCGCGCGCGCAGCCTCCATCTGATTCCCCTGGGATTCGTACATGGCGATTGCCTGTTCGTGATGCTCGACCGCGCCGCGGTTATCTCCGGAGGCGTGAAGGGCATTCGCTTTGGTACGCAGGCCAAGAGCCACGTCTTCTTTCCGGCGCAGCTTGCGCGCGATGAGGAGGGCGGCGTCCGCCAGGTGCAGCGCCTCGCGGGTATTCACGCGGATTCGCTCGAGAACCAATTCAGAGAGCTTCTTGACAACTCCTGGCCGGGCCAGCGACTTATGGCGTGAAAGGAACTTACGACGGGCCGGCTCACTCTCGAGGTGCGCGAGCTGATACAAGAGCTCCTCCGCGGGAGCTTTCTTGACCGTCGTGGACATCAGTGGAATCCCAGATCGTCGAGATTCCGGCGTAACCGCTCGATGCACTTCTGGCGCGTAAAGCCGATGGAACCCAGAGCAAGACCAAGCTCCGCCGCAACCTCTGTGTATGGTCGTGGGGGGGTTTCAAAAAAGAGGAGTTCCACAAGCCTGCGGCATTGGGGAGTAAGACTCGCCATGGCTTCGCGCAACATCTGCTCTTCTTGTGTCTGTTGGACAAGATTTTCGGCGATGGCGGGCGTTTCGGGATCCGGCAGGTCCGGCTCGGCGTCGCGGCTGACAAGGCGTTGGTGTTGGCGCTTCAAGCGGTGGCACTGGTGGTGCGCCACCTGCATCAGCCATTTCGGCAGAGCCCGCGGCTCACGCAGTTCTGGAAGCCGGGTCAACAATTCCATGCAAGTTGACTGAAACACGTCAGCCGATTCATGTGACGGCAAGCCGTACTTGACAGGGATCGAGTAGATGAGCGCTTTATATTTGTCAATGAGCAGAGACCAGGCTTCTTCGTCTCCCGCGAGGCACTCCTTTACAATCCGCGCGTCGTCCCACGCACTCGGCAGTTTCTTTTCAACTCTTGCCACCACCGGACTCATTGGCGGGTGTTCTCTGCCGCATTCTTGAAGTAGAGTTGCTCGACGTTCCAAAGGACGTACGGTTCGAGCACCGCGGGATGGAAATTGCCAATGGAATTTTTCGCCCCCACCAGAATGTCCGGGCTAGCCAAAAAAATCATTGGCTGATTGTCCGCGAGAATCTGCTGCACGCGGTCGAAGGCCTTTTTTCGTTGCTGATAGCTGGGGGCAGAGAGTTGCAACTGCATCGAGCTGTCGATTTCTGCTTCCCACGGCGTCGCGGGATGCGTTTGCGACGGATTCCACAGGTGCGTCCCGCCGCTCGAGAGCCAGACGTTCAGATCGGGAGTTGGGTCCGCGTCGAAGCTGACCAGCCCGAGGACGCATGCCTCGTATTCTTTTGTTTGAGTGACGCGATCAATCAAGGATCGAAATTCCATGGGCACGACTTGCACGCGCATCCCGAGTTGCTTCAGGTCATCCTGAATCAGCGTGGCCATCTTTGTGCGGTCGGTGTTCGAAGAGCTGGTCAGAATGGAAAACTCGACGGGTTTTGCGTCAGAATCCACCAGGACAGACTCTCCGTTCGGTCCGCTGTTCCAATGGAAGCCTGCTTCCTTCAGGAGCGCCCGCGCCCTATCTGGAGAACGCGCGGGATGCGGGAGTGACACATTTGCCCAGCGGCGATTTCCAGGCGTGACAGGCCCCCAAAGCGCCGCTCCGCGCCCCTGGTAAACAAGCCGCACAATCGCGTCGCGGTCAATCGCCGCGGAGATGGCCTGCCGGAATTTTACTTCGCGAAACCACTTCATTTTCCGCGACAAATCCGGCGGCGTCTTTTCCCCTGGTTCATTTAGGTTGAAAAAGAGGAAGTTGTATTCGAGGCCGGGTCCTGCATCGGACATCGTGAAGCCGCGCTGCTGGCGGTTCAGGGTCAAGAAATTCTCTGCGCCCAACCTGCTGATTAGATCCGTTTCTCCGGACTGGAAACGCAGGACTTGCGCTTCGGCGTTGGACACAAAAAGGAAAACCAACTCGTCCAGATACGGCAGCCGGTTTCCCCTTGCGTCCTTTTTCCAATAGTAAGGATTACGCTCCAGAACCAACCTTTGCCCAGGGATGTATTCTTTCAAACGAAACGGACCGAGCCCCGCCCACTGATTGGCGGGCGTGGCGAGCGTCCAAGCCTGCGAAAGCTTGCCCTCTGCGTAAGGTTTTTCGAGTAAGTGGCGCGGCAAAATAGCCAGACCATCGAATAGCCTCTCTCCAGCGCCATAGGTTTTCACCAATTGGAAGACGACAGTGTGCGCGTCCACTTTGCGTGCCACGATCGGTTTGCCGCCGACAATCAACTGATCGCGCTGCGTGGCGTGCACGCTCTCATCAAGAGAAACACGGAACGTGAAGAGAATGTCGTCGGCGTCGAGCGGCTGGCCGTCTGAAAACTTCAGACCTTTTCGCAGGGTCAACGTGTACTGCAACCCGTCCGCGGAAACTTCCCAGGACTTCGCCAGCGCTGGTTCGGTGAGCTGCGTCGATCGATTGATATGAATCAAATCGGCTTGCATGGCGCCAAGAATCACTTCCCGCGATGGCGCATCCACGGCGATCAGAGGATTCAGAGTCTTCGGCTCAGCGCGCAGCGAAACCACCAGCCGCCCTCCTCGTTGTCCAATTTCCCCGGGAACAGCAAGCGATTCTTCTGTAATTTTTTCCTGTGTTGGAATTGCACTGGCAGGGCGCGAGAATAGGATGGCGCTGGCCAGCAGCAGGCCGCGGCCGAACCATCTGCCAAAGGTGGAGAGTCTGGCCATTTTCACCAACTATTCCAGCTGCTCGTCCTCTCTATCTTCCCTATGCCTGCGTCCTGGTGCAAGGTACTCGCCAGGCCCAGGTATCCGAGAAAGAACGGCACGATTGCCAAAGCGGGCACGTACATCCACCAGTAGGATAACAGGACACTGTATTGCTGAAGACTGGCAAGGAGGTTCCCCCAGGTGGGCACTGGTTCGGGTACGCCGAGTCCCAGAAAGGAAAGAGTCATCTCCGCAAGCACGAATTGGGGTACGAGGATCGCCGCTTGCGTCAGAATGACGCTCGAAGTTTCGGGCAAGATGTGACGCCGAAGGAGATAGCCATCGGTTGCGCCGAACCCGCGCGCCGCCCGGACGAAATCGCGCTCTCTCGCGCTCAGCACCACTCCGCGTACGAGCCGCGCGGGCCGCGCCCAACCCACGGCTCCTATGACAAGGATAATCAAGAAGAAAGCCCGCACTGGGCTGACCGCCAGCGGCAAGAATGCGCGGAGCGCGAAGAGCAAGTACAGCCAAGGCAGCGCGGCAAACAGTTCCGCCAGGCGCATGAACAAACCGTCTCTCCAGCCGCCGTAGTAACCCGCTGTCGCTCCGACCAGCACGCCGAGAAACAACGTGAGTCCCGCCCCAAGCAAACCCGCGAGCAGGGAGATTTGCCCGCCGTAGAGAATTCGCGAGAGCTGATCGCGCCCGTACGCATCACTGCCCAGCAGATGGATTCGACTAGTTTGCGCACCGAAAAGGTGCAAACGAGTTGGAACGAGGCCGAGTAAACGGTAACGCGCTCCAGTCACAAAGAACTGTAAAGGGAGAGGCTGTCCAGTGCTTTCCTCAAATTGATCAAAAGAGCCGTCACGCAGGCGCACGGCGTAGAAAAACGGACGAACGTGATGAACTCCTTTTCTATCCACAAGATGAATTTTCATTGGTGGCAGATAGGGGCGCTCACGGTCCTGTTCGGCGGGATCATAAGGTGCAAGAAACCCCGCACACGCGACGACTCCGTGAAGAGCCGCAAGGGCAAGCAGCCATCGTTTCAATCCGCGGCGCTGAATCATTGGGCTGCCGTTCTCGTGCGAATTCTGGGATCGGCCCAATACACCAGGAGATCCGCGAGGAAATTTCCGAGGACGAGAAACATGGTCGAAAAAAGCACGCCACCAATCACGACATACAAATCGCGTGCGAGGATGGCTTCCAGCAGCAACGGTCCAAGTCCAGGCCAGCTCATCACGACCTCCACGAGCAGCGAGCCGCTTAAGAGGGCTCCCACGCTGAATCCAAAAAGTGAAATAAGCGGATTTGCCGCTGCCCGCAGTGCATAGCGGCAAAGCAGTCTGCTGCGCCGAATGCCATGACTCGCGGCCGCTCGCAGGAAGGGTGCTTCGAGCACCTCGGCGACCGCGGCGCGGACGTGCCGGACCAGAATCGGCAATGCAGAAAGGACAAGCGCGATGACCGGCAGTTCCATATGCGACGCTACGTCACGGAATTGCTGGAACCGCGAAAAATTCTCGAAGCCGACCGATGCCATTCCTCCCGTGGGAAACCATCCACTACGCACTGCCAGAATCAGCAGGCCGAGTGCAAGCACAAGGTCGGGAATAACGAGAAGTGCCGCGGTTGCCCACGAAAGCGCACGATCTGGGGCGCGCCCGAGAGTTGTGGCGCTCCAGATTCCGAGGGGAAGAGCGAGCGCCCAGGCAAATAACGTGGCGAAGACCGTGAGCAGTAAGGTGTTTCGAGCGCGCACCCAAAGCAGCGGCGCGACAGGAGTGTTGTAAGAGAAAGAGAATCCCATCTCGCCGAGCAGGAGCGACCTTACCCATCGCGCATAACGCACGGGCATCGGCCGGTCAAGCTGATACTGGGCTCGCAAGGCCGTGACCGTTTCTGGAGAAATCTGCGGATTCAGCCGCATTTCGTCGAAATAATTCCCTGGCGCCAGCGTGGAAAAAAGAAAAGTGAGGAGGGATGCGCCGATTAAGAGAAACACGGCCTGGGTCAATCGGTGCAAGAGGTAGCGCATCACGCCACCACCAGACCATCCGCAGCATCGGTCAGCCTCGGAGTGGCCATGATTAGACGCTGGGTGACCTTTTGTTCTGGCGAACGCAACACTTTTTCCACTGGACCCAGTTCCACAATCTTTCCTTGCTCCATCACCGCGATTTCATCAGCCAGATGCCCCGCCATGGCGAGATCATGGGTGATGAAGAGATACGTCAGACCGAGCAAAGACTGCAGTTCAAGCAGCAGATTGGAGATCTGAGCTTGCACCGAACAATCGAGCGCGGAAAGCGCTTCGTCCAGAATCAGCAGTTTCGGCTCAAGCGCCAGTGCACGGGCGATCGCCAGCCTTTGCCTCTGTCCGCCGCTGAATTCATCGGCCTTGTGGAGAGCTTTTTGTTGCGGGATGCCTACCTGGGCAAGAAGGGCGCGCGCCTTGTCTTCCCTCTCTCGTTTGTTGCACTGTCCCTGCACGAGCAGCGGCTCGCTAACAATCTCCAGCGCCGAAAATCGCGGATTCAGCGATCGGGCAGGATCCTGAAAAACGAGCTGAATCTTCGGGCGCACGGCACGTTGTTCTTCCTCAGGGCGGGCAGCGATTTCTTCTCCGCGGAAGATAATACTTCCCGACGTCGGCCGCTCCAGGCAGGCGATGCAGAATGCCAGGGTGCTCTTGCCGGAACCCGATTCACCTACCAGCGCTAACGTTGATTTTGCAGAAATTGAAAATGAAACTCCGCGCAGCGCCCTCACTTCTTTCTTAGTTCCGAGCACGCCGGTGCCCTGGTAATGCTTTTCGAGGTTTTCCACGATCAAGAGTTGTTCCATGTTTTCGTGCCTCAAAGAGAACTACCCGCCATACTTGAAGCATGAAACGAAATGCGTTTCGTCCACTGCCACGGCGGCCGGTTCGCGCTTGGTGCAGAGTTCCATCCGGTCTGCGCATCTCGTTTCGAATCTGCAACCGTCCGCGAACACTTCCAGAACCATTGCCTCTCCCGGGATTACAGGCAGCCTGGACTTGCGTTCCTTCGCAGGTTCATCCAGGCGCCCGGGCATGCTTCGCAGCAAAAGAGCGCAAGGATGTCCTGCTGCGTCGTGGGATCGAGAGAAGCCGTCGGTTCATCCGCGATGATCAGTGCAGGACCGCACGCGATCGCCTGGGCGACCAATACCCGTTGCTGTTGACCGCCGCTCAATTGGTGGGGGTAGGATTCCGCGATGCGTGCAGGATTCTCCGGAAAAACCTCCGCGAGGAGTTGCAGTGTTTTTTGGCGCAAGGCGCCGCGACGCAACGATTCGTGTGCAGCTAATACATCGCTGATCTGTTCGCCAACGCGAAACATGGGATGCAATGCGAGTGACGGCTCCTGGCAAATGAGGGCAATTCGCGCGCCGCGAATTCGTTGGAGTGTGCGAGGTTCTGCCTGAAGGAGATCCTGCCCTTCGAATTGAACGACACCTTTTTGAATTCTCCCGTTCTTAGGAAGGAGCCGCAACAGCGAGGCTGCGAGGGTGCTTTTTCCGGAACCCGACTCTCCGAGCACCCCGAGAGTTTCTCCGGGATGAACATCAAAACTTACCCCGGCGAGCGCAAGAGACTTTTTCCCAGCGCGTGAAGTGTACGCGACGTGGAGATCCTGAACTTGCAGCAGGGGTGTCATATCGGGGTGAGGAGCAAGCCTCCTCTCCACTCACCCATGTTCCGCCAAGAGAATCGAGCGGACAAGGCTGACGC
>WNGL01015373.1_pt1 | contig 10609 bp, 14 predicted proteins | sample 5400591 | NCBI WGS metagenome assembly WNGL01 (sample SAMN13153377, study PRJNA577476) | soil metagenome | isolation source: 80 cm soil or saprolite under Garry oak tree replicate 1 | place: USA:California | collected 2016-06-15
GGCGCGGAGGACAAGACAGCAGCCCCTAATGAGTTCGTTTAGGTAGCCAGTGCACCAACTCCGGCAACTTAGCGATGCCTGCTGCGATCCGTCGCGCGGCATTGCGGGTCAATAGCCTCGCGAGGGATCGGCGGCCGACACCTTCCCCGTAATAGATGAATAGCAGCGGCCGGTCATTACTGGCCTTCACGACAAAACAGTCACCGATGTCCTCGACGGACCAGGGCGGCGGGAAGCGGCGTTCATTCATGGCAAGACTGAAGAGACGACCTGCAACAATATTTGATGGAAATACCGCAGCGGGCGTCACAAAAAAGAACCCCAAGCCAGGTACGCGCGCTTGGGGTTGTTCGCAGTTTACTACTTCAACATCAGGCTTCTAAGCTGGACGGCTACGGGGGCTGAGGGGCTAGGAAATGGCCGCCCCGCCTGGCCTAATGAGTAGTATTGCCTAATGACGTAGTATTGCGTCGGGCAAATTCAATGCGCGATCTCAGCGCAGCTCCATGCCTAAACTGAGCAAGAGCGAAGTTGATTACAGCCTTGGCATGAAAGAGAGCCATTGCGGCAAGGCTTTCGAAGACGACCAGGACTATTGCCGGTATTTCATTCCGCCCCCGTCAGGATCAGCGCTCGACCTTGGCACCTGCGAGCAGGTGGCAGGTGAAATCAGTCGGGTGTTTTGGTGCCGGTTGTTTGCTCGGGCGCACGCAAGAAAGTAAATGCCGCACGTATCTCGGCGTCGGTCATTTGCGGCTCAAACGAGCGGCGAACCTTGTACAGCTCGGCTACGATGTCTTTGAACTTATCAGCGAGCTCGTCGATGCCAGACACCGTATATGTGCGGTTCTCCGGCGGCAGCTTTGGCTCCCATCGTATCCCGCCGCGAACCTCAACGGTTGATGCCCGACGGTTGAAACACCACCATGTGCCGTGAGCAAGGAAATTACGCTGCCTGCACAAATGAACAGCGTCAGTCAGGAGATTTTTGATTTGCTCAATCTGCGGCAGGTCGCTGCCACGATGCTTTATGATTAAGCTGACTATCTTCTCCGTGGCACTCTCTGACGCGCTCCATTGATTGTCGTGCTGTTCGCCAAAACCCGGTTCCTTCGTGATCGCGTCTTGCAATGCGCGGACCTCACGCTCGAATTCCGCGTGAGCAAACATCATCCGCGCGAATGCGACGGCGTGTGGTGCGATCTCATTAGGGTCGGGAAAGGCCACGTCGTCACGGTCCATAGGGGTCGTCTCCGACAGAACAGGCGCGCTTAGCGGCGCAACAGTTCCGGCAGCTTAGCGATGTTCACAGCGATTCGCCGCGCCTCAATCGCGCCATAAGCTCAACTGGCAATTAGAATATCCCCGTTCTTGTCCCCCGGCATTGGGATGAGATCGCGAATCGTGCCGCTCGATGATGAAACAGAAGCATGTCGCGAGTTGACGGAAATCGTGGATGCAGTTCGTACGATTGCCAATGCAGTGACGCCATGAGCTGGGGCGATGAAAAGTCGGCGGCGGGGTGGGTCTGATCCTCCGAGAGTTCCACGACCGGCCAAGCGCCCCTGTAGACGAGACGGCTTCAGCGCGGGCAGTCGCTGCGTCTCCCTGGAGCTGCGCGACGATGTTCTGGCCTCGGCCAAGTACGGGCAGCGGCACGTTTTGCGCGTGCTAAGAGGGCCAACCAATGGACAATAGAAAAGCCTATCGGCTTCCCACTGAATTCCCTGGATACGTCCGGATTGAACATGCTTTTATTGGATACGACCACGCGACGATACCGCATTGGCAAAGTCACCGGGCAAATGGGAACGACCGGCGCCTTGTGAATCACTTGCTGCGAATCGCAAAACTAGCGGGCGTTCCGAATGACGTGCCTTTAGTCCCGCATTTGCGCGCACTGGCAAAGCAAAATGTCATCATGTTGAAGAACAGGCGCGGTCCTAATTCGGACTCCCCCAGATGAAATCAGCTGGTCAGCTATTCCAATCGGGCGGTATTATTGTGGCTATGAGAGTGGTAACTCGCTTCGTCGCGTGTCAGTAGTTTTGCTGCCGATCATAAGAAGACGGCGCGTGCGCGTCCGCGTCTCCGGTTGCAGAGGCTGCCTGTATATAACTCCGCGCTTGGGCCTTCGTTATCTTTCGGCGCACCTTTAGAACAAGCTGAGGTCAGGTTGAAAGCGACATCGCCAAGCGTTGCAAACAACGGTCGTCCGGTGGCCTCAAGCGAGCCCGACGACGCAACAATCGCAGCAGCTATCGTGGCTCCTCGCGCCAGTCTTTTGATGGCCAAACGCATTGATCCCATCCCATGGGATCAATTTGTTACAAATTATTTTCAATATCGCTGAGTGTGGATGCGCGAATCGAATTAATGTTTCAGGAAGCCGGTAACGAAGTTTATACCATCGTGGTTGGCGCTAGAGCGGGAGGCGGCGAGCGGGCATGGCGACGGCGTTCGTAGAACAAACATGGTGCGATCTGTTAAGTAGCGAACAACACTGTTTGCGCTAGATCCAAAAGTCGGCGAATAAAACGGGGCGATCTATGTGCGGTCATTAACTTATCGCCGGCCCCAATCCTCTTCCGCCTCGCGGGTAACGCCTTCGGATTCTTAACCTTCACCCAATGCGCTGAGCGCCCGGAGCCAAAATCGACGCGCTCGGTTGCGATTGAGTTGGCATCCGGTCGCCGGCGCGTTGCCGAGACTGCTGAGGCTTTCTGTGGCCTGCTTGCAACGCTCGGCGATTTTTATCCACAGCGACCACTACCACCCCTGGACACTTCCGATGAACAGGGCCCACAATCACAATGCGGCCCGATGAAGAAAGTCGGTTTGGCGACTGGCGAACTCCAAAAGGCCTTCCCTCCGATCTGCCCCGCAGAACGGTAAGTAGATCGGACGCCAAGGGGAATCATTGTTGGCGTGCATGACCGCCAGCCGTGAGCAGTCTAATCAAGGCCTTGAACTGACAGGGAGGCGACGGTTTGCCAAGCGAGCCGTCGCTTCTTGCCGTTTGCGGAGAACGCCACCACCCCTTCCGCTTAGCGCCGCCCTAGACAACGATATCGGCCCGTGTACTGGCGACTATGGCTTTAATTTCTGCCTGCTCGGCCGGCGGCACCGCAAACTTGTCAAGCGTTTGCTGAAGATCGTCGAGAAAGGCCTCCCACTCGGCCGCAGTGATCATCAGATGCTGATGCGAGTCCTTCATCGAACGGCCCGTGTATTCTTGAGGGCCGCCCGTAGCCCAGCAGACCATTTCCGTTACGAGGCACTTAAAGCCTGCAGGAGTAACACCTCGCGGACTTTCGTGAGCGTCTTGAGCTGGAGCTTGCACTACCATCAAGCCTTCTGCACTAGCTCGGCCATCGCCGCGATCCGCCCGGCCAGGATAAATTTGCGGCAGCTTTCAATTCTGGCGGCGAGCTCATCGATCTGCGCCTCAAGCCGCACAATCTCGTCGCGATGGTCGCTGTCGTTCATGGTGCATCGCTTTGACGTCCAGCTTACACTCCGCCCATATCGACAGCGACGGAGCCAACCCATGACCAGCCGACGCGCTGCCTGCAATTGCGGGCAGCTTCACCTTTCAATTGAGGGCGAACCATCGCGCATCTCCATGTGCCACTGCCTGGAGTGCCAGCGCCGCACCGGCGCCGTGATCAGCAACCAGGCGCGCTTCCGCCGGGAGCAGGTCACCTTCGCCGGCAAGGCTACGGCGTGGATGCGGACAGCCGAAAGCGGCAACACGCTGACCTTTCATTTCTGTCCGACATGCGGCTCCACTGTCTACTGGGAAGGCGAAGGCTTTCCTGGATACGTCGCCGTTGCCATCGGCAGCTTCGCCGATCCGAATTTCCCCGCGCCGACGATCGGGGTGTGGGAGGAGTCACGCCACCCCTGGGTCTCCCTGCCGCCCGACACGCCGCCCAAGCGCATAGCGAGGCAGGGGTGACAAAACACCAGCCGTAGGCAAGGTCCTGTCGGTTCGATTCGGGGACACGCTGGCTGACGAGACAAAAGGGGTGCCAGCGAGCCGTTGCTCGGTCGAAATTCGACTAGGGCAATCCCTCTCGGGCCTATCCAAAAAGTTTCACCCATAGGTGCGGAGAAATCGCCCGCTCACGTCGAGGAATCGTCGCAATGGCGAGCACGATTGCAGACGTGTGAATCAGCGGGGGTGTCATGACGATTAGCGAGTATCTCGGCGCCACTTTTCTGGTCGCCTTGATTTTGTGGGCTGTGTTGGGGCTATTAATGCAGGAAAACTAGTGAGCCATCTCAACCAATCCAAACCACGATGAGGGCAGCGACGATTGCGACGGCGGCGAGACCTCTCCGGCAAGCCTTAGCGCTCAAAGCTCAATTCCTCGCTTCGCCGTACGCCAGCTTTTTCTCAGTCGCGATTCGCGATTCGAGCATATTCGCGATCAAGCGGTGCTCGTCTCGCAAAAGCTGCATCATTTCGAGCGAGGCCGGGAGCGCTTTCACTATGGACGCATCGGCCGGTTGACCCCATTGGTAGCCTAACAGCAATCCCCCAATCAGGCTGACGAGCGCCGCCGTGCCGAGAAACCAATCTAGCGCTGGCATATTCCGCACCATCAGCGATTCCCTCCACCCTTCTTTCTAGCGGACGCGCTAAATTCAAACGACCGTTTAAAAGCGTTATGGGCGAGGGACAAGGGGTTCGGCGGAATTCTTCTCTGCTGTGTTGCACTGGCCACAGTGGCCGCCCATCGCCGGCCCGGGTTAGCGCGCTACGCCGTCTTCACCACGCTATTTTCGCGCACTCTACGCGGCGCGTCCGGGAAGTTTTTTCACGCTGTCAGAGATAATCTTCGTCAGTTGCATTACCTGCTGACTCAGTTCAGCGTGTTCCGCAATGTCGCGTTGAATACGGTCGCCATCGGTCTGTAGCTTTTTGTGCAACGTCTTGAGTTCAACGATGAGACTATCAATTTCACCTATCGAAGTTTTTGATACCTGACGCAGCAAAGTGCCGAGATGCTCGCCCGACATTTCGCCGTCGCTACTCTCGGTTTGCCGCTCCGGCTTAATCATCCGTGCAAGGTTCCCGCGTTACCCGCTGCGTCACTTGAAGCTCGAGCATCGTGCGTTCAAGACATAACGCGGTCAATGTATCCCGAGTGAAAAGTCGTGAGCGTTGCCGCGACGCCACACGCGAACTCAGCTCAAAACCGCTTGAGGGCAATTGGCCACGGCGGAAAAACTTAGGGCTCCTAGGAGATCTTGAGTGTGTGATTTTTTAGCAACGCCCACGAACCATTTCGATGTTTGATGCCACCACGGGATTGACGGATCTCGAGTTATAGATCGAACATGTCCGGACGCTCGCCGGGGGGCTTGTGATGAGCGCCCATAGTTATTCTGAGGCTTTCTTATTACCTGCCCGAAACAACAGTTTGGGCCGAGCCTCGAATGTGCGCTGCGATCACTGCCGCGAAGAACTCAGCCTCGGTATTCATCTTTACTGGCACATGCAGTTCTGTTCTTCGGCTTGCATGACGGCATACCAGCAGCGACTAGCCCCTGAAACGAAAGCGAAAATATGCCGGCTCGATGATGAAATTCGGCAAGCGGCGGGTATGCAATACAGATCCGGCCTACCTAGCAAAACGTGTGAGAATGGATGCGGGTCAATAGGCGGCTTGGGGGACGATCCACCAGGATGCTGAACCGTGCTGACGAATGCCGGCGAAGGGCCGACGAGTGTCGGCGTAACGCTGCTGAAGTGACCGACGACGTGCTTCGAGGAACGTACCTCGATTTGGCACACCGGTGGCGGACGATGGCGCAGCAAGCTGAATCGCTGGAACAGAAAGAAGAAACCAAAAAAGCAAGCTTGTTGGCTGTAAATGGCGAAGACCAATTTGCGCGCCATTGTCCTGAAGGGTCGACCGCCGACATGGACCCATGTTCAAGTGTGGTACTCCCATTATCAGCCATCGGTCGACGTGATGATGCACATTGATGATGTGAGGAGAACGAGCAGGCGAAATTTCGCGCATCAGAGTTTTGCGATCCGCGTTCTAGCGGACGGTGTTTGTTGACTTTGCCGTTATCTCGGGTTGGTGCAGAGCCCCCATCGAAGGGCCCACCTTGGCCTGTCCGGGCACATATTTGGCGATGACCACCGGATCGACTTCCTTTAGGGCACTTTGCGGCAGGCGATACCACGTCTCGTCGCGCCCGAACAAAGATATGCCAAGATAACCGCGGACGGTCAGCGTCTTGTCGTCGGCGCTTACCGTCATCATCGCGCTGTAGACATTGCCGTCCCGCGGATCGAGGATGTTGCCGTCCTGATAGGTCAGGCCGTTGCGCCTCATGTCCCGGATCAACGGCAGGCCGAGCAGCGGCGCATTCTTGCGGTCATCCCGGCAGCTTGAACAAATCGGTTTTTGGGGGTCGCCCGGCCGCGGAAACAGTTTTGCGATCACGCCTTCATAGATCCCGTTACGCTCGACGAACAGGAACCAGCCGACCGGCTTGCCGGTCTCCCCGTCGAGCTTCTGCCAGAGGCCGCTCACCGATGGTTCTGTCGCGGCGGAACCTGGGGCGATCCCCAGCACTATGAATCCTGCTAGGAAGGAAGCGATAACGCTCTTACTCGGTTGCTGTGCCAATGAGGCTCTCCATTCGTGAACCAACTCAACACTTCGGCCCAAATGGTGATACCAATTCTCGATTGAGATTGCGGTGGATCAACGACAGCATATTGGCAAGACCGCCAAATTGGTGCCGAATTCGTTTCCACTTTCAAGCGAATGGCACGATTTGTCCCAGGAGAGGTCGAACGATTTGTCCGGAGGGTTAATTCTCAGACTGAGGCTAACGATTCGGAATGGCGCACGTCTGCGGCGCCATCGTGCGTCGTTGCGCGCTCCACCCTAGGTCGGAAAAATCTGAATGCCCGTTATGGACTGGATCCGACTCAACTCGCCGATCGCGCGAGAATCTCAGATGTGGCAACGCTCATAGGCAATACCATGAGCAAGAGCTTATTTGGGTTAGGAATAACGGCATTGATCCTGAGCGTTGCGTCGGTTAGCGGCCAACAACTCGGCACCGTAGAACAAGCGAGAGCAATGCTTGACCGCGCCGTTAGTGCGCTCAAATCCAATGAATCTACGGCACTTAGTGCATTCAATGATCCAAATAATAAGCAATTTCACGAGCGCGATCTCTACGTATTCTGCTACGACATGTCTGATGGAAAAATCACGGCGTATGAAAGTCCTGCGTTACTGAACATTGATGTCCGCACCTTGGCGCTCAAGGACGACCCGATAGGAAAAAGAGCATTCGAAGCCGTTCAGAACGTGTCGGAAGGAAGCATCATCACGATTGATTACAAGTTCCCGAAGCCCGGTACGACCGAGCCGGTTCCAAAACAAACTCTCGAGACGCGCATTGGCAATCAAGGCTGCGGAGTCACATACTACAAATAGGTATCAGTGCGTCAGTAACCTCGCGACGGATCGGCCGGTGACACCTTCGCCGTAATAGATGAATACCAGCGGCCGGTCGTTACGGGCGCGCACGACAAAACTGTCGCCAATGTCTTCGACGCTCCACGGTCGCGGAAGCGGCGAGCAGTCACCAATCTTCTTCGACCTCAACGCGCCTGATTCTTCTCAGCGGTGTCGTTCGGGACCGCTTCCGGGGTTGGATCTCGTTCTGGATCATCGGTTCGCCTTGGCTGGGCCGCGGCGTCGACCCCCTCTTGCTCACTGGACCGAGGTCTAGGCTCGTCGCGTCCGGCTGCGCCGAGGATCTCGCTCCTTCGCAGGGGTGGCGATTGGCGCCGAAGCGGTGGGGAGCCCCGCAATTCAACTTCGAGCCGGCGAGTTAATTCCTGACGCTATCGCCAAGTTCAGGAACTGTTCTAGATTTCCGATCCGTTCCTATACGCGGGCTGGTAGTGTCCTAATTCCGAGCCATTTGTCCTAATTTGCCGCGTGGATTGTCCTAATTAAAATGATTCGCCTTTTGTTCGATAAAGGCGCATGACCGTTTTATCACCGGCAGAGAACACGAATAACGAACCTTCGGGCGTCGGTGGCCGAGAGACCGATTGCGCTCCCGCCTTTGATACGGCAACCGGGAGCGCGCCTCATGGTCGAGTCAAAAATCACGCCAACCAATTTAATTGTGCCGATCCAATGCCCGCAGTGTAGCGAGAGGGGCTACATCATTCGACGCTGGCACGATCCCTTTAGTCGTCCCGGTTCGGAGGTCTGGACCTTCCAGTGCGTCAATGGCCACAACACCGAGAAACGTGGCCGACAGTAGGCTGCCTCAGTTGGCGGCCTCATCGTCATAGTCGTCATCGAGCGGCAACGACAGTTGCGACTTCGGCATCGGGAACGCCTAAGCCGAAGTCGAGTTGTCCCGGCCATGAGCGGAAATGCGAGCAAACATGCTCGATACGCCCATAACGCCAACGGACATACGCGCGGACAGTACCCGCGGGCTGGTACTGGCCGGTTTCCGAGCCTTTTGTCCTAAGTTGATTTTCGGGCTGTCCTAATTTGGAGGGGAAAATGACTGATCGCTACACAAAATGCGTGCTCACGATAATCGGTACTGGCCCGACCGCGGCGCCTAATCTGCCTCTTTAAGATTGAGCGCGCGACGCTCTGCGAGTCTTTCCCAAGCTCCAGCCAATAGCTCTACAATTTTTCTGTCCTCTGGCTTAGTCATGAGCTTCGCCAGCTTCCGGCATTCCTCGGCATTGGCCCGAAAAACTTCGACTGTGCGCATGACGGCCCCCGCACCATCACATCAGACGGCAAGGAACCTGTAGGTCGGGAATAAGACAATCCACAGCCAACATTTAGAGGTGGGTTTGCCAAGTATAATATTGCCCTTTTGAAACCAACGACGCTGCTCCCGCATTATGTCATTTGACATTCGGGGGAAGGCGCGTGGCGACTACGGCAGAAGAATACCGCGCCAAAGCGGCGGAGTGTGACCAGCGCGCCGAATCATCAAGGGATCCGGACATCAAAGACGCGCTCAAGGACCTCGCCCGTCAATGGCGGGAACTAGCGGCGCACGCCGACCGAACAGCGCGTGGCTGGTGACCTAATGCCAATCCAACCATTCCTTTCCGGTCAAGCGTTTGGTCCCGAGGTGATTCGCGATATGTCGCTCGTCTTCGAGAACGTGTGCGAGGCGATGGGATTAAAGACGACCGAAGACCCAGCCACAACGATTGTCGCTAAGAAGGTCATTGAGCTGGCAGAGCGCGGCGTCCGCGATGTGGTCACTCTCTACACGATGACATTGCGAGAGTTCAGCTTCGAGGTATAGGCCGCCTCAGTTGGCGGCCTCAAACCACCTTGTAAGTAGTTGGTAATGTCCTAATTCCGAGCTTCTTGTCCGAATTTGCCGCCCGCGCTGTCCTAATTAAATGATTCGCTATTCGTTCTAGTTAAGTGCACGCTATTTCATCACCGGCTGCGGCTCTGCCCAGGCGTCGGTGGCTGAGAGTTCGGTAGTACTCCCGCCTGAGGACAGGGGGAGCGCACCATGCCCCATTACCGCATTTACAGATTGTCCGTTGACAACCAGATCTTCGGTCGGCTCGAGGGGGTTGATTGCGACTCGGATCAGGAAGTCATCGCGCACGCCAAAGCGCGGCTCGACGGGTTCGACGTTGAAGTCTGGGACGGCCCGCGCATCGTGATCAGGCTTAAATCAACCGACAAGTAAAGCCGCCTCAGTTGGCGGCCTCTTTCATTTCAAACCAAGCGTGCAATGTCGCTTATTGGCCCGTCTCGGACCTCGCGCAATGTCCGCTATGAGTCCGCTATCGGGGCACAAGCGGACCCATGTCAGACATCGGATTTCGTCGGCAATTGAACCCGAAGCGGTCATTCCGGCGCGACACGGACGCCGCTGCGAAGACCTGCCTGTTCGATGGCCTTTTGGACGGCCCCGGTTCGCTTCGCCTCATCGAGTATCTCAACGAGTCGGGCCAGCGCCGCCGCCGATTTTCCTTTCGGCAACGCTACCGCCGCGCGTACCGTGTTGAACGCCCCTGGAACGACCTTCGCGCCGGGGTAGCCGCCGACAATCGAGTCGATTAATCCAGAGTCCGCTCCAAATACATCTGCCTTGCCGCCACGTAACAATTCGATGGCATCCGCAGGAAAATTCGAGGTCAGTGGAATGCGCACGAGCTCCGCTGATTTCAGCGTCCGGGTCAGAAATCGATCTGATGGGCTGTTCTGAATGGTGCCCACCTTTACACCCGAGCGATCAACTTGGTCGGCGCTCCTGAACTCACGTCCTGCCGCTGCAAGGTATAAAAGGTCGATCAGCCAAACGTCAGGAGTTACATCGGCCTTGTCGGCAGGAGCCAAAACACGCGGCCCAATGGCAATGTCCCATTCCCCTTTGCCGAAGCTCTGCTCATATGCTTGCGGATTGGGGTAGACAACCGGCTCAAACGATGCCCCGATCCTATTTGCAATGAACCGGCCGACAGGCTCACCTACGCCGCCCAAAACGCGAATTCCAATCATTGCGGCCCGCAACTTTCCTGTCGGCGCGATTTCCAAATTTGTCT
>WNGL01032789.1_pt1 | contig 10609 bp, 11 predicted proteins | sample 5400591 | NCBI WGS metagenome assembly WNGL01 (sample SAMN13153377, study PRJNA577476) | soil metagenome | isolation source: 80 cm soil or saprolite under Garry oak tree replicate 1 | place: USA:California | collected 2016-06-15
GAAACGAAGCTGTTTTCCTCGATAGTCGTCCGCTTTGATGGTTTGTCTCAGCGTTGCCAGCACTGAAGGGGAAGCTTGAGTTGATCGAAGGAAGGAACTTGATCTCCCTTGAAGACCCGATGTCACGACACCACTCTTAGGGATTCAAGAATTATTAATTGTCCCGGATAGCTGATGAGGGAGACCCGATGTCCACGAACCACTTGTCCAGGTGTGGCAAGCGCTCAAGCTGGGTTTCCACGACCTTCATCGCCTCCTTGGTCAATTTGACCCCGTTCTGATACGTCGTGGTCACCAGTTCGACCACGGGATGGTTCCCTTTCCAGGTCATAGTGCTGGCATACTGGATCACCGCGTCCACCGAATCGAGCAAGGCCCCATTCCAGTGCTGTTCCAAAATCCCCCAACACCGCTCGATGGGGTTGTACTTACTGTGATACGGCGGATAATACGCCAGGCGTATGGTGAGGTGATATCGCTGGGCAAACTCGACCAGGCGGTGCATGAATTGGGTGCGCCGACTCTGGCTCTCTGGGCCATTGTCCAGATTGATGAGCAGGGTCGTGATGTGGGAAAAGCGCTCTTTGACCCTCTCCCACCAGTCGACCAAGCGATCCACCAGGCAATCGCTGGTGACTTTGGAGGTCACGGCATACAGAAACAGTTCATCGGAAGTCGGCAGGAAAATCCCCACCGGCGTCACCGTGGCTCTTGGTTCAAAGTCGTGGTCAGCGGCCGAGGTTGCCACCCGACTCTTGCCTCCGCGGGCAAACGGGCCCACTTTGACGGTCGCCTTGGCATCCATCGAAACCCGTAACACCTCCGAGGCTTCATCGGCCTCTTCGTTGCGCTGCTTCACCTGAGCGAAGATGGCATCCGTTTCGGGGAGTTTTTTTGGGGTTGACTCTTCGCGACTTTTTTGGGAAAGTAGCCCAGTTGGTTGAGTTTGGTCCCAATCGTCTCGGCCGTGGGTAATTCCTCGTCGCTATACCCTTTTTGGGCGATCAGTTGGCGGCGCACTTCGGCAGCCGTCAGCCGCGTGTAGAGACGCGTGGTGCGAAACTGCGGGTCGGCCTGGCTCTGAGCATCCACGATGGCCGTGATATCGCGCAGCAGGTTGGGCAGGTGCTCTTCACTGCGCTTGCGACCACGCAAGCGGAAGCCGTCAATGCAGGCCAGTCCCTGTTGCACCTCCTGCGTCCCTTTGCGGATGGTCTGGCGATTCCAGCCCAACTCGCGTTCGGCCAGCCGCTGACCGCCTTCGCCCAGGGCTTGCACCGTGCGCGCCATGAACATGCGCCGCGCGCTCCCCTTGAGGTCCTTGGCTGTGTTCCACAGCAGTGCTTTGATCTCCTCCGTCAGTTCCATCAGGGTTCCTCCAAGAAAAGTTTTCTTGGTGCAGTATACCATCTCTGGGACAACTTAGTTTTCGCAAGTCCCTAAGTACGTGTACCTGGGCAATATCACGAATGAGCGAGGAGGTAATACTTCTCTTGTTCTCATTGAGGCTGATAAAAATGCGTTCAACAATATGCCCATGACCTTGACCACTGTTGTATCTTGCAAGCAAGGAGCGGTCTTCTTCCGTGTGAACAAAATCTAATAGGGCTTGCTCTTGCTTGAAGCTGACGATAGGATTATCTAGCCGCTGCAATGCTAACCATGTATCATCACAGAGCTGCTTATGATAGGGTCGATGGCTAACTTCATTTCCATCAGTATCCTTGAGTGGATAGACAATAACAGTACCTTTCTGTTTTGCAAAACGCGCACACCGCCCAGCTCGCTGAATAATACTATTTGCTGGGGCTAGCTCGGTATGCAGCATTTCTACCGAGATGTCTAATCCAACCTCAACCACTTGCGTAGATACTACGATGAGGTTTTTACCGTAGTATTTCCCATCTTTCCAGCCATACCGCTCTTCTCCACTCCACTCTTCGGGAGCAGGACCCAATTCTCGCACCACTTTTGCTGAGCTAGACACCCGATCTAGTGCTGTAAGGCGACTATGCAAAAGGATGGTCTCAATACCCCGCTTTTCAGCCTCATCTTTCAATTGCCAATACATCTTTTGCGCTCTCAGCACCGTATTACAGACGATCAGCGAACACTTGTTATGTCGTGTCAGAATAGTTTCGGCATTCATCGCTGTTTCTGATACTTCAAACATACGCTCTCGTCCGGCAGTGATGATTTTCAAATCCTCATCAGTAACCTTCACGATTTCTGCATTTAGAAGGTGCTTTAGCTCTTCGAGAAGCGCAGTGGAGAAGGTCGCGGTCATGAGAATAAAGCGTGTTGTATCTTGCAAAAGTCGAAGCATGGAAAGCACTGTAGTACGTGCTCCATAGCAGCTCTCCTCTTCACGTAACAATGGATACAGGTGAAACTCATCAAGTACCAAATAGGAACCAACAATAGCCGCAACATTAATGTTGGCACAACGCCCGTCAACACTATATGGCACACCAAGAAAGCTAGCGAGCAACTGATCGATAGTACAAAACGTAATGATTGACTCAAATTGAGGATCGTTTTGCTGTTCCCCTGTTTGAATGGAGATAGGCTTTAACTGGAGATCCTCATATGGCTTTACAAGTCTTGTACCTCTTCTTTTATCCACCTGTGCAATACGCTTCTGATACTTATCGTAAAACTGGGTTGACAGGACGCGCATAGGAGTAGCATAGACACATGTGTAAGGAAGAGCATCTCCTTCATGCTCCAGATTTTGGACAAATGGAGCAAGTGCACCATCTGTCTTACCAGCACCAGTAGGAGCCTGTAAAATCACATTTTTCCCTTGCATAATAAGTTCAAGCACTTTACGCTGAAAAGGCCGAGGATTCTTCTGGCTGCTCACTTTTACTCTCCAAAGAAACTATTGAACACATCTTCATCAAGTTCTGTATGAGCCACTGGCTCCTTAAAATTTATTCCATACTTACGTACTAACCCGCGTACATCACTGATCATCTTCTCTCGCAACTTCTCTGGCTCGATCACTTCGCAATCTGCTCCCCAGCCGCGAATCCAGTTCTCAATCTCCAGCGTGTCGCCGATCTGGGCTGTCCACTCACAGCCTTGTGGTGTGTCGATAATCTGTTGGGAAGGATGCCATTGTGTCTCTTTTACACGCTTCGTTACGTAGTGAGTAAAGCGGAGACGGACTGTCACAGGCTCTTCATCTCCACTCATAATGCCCCAGGCTTTGGTAAGCAGTGCTGGCCCATCAAAATCCACCGGTATCGTAAACGGCTCTTTCGTCAACTCGACGTGTTCAATACGTTCGAGTTTGAAGCTGCGCAATGCGCCCGGTGGCTCACTCAGACCTATAGCATAGATCGTTCGCCCAATCCCTGATGGCTCCAACAGGTATGGAGAGAACAGGCCGTCAAAAGCGCGTTTGCGGAGCGGAGCATAGTGAACACGCACTTTACAATGATTAATCCAGCTCAAAGCCAGTGCCTCAAAGATAGCAGAGCGATCCTCTTGATTGTGCTGTCGCTGCTCTGCCATTGCTATTAGGGCGTGCTGATGTGAATGTAGTGAAGACGGCATTGCTTCGATAAGTTTGGTCAATGCCATAATAACATGCGTATTACGCTCATCATGAATTTGGGATAGCAGTCGGCCTGCTACATACAAAGCCGTTGCCTCTGGCAAACTCAAATGTACTCGAAGCTGCTCAATCCGTGCTCCTTCGGCCAGTATCCAATACTGACCATCCTTGCGAAGTGGCAGTCTTCCAGGTCCACTCAACTCATCAATATAACGGTTCACCGTATCCTCATTCACGCCGAGATGCTCTGCTATCTCCCTCGTGCGTAACCTTTGACCAGGATGTTCAAACAATTTCTGGAGCAGATAGAAACGCTCTGTTTTACTACGTGCATCCGATGTTGGCATAGGTACTTCTCCTTTCTGAAGGCAAGTATACAAGAGAGCATCCGCAGGGAATGCGGAAAAAAAGAGAATTTTTGGAAGTTTCGTACAGCATGAAGAAATTGGTAGTAGCAGCCAAAGATGTATGCTCCTCTGTGTACGACATCACATTAGTTTATAAAAATATATCTCTACTATAGAGACGAATAAAAGCTATTATGGTATGGTTCAAGCGCAAATTATGAAAAGACTGTAATACAAAGACACAAAAGCCCATGTAGCTTACCTCCTCGTAATGCCTTCGTTTCAGCGAATATTCGCAAATCAAGTGAACGTAAGAGCTAATTATCTGATGTAAACTTATTAATAGGACAATAGCTGTCCTCATTCCTCCATGATAAAGCTGTATCCTTATTCGCAAATCAAATCCTCTTTTGAGCAAAAAAAGGTTTGCGTAAAATACGGCCAGGGATGTATACTAGAGTAAAGCATTGCTCAAAATCGACGTATTGAGAGCCACAAGAGCTGGCTTCTTCAGAAAAAAACGCTTCGAAAGAGCTGCTGGCTCCTACAAACCACCGCGGGTTCAAGGAGAGAGGCCCGATTGAGGGTACTGCAAGGTTGGCATGCTTGCTCCGTTGGAGGGACACAAGGGCCGGTTCAAGGAGAGAGGCCCGATTGAGGGTACTGCAAGTTACAGTGTGCGCATTTCCACTCGTGTGCAGCATAGGTTCAAGGAGAGAGGCCCGATTGAGGGTACTGCAAGAAAGTGCTCATGCCGCCACGTCTGCCTAGTCGAGAAGAGGTTCAAGGAGAGAGGCCCGATTGAGGGTACTGCAAGTGTTCCACCGGCAAGGGTGAGACGAGTTACAAGCCGGTTCAAGGAGAGAGGCCCGATTGAGGGTACTGCAAGTGTCTTGAAGATTATCGGCATGGTGATTGGTGGCGTGCGGTTCAAGGAGAGAGGCCCGATTGAGGGTACTGCAAGTTTTCGTAGACGATATAGCCAGGATGACCGATACGCCAGGGTTCAAGGAGAGAGGCCCGATTGAGGGTACTGCAAGAACCGTATTGTGATAGGTAGTTTTCCCGCTCCCTGGTGGTTCAAGGAGAGAGGCCCGATTGAGGGTACTGCAAGGTCCCTGAACCTTCAATAAAGTACTGGCTATTCTTGCGGTTCAAGGAGAGAGGCCCGATTGAGGGTACTGCAAGTGCTTGGTTTAATCTGGTTTAATGCCAATAAGGAAGGTGGTTCAAGGAGAGAGGCCCGATTGAGGGTACTGCAAGTTTATCGGCAATTATGAGGCGCGGATGATGGAGAGGGGTTCAAGGAGAGAGGCCCGATTGAGGGTACTGCAAGATGATAGCGAATGCGATAGCCATGTTCTTTGAGGATGGTTCAAGGAGAGAGGCCCGATTGAGGGTACTGCAAGAATACCGGACGACAGCACGTCATCAACTGGGTCACGGTTCAAGGAGAGAGGCCCGATTGAGGGTACTGCAAGTTGATCGGCCACGACGCTAAGGCACCATGGCCTAGGGTTCAAGGAGAGAGGCCCGATTGAGGGTACTGCAAGATGATACGGTGATCACGTGTGAGTCAAGTGGATGGGGTTCAAGGAGAGAGGCCCGATTGATCCATCAACCAGGAATTCGGTTTAAGGAGAGAGGCCCGATTGAGGGTACTGCAAGACCTTCAAACGGGAGCAAACCGCACCGCCAACATAAGGTTCAAGGAGAGAGGCCCGATTGAGGGTACTGCAAGTCATGCAACATTCCTCCACGCCTGTAAGATGTTCTGGGGTTCAAGGAGAGAGGCCCGATTGAGGGTACTGCAAGCCACAGCAGGGCATAACGTTTCACTCAGTTGGACTGGGTTCAAGGAGAGAGGCCCGATTGAGGGTACTGCAAGTTGCTTCAATGCGGTCAAGCATCTCATGCACGCGATCGGTTCAAGGAGAGAGGCCCGATTGAGGGTACTGCAAGAACCACAGATCAGGACTAGGGAATGTCCAGATGCGGTTCAAGGAGAGAGGCCCGATTGAGGGTACTGCAAGTACCAAATGCCCAAAGGCTGCAATGAAGCCATCGGGGTTCAAGGAGAGAGGCCCGATTGAGGGTACTGCAAGGACAATCGTTCCGGTGTTGGCATTTGCTGAGTCAGCGGTTCAAGGAGAGAGGCCCGATTGAGGGTACTGCAAGTCTACGCAGTGGTCGGCGCGTATGACTCCAGCGACGGTGGTTCAAGGAGAGAGGCCCGATTGAGGGTACTGCAAGATTGCGGACAAATGGGCAATATAGCAGGATGGAAGGGGTTCAAGGAGAGAGGCCCGATTGAGGGTACTGCAAGGGCAATTTTTCATGCTCTGACGGCGACGGAGGTAATTTGGTTCAAGGAGAGAGGCCCGATTGAGGGTACTGCAAGGGAATGTTCACCAGCGAGACCACTGGGTCAACATCCGGTTCAAGGAGAGAGGCCCGATTGAGGGTACTGCAAGATGGATTGATAGCCGACACGGTGTTCATCGGCACGAGGTTCAAGGAGAGAGGCCCGATTGAGGGTACTGCAAGATGGCACTACGGATATCCATCGGTGGATTCAAGCAAGCCGGTTCAAGGAGAGAGGCCCGATTGAGGGTACTGCAAGACGCATCAAATTGCAGATCCGACGCCTCCAAGACGCTGTTCAAGGAGAGAGGCCCGATTGAGGGTACTACAAGTGTTCCTCCTGGTAGTGATACCAGTTTGGCTGATCGTGGTTCAAGGAGAGAGGCCCGAGAGAAGGTACTGCAAGTCCATTCCTTCACTAAAACACTCGTCTTGCATCGGCCTCTCTCCCAATAGTCGCCCCTTCAAAGACATCGCCAAAGCCGATGCTCAAGGCTTCATTATGACAGGCATCGACTTTCAGACCAGTACCGAAGGCATTTTTGCTGCCGGTACTGTGCGTGCTGGCAGGACCAAGCAACTAGTAAGTACTGCCGGTGAGGGCGCAACTGCCGCGCTGGCTATTCGCGAGCATTTGCGCGGGCACGATGCACGTTCAATGGAGAAAGCGTTGGTGGGAAGTTCGGCATCATAACTGTCTTCCACGCTGGAGCGGTAAATAGTGGTTGAAAGCGTGCCAGAAGAGCTATAATGGAACTGGGAAGGAATTAGGAGCAGCCTTCTATTGATGTGATAGTGCTTTGGTCAGCTTCTAGCTTAGAACGAGGGATCACAAGATGTGCACATTGATCGAACTGTCGCGCTCCTGGTCAAGGATCACTATGGTAAGAGTGCCGAGCACCTGCTTAAAGCGGAGGAGTGGTTGAGGCGCATCAATCCCGAGGCTTCAGAGGCTCTGCTGCTGGCAACTTTGACTCACGATATGGAGCGAGCCTTTCCAGGGCCAGATAGTCCTCGGCTCGACCCTGCTCGTGGCCCGGACGATCCCATCTATAACCAGGCTCACTCAGAACGCTCGGTCCGTATCGTCAGTGACTTTCTACGTGAGCAGCAGGCACCTGAAGCCCTGATTGCAGATGTGGCTCGCCTTATACGTGCGCATGAGATCGGCGGTTGGCCCGAGGCGAATTGGGTGCAAGCCGCCGATAGCCTCAGTTTCCTGGAAGTCAATATCGATTTCTTCCTCAGTCGCATTGGTGTCCCTCAAAGCGATTGGACACTCACCTATGTACGTGCCAAGTTTGATTGGATGTACTCTCGCATACAGAGAGCAGAGGCGCGTGCTTTAGCCGCCCCTCTGCACGAGGCTGCTATGCAGAAATTGCGACGCAAGGAAAAGGTTTAGAACATTCTGTCAATCCTGAAAGAGGAATGCATCTCATGGCAACCAGCAACAGCAACCCTTTCTTCAACAAGCTTATAGCCGAATACCATCACCCTTTCAACGGTTGGGATTTCTCCTACCTGAACGGCAGGCGTGTAGATATCCATCAGCAGCATCGCTGGGATTATGCTCGGATAGTGACCTCAGCCATGAAAGAGGCACAGAGCATGCTTGATATGCGCACCGGCGGAGGTGAGCGCTTGGCGCAGTATCTCGACATTCAGCTTGTCCCAGAGGTGTATGCCACCGAGGGCTATGCACCCAACGTCAGCACGGCGCACGAGAGGTTGATCCCCTTGGGCGTCACTGTCTACGAGGTGCAGGATGACCAGCTCCCTCTGCCGGATGCCTCACTCGATCTCATTATCAATCGCCACGGCAGTTACAATGCCAGCGAAGTCCAGCGCGTGCTCAAGCCAGGCAAATACTTCATCACTCAACAGGTAGGCGATCAGACGAATCACAGGCTCCACGAACTGCTGGGGTATATACCAGAGCAGGAACATCATGTTCATCCAGGCGCTGATGACAGGGCTGCCTGGAATTTGGCCTACGCCGTACACGAACTTGAAGCAGGTGGCTGGCAGATCCAAGAGCAACAGGAAGAGTTCTATCCCATCCGCTACTACGATGTCGGGGCCATCGTCTACTATCTCAAAGCCGTCCCCTGGGTTGTCCCTGGCTTCACCGTCGAGCGCTTCTTCGATCAGCTTGTCGAGATACGCGATCTGATCGAACGCGAGGGATTTCTGGATGTGCTCTTTCATCAGTTCTTGGTCGTGGCGCAACGATGATCTATTGCAGAACGATTTCTCTGGGGAGAGTGTGGGATCACAAAGTCTGTTTGGAAAAGGAGGCGCGGACGTGGTTTACGTGGTCCCTTGTAGGGAGCGCTACCGTGTTTAGCAACCTCTGCCGCTCTCAGTAAAAAGATATGTCTCATAGCTCTTTCTCTCCTCACGCATCGGTGTCTGTTGCAATGCCCAGAATGCGCCGGTTGGTCTCATCGTTCTGTAGGCCGCCTGCAAAATCGTCGAATGCCCTGGTCGGGGTATCGATCAGCATACTCTTGATAAATGCCGCACCTTCCCTTGCCCCTTGAGTGGAATCTTTGATGCAACATTCCCATTCGAGGACCGCCCACCGTGAAAAGCCGTTCTGCGTCAACTTCGAGAAGACCTTTTTGAAATCGACCTGCCCGTCACCAACGCTGCGGAAGCGACCGGGACGATCCTTCCAATCCTGGTATCCGCCGTAGACACCTGAGCGTGGCGAGAGATTGTATTCAGCATCCTTGACGTGAAAAGCTTTGATGTAATCCTTGTAGCAATCCAGGTAGCCCACGTAGTCCAGCTGTTGCAACACAAAGTGGGACGGATCGTAGAGGATATTTACTCGCGGATGGTTGCCCGTGGCTGCCAGGAAACGCTCAAAGGTGACCCCATCGTGCAGATCCTCGCCTGGATGAATCTCATAGGCAAAGTCAATTCCATACTCGTCAGCGACATTTAAGAGAGGCTGCCAGCGCCGTGCCAGCTCCTGAAAGCCCATCTCTACCAGTCCTTGCGGTCGTTGGGGCCAGGGATACATCGTGTGCCACAGCAGTGCTCCCGAAAAGATAGGCATAGCGTTCAAACCGAGATTACGTGAAGCCTTGATGGCCTTGATAATTTCCCCCTTTGCCCACTCGGTACGGGCTTGGGGATTATTGTGCAGCGACTCGGGAGCAAAGGCATCGAACATGACATCATAAGCGGGATGAACTGCCACCAATTGCCCCAGAAGATGAGCGGTCAACTCGGTAATGACCAGTCCATTGCACCTCCCCTTGAGGTCATCACAGTACTGCTTTGACTCAGAGGCTTTATCCAGATCGATCATGCTCTTCTCTGACGCCGGGATTTGCACACCGAGAAAGCCCAGTTCTTTGGCCCACGCGGTGATGTTTTCGAGTGTGTTGTATGGTGGGACATCCTGTATAAATTGCGCTAAGAAAAGTGCTGGCCCTTTGATTTGAGACATCTGTTCTTCTCCTCCTTATGGCATATCGACCCAAACCGCACCCTTTTGTGAGCTTTCGACAGCCCTTACGATAAATTGCATACCCCGCAGGCCATCGTATACGCTTGGGTAGCCACCCTGGGGTTTCTCACCCGCTTCTACGCGGCGAATATCTGCAATAATCATCTTGTAGAGATTGGCGAACGCTTCGAGATAACCTTCAGGGTGACCTGCTGGAAGACGCGTTAACGCTTTCGCCTCGTCACCCATGTAGGGTTGACCGGTACGCAATAACTGACGGGGCTGCCCCTGCTGCTTGAAAATTAATGTGTTTGGCTCCATCTGGTGCCATTCCAGACCGGCCTTGCTTCCATAGACACGAATAGTGAGGTTATTTTCTTCGCCGGCACCAACCTGTGAGCAGGTAAGTATGCCTTTGCCACCATTCTGCAAGCGCAGAAGCATATTGGCATCGTCGTCAAGAGCTCTTCCTTCTACAAAGGTAGTCAGGTCGGCACAGAGCGAGGATATCTTCAAGCCCGTAACGAATTCAAGCAGGTTTTCGGCGTGCGTGCCGATGTCCCCTACGCAACCTGCTATACCAGATTTTGTTGGGTCTGTACGCCATGACGCCTGTTTCGAACCAGCCATCTCAACCGGCTCCATGAGCCAGTCCTGGATGTATTCGACAAGTACCTTGCGAACATTCCCAATTGCACCTCGTTGCACTAAATCCCGTGCCTGACGAATCGCCGGATAGCCTAAGTAGGTGTGTGTCAGTGCAAAGATAAGGCTACTCTTCTCGACAAGGGCTACCTCTTCCTGGGCCTCTTCCAGGGTAAGGGACATCGGTTTCTCCGAGACAACATGAATACCATGCTCTAGAAA
>WNGL01018522.1_pt1 | contig 10608 bp, 10 predicted proteins | sample 5400591 | NCBI WGS metagenome assembly WNGL01 (sample SAMN13153377, study PRJNA577476) | soil metagenome | isolation source: 80 cm soil or saprolite under Garry oak tree replicate 1 | place: USA:California | collected 2016-06-15
TGCCGATCCCGCCCGACTGGACGACCAGGCCGGCGGTCCCCGGCGGCGGCTCGGCGTTCGCGAACGTGGCGTTCAGCCCGAGCGGCGGGACCGCCACACCGAAGCAGTTCGGGCCGACCAGGCGCATGCCGTGCCTGCGGCACGTCGCGAGCAGCTCAGCGCCGCTGTCGGGGCCGATCCCCGCCGTCACGACGACGAGGGACTTGGCCCCGCGCCGGCCGCAGTCCTGCGCGACCGCATTGACGTGCGCCGCCGGGACCGCGACCACGGCGATGTCGGGCGGCTCGGGCAGGTCGGCGGCCGACGGCACGCAGGCGACCCCCAGCACCGACTTGGCGTGCGGGTTGACCGCGTAGACCCGGCCGGCGAAGCCGGCCGCGACCACGTTCTTCAAGATCGCGTGCCCGACCCGGCCCGGCTTGCGGCTGGCCCCGACGACCGCGATGCAGGACGGCTCGAGCAGGTAACGCAGGCTGGCCACGTCGGCGGACCGCTCCCGCATCGACACCGACTCCAGGTAGCTGTGCAGCCGCTGGTCGGCCTCGTCGGACGGCAGCGGGAACGTGGTCTCGACGACACCGTCGGACATCTGCCGCTTCGCGGCCAGCCCGGCGTTGGCGAAGACCCGGAGCATGGCGACGTTGCCGGCCAGCGTCTCCGCGGTGAACGCGCGCAGCCCGCGGAGCCTGGCGTTCGACACCAGGTGGTCGAGCAGCAGCGTGGCGACCCCGCGGCCGTGCATGTGGTCGGTGACCGCGAACGCGATCTCGGCGACGCCCGGCTTGCCCGTCGGCTCGTAGCTGGCGACGCCGACGAGTTCGTCGCCGAGCCAGGCCAGCAGCGCGCAGTGGTCGGCGTCGGGCGGCCTGGTCACCCGCTTGGCCTCACGGTCGGCCGCTGCCGGGCTGATGCTGAAGAAGCGCAGGTAGATGTTGTCCGGCGACATCTGCGCGTGCATCTGCCTGACGGCTCCGGTGTCCTGCGGCCTGGCCGGCGCGATCATGACCGTGGTGCCGTCGGTGAGCAGCGCGTAGACACCGTCCGCCGGCCCCGGCGCGGCGGTGACCTCCGGGTCCGTGGTCATCGCGGGTTGCCCGCGCCGTCAGCGTGCGGGACACCGATGACGTCGCCGACCCGGTCCGAGTCGCCGTCGATGATGAGGCGATCGCCTGGCATTGCTTTCATCGGGACACCTGCCTGCTGCCGTCCTGCTGCCGTCCGTATCGGATCAAACACCAGCATGCCCGCTGCACCGGCCGCCGCGCAGGGTATGCGGCCCCGGCCGGCCAGGACGTTGGCCACCGCTCACCGGGCACAACGACGGGCCCTTCGGCCCTAACCAAGGGACGGCCGACGCGACACAGTGGGGGGGTCGCCCGGGGGAGCGGCGCCGGACACGGAGGTGTGCGATGGACGAGCAGAGGTGGCTTCAGCAGCTCACCAGGACCAAGGCACTGGAGCTGCTCGGCAGCATCAGCATGGGCCGGCTGGTGTTCACGCACCGCGCACTGCCGGCGATACGCCCGGTGAATCATCTCGTCGAGGGCGAGTCGATCATCGTGCGCGCGACCTCGGGCGCCGCGATCACCTCGGCGGCCGGCCGTAACGGCGTCGTCGTGGCCTACGAGGCCGACGCGATCGACGCCGAGACCCAGCTGGGCTGGAGTGTGATCGTCGTGGGAACCGCCAGGTTGCTCACCGACGAGCATGCCGCGGCGCGTTACCTGGCCCGGCTGCGGCCGTGGATCTCAGGCCCCGTCGATGACGTGATCACCATCTCCGCCGACATCGTCACCGGCTACCGGATGGTGGCCGCAGACCTGGTCGAGGCTGGGCAGCGGGCGGCAGTGAGCACCGCGAGCCGTTGAAATCCCGGGCCGGTCGGCGACCATGGTGCGGACCTTGGACCCTACGACCGCCGCAGGCCCGCGCCTACCGTCGAACTGCCATTGACGAGCGGCGCGAGCCCGGCCCGGCGCGGGCCAGGCGCCGCGCCGCTACCTGAGGAGCAGCCATGAGCAAGACCATCCTGTTTGCCGTCGACACGACAGGCCACACGGTTGCGGCCGCCGACCTGGCGCGCGATCTCGCCGCCGGGACCGGCGACCGGGTCGTCGTGCTGCACGTGCACGCGTTCGCCGTCGGCCGGTTCGGGCGGATCCAGGTGGACTGCGGCGACGGCGAGGGCGAGCGGGTCGTTACCGAGATTGTGGAGCGCCTGCGCGGATCGGGTGTCACCGCCCAGGCGGACATCCGCAAGACGCCGGTCGGCCACATTGCGCGGGCCATATCCGCGGCCGCCGACGAGATGGACGCCCGGATGATCGTGCTGGGCTCGACCAGCACCCACGACGTGCCGAGGCTGCCGTTCGGCAGCGTCTCGCTGCGGCTGCTGCACCTGGCCACCAGGCCCGTCCTGATCGTGCCGAAGGCTCCTGCGCCTGCGCGCGAGCACGCCGCGGTTACCACGGTGACCTCGGTGACCGCGGCGGTGGCGGCCCTCGCCGCGACCAGCTAGCGGTCGGCCGGAAGCCGGGCGCGGAGGGGCAGGACGGCGCGGCGCGCGGGGCCCGCTGGCAAGATGGGCCCATGCCGACCCACGTCGCCCTGCTGCGGGGCATCAACGTCGGCGGCGGCGGGAAGGTCCCGATGGCCGAGCTGCGCCAGCTGGTGACCTCGCTGGGCCATGGCGACGTGTCGACGTACATCCAGACCGGCAACATCATATTCACGCCGTCGCACGACGACTCGGCCGCGCTCGCGCAGGAGCTGCACGCCGCCATAACCGCGACCTTCGGCGTGCGCTCGGGGGTTGTCGTGCTGTCCAGGGCGCAACTCGCGGCCGTGATCGACGCCAATCCGTACCCGGACGAGCCGGTACTCAAGTTCGTGCACGGCGTGTTCCTGCCGGCCGAGCCGGACGAGGCGACCCGCAAGAGCGTGGCGACGGCAGTGGCGCAGGCCGCCGCGAAGGGCGGCAGGGACGAGGCGGCGATCATCGGCCGGACGCTGTACCTGCACACCCCGGACGGATACGGCGCCAGCGAGCTGGCCAGGGAACTGCTGATGAAGAACCGCCGCAGCCCGCTCGCCGCGGGGACGGCCCGCAACTGGGCGACCGTGACCAAGCTGCTCGCGCTCTGCGGCGGATGACGGCGCGGCTGCTGGCTCCTCGGCTCCGCCCGCCGGGCGGGGCTACGGCTGGTAGGAGCCAGGCTCCCAGGCGCGCGTGGCGACGCCGATCGCGTTCCAGGCATTGATGGTCACGATCAGGCTGATCAGCGCGCCGAGTTCGGCCGGGCTGAACTCGGCGGCCGCCGCGTGGTAGGCCTGGTCAGGAACATGAGTCGTCGCCAGCAGCGTGACTTCCTCGGCGAACGCGAGCGCGGCGCGCTCCCGCAGGGAGAAGAACGGGGTCTCCCGCCACACCGGCAGGGCGTAGAGGCGCTGCTCGGTCTCGCCGATCGCCCTGGCGTCCTTGGTGTGCATGTCGACGCAGTACGCGCAGCCGTTGAGCTGCGAGGCGCGGATCCTGACGAGCTCGCGCAGCCGCGGGTCGACGTCGGCCTGGTCGAGTTCCTTGGTGGCGGCGCGGTCCAGGTGGGCCATCGCCCTGGAGAACCCCGCGGCGTGCTGGTCGAAGTCGAGCCTGACCGGGACCGGCGTGCCGGGCGTGGCGTCGGCGGACGGAGCGGTGTCGTGTTCTGGGGATGTGATCTGCGTTGTTGTCATGGGTATCACGCTAGGTGCCAGACGGCCCAGAGATAAGGTCCATATCTATGTCAGAAACATGGGCCAACTACGGGATCGACCTGCACCTGGACCTGGCCGGCTCACGGGTCAGGGCCCCACTCGAGGCGGCTCTGCGCGACGCGGTGCGGACCGGGCGGCTGGGCGCCGGGGCGCGGTTGCCGTCCTCCAGGGATCTGGCCGCCGACCTGGGGATCGCCCGCAATGCCGTCGCGGACGCGTACGGGCAGCTCGTCGCCGAGGGCTGGCTGGAGGCCAGGACCGGGGCGGGAACCTGGGTGACCGAGCACGCGACGTCCCACGCCGAGCCCGTCGGCCAGCCGTCGCCCAGTCCGGCCGGCCCGCGGTATGACCTGCGTGCCGGGGTTCCCGCGGTGTCGGCGTTCCCGCGCCGGACCTGGCTGGCCGCCGCGCGGGCCTCGCTGAACGAGGCCGACGACAGCGCGCTCGGCTACCCTGACCCGCGCGGGCTCGCAGCGCTGCGGACCGCGCTCGCCGACTATCTCGCCAGGGCCAGGGGCGTGATCGGCGGCCCTGACAACGTGGTCATCTGCGCCGGCTTCACGCACGGCCTGGCCCTGGCCTGCCAGGTGCTTCGCGGCCGCGGCGCCGCCACGGTCGCGACCGAGGCCTACGGGCACCGGCTGCACCGCCGCATCATCGAGGCCAAAGGCCTGCGGATCGCGTCCGTGCAGGTCGACGCGAGCGGCGCGATCCCGCCCGACGCGGACGGCGCGATCCCGCCCCGCTCGGACGGCGCGATCCCGCCCGGGCCGCCGGGCGCGGTCAGCGCGGTCGTGCTGACGCCCGCGCACCAGTTTCCGCTCGGCATGACGCTCGCGCCCGGGCGGCGGACCGCGTTCGTCCGATGGGCCGCCAGGACCGGAGGCGTGATCATCGAAGACGACTACGACGGCGAGTTCCGCTTCGACCGCCAGCCCGTCGGCGCCGTGCAGGCCCTGGCACCCGGCCACGTGATCTACGCGGGAACCGCGAGCAAGAGCCTCGCGCCGGGCCTGCGGCTCGGCTGGCTCGTCGTCCCCGAGGCGATGATCGAGGAGGTGCTGGCCGTCAAGGAGCTGTCCGGATGCTCTAACGGAGCGCTCGACCAACTCGCGCTCGCCGCGTTCATCGAGTCCGGCGGGTACGACCGGCAGATCCGCCAGTCCAGGCTGGCCTACCGGCGTCGCCGCGACCGGCTCGTCACGGCCCTGCGCCGGCAGGCGCCCGCGGTCCGGCTGACCGGAATCGCGGCAGGACTGCACGCCCTGGCCGAACTGCCCGGGCAGGACAGCGAGGCCGAGGTGATCGCCAGCGCCGCTAGGCACGGCGTCGCCGTCGACGGGCTCGGCAGCTACACGGCTCCAGGACACGAGCGGGGGCCGGCGCTCGTCATCGGGTACGGCAGGCCCGCCGAGCACGCGTTCACGACCGCCGTCAGCCGGCTCTGCGCGGCGCTGGCCGCTCCCGCGTAACGCACCTTGCGAACGAGCTGCTCACTGTCGGAGTCACTGCCGACCAAACCGCGGCGTCATATCACGAGTAAACCGGGGCTCTGCCCGCGCTGACACCGCGAACCCGCCCACGAGCGCCCGCTCTTGGTGGTGCCGACCCAGGTCGGCCGCAACACGCCGCAGGGCGGCTTCAACAACGTTCACCCGAACCGGGCGGGATGGTCGCCCGACAGCTTCACCGGCCCCCGACGATCACGTCGTCGGGTGGTTGCTGCTCCCTGTGGCTCGGCCGCGGTGGTACTTCTCGGAAGATCTTGAAGGATTTTCCTCGCCGGCGCCGGAAAATCCTTCAAGATCTTCGCCATCTACCCGGAGGGAGGAGGCGGCGGCACCGGGTCTGGCGGGCAGGTGAGCCGGGTCTGGCGGGCAGGTGAGCCGGGGCTGGCGGTACGGCGTGCGGTCGGCCCCTGGCCGGGGTTGGCACCGAGGGCTGGGTGCGGCGCTCTGTCCGGCTTGCCCGGCTCTTGGGACCTGCGTTACCGTCCGCCGATGTCGTGATTGTCGGGGCGGGCGGATGCCGCAGTTGGTATCTGGACGACGCCGGGGTCGATCGCGCCCTCTGGCCAGGCTCGACCGTCAGCTGCTGGTGGCGGCGCGGCCAGGAATGCGGTGCGCGCCGGTCCGCCCGTCCCGGCTCCCGTCCCGGGCAGCAGGAAGTGCGACAGCTGGGTGACCGCGAAGACGAAGACGAGGTCGAAAAGAGCTCCACGCTGGTAACCCGCTGCGGTCCGGCCCGCTCGCGCATCAAGCCAGCCCGCTCCGCTGTCACGGCGGCAGCCTACCGAGGCCGGCGGGGGTAACGTGGCGAGGTGATCGACCGCGACCGGCGCAGCCTGCCTGCTCAGTTCCGGCCGATGCTCGCCGCGGCCGGCGAGCTGCCGGCCGACGACGCCGCCTGGGCGTACGAGATGAAGTGGGACGGGCTGCGCGCGATCGCGACGATCAGCGCCGGCGCGCTGACGCTGACCTCACGCACCGGGCGTGACATCACGAGCGGCTACCCCGAGCTGGCGGGCCTGGCCGCCGCGGTGAGCCCGCACGAAGTCGTGCTCGACGGCGAGATCGTGGCCTTCGGTGGTGACAGCTGGCCGAGCTTCGAGGCGCTCCAGCAGCGGATGAACATCACCTCGGCCGGGCAGGTCAGGCGGCTCGCCGCCGAGATCCCGGTCAGCTACCTGGCCTTCGACCTGCTGTTCGCCGACGGTCAGCCGCTCGCCGACCTGCGCTACCGGCAGCGCAGGGCCAGGCTGGACGAGCTGGCCATCGAAGGATCGCACTGGCAGACCCCGCCGGCCTTCGTCGGCGTGCCGGGCGCCGACGTGCAGGCGGTCTCCAGGCGGCACGGCCTCGAAGGCATTATGGCGAAACGGCTCGCGTCCCGTTATGAGGCGGGGAAGCGCTCTCCCGCCTGGCGGAAGATCAAGAACGTGTACCGGCAGGAGTTCGTGGTCGGCGGCTGGAAGCCGGGCGAGGGGAACCGGTCCGAGCTGATCGGCTCCCTGATCGTCGGCGTGCACGGCCCGTCTGGACTGACCTACGCGGGTCACGTGGGCACCGGCTTCAGTCAGCAAGCGCTGGAGATGCTGACCCAGCGGCTGGCGCCGCTGCGCCGCGCCGCCTCCCCGTTCGGCTCGGCGATCCCGCCGGAGCACGCCCGCGGCGCGGTGTGGGCCGAGCCCGAGCTGGTCGTCGAGGCCGAGTTCGCCCTGTGGACCAGCGCCGGCCGGCTGCGCGCGGCGTCCTACCGCGGGCTCAGGGACGACAAGGACCCCGCCGACGTGGTCCGCGAGGCGCCTGCTGACATAGTCCGCGAGGCGCCCGGCGAAGACATGAAGCCGCCACCGAGCTGACCAGGCGCATCGCGTCGCAGGCTGGTAGCTACGACCAGCGTGGCGTCGCCAGCGAGATGCGCCGGCTACCTGGCTACCCGGCTACCCGGTTGGCCGCGGCGCCCGCACAACGCGTGGAGTGTCCCCCAGCGTCACACGTGCGGCCGTCCCCGCTGCGGCGCCCGCAGGCCGCGTGCGACCGTCCCGCGGCGGCGCCCGCGCCACACCCGCGGCTCTCCCGCCGCGAAAAGAGGTCTTATCACGCGTTGTGGCTCCGCAAAGCTCACAAGTCGGGCAGCAGATTGACGTCAAGTCGTGATAGGTCGAATCGAGCGGGCCGGGAACCGTGAAACATGCCCGGAATGACCCATTTGCGATAGTGGCGTGACGGCAGATCAGAGCCGATTCACGATCACTTCGCGAAGAAGTGCAGGCCGAGCCAGGCCCAGGCGACGAGGACGCCGACCCGCCCGGTTCTTGACCGCATCACGCGGGTGATGACCTGGCTGAACGTCGCTCTCGTTCACCGCGACGAAGTCGCGCGCCGGGATCCGCTTGAGCAACTCGACCAGGCCGTCCGGCCAGCGCGGGAACGCGGCTCCGCCGAAGTACCAGTTCGACCCGTTGTCGGCGAGGATCAGGCCGTAGTGCTTCAGCCTCAGCCGGAACCGCGCGCCCATCGGCGGCAGGTTTACATTGTCACTGGTTCCGGCCTCATGTCTGGCCGGCCAGATGTACGCCGACCTGGTCCGTTCCGCCGTGAACCGGATCGCGTGCCTGATCGGCGTGCCGGTCCGCGCGGCCCGGCGCACCTGGCCGTAGTTCAGCAGCCCGGGCAGGATTGGCAGCCCGGCGGCGTCCGCCGAGGTCCAGCCGGCCGGGCGGAGCGCGTTCGAGCGGAGGTTCCAGATGGCCCCCGAGCCGGCCGTCGGCCGGCTGGAGAACCGTGCGTCGTAGAGCTCGTACAGCGTGCACGTACTCGAGTCGAGCATCAGCGCGTGCCGGTCGCCGCCCGCGCTGCGGCCGCCTTCGATCCTCCCGCGTTGGGGCCGAGGTCCGGGTGCAGGTGCGTCGAGCCCGAGTTCAAGCTGCGCGGCCACGCCGCGCTATGCGAGCCGACGGGCAGCTTGGAGATGTCGGTATTCCAGACGTTGTTCGCCGGGAAGATCGGGCAGCCCGCGAGTTCGGCCGCCGTGCCGACCGCCCCGACCGCGCCGAGCGGCGAGGACGCGGTGATGTCACCGGGCTGCCTGGCCCCGGGCCTGGCTGCCGGAGCGGACGCCGGGCCGCCGTGCGGGTGGGCGGAAGCCGGCGGGGCCAGCGGGGCGGACGGGATCGGCGCTGCCGACGGCCCCGCGCCGCCGCAGGCGGCCAGGACACTCACGGGAAATACGAGCAGCAATAGGCAGAGGTGAGATCTGCGAATATCTTCACATCTCCGATGCTGGCACAGCCGGGATGCCGGTGTCGGCGCAACGAACCGACGGGACGCCGCGGTCGGCATGCCGGGCCGATCCGCCTGCCAGGTTGCCTGGGACGCGCGCTCTGACGCAGTATCAGGGCATCATCTGACCATTGGAGCTGACCATGAAGGTGCCGCTGACCATTTCCGACTTTCTCCGCCGGGGTGCCCTGGGACGCGCGCTCTGACGCAGTATCAGGGCATCATCTGACCATTGGAGCTGACCATGAAGGTGCCGCTGACCATTTCCGACTTTCTCCGCCGGGGTGCCCTGGTCTATCCCGACCGGCCGGCCCTGATCGACGAGCCGGGCACGGCGGGAACCCTGGGCACGATCACCTACCGCTCGCTGGAGCGCCGGGCCCGCGGGGTTGCGATCGCGCTGGACCAGATGGGCGTGGGCCACGGCGAGCGGGTCGCCGTCGTCAGCCCCAACGCCGCGCGGTTCGGGATCCTGTTCTACGGGATCAGCGGCTTCGGCCGGGTGCTCGTGCCGGTCAACTACCGGCTGAACGCCGACGAGGTGGGCTACGTCGTCGAGCACTCGGGCTCGACGGTGCTGCTGGTCGACCCCGAGTCCGACGAGGCGCTGCGTGACGTCAAGGCCAGGCACCGGATCGTGCTCGATGGCGTGGACGACGAGCACCTGTTCGCGGAGGCGCCCGACGACGCCGAGCCCGCGTTCTGGGAGCCGGACGAGGACGCGACCGCGAGCATCAACTACACGAGCGGCACGACCGCCCGGCCCAAGGGCGTGCAGCTGACCCACCGAAACTGCTGGCTGAACGCTGCGGTATTCGGCTGGCAGACCACGGTCAGCGACCGGGATGTGTACCTGCACACGCTGCCGATGTTCCACTGCAACGGCTGGGGGATGCCTTACGCGGTGACCGCGATGGGCGTTCCGCAGGTGGTGGTGCGCAAGGTCGACGGCGAGGAACTGCTGCGCAGGATCGACCGGCACGGCGTGACGCTGATGTGCGGCGCCCCGGCCGTGGTCGCGGCGATCCTGGACGCGGCCGGCGCCAGGCTCGCCGCCGGGGAGCCGGTTCCCGGCCGGGACCGGGTCCGCATGGTGGTGGCCGGCGCGCCGCCGCCGTCGAAGACGATCGAGCGGGTGGAGGCGGAGCTCGGGTGGGAGTTCATCCAGATCTACGGCCTGACCGAGACCGCCCCGCTGCTCACGATGAACCGGCGGCCGGCCGAGTGGGACGACCTGCCCGCGCCCGAGCGGGCCAGGCTGCAGTGCAGGGCCGGGGCGCCCGCGGTCGGGGTGCAGATCGCGACCGACGGCTCCGGTGAGGTGCTGGCGAGGTCGAACCACGTATTCGCCGGCTACTGGCAGCAGCCGGACGAGTCGGACAAGGTGCTGGTGGACGGCTGGTTCCACACCGGCGATGAGGGTCACATCGACGCCGACGAGTACCTGGTGATCTCGGACCGCAAGAAGGACGTGATCATTTCCGGCGGCGAGAACGTCAGCTCGGTGGAGGTCGAGGACTCCCTGTACCAGCATCCGGCCGTCGCCGAGGCGGCGGTGATCGGGGTTCCCGACCCGAAGTGGGGAGAGACGGTGAAGGCGCTGGTCGTGGTGCGCAGCGGTCACGAGGTCACCGGCGCCGAGCTGATCGAGTTCTGCCGGTCCAAGCTGGCCCACTACAAGCGACCGGCAAGCTGCAGAAGTTCAAGCTGCGCGCGACCTACTGGGAGGGCTTCGAGCGCCAGGTGAACTAGGTAGAACCGCAAATCCTTCGCGCTACCGCGAAGATCTCATGGGCCTTCGGCCCGCCCACTGTGCCGCGCAGTCCGGGAGTTCCATGGGATGTAGGCGGAGCGCCGTGGCAGCGGCCGGTGTCCGCTGTGGCGTGTGACCTATGATGCTGGTGGGGCTAGATTGAGTGAACGGGGGGACTCATGCGAGTCATGGCCAGGATCAGCATTCCGGTCGAGTCGGGAAACAAGGCGATCAAGGACGGCACCCTGGGTGCCGTCATGCTGCGGGCCGCCGAGCGCTGGAAGCCGGAGGGGATGTACTTCACGACCTTCGACGGGC
>WNGL01010611.1_pt1 | contig 10607 bp, 12 predicted proteins | sample 5400591 | NCBI WGS metagenome assembly WNGL01 (sample SAMN13153377, study PRJNA577476) | soil metagenome | isolation source: 80 cm soil or saprolite under Garry oak tree replicate 1 | place: USA:California | collected 2016-06-15
GCTACACGGTTCTTGAAGCGGTCAACGGCGAGGAAGGCCTTCGCATGGCGCGACAGCACGATGGGAAAATTGACCTTGTGCTGACGGATGTCGTCCTGCCCGTCATGGGCGGCAAAGAATTGTCAGATGCCCTCCGCGTATCTCATCCGGACACGAAAGTTCTATTTACATCGGGATATACCAAGGATGCCTTGGGGCATGACGGCGTGCTGCGGCCGGGCATTGTATTCCTGCAAAAACCTTACATGATGGCTACTTTGGCGCGGAAGGTGCGCGAAGTCTTAGATGAATGCCTGATACAAAGCCGCTAAGACATCAGCGGAAAGCTCCTTCCTCCCCTTCCTGGATTGTATGGTTGATAAGATTGATACCACCCTTCGAACTCAGCCAGTGGCGGCAACGGCATCTTATTGGATTCAGGGCTGCCGATCAGATAACTGCTCACCGACACCCGGGCCTTGCAGCGCTCCGACTGCCACGCCGCCGCGTCGGGAGTGAGGCGCGTCGGACCGAAACGCTCCGCCCTGAGGACTGGTCCGGCTAGTTTGACTCCTGGGAGGAAGTCTCTTAGTGTAGGCATCGGTTCTAATCACGCGAGTTAATCAGCGCTCATGAAGTCCTTTGAGGCAAAGCTTTCAGCGCACGGGTTGGCGTTGCGACGGGCGCGGTTGCAGACGCTCCAGATCAACGTGGGGCGCAAGTGCAACCAGGCTTGCCGCCACTGCCATGTGGATGCAGGGCCGTGGCGTACCGAAATGGTGGGGCAGGACGTGGCCCGCCGCGTGGGTGAATGGATTCGCCGCTACCAACCGGAGATTGTGGACCTCACCGGCGGAGCGCCCGAACTGAGCGTTTTCTTTCGTTTCTTCGTCGAAACCGCCCGCGGCGCCGGTTCGCACGTGATTGACCGGTGCAACCTCACCATCCTTGAGGAGCCGGGTTATGGCGACCTACCGGACTACCTGGCGGGACAGGATGTCGAAGTGATTGCGTCGCTGCCCTGTTATACGGCCGAGAATGTGGCCAGGCAGCGCGGGGCGGGTGTGTTTGAAAAGAGCATCTCCGCATTGCGCAGACTCAACGGGGTCGGGTATGGCACGCGGCTGCCGCTCAACCTGGTCTATAATCCCATCGGCCCAAAGCTGCCGGCCCCGCAGGCCGAGTTGGAGGCAGACTACAAAGAGGCCCTCAGACGCGATTTCGGCATCAGCTTCAATTGCCTGTACACGATCACGAATCAACCTATCGCTCGGTTCGCCGAGGATTTGCGGCGGCAGGGCAAGACCGAGGCCTACATGTCACTGTTGGCGGAGAGCTTCAATCCCGCCACGGTCGAGAGCTTAATGTGCCGCACCACCTTAAGCGTCGGCTGGATGGGCGAGGTGTACGACTGCGACTTCAACCAAATGCTGGGAATGCAGATGCAGAATCTCGACACGTCGGGACTTTACCTGTGGGACGTGACGCCGGAACTGCTGGAAGGTTGGGCGGTCCGGACGGGTGAGCATTGCCTGGCATGCACCGCGGGTTGCGGAAGTAGTTGCGGCGGGGCGCTGCAAACGACGGCAGCCTAACCCCTGTTCGGCCAGAGAATCAGCGTCTTATTGCCCGGTAACGTGTTGCCAGCTTCTGAGGGCTCACGCCGAGGTGAGAGCCTCCGCTGGAGCGCGGCCAGCGAATCGGCCAGTACCCGGTCTGTACCGCAAGGAATGCCGCGGAACAATTCCGGGATCGGACGGTTCAGGCCAACGAGGTAATAACCCCCGTCCTGGACTGGGCCCAGCACCACGGGAGTTTCCGCCGGACGGGCGAACGCCGCGATGATGACGTCAGGGTTGAGAGCGGGACAATCGCTGCCGATGATAACCGTAGCGGTTGAGCCCGTGCGAAAACTTTCTTCGAATGCGCCGGCCATGCGCTCGCCCAGGTCGCCGACGCACTGCGGAAAAAAGCGCGCGTCGTCTCCCAGCCAATGACTCATCGCCCGTTCAGTATCGCCGTCAAAGTGCACTTCCAAGTCCACGGGCAAGGCCTGACAAGCTTCGTTCGCCGTTCGCAAAGCGCGCAAGACCAGCCTGCGGTGCAACGCTGCCGTACCTTCGGCGCCGAGGGCAGGAATCAGGCGGGCTTGGCCTTGCCGGCGATTGGGTACCGGGCGAAGAGGATCAACCTTCTGCGGAGTTCAGTCATGCCGGGTCGCCTCAGCTTCTGTGCCACGCCAGCCAGCGGCCCATCCATTTCTTCACCGTGGGGGTCAATCGGGTCCGATTGTAAGCATCGCCGCATTGACGGATCGCCTCGGCCTGCGTTGGGTACGGATGAATCACCGAAGCCAGTCTGCCCAAGCCGGTTCGCGACGCCATCGCCACGCTGATTTCACTGATCATCTCGCCGGCATGGCGCGCCACGATGGTTGCTCCGAGGATTTCATCGTGCCCTTTCCTGACGTGGAATTTCACAAAACCATCTTCCTCACCGTCCAGAACCGCACGGTCCACCTCCTTGAACTCGCGCACGTAGGTGTCCACTTCCATGCCGCGCTCGCGGGCGTCACGTTCATAGAGACCGACGTGAGCGATTTCCGGGTCGGTGTAAGTGCACCAGGGCATCGTGAGAGCACTTGCCTTCTTGCGGCCAAGGAACAAGGCATTCTGAATTACGATCCGGGCGGAAAAATCGGCGGCATGGGTGAATTTCCAATCCAGGCAGACGTCGCCGGCGGCGTAAATGCGCGGATGCGTGGTTTGGAGGCAATCGTTCACCAGGACGCCTTTGCGCCGGTCGTACTGCACGCCTGCGGCCTCCAGGTTGAGCCCCTCGATGTTCGGCGCACGGCCGGCCCCCGCCAGAATTTCGTCCACGGCGAGCGTCTCCTCTTTTCCCTGTGCCTCGTAGTAGATGAGTTTTCCGCCGGCACTGCGCTCGACACGGGTGATCGTCGCATTGAGGCGCAGCGCTATCCCCTCACGGATGAAGGCCTTCTGCACGAGCGCGGCTGCCTGCATGTCCTCACGATCCAGCAGGTGCGCATTTTTGTGGAGCAGGCTGACCTGGGAACCCAGCCGCTGAAAGGCCTGCGCCAACTCGCAACCAATCGGTCCGCCACCGATGACTGCCAGCCTAGGCGGACACTGAGTAAGATTGAATACCGTTTCGTTGGTCAGGTAGCCGGTTTCAGCCAGTCCCGGGACAGGCGGGTCCGTAGCGCGCGCGCCGGTCGCGATAACCGCACGTTTGAACCGTAAAGTTTTCCCGGCGACTTCGACCGTATCCGGACCGCCAAAGCGGGCCTCACCCAGGAACACATCCACGCCAAGCTTTGCAAAACGCTGTGCTGAATCATTAGGGCTGAGGTCGGCACGAAGCTTGCGCATACGTTCCATGACGGCTTGGAAGTCTATTTCGACGGGCTTACCCACCCGCACTCCGAAAGGGCCTGCCTCCTTGGCATCGAAGACGGCGCGCCCGGAGCGGATGACGGCTTTGGAGGGAACGCAGCCGACATTGAGACAGTCTCCGCCCAGGAGGTGCTTCTCAACGAGCGCGACCTTCGCCCCAAGTCCCGCCGCCCCCGCCGCCGTCACCAATCCGGCCGTCCCCGCCCCGATGACCACGAGATTGTAGCAGGACGCAGGGGTGGGATTCTGCCAATCAGGGGGGTGAACATAAGACACAAGTCGCGCATTGTGCGCGTCAGCCGGTTTGACCAGGACAGAAGCCAAGGGAACGCTCATCATCTCTTTGGGGTTTTGCTCAGTCTTGTTGCTGCCGATCTTCTTGGCCAATGCCCTCCTGGCCAGACGCGTAACGAATACCGTCACTGTGACAGCGGCCAGCAGTCCTACACCGTACAAAACCCACTCGCCAGTCGTATGCTGGCGAGGGCCGGCTCCGACATTGACCAGCGAGCCGAGATAGACGTACATCACCGTGCCGGGAATCATGCCGAGCCAGGAAGCCAGCACATAGTGGCTCAACTTCACCCGCGTCAGGCCAAACGCATAGTTCAGCAGAGTGAACGGAAAGACCGGCGAGAGGCGCGTCAAAAGAACGATCTTCCACCCCTCATCGGCCACCGCCCGGTCAATGGTAGCGAACTTCTCGTGCTTCTCGATCATCCGCGCGATAGCATCGCGCGCCAGATAGCGGCCCACCAGGAATGCGGCCGTGGCACCCAGTGTTGCGCTGATGGATACACACACCGAGCCAAGCGCCACGCCGAACACCGCCCCAGCCCCAAGCGTGAGCACCAAGCCTGGAACGAACAATACCGTCGCCACAACGTAGAGGCCGACGAAAATCACCGGCCCCCACGGCCCAAGCTTGCCAATCCAGTCCAGCGCTGACTTCAACCAATCCTGGACATGGAGATATTTCACCGCCAGGACGATGCCGATGCCCGCGGCTATGTAGAGAACCCACTTCCATCTCGAGCTGATGCTGGAAGAGGTTTCCTGCGGTTGTGCAACGGCACCGCTCTCGGGCCGGGTCTGCATGGAATGTGAACCTTTAGATAACATAAATTACTAATAAGATTCGAACCCCCTGGGGTTCTCGCTCGTCGGCGACGCTTACGGATGCTTGCCTATTATCGCTCTTGCGGCCAAAGCGGTGACTATCCCGAAGGGCAAATTTACCAGCAGTAGATAAACTGTAAACGTCGGCCCCCGGTGCAGCCCGAAAAACCCCGCGCCGCTCATCGGCAAAAAGAACAAGAATAGCGCGAGCAGCGGAGCAAGGACATATAGAAAGCCGAAGAGGTACAGCCGTTTCCAAGCGGTCTTTATAAACGGCCCGAACAGGATGCCCCATAGTCCGCCCCAAAAGAGCGGCTTGTATATATCCGGCGATTTCAAGGGGAGCGGGGCCTTCACCCCGAGTGCCTCACTCACTCCTAAGCTGAACAGGACGTAGCTGCAAACGACCACCGCCGCTGCGCCAATGACCCCCGCCGCAAAGCACATCGCTGCCCGCTGGCAAACGGTCATGCTCACCTCCCTCCCTTGTTTGTCAGTACCACCTTGATCTATTTTGATTTCTTGGGACATCTTAGTCGTATTCATTCCAGCCTCCGTAGTTGTAGTTTGGTTTGTGTGTAATATGGTTTTTTGAAGAGACCCTAAAATCACTGTGGAGAACCACTGCCCTCCGGCAATGCGATGCCTAGGGCTTCATTTCTATGATGGCCCTGGCGGCCAAGGCGGTGACTATCCCGAACGGCAGATTTAGCAGCAGCAGGTAGAGCGTGAACATTGGCCCTCCCTGCCGAAGCCCGAAAAACCCCGCGCCGCTCTTCGGCAGAAAGAACAAGAACAGTGCGAGTAACGGGGCAAGGACATATAGAAAACCGACGAGGTACAGGTGATTCCAGGCGGTTGCTATGAAGAGCCCGAACGGGATACCCCACAACCCACCCCAGAAGAGCGGCCTGTAGATGTCCGGCGATTTCAAGGATATCGGGGCCCTTACGCCGAGTCTCGCGCTGAGCCCCAACTGAAACAGTACGTGGCTGAAAAGGACTACGGCCAGTGCGCCTACAACGCCAGCCGCGAAGCAGATTGCCACCCGTTGCCCCAGGGTCAAGGTGTCCTCCGTCGTATTCGAATCTTTTGCATCATATTTAACGCTCCTGTTATTTATCTACGTTGCGATCACTTCCTATTGCGCTTTTGCAGAAAGGCCTCAGTCAAACTGATTACCTCGGCCCTTTCTTCGTCCAATGCGAAATGCCCTGCGTCGAGAATATGTAACTCGGCGCTTGGCACATCCTTGCGATAAGCCTCAGCCCCGGCAACACTAAATGAAGGATCGTATCGGCCCCAGAGAACGAGCATGGGAGGTTGATGGTCACGGAGCCACATTTGCCAGGTCGGATACGCCTTCAGATTATTCTGATAATCATAAAACAATTCCGTTTGAATGTCCGCCTGGCCGGGTTGATTCAAAAAGTAAAACTCGTCAGTCCAGGTGTCCGGATTCAGGCGCTCAGGATGTGGAGACGTGCCCACATGACGATTGCGGGTCGCCTCCACGGAGAGAAAAGCCTTGCGGAACTCAGCCTCATGCGACGCACGATCCTGCCAGAATGCCCGCCGAGCGCCCCACAACGGAGACAAGCCCTCCTCGTGGGAAACGGCATTTTGGATGATGATGGCTTGGACCTTTTCGGGGTGGGCAACTGCCATCCGCAATCCGACAGGGCCGCCGTAATCATGGAGGAAAAGGCTGTACCGGCTCAGTTTCAGCGCGTCGGCGAAATCCTCCATCACCTGAGCCAGATTGTCGAACGTGTAGCTGAACTCTTTCGGGCTCGGCCAGGAAGAATGTCCGAAGCCCGGGTAGTCTGGGGCGATCAGGCGGTACTTGGCGCTAAGCGGCGATTCCAACAGCGCCTGATACATGCGAGACGACGTTGGAACGCCGTGAAGTAGAAGAATGACCGGGCCGTTTGCAGGCCCGGCTTCGCGATAAAAGATATTGAGACCATTCACCTGGACGGTTTTGTAAGAGACGCGTTCCTGGCCGATCCCGGGAAGTGTGTTCATAAACAATGCCAGGCAAGCGATTTTACAGACCAGCTTCATGCCGCAAGCGCAGCCTCGGGTTGTTGCTTCGCGCGCGACTCAGCTATGGACTGAGATTTGTCGAACTCATTAATGAGGACGATTCGATAACGGGCTTTGCCGGAGCGAAGGCGCTCCAGCGCATCGTTCACGTTCGACATCGGAAAATATTCCACCACGGGCGCGACCGAGTGACGGGCGCTGAACTCAAGCATGTGATCAATCGCCGTTGGGCTGCCAGTAGGCGAGCCGGCCACAGATTTCTGGCCCAAGATTAAACTGAACGCGGGCACTTCAAGCGGCTTGAGAACGGCTCCTAAATTGTGGAAGTTACCTTTGGGCGCGAGGGTGTCGAGGAAAGCAGACATGTCCTGCGGCGCATTGATGGTGGAAATGATGAGGTCAAGACTTCGGGCGAGTTTTTTCAACGCCCCATCCTTTCTGCTGTTATGCACGTAATGAGCGCCCATCTGCCGCGCTTCCGCTTCCTTGCTGTCACTGGTGGTGAAGGCATGTACTTCACAGCCCCATTTGTTGGCGAATTGGAGCGCCATGTGTCCCAATCCACCGATGCCAATGATCCCGACACGGGCGGTGGAGGGCACTTGATGAATCAGGAATGGCGCAAATACTGTGATGCCGCCGCAAAGGAGTGGCCCCACTTTTGCCAGGTCCAGCGCATCGGGCAATGGGCGAACCCATGGCCACTGGGCTCGAACACGATCCGCAAAGCCACCATGGCGCTCAACAATGGTCCCCTGAGCAGTGGCACACAGGTGTTGGTCACCGGAAAGACATTCGTGGCATGCGAGACAGCTATGAGCGAACCAACCAAGTCCGACGCGCTGTCCGATTTTTAGCCCCTTCGCCGCTTCGCCAAGTGCGATAACCGTCCCGGTCACCTCATGTCCAGGCACGAACGGGTATTGGGACATGCCCCATTCGTTGTCGAGCATCGAAAGATCAGAGTGGCAGAGTCCACAGTGAGATACTTTGATTTCGACCTCTTCCGGACCAAGAGGGCCGGGGTCGAAACTCAACGGTTCCAGCGGGCCATTCGGGCGTAAGGCCCCATAAGCTTTGAATTCTTTCATAATCCATCTTCCTTTCTTGACCTAGTGTTTTGGTTTGTTTTTGGTTTATTAGCGGTTCGGTTCGATTTCAAAAATGGTCTCGACGATCACTGGCGCGCCGATGGGCAAACTCTGCACTCCATAGACCAGGCGAGTGTGGCCTGCCTTTGGCCCAAAGATTTGAACAAACAGATCTGAAGCTCCGTCCGCCACAGACGCATGTTCAGTAAACTGCTCCGTCGTCGCTATTAAGACCGTGAGCTTCACCAGCTTTTTAAGCCGGTCCAGGTCGCCCAGATGTTCCTTTGCGACCGCGAGCGCGTTGAGTGAAGCGATGCGCGCTGCTTCCTGACCTTCTTTAACGGAAAGGCTTTCGCCCAACCGGCCGGCAATGGCGAGCTTTCGGTTCACGACGGGAAGCGTTCCGCTCAGGAAGAGCAAATTACCGGTGTCGGAAGCCTCGACATAAGCCCCCAACGGTGTCGGAGGAGCAGGCAGCACGATTCCAAGTTCGCTCAAGCGCGAACCCAGACCATTTTTGGTTGTGATTCTATTCATACGTCGATTGGATCGAATGCGGGGGGCCGAGGTACGGGAACTCATCCAGCAGATCGCGGTGCGGCCCGACCTTATCGGTCACGTTTCGGTTCGCGTACATCGAAAAGAAAACGTCGGCAACGTCATCGGTCAGCGTCCGGCCATTTTGCGGAAAGGATACCGGGCGGCGAGGATCAAAGGGGAGAATGTCTGGCAGCAACGTTTCCGCGATGCCTTTGGCATCCTCCGGCGTGTACCCACCCGAGTGTTCCAATTCGTGCGCGAACACGCCTATGAAGCGATTATCATTTGCTGGGTCTCCGCTGAGGTATTCGGCTCTCTTCTCGCCGGGAAGGAAGACCGCTTGCAAGGGCCTTCCCCCACGGTCCGCCTGAATCCAGCCGTCTGCAGCCTTGTCCACTGTGCGAGCCCAAATCCCTACCGCTTTGGTTCCCAAAGCCGAGTTGGGCAGTTCAAGCACGATGCTGCAAACATTTTTGTCTGCGAAGAAGTCATCCCCTGTGAACTGCATGTGATTGAAATTGCCGTTTACGTCGAAAAAGAAAGGGTCGCTGCGCCAACCAAAGAAAAAGCAGTAGCCCCCGGCCTTCGTTACCAGGGCTTCCCGAGCGACTGAGACCGGTGCTCGTTCAACAATAATCTCGCCAGCCTCGCCGACGCCAGAGGCGCGCGCGCCCTGAATACGGCGCACTGTCGCAGACTGCTTCCCATCTTCGGCAGATGCGAACTGAACGCTGTAACAAATATCGGTAAGGGCATCACCGTTTAAGTCGATCTTGATTTCATACAGTGCTCCCGGCGCAAAAGGCTCTTTAGTCGTCGGCAGCGGCGAGTCCAACCTGAAGGACGGGTGCACATCGAAGACAATTATTGACTTGGAGGTATCTCCCGGCTTGGTGAACACGAAGAGGTCGGTCAGGTCCAATCGGGCGTCTCCGCGCGGAAAATCAAAGTTGGGACCGGAAGCATGATGTGACATGGGTATTTTCCTTGCTAGGGCCTGATCAGCGCCAGACCGGATTGCGGATCGATCTGTTTTTGAAGGTGGATCGGGCTCTCTGTCAGTATGACCTCACAGGTCGGGCGGATATGTGCCGCGAGTAGATGGCCGCCGTGTGCAGTACCGTCCTTCTTGCCGATTACGGCATGCGCATGCACAACTGGCTTTCCGTCCTTCAGGGCAACGTCGCCAATGAGCGATAAGAGTTCCACCTGTTCATCGAGCGTAACGGATGGCTCATACTTCTTGCTCTCCCAGCTAAACCACCCCAAGCGCACTGATGAGAGCGCACCAACGGCTTTAAAGCTCGCGGCCGACAGCTTTTCCTGCTCCGCGAATTCAAGTAGCCCTTTCGCCAGTTCGTCACCGGTCTCGAAGACAAGAATGAATGTTTTCGGAGACTGATCGATTTGTTTGGACTTCATTGTTTCTCCTCAATTTGCAAAGAATCGCAGCAATTCCAGCAGCACCTCTTCCGGCTGCTCTTCCGCTAAGTAGTGGCCGCTGTTTAGCGCTCGCCCTTGGACAGGTGCACGCGCATGCTGTCTCCACACCTCAAGCACATCCCAAAGCTTGCCCAAGGCGCCCTTCTCTCCCCAGAGCACGAGGACTGGGCACTCTATCTTTCGCCCAGCTTTTTCGTCTTCGTCATCCATCTCAAGATCGATGCCCGCGGATGCCCGGTAATCCTCACAACTCGCGTGGATTGCGTCCGGCGTACAGAAGCAGCGATTGTACTCCTTCAGCGCCTCGTCCGTCAGCGCTCCGGGAGTGCCGTTTTGCAGTTCGAAGTGTTGTTCAAGAAAGAAAGCGGCGTCTGCACCGATCATGTGTTCCGGCAGCCGAGCCTTTTGAATCAAAAAGAACCACCACATATATTTGGTGGCGAACTCCTTTGAGGTATCGCGATACATCCGCAGCGTAGGCGCGATATCCATAAAACAAACTTTGCGGATAGTCTGGGGATGGTCGAGGCACATCCGATGAGCCGTCCGTGCGCCGCGATCATGGGATGCGACGAAAAACGTTTCATGGCCTAGTTGGCGCATCACCTCGACCTGATCCTGCGCCATCGCCCGAAAGGAGTAATTCTCATGGCGCGCACCGCCCTCTGGCTTGCTTGAGTCGCCGTAGCCTCGAAGGTCTGTCAGCACCACCGTGTACTGCGCGGAAAGCCGATCGGCGATTTTGTGCCAGATGAAATGCGTCTGAGGATATCCATGCAAAAGAAGCAGCGGATGGCCGGAACCTCTTCTCAGGGTGTGAATCATCGCCGGGTGTGAGACAAAATTCTTCGAATCGGAAAATAAGGCTTGTTTTTTTGGGTGAGTGACTATAATACTAGTCACATTATGAATCCACCTGATAAATCACGCCTGCTACAACAGATCGCCGCCATTCCCGCCATGGAAC
>WNGL01010612.1_pt1 | contig 10607 bp, 7 predicted proteins | sample 5400591 | NCBI WGS metagenome assembly WNGL01 (sample SAMN13153377, study PRJNA577476) | soil metagenome | isolation source: 80 cm soil or saprolite under Garry oak tree replicate 1 | place: USA:California | collected 2016-06-15
CAAGCTCTTTGCGGAAGCCCGCTATCACCGCATGTTCACAGCCCATGGCAGGGATTTCACGTTCATCCCCGCGACTTTCGCATTCGCTGGTAGCCCCGAGCCCGGCCGACTACTTCTGCCGGGGCGGCTGCTGCTTTTCCTGCAAACGCTGCTGCTGATTGAACGTGTCTTTGCTGCAATTGTTCCGTCTGCTGCTGATGCCGCTGCTTCACCTGCTGCTGTCTTGCTTCGCTGGTCTTCTGTTGCGTCAGCCGCTGATGTTCCTGATCCTGCTTGGCAAACATTTTTTGCTGCTGCTGCTGGTATTTACGATCGCGATTCGGGTCGCCTGAGTTGGCAGCAGCGAGACCCTCGAACGGCGGCATCCCTTCCGGCGTTCTGTTTCCGGAGTCGCCGCAGAAGGTCGGGTGGCCAGCGTTACTCGCCGAAAGTCGATGGCTGCAGCTGCATCACGACGAACTGGACAATTGGTCTGTATCATAAGTTCGATGTCGAAGCCTCGCCGCAAAACATCCTCTCTGCCGCCGGGCGACACCCTCTACCACATCAAGCACCGCAAGCCCGTCCCGCATGAGTTCGTGCTCGACGCGATTTCTGCGTTGTTGCCGCACACCCGCCCCATGTTCGGCTGCCTCGCGATCTACGTTAGAGACAAAATCGTCTTGATCCTCCGGGACAAGCACGAGAACACAGAAGACAACGGGGTGTGGCTCGCCACCACCGAGCAGCACCACGAGAGTCTACGCCGCGAGTTCCCGAACATGCGATCCATTCATGTACTCGGGAAGGCAGTAACGGGCTGGCAGGTCATTCCGGCTGGTGCGGCGGATTTCGAGGAGGCAGCGCTGCGCGCCTGCGATCTTGTCCTGGCCGGGGATCCTCGGATCGGCAAGGTGCCGCGGTCGCGGCGGGCCTCTGGATCGGGGCCAGGAAGGCGCCGGAATCCTTGAAGGGGGCAAAGTCCCCCAAAGAGCGCTGCGAAAGGTCGCGCGAAGTCGTTCGTTCGCCACTGGTCGCGAAAGAAATGTTCATCGAGTTAAAAGACCATGCAACCAAGAAGGAAGGCACCAACGAAAAGAGCGTTGATCTAGGCCAACCTTACCGTGTCCGTGCTATTCCGGGGTGTGCCACCCGCCTACGTCCGTGGTTAAACGGTCCGCCTCATGAGGTCCCCACGACCCAGGTTCATATGAATGTAGAGCGCTGCCACTATCTAGGATTGGCTCAACGATGGCCCAAGCCGCCTCTACTGCGTCCTCCCGTACGAACAGCATGCCATCCCCGTGCATGGCATCCCCCAGAAGTCTCTCGTAGGCATCCACTTCGTCCGCAGTTTGTGTTTCGACTGCCGTGAGTTTTGCCGGCATTGGGACCAGTTCTTCGCCGGGCCGCTTTACTTGAGCAGACAGGCTCAGCGAGACATCACCCGGCCCTAAGCGGAAGCGGAAATAATTGCTGGTGTTGCCGGCCAAAGTGTCGAGTGGAGGCTTTCTGAGTTTGACCAGTACCTCGGTCGCCGTAACCGGAAGGCACTTTCCCGCGCGGATCAGGAACGGCACGCCCGACCAACGCCAAGATCGAATTTCGAGGCGCACAGCAGCGAACGTTTCGACGGCGGAATCCCGTGCCACTCCCTCTTCGTTCTTATATCCCTTGAATTGCCCTCGAACAAGATGTTTCGGGTCCAACGGCGGAATGGTGCGAAACACCTTAACCTGTTCATCTCGGATGGAATCACAATACAGGCCGGTGGGAGCCTCCATCGCGAGGAAAGCCACGACCTGAAGCATGTGGTTCTCCACCACATCCCGGATCGCGCCGGTGTCATCGTAGAACTTTCCCCGGCCCTCGATGCCGAACTTTTCTGCCATGGTGATCTGCACGCTCTCGATGTAATTCCGGTTCCAAATCGGTTCCAGAAAGCTGTTGGCAAAGCGAAAGAATAGAAGATTGAGGACTGCCTCCTTGCCCAGGTAATGGTCGATACGAAAGATTCTCGATTCCGGAAGCGCTGCGTGAAGGGCCGCATTCAACCGCTGTGCTGAGGCGAGATCGTGTCCAAAAGGCTTTTCAACAATCACCCGCGCATTTTTCATGCAGTTCGATTTTGCGAGAGATTCCACCACACTCATAAAAAGATCGGGTGGAATCGCCAGATAATGAGCAGGATGGGTGGCTGCGCCGAGGGTTTTCTTCAATAAGTCGAAGGTCGCAGGTTCCTGATAGTCACCACCGACGTAGCGAAGCAACTTCAGAAGCTTAGCCAAGGCTTCTTGGTCGACGTCTTCGCCTTGCTGCTGGACGCTGTCGCGCACGCGCTCTTTGAGATGTTCGTTCGTGCGCCCGGCTCTGGCGATGCCAATCACGGGTACATCCAGATGACCACGTCGAACCATGTGACAAAGAGCTGGAAAAATCTTCTTGTGGGCCAAGTCTCCCATCGCTCCGAATAGAACCAGAGCATCGGATGGTGCGGTGTCTTCCGAGGACTTACCTGTCGTGCATCCTTGTCTGAGATCCGGCATTGCACTCCTCCTAATGCTGTATCAAAAGACCCGCGTTGTTCAAACCTGGCTCCCCAACATCCGGTCCAAATTGAATGCGGCGCTGATCAACGCGAGATGTGTAAAGGCCTGGGGGAAATTACCCAGCGCCTCGCCTTGCGAGCCTGTTTGTTCTGCATAAAGCCCGAGATGATTGGCATAACCCAACACGCGTTCAAACAGCAGCCGGGCGTGATCCAACTTGCCGGCGTCTGCCAGACCTGCGCGCGTCAACGCCTCCACCAGCCAAAAAGAGCACATGTTGAAAGTGCCTTCCTCTCCCGGAAGTCCATCAATGCGGGGTTGCGGCGGATAGCGATACACAAGGCTGTCGCTGAGGAGACCTCCATCTCGCGGATTCTTGAGGATGGCGTTTATTGTGCTGATCATCCGCGGATCGGTGGGCGCCATGAAGAAGACGAGCGGCATGATAAGGAGAGACGCATCCAGGTCCTCACTCCCGTAAAACTGCGTAAAGGCGTGGCGTTTCTCGTTCCAGCCTTGGGTCATCACTTCTTCGTAGATACGGTCCCGCTCGCGCGTCCACTTTGTGCGATCGGCTGGAAGCGCACGCTTTTCGGCCAGACGGATGCCGCGATCTAGGGCAACCCAGTTCATGACTTTTGAGTAGACGAAATGTTCCTGGCGATTGCGCATCTCCCAAATACCGGCATCGGGAAGCTGCCAGTTCTCGCAGATCCACTCCAAACGATTGCGGACCTTTACCCAAACGTCGTAGGCGGTGGGGCTGACGTATTTGTTGGCTAGATAGAACGCATCCATGAGCTCGCCGTAGATGTCTCCCTGGAACTGCGAAACAGCTGCATTGCCGATGCGGACGGGTCGGGATCCGCGATACCCCTCCCAGTGCTCCAACGTCAGCTCGGGAAGCCGGGTATCGCCCTCGATCCTGAAGACGACTGCGCCGGGGGCTTTCGGATTGGCGTGCTTGGACGCGTAATCTTCGATCCAGCCCATGAAGGCAGCAGCCTCGTCTCTGAAGCCGATGCGCAGAAATGCATAGACCGTGAAGGCGGCATCCCGCATCCAGGTGTACCGGTAATCCCAGTTGCGCGCCCCTCCGATGACTTCAGGCAAACTCGCGGTTGGCGCGGCAATGATCGCGCCGGTAGGTTCAAAGGTAAGAAGCTTCAGCGCCAAGGCTGATCTTTGCACCTGGTCCCGCCAGCGCCCGTGGTAAGTGCAGGAGGAGAGCCAGTCATGCCAGAATTTCACAGTGCCTCGCAGCAGCTCCTCAGCACCCTTCTCGGACGGCGGAGAGGGAACGCCGTCGGGGCAGTCGTCCCTAAGAATGAAGACTTGCGATTCTCCTTCTGCGAGGACGAACTCGGCGGATACCCCACCTTGCCCGTCATTGCTGAGGGGTACGCTGGTTGAAAGCGCCAGGCGCACGCTGCCCGACTTGAATGTCGCCCCGTTAGCCTCAATCTGGGTGTCATGGGTCTGTCGTCCATAGTCGAAGGCTGGACGGCAGGAGACCGAAATGCGCACAGCACCCCTGACACAGCGTATAAGGCGACAAATACGATGGTGCCCAGGTGAGTCGGAGGGTAAACCCACCGGCATGAAGTCTTCTAGCTCCGCGATTCCATCCGCCAACAGGAAGCGCGTAACCAAGACGTTGGTGGAAGGCCAATAGAACTGCTTGTGCCGGACGCCGCCGGCGCCGGCGGAAATCTGGAATCGCCCACCCTTTTTGTCATCCAAGATCGCTCCGAAAATGCTGGGCGAATCAAACTGTGGGTAGCAGTACCAGTCGATCGAACCGTTCATGCCCACCAGGGCGACCGTGCGCATGTTGCCGATGATTCCGTAATTCTCGATAGGCTGATACGACATCGTTTGTTCCCTCCCTGTGGTCCGAATTGAGTTGATTCGGACCCAACCGTTATTCGTATTCTTCGCGGAACTGACAAGTTTTGCATAGCCGATGTGTGACGAGCAATTCGCAGGTCTAAACTGTGCTGTGAAACGGAAGCCCGGAATCCAAAGTCTCGAAGCCGGGCGCGGCAGTGTTTCAGCTTTCCGGAACAAATGCGAAATGCCTCGAGGGAAACATGACCATAAAATTTGATGTGATCGCAATCGGAACCGGATCAGCAGCCTCCGCGGTGGCGTCGCGCTGTCGCAAAGCAGGATGGCAGGTTGCGATTGTGGATTCGAGGCCGTTCGGAGGTACCTGTGCTCTCCGGGGATGCGATCCAAAGAAAGTGCTGGTCGGAGCTGCCGAAGCCGTTGACTGGACTCGCCGCATGAAAGGAAAGGGAATTCAGGCTGCGAAGCTTCAGATTGATTGGCCCGAGTTAATGCGTTTCAAGCGTTCTTTCACTGAACCTGTTCCAAGACGTCGCGAAGACGGGTTCGCGGAAGCTGGCATCGCGGCGTTCCATGGTCGGGCCCGCTTCGCCGGTCCAACTACGGTACAAGTAGGGGAAGAGACATTGGAGGGGCGGCACGTCGTTATCGCAGCCGGGGAGGTACCGGCAGACGTGGGGATTCCCGGGGCTGAACACCTTACAACAAGCGATCAGTTCATGGAGTTGAATGAACTCCCGCGGAGGATTCTCTTTATCGGAGGCGGGTATATCGCCTTTGAGTTTGCGCATGTAGCGGCGCTTGCGGGATCGCAGGTCACAGTCCTACACCGTGGCCCGCGTCCTCTTGCCCTTTTTGACCCGGATCTCGTTGACCAGCTGGTTGCGCGAACTCGCGACCTCGGCATTGACGTTCATCTCGGAACCGAAGCCATAGGGATCGAAAAAAGCTCGTCTCAGTTGATTGTCCAGGCATTGGCCGCGGGGGAGACAGCCACATTTCAGTCGGATATGGTTGTGCATTCTGCGGGTCGCGTGCCCGAGATCAACGACCTGAATCTGGATGCTGTGGGGATCGAATGGGCGAAGCGGGGGGTGCGAGTCAATGAATTCTTGCAAAGTGTGTCGATTCCAGCTGTGTACGCAGCGGGAGATGCCGCAGATAGTGGAGGTTCACCGCTGGCTCCTGTTGCGAGCTATGAAGGGTTGATTGTGGCCGCAAACCTATTGCAGGGAAACCATCAGAGACCAAATTACCTCGGCGTTCCGTCGGTCGTTTTCACGATCCCATCGCTCGCTGCTGTCGGTCTCAGTGAACGCGAGGCAGGTGAGCAAAACCTTAAGTTCAGGGTGAGGAAGGAGATGACCTCGATTTGGTATTCGTCCCGGCGGGTGGCGGAAACATATTCCGGCTACAAAGTGCTCGTGGAAGAAGGAACGAACCGCATTCTGGGCGCTCATATTTTGGGCAGCGAGGCCGGTGAAGTCATCAATCTCTTCGCGCTTGCCATCCGTTCCGGGATGCGGGCCACCGATTTAAAGCACGTGCTGTTTGCGTATCCGACGAGTGGCTCAAATATGACGCGCATGCTTTAAATGGCCGCCGTGCCTCGCCGTAGGCGGGTTCACCAGGGTGGATGAATTGGCGTCCGATTTCAAGAAGCCCGGCAAAAAGGACTTGTTCATGGCTGTATCCCTGGAATGCGGCCTGTTTACCGGGACCGTGGCTGATCCGTTTGACGATGCCACAGTCATCGTTCGGGTGATTCGTGGACGACAACTTGACCCGGCCCGGCATCGTGCCCAACTGTGGCTAAACGGCCCACTTACCCGATACCCATGCCGTAAAAGAAAACCTACCAAGAAACTGACGAAATTGCTTGGATAATCGAGAAAGATAGGTTAAGTTGGCCGACATTGGGAATTTGGAATCAGGGGCCAGGATCACAAGCCCGGGAGTCGGCGTGACTCGGTTTCGCGGATGAATGACAATCCCCGCTCTCCGCGACCCACTCCCGGATGAGATCTCGCCGGCTCCGAGAGGAATCCAGCCGTGAAATCCCCTCTTTGCTTCTCCATTCTTATAGTAGCTTCGGTCGTCTCTAGCTGCTGCTTGCCTGCCAACGCCAGGGACTTTGCTGGCGCTGTTTCGAGCCCATCCGAGGGGGCTGCGACCTGGTCTCCACAAGACGGACCGGTCGCGGCCTCGTCGGAGTTCGTGATCGCAGGTCCGCTGCGCTCTTTTCTGCGCATGGCGGGGATCAGTCAAAAGATTGCGCCCGAAGAAGTGCTGCCCTTGCTGAGCCGGAACGTGTTCGCGCAAGGTTATGACGGCTCCGGCCGGCGAACTGAATTTCTCATCCTGCTGAGCCGGTACGTCGTGCAGGCCAGGGAACTGGCAGGCCTCGCCGCAACCGATGGCATGATAATCCGCGTTTCAAATTGTGATGACGCAAGACCACTTCTGCGCATTCTTGGTTATCAGACCCGACCAAACTGCGGAGAGCCGGGCACATCCTTGCAGACGGCGGATCCGGAAAGGGCTTTCCTGACGATCGATTCCGGGTTCCCTCTGCCGGAACTCGAGCAGACGTTGCAAGGAGGCAAACCTTTCGAGTACCCGTTCCCCCCCTCTCCCGTACCGGTCCTGTTCGCCGCAAGCGACTGGACCATGGCGAGCAAGAAGAACTACAAAGAAACCAGCAAGGACTTGATCGACACGATCTTGAGCGACCCGGCCCTCGCACGCCTCTACTGGGGCCTTTCCAAGCTCGATCCCGAAACCAATAGCGTCTTGCAGCGAACGGTTGGGATCAAGAAACTGCTCCCCTATGCCGCAGTCATTGATTTTTACGGGAGCCACATCTGCATCCGCGCGGGGCAGGTCGTCGTTCCGGGAGGGCCGGACGCAGAGTCCGCGTGGAAGGATTTAGTAGGGGCTAGCCCGGCATCACCCGCGGCTTTCATCCAGAGATTGTTGGCTAGGGACAAGGGTTGGCTGACCGCTTATTTTGATGTGCTGTCTCGGGTGACAAGAAGTGAGCAGGCGTATTTCACCGAACCGCATCGGCTGCGGCTTTTCTACGATGCATTGCGGGCTCCGGATCCTTCGGCCAGTGCCACAACCGGTTCGTTCAGACCGGCCCCTGCGCTGCTGCTTTTGGTTACTCGCCTTCACTGGGAGGCCAGCGGCGGACCGCTTGTTCCCGGAAATCTCGAGGTGTGGAAAGACATTCTTCGCCAAAAGAGCGACTCTCACATCGTGCGCGAATGGGGCAGGCGCGGCGCCCGCCTAACCAGTCCGGATCAGCTCATGCAAACAATGTTCGCACTTTCCCGGGGGACGACCGATGATGGGCCGCTGCAGATTTACATGGCGATCAGCGAACTTGAAAGCAGACGATCTCCCGAACATCGCCTTGCCCCTGCGACGGTACACTTGTTGGCACGCAAGTTCGCGGAGTTTGGTAATCAGTATCCGGTTCTTTCCGAGTTTCCAGAGTTGAGTGACGCATCCATTGTGCTGTTCCTGGAAACGGCTGAGTCGCTGAACAACGTTCCCAATCCTGTGCGTGGCAACGCGCTGGGTACGTTTCAGGCAACTATTGGAATCTGGCAAATCCTGGCCCGTCAGGGACAGATCTCGAACCCGCAAATGGATGATTCTTGGCAACAGGTGGTCAAGCCATTCGCCAGAATTCGATCAGCAGCCCAGTTGTATGACGCGGGGCGAGCTTCTCTCGGAGAATTGTTTCGGTTTGCCGCCGGCAAAGGCAACGGCTCTCAGGATGAAATCATCGGGTTGCTCGCGGGACCTCGGCAGACTACTGCGGAAGGGAAGAGGATACACCAGGAGCTAGCCAGCAAAATCCGCTCTGTATTGGACGACCAGCGACTGGTCTCTCTTGACACATTGTTTGCTCTGGGCGACGCCTTGAGCGAAAAGTCTCAAGGGAGAACCGTGAACGAATTCGCGATCCATCTGGCTGGAGAATTACGGGAATTCGAGATGCCGCGACCGATTTTCACTCGCGGCGAGAGATCGGAATGGGCTCCAAAAATCTATAACACCCAGCACACCGATGTGGAGATGCGGACCGACCTGGCAAAGGTGCTCCGGTCCGGCACGGCTTCGCACGCCCAACTCGAAGGGGCTCGCGGGCAGCTCGCTTCTTTCTTGAGAGACGCTCTTGTGGGTCTGAATTATGCCTATTATGAGCCACCCGGCGCCCAGGCTCTGCATAACAATCCGCTCTTCGTGCGCTCCCACGACTTTGCTGCAGAAACAGTCATGGGCATGAAGTCGGTCTGGCAGGCGCCGCAGCTCTTTGGCCAAGGTTCTCCTGCTGGCGGAGGCGCTCGTTTTGTCGGCTCTCTTGCTGATCTCCCATATGTTCTGTCCGAGCTCGAGCAGGACTTCATACAGCCGGAGAGTGTCCAAGCTCTCATTTGGCAGGAATTGACGCCGGTTCTGTTGACTAGTGCGATCTTGCCGCGCTGGTGGGACGTCAGCCAGAACGAGCTGCACGCGGTCGCGCTGTATCAGCGGACTGGGGAAGAACTCATGACCGCTTCCTCAAAGGATGAGGAACTGCGCAGCAAGGTGATGGCCATTCTATCGGATCGTATGATTCCACAGCGCGCAGAGCAAGTCAGCCAGGGTCTGCGAGCCGGCCACGTATCGGAAATACTCCCTCGAATGACGCCAGCGGATACGTTCTATCTGACGGCGGAGTTTCAGCGCAGGTACCCGAGAGAAATCGGCTCCTGGGGAACGGCGACCCAAGAGCTGCAAGATCTTTTTCGTCAGCATCCCGAACAGGTCAACTGGAGCCGCTTGTCCCGCGATTTTGGTGTACCGCATCCCAGCTTGGCTCAAACGTACGGCCGCGAACTCCTGAACATTGGGCCTATGCCCGCGTTCTCGGGATACTCCAGCCGTCTTCTGGCGGAGTCTTGGGATTCGCCCAATCTGTACTGGGCTCGCTTGGCCGATGAAACCGGGTATCCTGCTGTGACACTAAACCATCTGGTGCCGGATCTGACCCGACACATGGTCGAGAAGATCTTCGCAACCGACTTCGAAGACTGGCCAGCGCTCCTTCGCGCGATGCACGAAACGGGTGAAGACTTTCGGAAGGGCAAGATGGGTTCGCTCACGAGTGCCGGCGCGTCTAGGCCGTGAACTGCGTGTAGTTGATTTACGGTAACGTAGCGATCCCCAATAGACGGGCTCGCAGAGTAGGAACTTAGGAACTATGGTGAGGACCACCCTTCTGTCTCTTTGGTTTTTCCTCGGTTCATTCTTCGGCTATGGAACTGGAGTGGAAGCTCAGGAGCGCCCCGATCTCCATGTGGTCGTCAATATGGTACAGCTCAACGTCGCAGTGACCGACAAGAAGGGGAACTACGTTACGGGCCTTCGCCCCAAGGATTTTGCCATCATTGAGGATGGGATCACAGAGAAGGTCGCCACATTTGCGGAAGGCAACGAACCGGCGCATAGTCTCGCCGAGTCTGCTGGGCCCGAACGATCCGCGGGCCAGGCCGGTGACTTGACCAAGGGCTCGTCTGTAGGGGACCCGCTTCACAGTCTCGATTCTTTGATGGCCGGCGCCGATGTGTTCGTTCTGTTTGATACCAGCAATTACATGTATCGCGACTTTGTCTTCGCGCAGGATGCGATCGCCGAGTTTGTTCGTTCGCTGGGAAGCGCAGACAAGATCGCATTCTATTCCTACAGCCGAGATATCTCTCGAGCCGCCGTTCTTACCTCCGACCGGTCGCAAGTTCTGCGCGCCGTGCGCTCAAGGGTGGCCGGAGACGAAGCGGCACTCTACAACACCCTGTTGCTGACGCTGAAGGATGCGGCGCAGTACACGGGCAGGAAAGTCGTGGTGGTGTTTTCCAACGGCCCCGACAACTCCAGCGTAGTACCGCCCGAGGATGTCGCCGAATTCGCCCAGTCCGCGGGAGTTTCCATATACATGATCAGTACCCAAGAAGCCAAGTTGGAGCCCGTGTCCACCGCGGTGTTTGAGCGCATGACTGCGGCCACGGGCGGGAAGGCCTACTTCGCCAAGAGCTGGAGAGACGAAAAGCGAGCCTTTGCTTCCATCCGGGACGACTTGGCACACCTTTATTCCCTAAGCTACTACCCCAAGCCCAATCCCAACTCTGGCTGGCGCGCGATCACGGTAAAACTGGTGGGCGACCAGATGAAGAGATA
>WNGL01012956.1_pt1 | contig 10606 bp, 17 predicted proteins | sample 5400591 | NCBI WGS metagenome assembly WNGL01 (sample SAMN13153377, study PRJNA577476) | soil metagenome | isolation source: 80 cm soil or saprolite under Garry oak tree replicate 1 | place: USA:California | collected 2016-06-15
CCGGGAACCGTCTGATCCCGAGGTCAGCCATGCCCAGGGCGCAAAGGGGAGCCCCGGCACTCGATACACGAGGGCGTTCCCCAGGAGCGTCAATGCGCCCGGGTGACCTGGCTGGCCTAGCCGATTCTGGCCTGGCCCTGGCACCGGTTCACGAACAGTCGGCGGCGCGTAGCAGGGCTTCGAGGTACGCGCAGCCCCACACGCCGTGAGGGACCTGGGTGATCTCGAGCAGCTCATCCCAGCCGCCCTCGTCGAACAGCATCGCTCCCAGGTCCTGCCATGCGCTGTCGTCGTCGTCGCGAGTCCGGTCCAGGATCCGGCCGGACAGGTCCTCGCCGGGGCCTTCGCGGCCAGGACCAGGAACACCCCTGTGCCCACCTGGTGCGTGGCCAGGTACTGCTCGGCGATTGTCTTGGGCTGGGGCCACCAGCAGTTCGTGTCAGGATGATCAGATGTCACCTCGGGTGCCTGCGGTCGATCCGGCATGCCTTGCTCAATGGTGCGCCGACTATCTGGGCAGCCCGCCGGCGGGCGAGTTGTTCAGGTCCGGATACCTGTCCGCAGTCATCGGGCTCCGGCTGGCTGATGACCGGGAGGTCGTGGTCAAGGTGCGTCCCCGTTCGCCGCGGATCGCGGCGTGCGTGGAAGTCCATCGCCGCCTCTTCGAGTCCGGCTATCCGTGCCCCGAGCCGCTCACCGGCGCTGCCCCGCTCGGTGACGGCGTGGCTACGGCTGAGGCCTACGTCGCCGGCGGTGCCATGCTCCCGGGCGCGGCCCGCTCGGCCTGGGCCTTCGCTGAGGCATTCGCGCGGCTGATCACGCTGGCCCCGCGGCCAGCCGAAGTATCGGCGCTGGACCCGCCACCGTCGTGGGCAGCCTGGAGTCAAACCGGGCCAGGGCTGTGGCCGCATCCCGAGGACGGTGACGTCAACCTCAACGACGTGGCTGGTCCCGTGTGGATCGATGACGCCGGGCGCTGTGCCCGTGACCGGCTGCACGCCAGTGCGTCCGAAGTCGTGATCGGCCACTGCGACTGGCTCGCCGGCAATCTGCGCTGGAGCGGCGACACGCTGCTGGTAGTTCACGACTGGGACAGCGTGACCGCCGACAGCGAGGCTGTCCTGGTCGGCTTGGCTGCCGCGCTGTATTCGACCGTCAATCCCGACGAGCTAGCCACCGTCGAAGAAACTGAACAGTTCCTTGTCGCGTATCGCGATGCGCGTGGGCGGGAGTTCAGCGCGGACGAACTCGAACGTTCGTGGGCAGCTGGTGTCTGGACGCGGGCCTACGACGCCAAGTCCGTGATCTCACTCACCGAGAATCAGGCCCGCGAGCGCCTCCGTCGTGCTGGGACCGGCTGACCGAGGCGCCATGACAATCCGCTCGGGCACGGCCTTGCGTGCGACCGTCATGGGTTTATAGCCGGTGTCCGAGGGCGAGCTGCACCCCATGGCCGTGACCTGCGGAGCATCCTGGCCGGCGAGTTCGCGGTCCGGAATACGGCATAGCCGACGCAGGTGTCTGCGGGCTCTCCTTCCGGGCCTCAACTAGGATGCTGCTCGCGACGCTCCTTGATCTCGAAGATGTTGCCCTCGGCGTCGCGGAAGTAGCACCAGCGACCGGCAGCTCGACCGTCCCCTTCGATCTCGGTGACTGGCTGCACACCCCGAGCGACAAGACTGTCGTAAGCGGATTCGAAGTCGGCTACCGCGTATCCGACCTGGTAGCGGGCTTGGTCATACTGAGGCTCACTGCTGCGCTGGACGAGTTCGAGCACACCTCTTTCACCGAAGTCGAACTGAACCCAGCCCGGGCCGGCAGCCAGCTCGGTCAGCCCGAGCACGTCGTGGTAGAACCGTCGCTGCGCATCAACGTTCTCGGCGACTACGCCCACCCAGCATGGCCAGCCCATATCTAGAGCCAAGACGTCCCTCCTTGCCCCGGACAGCAGTTCCTGCGCATCCAGCCATCCTCGCCACTCTGCCCAGGCTACAAACGTCCCTGGGCCGCGCGCAGCTGACCAGGGTTCAGCTTCCGCCAGCGCGACCCAATCGAGGCCCGGTGACGGCGGATAATCCCGGCCGCATAGTTGAGGGTCTTGCGGGACAACGGGAGCGCGGCACGGTCGAACAGCATGGAAGCCCCTGGTAGTGGTGATGAAGCATTCTTGGTCGGCTGCCTCATCTACCGGGGCTTCCTTGTTCGCAGCGGAGGCGCGCCGCCATGTGACCAGACCCGTGACGAACCCAGCACAAAAGGACGGAAGGCGAACTGGCTCTCACCGGGGCGGTGCGACGACTGGCGCCGACCGCACGCCAGGCTGCTGACCGCCTACCGGTGCCGGTTTGCGGCTACCTCGTAGATGATCTCCAGGCCGTCCTCTCATCCCACTGCTCACCGACTTCAGCGCGCTTACGCCTACCGGTGCGCCATGTGCGGGTTCGACGGCAGGCTCGGCCGCAACCCGGTCGCCATCGAAGGCGCGCACGTGCGCTGGCACAGCCAAGACGGCCCAGACGACTTGGCCAACGCGATCGCGTTACGTCAACTGGCACACGATCCAGGTCTTCAAAAGCCACGGCCACCGGGCCGCCTGAGTACGGCCGACCCCGCGGCAGATGCGCATGGACCACGGAACGGGACCGTCATAGTCAGGCGACATCACCGCCGCGGGGAACTTCGACAATTCCCCGGTCGGTCAGTTCAAAGTTCTTACCGCACGTTGAGCAAACCAACAGCGGTGGCGGAGGCCGGACCTGCACAGCCTTGAGGTGGGCGCCATCGTCAGGGCACTCGGCGAACTTCACTCCTCGAGCGTAGACACTCACCCGTCACCCTTCTACCCGTCGCGGCAGAAGAGGACATTCCAATACCAGGCCACACACCGCTTCGGGGTAACGGGACGGCGGCGCAAGGGGTTGCTGGTGTGCGGGATGATGTGGGCGTGAGCGGGATTGATTGGGACCACAACGGCTTCTACCACCGTCTGCTGTTGCGTCAGCTGCCGCATCGATGCGAGCGGGCACTGGATGTTGGCTGCGGAGCGGGAAGCTTTGCCACCAAGCTCGCGGGGCCCGTCGAGCATGTCGACGCACTGGACCGCTCACCGGTCATGATCGACGCGGCAAGGGCTCTCACGCCGGGGAACGTCACCTGCCTTATCGGCGACTTCCTGGGATACGAGTTCGCTGACGAAAGCTACGACGCGATTTTCTCTCTCAGCGCGCTGCATCACATGGCTCTTGAGGATGCTCTGCCGCGGATGGCTACGGCACTGCGACCTGGGGGTGTTCTCGCGGCGATCGCCCTGCCCAGGATTGATCTGCCGCGGGAGATACCTGTTGAGCTGGTCGCCGCACCGGGATACCGACTACTCGGCCTGGCCTTCGCGGCGGCGCGGCGAGCCGGTCGCGGCCAGTGGTATCAGCGAGAATCCAGTCACGAGGCCATGCCCATCGTCCTCGACCCGTCCTTGACAACCCGCTCCGTCAGAACAACCGCGACCTCAGTCCTTCCCGGAGCGCACGTGCGACGGCTGGTGTTCTGGCGGTATCTCCTCACCTGGCGAAAGCCCACCCAGATAGCCCGCTCCGCCGACGGCGCTTGAAGATCATCGAAATGGTGCGCTCATCGGCAAGATCGTGAGCCTGGTGATGGCGCACCGTCCGCGGCATGACGGTGCGCCGGTCAGAGCATCCGCAGGCTCAGGGCAGGGCGGGATCTGGGTGTGCGGACAGGAAGCGGTCCGCAGAGCCGTCGTCGATCAGGGAGTTCTCAGCTAGCCATTCCACGGCGCGGCGCATGGCCCTGGTGTCCCGGAACGCGTACCACACGGGCAGCAACTCCGGGTACTCCGCATGAAGTTCGTCCTTGAACCGCCGGAAGGCACCCCTGCCCTGGATCGCACGTGCCAGCCTGCGCCCGGCATGTTCATCGGTTATCCCGTCGGCGAAGTCGGCCATGTCCTGATACCAGACCCAGGACGGCAGCGGGTGGATCACCAGAAGATCAAGCTCGTCGAGGTCAACGGGCGTCTGGCCGTCGATGCCGGAGTCGGCAGTCCAGAACGCGATCTCTCCTGTGTCCGGGCTGATGAGCCAGTGGCGTTCGTAGTCGGTCTGATCGGCCAGCGCGGTCGCGATCTCCTCCAGATCGACGCGGCTCAGGTCCAGCACCCGACCAGTTTAAGTCGCTCCGCAGGACCTCCCTTTGAGGCGCCCTGACGTTTCCAGACTGCTCCTTGCCGCAACTGAAGAACTCCGACCGGCACGGCTATCACGGCAGCGGCCGTTCCGACCAGGGTGACGACCAGCGAGGCGTCCACGTCAAGACTGTACGAACAAACTCATACACGAACTACCCCCAACGCGCAGAAGCAGCAGCGCCCGATCGCGTTCGGCGTGGTGGTGCGGCTGTGTACACGACCGGCACGCAGGGACGGTCGTACAGCACCTGCTCCAAACCGTACTGCTCCGCATACAAGTCAGTGCCGTACTCGGCCTGGAACGCGAACTGTCCCAGCACGGGATCGTTTGCGTGAGCCGCTCACCAGCCGCCAGATTCGATGACAGTCCACCGGATGACGCTGCCAGCCTCATTCCGCAACGTATACACGCCGCCACTGCCGCCGCAGTCTCCCCTTCGTCTACTGCGGCAAAGACATTGCGTTAGCGCGGCCGGTAAAGGACTACGGCTGCGAGGCAATGGCGATAGCCACTGCCATTCGCACCGCTCCGAGATCGACTAGAGCAGCCTGGGCCTCATAGACGGATTCAAGGGCGGCAGTCCGGGGGTCGGGATTAAGCGCATACCCGACTGCCGCCGCTGCGCGTGCCTGGCGGAACGCCTCCACATACGCCTCCTCTGATGCAGCGCCCGCATCAACAAGCTCCTGAATATCCCAGGCCCGCTCGTCGAGTTCCTGTGTGAGCTGCTCTACCGCCCGCCGCGCTGAGGCCATCCCGGAATCGCTGGCACTCAGCGCTTCGAGCCCGAGCCTTAGGCGCGGGTCCGCCAGCTGTGTTCTCTCTACAGCTATGGAGGCGGCATCGGCGGCGACTAGGCGGAGAACTCCAGGCGGCAGGCTCTCAAGCTGATGGACAAGATCGACAGCAACGGTCGATAGGCGGCTGGTCACGGCACTCTCAGCTCTCCGGCCGGAACTGCGCCAAACTTGAAGATCGCGGCCTCGCACGGCCGACGGTGGTTCCCGTTGTCGAGCTCGGCACCGGGCAACAGAGCGGCCAATAGTACGCTAGCTGTTAGCAGCTTCGTACTGCTCAGCCACGCTGGCGGCGATCCGGCCGCGGTCGCTGACCGCGATGCCGTTGTCTCGCGCCCAGGCCCGGATATCGCCACTCCGCTCACGAGCGGAGGATGTGCGCGCCGCCTGGCGGCGCTGGCCACGGCCCGCCTTCCGGGCATGGCCGATGTACGGCGCGACCTTCTTGCGGAACGCAGCCGCGTTCTTCTTGCTCAGATCGATCTCGTAGTCAAAGCCGCCCAGCCCGAACCGTATCGTCTCGTCCGCAGGACCGCCGGACAGATCATCTTCCAGCGCCACCGCAATCTTTGTCGCCATCCCCGGCCTCCGTGACTGCAAACAGATATCTGCAACGTAACCGATCACGGGCCGTATCTGGCTGGCGCAACGCCACCCTCGAGCTGACCGCCCGCCATAGTCCGATACGCGCATCCGTCACGCGGCACCTCAGATGCGCGGCCGCACGACGAGCATCGCGGCATGAGCGTGAGTTCGGTCGTGTCGGACGCCTCGTACCGTGCTACGTTGAGCGCCAGAGACCCCTTCCGCGCGTCGGACGCGTCTGCCGTCGTCATGCGGAAGGAGCCGCAACTCATGCCGCGTCTCTACGGTCCCGGGCACTTCACCGAGGACCCTTACTCACAAGTCGTTTCGCCCCACGGCATTCCGGTGGACGATCTCGTCGCTGTCCTTCAGAAGGAGATCAGGCGCAGTCGCATCGACAACGCCGTGCTCGCCGCCTACGAGATGTTCACAACCTCGGCGGATGTCGCTCAGCATCTGTGGTGGCGCCTGCGGCTCATCGCGGTTGAAGACGTGGGGATGGGTCTGCCCCTCGGGCCTGTGCTGATCGACGTGCTCCACCGTAACTTCAATGCCACCCCGGGCGGGGACTGGATGATGGCGTGTCACGCCGTGCGTCTGCTCGCTTCTGCGCCCAAGGATCGCACCAGTTCCGAGCACGCCGATTGGGTCGCCGCGAAGGTCGCTCTCGGACAAGCGCTGGTCGAGGTCCCGGACTACGCCCACTGCGTGCACACACGCGCCGGTCAGGAGCTGGGGCGCGGTCTGATGCAGTGGTGGGACAACGGCGCTCAAGTGCGCGACGAACTGCCCTCAGCGGATCACCGGTACCGTGAGGAGCTGATCGAGATCCACCGCCGCGACGAAGCGGAGAACGGGACCGCGCCTCGTCCGTCCCGTTGGGCAAGCGCCACCGCGGCTCCCGACTGCGACTGAGATGCAGGCGTCGCTTGCGCACGCTCATCGGCATGAGCGGATGTACGGACGGTTTTGTGAATCAGCCGTTGGAACTCGACCTTCCCACGGCCGGACCGAAACCGACGAGGTTGGCGTGGATACTTTTCAGTCGCGGCAGCTCGAAATGGGCGAGGAACGCATCCCATTCCTGGGCGGTGAGATCGCGGTATCCGGCTGCACCAAGACCACCGCCGGGCGCAGCCTGCGGCCGGACAGGAACGGCTGCTGCCGACCCCCGACACCGGCACGTTCCCGAACGCGTTCGCCGAGTGGATGATGGGCGTTTCTCTCAGGTTCGTGATCTTGAATCTTGGGTTTTTCCTGGTCAGGGGACATAAGTATGCAGGTGTGTGTCCGACAAGTATCGGGCACAAGTGCTCGGTCATTCGTGCCATGCTCCGGTCACGGCAAGGCGATGCGCCCACTGCGCTTCCCCGGGTCCTCCTGCCTCCTGCCGGTGGCAGAGCTCAAGCAGGGACTGGCACCGGTCGAGCATGACGGCTTGGCGACGGGGCCACGGCGGGATTACCACGCCGTAGGCGTCGAAGAACACGCCGAGCAGGCCCACGTGGCGGGGATGGTGCATGCGGAGGATCCACTCGCACCACGCCAGGTCCTCGACAGGATCTCCCGCGTGGGCCCACTCCCAGTCCGGGACCCCGGTGATCTCCAGGGTCGCCGGGTCGAGAAGGACGTTGTTGGGGCCATAGTCGCCGTGTACGAGCACTTCCCCATCACCTGCGGGGCTGGGGAGCGCGGCGGTGATCTCGCTGGTGTCAAGCCTGTGGATTCGCTGGAGCATGGTGCCGCAGGCCCGCAGTACGCCGCTGCCGTGGCCGGCATCTAGCAGCTCTTGTCCGTGGATACCGCTGATGAACGTCATTGCCAGGCGCCCGTCGCTGGAATCCAGGATCTGTGGCACCGGGAGCCGGCCTTGCAAGGCGCGCAGCACGGCGTGCTCACGGTGGGACCGGGTGATGGCGCCAGGTCCCTGATAGCGCTTTACAACAATAGCGCCGTCCCCGAGCGTGCGATTGGTGTAGCTGTGCCGCAGGGGCCTCATCTGTTCATCCTCGTTGTCGCCGCGCAACAGCGCAGCCGCGTTGGCCATGTCGACCGCGCCGGGCGTCGAGACCACCGGCAGCCTGCCGCGCGACTGATCGTGAAGTCCTGCCGATCATGCATGTCCTTGCCTGCCTTTGATTTGTCTGGCCGCCGGCGAAGGCCCGCGGCGACCGGGATCGTGGCGGGCCAGCAGGTCGTCGAATGCGTCCGTCACCTCGTCGGTCTCGATGTCACCGCCCGCCCGCCTGCCCGTCCGGCCCGGCATGCTTCAGCCAGCGCATCCAGGACCGGGTCAGCCGGGGGCAGCCGCCCGGAGCGCTGGGCGGTCGCCGTCGCCTCGGCCAGCATCGCGCTCGCCGAGCTGGCAGCGGAACCGAGTTCTTCCGACGGCCTCGACCAGGCGCCGAACACGAGCCGGAAGCGCACAGGATGAGCCAGCGCCCAGGCGACGTATCCGTGCATCAGCCACGGAGGTCGCTGTCCCCGCCGCCCCGCGCCAGCTGTTCGCTCAGCTGCGAGCCCAGCCTGGCCAGTTCCCGGGCCGCGACGGCGACGAGCAGCGCCTCCTTGTCCTCGAAGTGCTTGTAGGGGGCGCCTCGCGACGCGCCGGCCAGGCGCCCGACCTCCCGCGGCGTCACGGCCTCCAGCCCGCCGGCGTCCATGAGCCGGGCAGCCGCCTCAACCAGCGCGTCGCGCGTGCTTGGCACCACGGCACACATCGTAGGCCGCCCGCGGTTGACGTCGTCAACCCCGGCCGTTAGGTTGACAGTGTCAACCAGGTAAGCGGCTAGCCAGTGGATAACCAGCCCCGGAGCGGCAGCGTGACCGACGTACGCCATCATCCCAACCTCTATCCGCCGCCGATCACCTACGAAGGACGCCGGCTCGAGGGCAAGGTCGTGATCATCTTTGGGGCCTCCAGCGGCATCGGGGCGGCCGCGGCCACCCGGTTCGCGCGCGAGGGCGCGGCAGTAGCCGCCGCCGCCCGTCGTGCGGACCGGCTTGACGGGCTGGTCGCAGCCATCCGCGGCGCCGGCGGCGAGGCAATGGCCTCGCCGTGCGACGTCCGCGCCGAGAAAGAGATCACCCGGACAGTCAGCGAGACGATCAGCCGCTACGGCCGTCTCGACGGTGCGTTCAACAACGCCGGCGTCAGCGGCACGGCCCAGCCCATCCACAATCTGTCCGCCGCGTCCTTCGACGAACTCATCGCCGTCAACCTGCGCGCCGTCGCGCTGTGCCTGAAACATGAGGTCTTGGCGATGCGCAACCTGGGCCGCGGCGGCTCGATCGTGAATACCTCGTCAATCGGCAGCCTAACGAGCAACGCCATGCTCCCGGACTACGGCGCGTCGAAAGCGGCGGTGAACCACCTGACCCGCAGCGCCGCGGTCGGCTACGCCCGCGACGGCATCCGCGTCAACGCCATCGCGCCCGGGGCGACGAGCAGCGAGATGCTCGACCCGTGGATCAGCGACCCCGCGGACCGGACCCGGTGGGCCAGCAGCTCGCCGATCCCGTTCATCGCGCTGCCCGATGACATGGCCCGGGTCGCGTTGTTCCTGCTGTCCGACGAGGCCCGCTGGATCACCGGGCACATCCTGCCGGTCGACGGTGGCGCCGCCGCGGCGTGAACCCGCATGCCCTGGAGCCGCAGGGGACGAAGTTCCCGAGGCTGCTCGACTGCGGAGACGCCGCTGTCGACAGTGGCGCCATCCTGATCGTCGTGGCGACCTCGGGCGCCTCCTTCCTGCAGACGCCGGACTGACCGGAACTGGCGCATCTCTCCGGGGACCTGAACGTGCCAGGTCAGCGCGCAGCGGCAGCGTCAGGCAGGACGGGGTGATCGAATCGAGCCGCGGTCAATGGCCGCTCAGCGCGCCGTTGGTGCGAAGAGCTTAGATGCGCGGCCAGGACGACCGGTTCTGTTTCTGGTTTCCTGCGTCCTGGGGATGATTGGCCGGGGGGCCACCTGGCAGCGTAGGGCTCGGACGGCTGTGTTCGACCCGGTAGTGGCCGGCGGGCCGGCGCTCGGCGTGCTTGCGGCACTTCTCGGCGTCGCCCAGCTTCCGGCCCTGGCTCAGACGGCCCAGATGGCGTCAAAGGCGTGCTGGTCGAGCGGGAGCAGCCAGCACGCTGTGATGTGCTGATCGATGACGTCATACAGGCCCACGGTGGACCAGCGGTGGTCGATGTTGCGGATCGTGGCGAAACCGTCGGTGAGTGTGGCGATCCGGTTTCCGTCGCCGACGAGAATGTCTCGCCGCTTCATCTGAAACGTGTGGTCGGCGAGGTCTCGTCGTCGCCGGAAGTAGCCGAGCACGTCCTCGAGTCCACGGTAGGTCCCGGCGATGCGATTGTCGCCAGGGACAGTCCACATGATGTCGGGAGCGAGGAGCGGCTGGAGAGCAGCGCCGGAGCTGCCGGCGTAGAACTCGTTCTGCGCCTTGTGCAGCCGGTCGAGAAGGCCGATGGCGGTGTCCCGGTTCATGGCTGGCGCGGGTGCCGTTCCGGGCAGGTGGCCTGCTCGAGGAGGTCCCGCACGACCTGCCGGTGCCGGGGCGCGACTCCGGCCCACCGTGCGCGTGCGATGCTGTTCTCCAGCTGTACGAAGGTGGCGAAGAACAGCGTGTGCTGCTGGTGTTCGAAGAGCAGTTCGCCCGACAGCCCGAGGCGGCCGCTGGCGCCGAGGAGCGCGACGTCCGGGGTGCTGCGCCGGACCTCCCAGCCGAGCACAAGTCGGTCAGACTGAGTTGAACCGAGCCGCAGGCCGAGCGCCGACCACCCCCTGCGGAGCGCCTTCCGCGTGCTCTTCGGAGCGCCTTCGAGGATCGCTCGGGCCCACTGCTCGCCCGTGCGGTCCTGGGCCGTGCCGGTTTCGGCGAGGAAGGCGTCCTCGTAGTCGACGCGGGAGAGCGTGCTGAGCGCTCGCGCGGCTGGCGGCAGTGTGACCTGGTGCACTCTGCCCGGCGCCTGCACGTGCGGGTCGTCCGGATGGCTGTCTGTACCTGCGGTCAC
>WNGL01010617.1_pt1 | contig 10605 bp, 10 predicted proteins | sample 5400591 | NCBI WGS metagenome assembly WNGL01 (sample SAMN13153377, study PRJNA577476) | soil metagenome | isolation source: 80 cm soil or saprolite under Garry oak tree replicate 1 | place: USA:California | collected 2016-06-15
TGTACTGCTACCGGCTGGCGATGCTCGCGTGGGCCTTGTGGCTGGCGCAGGCGCTCCTGCGCTGGCTGAATTGGGGCTGGGGCTGCTTCACCGAGGGTGGCTTCTGGCGGCCGCTGCGGCGGAAGAGACCGGTGCCGCCACCGGTCGCGTCCTACCCGGCCGAAGGCAAGATGTAACCGGTCAGCCGGCTGCGCGGTCTACCTCCGGAATACCGACTCGAGGAATTCCTTCGTGCCCGCCGGGCCGGTCAGCTCGAGCCACACCGGCCCCCCACCCGGCTCGACCGTGAGCCGGAACCTGAGAAACGCGCAGCACTGTCGCTCCAGCCGGATCATCTCCAGCAGATCGGCGAGGGAGAGGTCGTCGGTGGCGAACCGGAACGCGTACCCGTCGTCCAGCGATCGCCGTTCGTGGACGCGGCCGACGACCCTGTCGAGAAGCTCCTCGCGCCGCCGCCGGCGCTCCGGCTCAGTCAGCGTGCAGGCGACGGGAAGGTCGGTCATACCCTTGACTTATTTCTTTTGCCGCTCCTCGAGCGTGCGCCGGAGTATGGACAACATCGCCTTGTCTTTGTCGCGCCCGGCCTCCTCTTTGGATTCGATGAGGGTTGAAAGGCCGAGTACCTGGACTCGGAGCGGCCCTACCGTCATGACCTCTGCCGCCTGGATAAGCGTTTCGTAGCTACGTCCTTTGCCAATGGTCCCAAGGAGGTCAAGAGGTCCAAACTTCGTCAGAAGCAACTGGTGACCCGGCGACGCCAGGTGCGAAGGTGTCGGCTCGATGTGCCTTTGTCCCTGCCCTCGATAGTATGCCGCAAGCTCGTGGAGCGCGCTCACGAGATGCTCGATGTTCGCGGCCCCTCTCGAATGGACGATGTCCAGATCGAAAGTCGCGATCGGTGCCCCTTGGAGAACGGCCGATACGCCCCCTACGACGATAAAGTCGACCTTGTGGGCCGCAAGAACACTGAGGATTCCCAGGAAATCAGGCTTCGCTTTGGTCACCACGGAGCCTCAGGATGGACCACACGTTCGCCTGCAGAACCTCCAGCCGTTCCTCCGGAGTGAGCGAGAGCATCCAGCGGATCAGCGTCAGATCCACTCCATCCGGACTGTGCGTTGGCTGGTCGCCCTGAGCCTCGGCCTCCTGGGATTTTTGCGGCGCTGCGTGATCGGTCATTGTCGTCTGTGGCGGCTTGGGTCCCCCCGCATTCCTCCAGATTTCGCCCCGGCCCTCAGAACGCCAGCGTGCCGGTGCGGATGAGGTAGGCCAGCCGCTCGCGCTGCTCCGGCGACAGGAGCTTGTGGATTCGCCCCAGCGCCTTGACCACGGCGTCGGAGAGGCACGCCGATCCCTTGCGGCGCAGATCGGCACCCTCGGCGGCTCGGGCCCCGTCGAAGTCGTCGCCTGATACCGCATCGGCAAACGCCGCGAGCGTGCGCCGGTCGTCCACAGCGGCCTGGGCGCGCTCGATCTTCAGCTCGTCCAGTATGCGGGCCAGCTCCGTCACCTGCGGCTCGCTCAGGCCCAATTTGTAAGTCATGAGGCGCAGGGGCCGGCGAACTCCGAAGACTCCGCTTCCGAAGCCGCCCTCCGGCTCCGCGGCGAAGTATTCCGGTCCGCACGAGCGCTCATCTGACGACGACCCGCCGCACCCGAGCGACTCGAGGCGGACGGCGAAGGCGCGCGCGTTCTTCAGGCTGTTGATCAGGGAGGGATCGATCCTAGGTTCCATGCTGAACCTCCTCTCGCCGGGGCCATCGCGCCCGGCGGGTCGAGAAGCGTGGGCACCATGCCTCACGCTGGGAATGGTACGATGAGATTACGACGGCGCGCCGCCGGAGTCAAGCGCGTAGGAAGCATAAGCTGCGTTCCGTGGTCCGGTAACGACCGCGCTAGGAAGTGAAGCTGCGATTCCAGGTCCGGCCGTCGGATTCGATTCACGGTGAAATGGGCGAATGGTAAGATCCGGTCCGTAGAGACCGAGAGGGAATAGGGAACCCGATTCATGGATATGCAATACGAGAGCTGGCGAAAACGAGTGATGAAATCTCCGAGTCTCCCCTATTTTGCGGCGTATCTGATCTTTGCCTCGCTTGCCCTAATCTTGATGATGACCGGAACGAACGACCTGGGGACCAGTTACTACACGATTTTTGGATTTTACGTTCAAAAGCTTGCGTTAGGCAGCTTGCTGCTTGACCTCGCAATCCTGGCCATGTTCGTTGGCTTGTACTCCAATCTGAAGACCACAACATCGAAGGTGTTTCTGCGGATCGTCATCCTCCTTTGGGTTTTCTCCTTTGTCCTTCCCATCCAAACGATCTTGAAGGTCAATCAGCGAGTCAGAGATGGAACGTTGATTGAAAGGCATGGGGGAATGACTCCCTTGATGAGCGCGGCCTATCAGGGTGACATTCATGAAATGACCGCGCTGGTGAAAAACGGGGCCGACGTTCACGCTAGAAATGATGTGAACAATACCGCCCTTCACTTCGCCGCCGGAGCTACACCCGTTCAAAATCAAATGTATCGAGGAAGCCCCGAAGCGATTCAATTTTTGATTGAGCATGGGGCGGATGTGAACGCGGAGAATAATAACCGGATTACCCCGTTGATGGACGCCGTGTACAACAACAACTTGGACGGGGTGATGATTCTCATTTCCAAAGGGGCCGATGTTAATAAAATCTCAAAGTACAATGAAGCCGCGCTGAGCGCCGCCGTAATTCGGCGTTATCGTGACATCGCCATCGAGCTGCTCAAGCACGGAGCGAATCCGAATTTTAAGGATTTTTCTGGGCGTACTCCATTGCAAATCGCGGAGGGGTTTCACGAGGACTCTTTGGTTAGAGAACTGAAGAAGCATGGGGCTAAAGAATAGGGTCTGAAACTAGCGCGTCAAATCGAGCATCACCCCGGTGGCCGTGCGAGGCACCGTGGCCCCGCCGCTCCCCCCACTGTCTGAGTCGCAGCATCAGTCTACCCATCTCTTGACAAGATTTTCCTCTCTGTGTTATCAGCTACGAGACGTTAAATTAAAAATAAATCATCGGCGCCGGGGGCGGACCTGTGGCTCACCTCTCGCCAACAGTACCGACGAAACACCGTGGATCGCCGCGTGAAGCTTCGGGTATCCACAGGGCGCCGAACGTGCGGATTCGGTTGGGCTCTTTCATTTCAACGAGAACAGCCGGGGATCAGCAGCGCGGGAGCCTGTCGTGTGCTTCCAGGCCTCCTCCTGAAATCGGTCAAGGACGTCTTCTCTTACTGGGGAACCCACTTCCTGAAGGAGGCGCTGTCCATGAAAACAACGATGAGGACTCTCTTCGGAGCCGAGCGGGCAAAGACCGTCTTCCTGCTCGGCGTTACCCTCGTGGTCCTATTCGCCCTGGGGGGTGGGGCCGGGACGATTCAGGCCCGGGCCGTCTCTCCCCAAATCCTTGCCAGGGCCAGCGGAGCCACCGTCTCCTGGGACATCCCCATCGTAAGCTTCCCACCCCTCACTATCTCTCCGGGTGGTCAGGCATCGGCCCGCGCGGAGGACGGCTCGAAAATCACCCTCTCCGGAGCCGGCACCTTCCAGCTTACCGGGCCACCCAACGTAACCGGCGGCGGGACCTGGGAAACATTCGCCCCGGACGGCACTTCGACCGCCAGGGGAACCTACGAGGTGATGGGAAAGTCCCTGTTCGTCACGGCGCCTGGGGCGCTGGGCCCTGGCACCATCGATAACACCGGGGCCGTGAGCACGGAGTCCGCCGGTCTCGCGACTCTCGTGATCAGTTACTCGGATGGGTCCAGGGGGGTTCTGACGCTCAATTGCGCTCTCGACGGGACGCCGGCTTCCGTCTTTGAGGGTATCACCACGACGAAGGGCTTCGTGGAGTTCTGGAACCACGCTCCAGACAACTTCACCATCTTTCACATCGTCCCCAACGACTAGCCAGCCACCCGCCAGCGGGGTATTCTCGGAGAACCGCCTCCCTCGGGAGGCGGTTCCCCTCTTCGGAACAGGTTGTCCGTCCCGGTCGCGCACGACACGATGGGGGCTACCTGACGGCTCCTCGTGAGCCACATGGGACAGAGCCTCGCCACGATCGACAGGGCGATGACGACCGCGCCGCGCGGGCTCGGGCGTCAGCGGCTTCGGAGGCAAGGCGGCATGAACTCAACCAAGAAACAAGCAAGGGTCGCGGGATTGCTGTATCTATTGATCGGAATCACCGCCCCGATTGGCCTCGTGTATGTCCCCGGCGCTCTGATCGTGGCTGGAGACGCGACGGCGACGGCCAATCACATCAGGGCTTCCGAGTCGCTTCTCCGCATCGGCATCGCGAGCGAATTGTTTCACCAGATCGTATGTATCTTTCTGGTCCTGGCGCTCTACCGTTTATTCAAGGCGGTCAGCGAGAAACATGCTGCGCTGCTGGTGATCTTGGGGGGGTTGGTCTCCGTTCCGATTGTGTTTCTCAACGTGCTCAACGAAATCGCTGCGCTGGTCCTCGTCAGAGGTGCCGATTTCCTGTCAGTATTTGAAACGCGTCAGCTGGATGCGCTGGCGTTGCTGTTCCTCCGTTTGCACGGCCAGGGACTTGTCGTTGCCTCAATCTTCTGGGGGCTTTGGTTATTTCCGTTCGGAATTCTTGTGATTCGATCGGGTTTCATCCCCCGCGTATTGGGCGTCTTGATGATGATGGCAGGTATCGGCTATCTTGCCAGTTCCTTTACCTCCCTGCTTCTGCCACGGTACGCGCATCCTGTTGGCCAGTTTGCGATGGTTCTTGAGATTGGGGAGTTGCCGATCATCTTCTGGTTCTTGATCTGGGGTGCGAAGGCGCAACCATCCGACGCCGCAGCTTCCTAGTCGGCGGGTGTTACACGATTGAATTCCATGAGGAGCGCGATCCGCGCACGTCGAGGTCATCGTTGACATGGGCCATGAGTTCTCGCTAGCATCGCGGCCTCCGGGTCGGTGCCGCTCAACCGTGCGTGAAGCGAAGGAGCCATGACGATCATTCCTCGCCGGCTTCTCCTCAGAGGGACGGTCTTGCTGGCCGCCGCGATCGCGGTGCACGGGCCGGCCATCGCCGCCGATCCGCACGCCGACATCCGCGCCGAGATCGCCAGGCGCCACGACGAGAGCGTCAAGCGGCTCCAGGAATGGATCCGGCAGCCATCGATCGCCGCCGAGAATCGCGGCATGGACGAGGGTTGCGACCTGATGATGAGGCTGGCGCGCGACGCCGGCTTCGAGAACGTCACCCGCATTCCCACCGACGGCCAGCCGGGAGTCTTCGCGACGCTGGACGCCGGCGCCCCGCGCACGATAGGTCTCTACTTCATGTACGACGTCAAACAGGTGGATCCGTCCGAGTGGTCGTCGCCGCCATGGGACGCGGCGATCGTGGACAAGCCCGGGTTCGGCAAGGTCGTGATGGGGCGCGGCGCGGTGAATCAGAAGGGGCCGGAAGCCGCGTTTCTGGCGGCCCTCCACGCCATCCGGGGAGCGGGGAAGAAACCGCCGGTCAATCTTGTCCTGGTCGCCGAAGGAGAAGAGGAGATCGGCTCGCCGCATTTCCGGCAGGTGGTGCGGCAGCCCGAAGTGGCCGCCGCCCTCAAGCGCTGCAGCGGCGTCTTCATGCCGTCGGCGGCGCAGGACCCGGAGGGCATCGTGACCGTGTCGCTCGGCGCCAAGGGTGTCGTCGAGCTCGAGCTCGTCGCCAGCGGCGAGAAGTGGGGCCGCGGTCCCGCCAAGGACGTGCACTCGAGCAACCGGGCCCGTCTCGACAGCCCGGCGTTCCACCTCGTTCAGGCGCTGGCCACGCTGGTCACGGCCGACGGCGACCCGGCCATCGACGGCTTCGCCGACAAGGCGCGGCCGGCCTCGGCCGCCGAGCGGGCCATGCTCGACGTCGCGGCGGCGCGGATGTCCGAGGCCGTCGCCAAGCAGCTCCTGTCCGCCGAGCGCTGGGCGCATGACCTGACGTGGCGCGCCTCTCTGGAGCGCTTCCTCTTCACCCCCACGGTCAACATCGAGGGACTCGTCGCCGGTTACACAGGTCCCGGCGGCAAGACCGTGCTCCCGCATCGCGCGGTCGCCAAGCTCGATCTCCGCCTGGTGCCGGACATGACCTTCGACGCCGCCGTCGCCGCCCTCAAGGAGCACCTCGCGAAGCGCGGCTTCGGCGATATCGAGGTGAATCCGAGCGGCGGATACGATCCGACCGCCGCGTCTGCGGACGCGCCGCTGATCCGCGCCCAGATGGCGGTCTACAAGCGCGACGGCCTCGATCCGATCCTGTGGCCGCGCAACGCCGGCTCCTACCCCGGTTTCGTCTTCACCGGCGAGCCGCTCAAACTCCCCGCCGGCCATTTCGGACTCGGCCACGGCAGCGGCGCGCACGCCCCCGACGAGTACTTCGTCATCGAATCGTCGAACCCCAAGGTCTCCGGCTGGGACGGCGCCGTCGCCTCGTTCGTCGATTATCTGTACGAGCTCGCCGCGATCCGCTGAAACGGGGCAGAGCGATGTAAAGAGTCCCTCCGAGGGTCACGATGAGGAGGAGGACGGCGAGTATCGCGCCCTCGAAGATGTCATTCCGGGAGAGATCATCGCGCCATTTCGCCCACTGACCTCTCTCTGCTCCTGCCGGTTCAGGGGCAGGCCTTCCCGCAGGCGGAGTTGACGCTGGCGACGCAGGTCGCGTCCCAGGCGACGCTGCAGCACGATGGCGCCGCGGCGCAGATCGCCGCGACGCACGGATCGCAGGCGGAGTCGAGTCGGGCGCCCGATACGCAGAGGTCGTGGACGCAGGAGCGGCGCGGTCCGATCCCGCACGAATCCCCGCCCGCAACCAGGAAGAAGGCGTTGCCCGCTGGCAACGGCAGCGAGGCGCCGGCCGCGCCGGATGTCACGGAGGCGGCGACGGTCTGCGCCGGTCCGTTCGGGACGGAGTCCTGGAAGACCAGATACGCCGTGGCGCCGGCGACGTCGGTCCAGGTCAAAAGGAGTGTCCCACCGCTCTTCTGAACTCGGAGGTCCGGAATATCCGCGGGGGGTGCCGCGCACACAGGCTCGTCGTTCAGAATCGTCCCGGTGCCGCGATCGTCGGCGAGCGTCGCGTTGACCGGACTCGACAGGATCGCCTGGAGCGTCTCGTCGATCTCGAAGTCCGGATCGCCCCAGACCTGCACGGCGAACGGCAGACTCGCCGTGCCCGGCGGGAAGGTCAGCGTGGCGGAAGCGGGCGCGTAGTCGATCCCCGCCGTCGCCGACACGTCGGCGGTCTTCACGGTCACGCCCGCCGCGAGCTCGGTCGGTCCCGCGAGCGTCACGGTGAACTGCAACGTGGCTGCTCCGGTGTCGCCCTCCAGGACGGCCACGTCGTCGATCGCCAGCGACGGCGGCGGATCGTCGTCGGTGATCGTCCCGAATCCCGTGGCCCGTCCGAGCGTCGAGTTCACCGGGTTCGAGAGCGTGACCTTGAACGTCTGGTTCCCTTCGAAAATCGCGTCCCCAGCGACCATCACCGTGAGCGCCTGCTGGGTGATCCCCGGAGCGAAGGTCAATGTCCCCGAGCCGGGCGCGTAGTCGGCCGGCGCCGTCGCGCTGCCGTTGGCGGTCGCCCAGGCGACGGCGACCGTGTTGATCGTCGGGGAGGACAGAGTGACGGAGAAGACAAAGCCCGTGGTGGCGCCGGGCGCGCCCTCGACGCCCTGGACGTCGTCGATGGTGAGGGACGGCGTGCCGTCGTCATTCTTGATCGTTCCCACGGCGGTCGCGTGACCGAGCGAGACGTTGACCGGATTCATGAGATCCACGAAGAACGTCTCGTCGGTTTCGAGGCTGGTGTCGCCGAGGACGCTGATCACGACCTGATGACTCGTCTCGCCGGGGGCGAAGGTCACCGTGCCGGACGCCGCGAGGTAGTCGGAGCCCGAGAGCGCGCTGCCGTCGCGCGTGGCGAAGTCGACCGAGACCGGCAGGACGTAGGCCGCCGACAGCGTCACGGTGAAAGCGAACGGGGTCGTGCCGCTCTGCCCCTCGAAGGCCGCGAGGTCGGCGATCGACACATTGACATCGTCGTTCGTGATAGTGCCGGAGCCGGTCGGGTCACCGAGCGCGGCATTGACCGGGCTCGACAGGTCGACGAGAAAGACCTCGTTGGTCTCGAAGACGGTGTCTCCGATGACCGGGACCGTGAGGGTGTGGGTGATCTCGCCGGGAAGGAACGTGAGACTCCCCGACGTGGCGACGTAGTCGGAGCCGGCGATGGCGCTGATGTCGCGCGTGGCGTAATTCACGGTCACGGTGAGCGGATAGGCGGAGGAGAGCGTCACCGTGAACGTGAAGTCGGTCGTCCCCGAGTTCCCTTCCGGCTTGGTCACGTCGTTGATCGACAGCGTCACGTCGTCGTTGGTGATGGTGCCGGCGCCGGTCGGGTCGCCGAGCACGGCATTGACCGGGCTCGACAGATCGACGAAGAAAAGCTCGCTCCCCTCGAACAGCGTGTCCCCGAGGACCTGCACCGTGAGCGTGTGGGTGGTCTCTCCGGGGAGGAAGGTCAGGCTGCCCGAGGCCGCGACGTAGTCGGAGCCGGCGAGGGCGCTGATGTCGCGCGTGGCGTAATTCACGGTCACCGTGAGCGGATAGGCGGAGGAGAGCGTCACGGTGAAGGTGAAGTCGGTCGTCCCCGAGTTCCCCTCCGGCCTGGTCACGTCGTTGATCGACAGCGTCACGTCGTCGTTGACGATGGTGCCGATACCGGTCGCGCGCGACAGCGCCGCGTTGACCGGGCTCGACAGGCTCACGAAGAAGAAATCGTTTCCCTCGAAGACCGTGTCGCCGATGATCTGCACCGTGAAAGTGTGGCTCGTCTCGCCGGGGAGGAACGTCAGGGTCCCCGAGGTCGCGACGTAGTCGGACCCGGCGAGCGCGCTCGCGTCGCTCGTCGCATAGTTCACCGTCACCGTGAGCGGATAGGAGGCGGAGAGCGTCACGGTGAAGGTGAAGTCGCTCGTCCCGGAGTTGCCCTCCGGCTTGGTCACGTCATTGACCGACAGGCTCACATCGTCGTTGGTGATGGTGCCGAGGGCGGTGGAATCCGCGAAGACCGCGTTGACCGGGTTCGCGAGATCCACGAAGAACGACTCATTGTTCTCGAGCACCGTATCGCCGAACACCTGAACCGTGACGCTGTGACTCGTCTCGCCGGGGAGAAACGTGAGCGTCCCCGACGTCGCAACGTAGTCGGAGCCCGCCAGCGCGCTGCCGTCACGCGTCGCGTAATCCACCGTGACCGTGGTCGTCGATGCGGGAGCGAGTGTGACGACGAAACTGAAATCGGTCGTGCCGCCGTTCCCCTCGGGCAAGGCGCGGTCGCCGATCGACAGCGCGGATGCGGCCGCGGCCGGCGCCGCCGCCAGCAAGAACACGGCAATCGACGCGAGCACGAACCTCGGGGTCGCAAGACGCATGGAAGGCTCCGGCTTGGGCTTCATATACGCCGACACCGGGCCACGGTCAACGGTATCTTGTGCCTTCTGCGCGCAGGAAGAATAGGGTGCGGTCCCCGCGTAGGAAGTATAAGCTGCGCTGCGCCGGCGGGCGAGTGGACACACACCGGGCATCCCGACGATGGGATCCAGTGGCGGTTGACGACCGGCCCGGCGCGACGGCCTGCCAGTCCGACTGCACGGGCTCACGGGACTCGGGCTCGGGCCGGGCGGGGGCGGTGGGCGGTGCGCGCGACGGCAGGCCCAGGCACTCCAGGATGGCGCGGGGGGCATCGGGCGGATGAATGGCGGCGAGGGGACACTCCAGGACCTCCACCGCGAACACACGGCGCAGCAGATGCGCTTCCCCTTCCGCGCCCGGGCCGCCTGGGCCAGTCTCCTCCTCTATCCTTCGGCATCGAGCCTGGCCTCGCAGGAGCGCAAGAGCTCTCCCGGAAGCCAGTCCGCCCAGCGTTCCCTGCGGCTGTAGACAGCCGCCAGCCGGAGAAGGGAGGTGGCCTCGTAGAAGGCGACCCGTTGTCGAAGCGTATTCAAGTCGAAGGCGTCGGTGCGTCGCTGCTCGTATTCTTCGAGGAAGACCGGCCGCGCACGCTCGCACCCGCGCGCGACCTCTGCGAACTGCAGGGAGCGCAGCTTCAGATGGGCGAGAAAATTTCCGACGTCGAGCGCCGGGTCACCGAGGCGGGCGTCATCCAGATCCAGAAGAGCGCTCTGACCTCCACAGTCCCAGACCTGCTCGGGGTAGAAGTCGCGGTGAACCGGCCCGTCCGGGACCTCGGGAAGACGCGCCGCGCGCCGGCTCAGCATCCGGAGCATTTCTTCTATGCGCTCGGAGCAGGGGCCCGCGCCGAGCGGGGAGCGGGCGCACCACTCTTCTGTGTTGACCGACTCCTCTTGCGCGCGCCAGCGGCGGGTGAGGCGCGCCTCGCATCCATGGAGCGTGGCGAGAGCCGCGGCGATGCGTCGCGCGGGGACCTCCGACGTTCCCTGGTACAAACACGGCGCCATGGGTGCTCCATCGAGGTACTCGGTGACGAGGAGTCTCAGGTCGGTGAGATGGCCGACCGGACGAGGGATCACGAGGAT
>WNGL01010620.1_pt1 | contig 10604 bp, 6 predicted proteins | sample 5400591 | NCBI WGS metagenome assembly WNGL01 (sample SAMN13153377, study PRJNA577476) | soil metagenome | isolation source: 80 cm soil or saprolite under Garry oak tree replicate 1 | place: USA:California | collected 2016-06-15
CCGCACCTGATCCGTGTGCACCGGGTCGAAGGTGAGCGTGGTCGGCTGGTCCGATGCGGTGGCCACGGTGACGCGCAGGTTGCTGACCGGCACGAAACCGTGGTCGGTGCGGTAGCTGACCGCGATGGTCGCCGGCATGCCGAACCGGGCGCCGGTGGTGAACGACGCGTTGACGGTGCTCACGGTGCGCGCCGCCGGCCAGGACAGCGAAACCCAGTCCTGCGGCCGTGATTGGCTCACCGCGTTCAGGATCGCGGTCGCCGACTTGAGGTAGAAGTTCGACCAGCCGGTTGTCGGATCGCCGTCCAGCATCGCGGCCGGCACGGTGGCCGGCGCGCCCGAGTAACTGGCGTCGGCGGCCAGCGCGGGGGCCACTGCGGACGTCGTGGCTTTCGCCCGTGCGGCCGGACCGTTGCGCTGTCCGTCGGCGCTGCCTGGCAACGTGGTTCTGGCCGGTGCCAGGCCCGGCGAGGTGGCCCTGACGGTGATGGCACCGCGCGACCCGGTCGCCGCGACGACGGCCACCGCCATGCCGTTGAACGCGGGCACGGACGGTTCCTGGTAGCCCTGCGCGTTCTCCTGCCGGCCGTTGTCGACACCGGCAAGCTGGCCGGCGCCGGTGACGGCGAAGCTGATCGTGTTGGCGGCACCGGGCACGAGCACGCCGTGCGCGTCAACGACGGTCGCGGTCAGGAACGTCATCGACGCGCCCAACCGGTTGGGCGCCAACGAAAGGGCATGTGCCGGCCCGGCCGTGACGAGTTCGTCGCGGGCGACCTCGCGGCCGCCGTCGGTCGCGACCGCGACCAGCCGGCCCGGCTGGAACGGCACGGTCCAGGTCAGGTGCAGCTTGCCGGTGCTGCCGTTCGGGCTGGTGTAGCTGCCGGACGGGAAGTTCCGGTCGTCGCCGGTCGGCTCGGTGGTCTCCAGGTACGGCCGGCCGTAGGTGGTCACCTTGCGGTCGAACTTGCGGACGCCGAGCGACATCCCGTTGAGCAGCAGTTCGACGGTCTGGACGTTGGCGTAGACCCAGACCGAGACGTCCTCGCCCGGCTGGTGGTTCGTCCAGTCCATCGGCACGATGTGCACCATCGGCTCGGCGGACCACTGGCTACGGAACAGGTGGTAGGCGTCCTTCGGCAGGCCGGCGGTGTCCGTCGCGCCGAAGAACGACGCCTTCACCGGGAACACGTCGTACGGGGTCGGTTCGCCGATGTAGTCCTGACCGGACCACAGGAACTGGCCCAGGAAGAACTTCCGGTCGCGGTCCTTCTTCAGCGAGTACTCCCCGCTCATCGTCCACGACGCGAGGTTGTTGTCGTAGGACGACGTGGCGCGCCGGCCCGGGGTGTAGTTCTCGCCGGTGTTCAACAGTTGCGGTTCCTGGTACACGCCGCGTGTCGACGTTTCCGACGAGGACTCCGACTCGAAGAAGAACTTGTCCGGGTAGGCGGCGTGCAGCCCGTCGATGGACATCGCGGTGTTGTAGTTCAGGCCGAGACCGTCGAGCTGGCGCAGGATCTGGTCGGCCGGCGAACCGGGCTTTGGCACACTGCGGTACCGGTCCGAGCCCATCACGATCGGGCGCGTCGGGTCGACCGCCCTGATCGCGGCGATCAGCTTCCCCGCGATCGCCGGGCCGGCCGGCAGCCCGGTGTCCGGTGTCTCGTTGCCGATCGACCACAGCACAACCGCGGGCGAGTTCTTGTGCGCGTTGACCATTTCGGTGATGTCGGACTGGCTCCACTGGTCGAAGTAGATGTGGTAGTCGAAGGCGACTTTCCCGGTGTGCCAGCAGTCGAACGCCTCGACCATCATGACGATGCCGAGTCGCTCGCAGACGCCGACCAGCTCCGGCGCGGGCGGGTTGTGCGCGGTCCGCAGCGCGTTGACCCCCATGCTCTTCATCAACCGCATCTGGCGTTCCAGCGCATCGGCGTTGATCACCGCGCCCAGCGGGCCCTGGGTGGCGTGCAGGTCGACGCCGTACAGCTTCAACGGCCGGCCGTTGAGCGAGAATCCCGCGTTCGGATCGAACGCGGTGTAGCGGACGCCGAAGGTCGTCGCCGTCGTGTCGGACACGTGGCCGGCCACCACGACATCCGTGCGCACCTGGTAGAGGTGCGGGTTGTCGGTGGACCACAGGGTCGGGTTCGCCAGCCGCATGGTGATCGTGCCGGTCTCGGTCGTCCCACCGGCCACGGCGAGGGGCGTGGTGCCGTGCGCGACCACGCGACCAGCCGCGTCGCTGACCGTGGTGCGCACCTCGACCGTCGCCGACGCCCCGGTGTCGTTCGCGACCTGGGTGTCGACCCGGACGTTCGCGTAGCCGGCGCCGATCGTGGTGGCCAGGTCGGGCGTGGTGACGAACGTGCCGGACCGCGCGACGTGCACCGGGTCGGTCACGATCAGGTGGACGTTGCGGTAGATGCCGCTGCCCGAATACCACCGGCTGCTCGGCAGTTGGTTCTGTGCCCGGACCGCGATCACGTTGGGGGTGACGCCGTCGGTGTGCACGAGTCCGGTGAGGTCGTAGCGGAAACCCGTGTACGCGTAGGGATGATTGCCCAGCAGTTGGCCGTTGACGTAGACGAAGGAATTGGAGTAGACGCCGTCGAACTCGATGGCCACGCGTTTGCCCGCCACGGCCGTCGGCAGCGTGAACGTCTTGCGGTACCAGCCGAGGCCGCCCTGGAAGAAGCCGCTGGAACTGCTGGTGTTGGGCCGCTGCACCGGCGCAAGTTCGATGCTCCAGTCGTGCGGCAGGTCGACCGTTCGCCAACCGGAGTCGTCGAAGCCGGGATCCGGGGCGTTGGCGAACGCGCCGGTCGGATCGGTGATGTCGTCCGCGTTGACCAGTACGAACTTCCACTCCGCGCCGATGTTGGTCGATCGCTGGACCGAACCGGCGGCCAGCGCGCCCAGCGCGTCGGCGGCGCGTGCGGCCGGCGCGAAGACCGACGCCAGCGCGGCCGCCCCGACACCGACGCCGACACCGCTGAGCACCTGCCGGCGATTGGGTCCACTGGTAGCGGTGATCGACGTCTGGTCCATGGCTTCCTCAACAAGACTCAGCAAGAACGAACAGCACAGAACATGTCCATCCTGACTCCGGTGCTCCGCTTGTCAAGCGACCGAACGGCCGAGCTGAAAGAGAGCCAACTACGGCCGAGCTAACTGGCTCGGTCGGCGCGGCCCTTTGACCCACCCGAACGGCCGAGCTGACCGACTGAAATTTACATGGCAATTTACATCGCGGAAATTTCATGGTTGGCCGAACTTCCACGTTGCCGCGGAGTCATTCCGCCGCTCCGGTCCTGACATGCGTGTTCGAAGCGATTCGATAACACCTGGTCCGAGCGGGCGAGAACGCGTTCTGGACATGCCCCCTGATTGCTTGTATCCCCGGGAGTAGGGGACGGGGAAGGGACGGTCGGCATGATGATCGGCGAACCGGGACGGCGCATCGCAACCGGGCTCGGCGCGGCGGTGCTCGGCGCGACCGTCGCGACCGGAGTCCTGGTGGGTCCGTCGGCGGCGAGCAACGTGACCGACACGGTCACCGTCAACGCGACGGCGGGCCTGGGCACGATCCCGTCCAACGCGATCGGCCTGAACACCGCCGTCTACGACAGCGATATGAACGACGCAGCGATCCCGGGGCTGGTCAAGGCCGCCGGCATCGACGCGCTGCGCTATCCGGGCGGCTCGTACTCCGACATCTACAACTGGCAGACCAACGTGGCCCAGGGCGGATTCGACGCGCCCAACACCAGCTTCGCCGACTTCATGAAGACCGCGACGGCGACCGGCGCGAATCCGATCATCGACGTCAACTACGGCACCGGCACACCGGCGCTGGCAGCGGCATGGGTGCAGAACGCGGACGTCACCAACAACTTCGGCGTCAACTACTGGGAAGTCGGCAACGAGGTCTACGGCAACGGAACCTACGGCGCCCAGTGGGAGGCCGACGCGCACTGCAAGGACGCGTCCGGCAACCCGGTGACGATCGGCAGCGAGCCCGCGCAGACCTTCGGCTGCGGCCCGGCCACGTACGCGAGCGGCGTGTTGAGCTACATCTCGGCGATGAAGGCCGTGAACCCGAACATCCACGTGTGCGCCGTGCTCACGACGCCCGGGTTCTGGCCGGACAACGTGACCAACTCGACCACCAGCCCGCAGTCGTGGAACCAGACCGTGTTGTCGACCCTCGGCGCCAAGACCGACTGCGTGATCATGCACTACTACCCCGGCGGCTCGACCGCGGCCGGGATGCTGACCGATCCCACCGACATCGCCGGCATCGTGTCCACGGTGCGCTCCCAGATCAGCCAGTTCGCCGGCATCAACCCGTCCGGCGTCAAGCTCGTCGTCACCGAGACCAACACCACGATCGACCTGGACACCCAGCCGGCGGCGCTGTTCGGCGCGGACATGTACATGTCGTGGCTGGAGAACGGCGTGACCAATGTGGACTGGTGGAACGAGCACAACGGCGCCGGCACGCCGAGCACGGTGAACGGTGCGCAGGACTTCGGTGATCAGGGCATCTTCTCCAACGCCAGCAACGGAAGCGGCGTCACGGAGCCGGCGGTGAACACACCGTTCTCGCCCTACTACGGGATCGAGATGCTCACGAAGCTCGGTTCGGCCGGCGACACGATGGTCAACTCGACGTCGAGCGACCCGCTGGTGCGCACGCACGCGGTGCGTCGCGCCGGCGGTGGCCTCGATGTCCTGATCGACAACGAGGATCCCAGCAACACGCACACGGTCGGCTTGACGTACAACAACTTCACGCCGACCGGCACGCCGACCGTGTTCACGTTGGCCAACAACGGGAAGGCGATCACCAGTACGACCCAGTCCTCGGCGGCCTCGGTCACGGTCGCGCCCTATACGCTGACCGTCATCCAGATCCCGGGCAGCGGCGGCACCGGCGTGACCGCGCCGGGCGCACCCGGCCAGCCGTCGGTGTCGAACCTGACGTCGAGCACGGCGAGCAACACCTCGGGCAGCGCGACGCTGAGCTGGCCGGCCGCGAGTCCCGGCAGCAATCCGATCGCCGACTACCAGGTCTTCCAACAGAACGGCACCGGAACCACCCTGGTCACCACGACAGCCGGTACCACGACGAACGTGTCCGGGCTGACCGTCGGCACGACCTACACCTATGACGTGGTCGCGGTGGACAGCAAGGGGAATCCGTCGCTGCCGTCCGCACCGGTCACGTTCACCGTGCCACCACCGGCGAACAGTAGCTGTGCGGCGCACTACGCGATCAGCAGCAGTTGGTCGGGCGGCTTCGGCGCCGATATCACCATCACCAACCGGGCCACGAGCGCGGTCAACGGCTGGACCATCACGTTCACCTGGCCGGCGGCCGGCGAAGGAGTGCAGTCCGGCTGGAACGGCACGTGGTCGCAGACCGGGCAGACGGTCACGGTCACCAACGCGAGCTGGAACGGCACGATCGCCGCGAACGGCGGAACGGTCGACGTCGGGTTCAACGGCACCGACACCGGCCAGGACCCGGCGCCGACCGCGATCTTCCTCAACAACACCGTGTGCGCCATGAACTGACCGAAGGAACGTCCGCCATGGCCGAACTGGGTTCTAGCGCGCGCTCAGCCCGTATTCGATCGAGGTCGCGGCGGATGACACACCGACACCAACGCCCAACACCAGGGCAAATGCCGCCAGAACCGCGACCACCAAGGCCAGAAGCCTCACTCTAACCACCTCCGCCGTCGACAATAACCTGCGGTGGCGCACTGTAGGAACCGCGAGAACGGGCCAATGGACGGAGGCTGATCGGCTGGCCGTCGGAAGGGAACGGCAGGGACGTGAAGTCCAGCGGCGCCCGGTAATCCGGGTCGACCGCCCAGTCGAACCGCAGCAATACGTGATGCAGGACGGCCTTCACCTCGGCCTGCGAGAAGTACATTCCCAGACATTTGTGCACGCCGCCGCCGAATGGCTCCCACGCGTGCCGATGCACCTTGTCCTCGCGGCGGTCGTCGGCGAACCGGCCGGGGTCGAACCGTTCTGGGTCCGGCCACAGTTCCGACATGTGGTGGCTGAAGTGCGGCGTGACGGACAGCCGTGTGCCCGCCCGCAGATAGTGGCCGAGGACCTCGGTGTCGGCGACCGTGGCGCGGGCGAGGGCGGGCACCGGCGTCACGAGCCGCTGTGACTCCTTGATCACCAGATCCAGTGACCGGAGTTCGCCCAGCTCGGTCAGGGACGGCGTGGTCGTGCCGAGGCCGTGGGACTCGGCGCGGCAGCGTTCCCGCCACCGCCGATGCTGGCCCAGATAGCCGAGCACGGTGGAGATCGTGATGGTCGACGTGTCGTGCGCGGCCATCAGCAGGAAGATCATGTGGTTCACGACGTCGGTGTCCGTGAACCGGCTGCCGTCGTCGGCCTCGATGTGGCACAGCACGGAGAACAGGTCGTCGCCGGCGGCGGCGCGGCGGGACGGCAGGTAGACGCGCAGGAAGTTCTCCAGCAGCCGCCGCCCCTTCAGGCCGCGCTGCCAGCGCCCGCCGGGGATCGGCAGCCGCACGAACGACGTGGCCGCCTGGACGCACGCGATGAACGCCCTGTTCACGTCGGCCATCCGCGCGGGATCGGTGCTTTCGGTGCCGCCCATGAAGATGCCGGTGGCCAGGTTGAGCGTGAGCGCCTTGGTCGCCGGGTACGCGCGGAAGTCCGACGTCGGCGTCCAGGCCGCGAGACCGGCCGCGATCGCGGGATGCAGTGCCTCGATGTAGCGGGCAAGGCGCTCGTGGGTGAACGCCTCCTGCAGGATGCGGCGGTGCGCGAGGTGTTCCGCACCGTCGAGCAGCATCAGGCCACGACCGAAGAACGGGCCGATCAACGGCCCCCAGCCGGGTCCGTTGGCGAACGCCTTGTCCCGGTTCGCGAGCACCGCGCCGCACGCGTCCGGACCGAGCATCACGACCGTCCGCATGCCGAACGCGCCGCTCCACGACACCGGTCCGAACAGTTCGTACCGATTGCGCCACAACGTGAGCGGGTCGCGGATGTACTGGCGACCGTAGCCGATGACCGGCGGGCCGAAGTTGCCGATGATCGGCTTCAGTCCGCTGCCGGGCGGGACCGTGTCCAGGGCTCGGGTCATCACCGACTCCCCACGCGAGCCGAAACTGACATGGTGCTCTGTCACATCTCACGGTAGTCACGCGGATCGTCCTGTCAAGACACCTGCCAGGATGGGCAGGTGCCGTCGACCACCCGCCCCTACCGGGGAGTCAGCGCCGAGCAGCGCAGGGCCGAACGCCGGATCCGACTGGTCGCCGCCGGCCTGGACCTGCTGGGCACCCTAGGCTGGGAACAGACCACGATGACGGCCGTCTGCGCGCACGCGAAACTGACCGAACGCTACTTCTACGAGCACTTCAGCGGACGTGACGAACTATTGCTCGCGGTCGTGGAACAGCTCGCCGGCGAGGCCCGCGCGACGGTCGCGGCGGCACTGGCGGCGGCGCCGCGCCGGCCGAGAGCGGCGGCCCACGCCATGATCTCGGCGTTCGTCGTGTTCGTCACCGACGATCCGCGCAAGGGCAGGGCCGCGCTCATCGAGTCAGCGGCGGCCGACGCGCTGCGGCGGCGCCGGCACGAGTTGCTGCGCGAGTTCGCCGACCTGCTCGTGGCGAAGGCGCACGACCTGTTCGGCGCCAAGGCACTCCCGCCGCCACACGACGAGATCAACGCGATGCTGTTCATCGGCGGACTGGCCGAGCTGCTCACCGCCTACCTCAGCGACGAACTGACCGCGACCAGGGACGACATCATCACGGCCGCCACCAACCAGTTCATGGCGACGGCCCATCGCTGACCAGGTGACCGGCCAAGTCGAGGAATGCGGGATGGTGCCGCCGGCACCGTCGATCAGGTATTGGTATCGGAGCTGTCGGGCGCTGAATCGACAGGAAACACGGTTTCCCATTCCACTGTGGTGAATTCGGGGAACACCTGGGCGAGGCGTGTCATGAGGTGATCGCCATCAACCACCGCCGATCGAGGCGCCTCCAGAGTGCGGGTATCCACTCCAGCGCCACGGCCGCTGATACGGACTTCGATCCTGATCGGGCGGTTCGGATCCGTCATCGTGCCACCGCGCAATCGGCGCGGGACGCCACGGTGAGCGAGTCACTGGCGTTCGTTTCGTGCGCTACGGCGCCCTGATAGCTCGCTTGCACGTCATAGGCCAGTTGCCAGGTGCCGGGTTCACAGGGAACGAGGACCAACAGTGTCACGGCAGAAGGGTACGGGATGGCGTCGCTGCGGTTACTGTCACGGGTATCCCATCCGGTCGCGGACTTTCGTTGCAGGTACAGCACCGCGTGATCGAAATCGACCGGGCCGGTACAGAGGACCGAGGCGCTACCTCGGATCAGGCGCCCGGAGGTCACGGTCGGTCGGTACGGAGATGCGAACTTCACGCGACACCGGTCTGTCGCGCCGGGGGCAGCGCCGATGAACGGATCACATGCCACCGTGGTGCCGAGCAGCGCAGCGCAGACAGCGAACCACGCAACGTGTCGTCTCACTCGCCTAGCGTCACGGGCTGTTCGGCGGTGAGCAATCCGCCGCTCGTGTGTCCTCGCCCTGACGATTGCCGGCATGGCGAACATCGCCCGGGTGTTGCCACCCGAGTTCGAGACCGTCACCTGGGAGACGAGATACCTTCTGTGAACCGGTCTGGTTTACCCTGGTCGTGAACCTCTTGCCGAGGTCATAGTCCCCGGTCGACGGGCCGGGGGACGGCAAGGGGTCCACTCGGCAAGAGGGGCGGTGTCCACCGTGGAGCCGACCATTGGCGCGCGGATACGCCAGTTGCGTCACGGTCTGATGACTCAGCAGGAGCTGGCCACAGCAGCAGACGTATCCGTGGACTTGATTCGGAAGCTGGAGCAGGGGCGGCGGCACACGGCGTCGATCGGCAGTCTGCACCGAATAGCGCGGGCGCTTGACGTGGATATAGTTCGACTTCTCGCCAAACCAACCGCAATGCCGTCCGGAGATCCGAGATCGGGTGTGGTGGCAATTCGAGAGGCGTTGACTGCCGTTGACGATCTTTTGGACGACATTACAGCGGATGGTGAGCCAGCCACTATTAGCGAAGCAGAGCGTGTCGTCCAGTACGCATGGGGAAGCTATTGGGCGGGACGGCTTGAACTACTGGGCACACTTCTACCGTCCGGATTGGCTCAGCTACGAGCCACTGTCCGGGATACGACGCACGAGCAGCAGCCATATGCGTACGAATTGCTGGCTCAGTTGTATTGCGTGACCCGCTGCACGTCTACTCGTCTCGGACAGCCGGATCTCGCATGGCTGGCCATTCGGAATGCGCTCGATTGTGCCAAGCGCGGGTCAGACCCCCTACTCGAAGCCATGTTGCGCAGTTCGGTCGCTCACCAACTCCTCACCCAAGGACGCTACGCCGAATCGCACCGCGTCGCTCTACGGACTGCGGAGGCAATAGAACCGGCTGGAGACGTGGCACTCCCCCACTTGTCAGCCTATGGGCACTTGTTGCTCATGACGGCTAGCGCGGCAGGACGAAACCAACAAGCGAACGAAGCACTAGAACTGCTTGCTATGTCTCAGGATGTGGCAAAGCGTATCGGGGGGGACCGCAACGACTACGAAACATCATTCGGGTTGTCGCAGGTGACCATGCAAACAGTGGATGTTCACGTGGTTACCGAGAATTTCACGGGTGCACTCACTGCTGCCGAACGCCTTCCACGAGACATGCGACTACCGACCGTTTCGCGTGCGCGCAATCTTTACGATCAGGCGTTCGCGCATGTTCGGCTCGGACACGATCAGCTCGCATTGGACGCAGTGTTGGCAGCGGAGCATCTTGCGCCGGACTTGATGCGTTATCACACATTGCCACGTCAAATCGTCGCGGAGTTGATGCAGCGCGCTCGGCGGCGGTCGTATAGCACGCGGTTGCGGGAGCTGGCTCGCCGTCTCGGAGTCGATCGATCGGCATGACACCCAATCGGGTAGTAGGACGCACGGTCCTACCCGGCCCAAGCTGATCATTCCTAGCGTTGCCTTCCTGGCAAGGAGGTGACGAGCATCATGCCCGGTCAACACCGATACGAACCGGACCTGCCGTCGACCGGCGCGGGCACGGTGTGCCTCGACGTGCCCGGACCTGGTCGCATGCCTGGTCAGCGGTGCCCGTGCAACACGTCGTGTGCCGGGTGTGGACGCCCGTTGCGAGTGGATTGGTGGGTGCGACCCGCTGCCCCTCATGGCGAAGGAACCGGGTTTCTGTGCTGTCCGTGCTATTGGGGGCCGTCGTGCTAGCCGATCCGATCACGGATATGGAGTTGGGCGCCATTCTCGCGGTGTTGGTGTTCAGCGGGTGGTGGTTCTCCCCGGCGCAGCGGTCCCACCGTCGCCGCGAGGCGGCCCGTGCCCGGGTCGAACTGCGGCGGGCGTTTCGGGGACAGGTGGAGGGGACCGGTGACGCTGCCGCTCCGGCGATCTCCACGCACGACCGGCGGCCAGCCGAATCACCCACGCCGCTCGGTGCGGACGCGGCGGCC
>WNGL01015809.1_pt1 | contig 10604 bp, 7 predicted proteins | sample 5400591 | NCBI WGS metagenome assembly WNGL01 (sample SAMN13153377, study PRJNA577476) | soil metagenome | isolation source: 80 cm soil or saprolite under Garry oak tree replicate 1 | place: USA:California | collected 2016-06-15
GAACCCGGGCGTGCTCGCCCCGGTCCTGGTGGAATTCTTCACCTCATGAGGTGATCACCAGGACAGTAGTCCTGGCGGTCATGAATTTGAGCGCGGGCCTGAACCGGGTGCGCCAGCAGGTCAGCCAGCTCCTGCACGGCCACCGTGGCGAGGAGCCGGAGGGCACGCACGGCGGGCCGCGGGAACGCGGGTTGCTGCCTGGGGTTGTGGCCCGCGAAGATGGCGCGGCATGACCTATGCGCGGCATGTACGGCCGATGGGCCGGCCCGCCCATCCGCCCCGATTGCCGTCACCTGGTACCCAAGAAGGGTGACAAAGCAGGAGAGCGTCTCCGGGTTGCTGGCAGCGGAACGGGCGGACACCCTCGAGCGGCTGAACGGGCTGGAGCGGGAGCTTTCCGGGATCATCGAGTCGGGCTCGGCCGGCACCGACGACGAGCACGATCCTGAAGGCGCCACGATCGCGTTCGAGCGGCAGCATGTGGCTGCCCTGCTCAGCCAGGCCCGCCGGCATCTCGCCCAGATCGACGCGGCGATGCTCAGGCTGGCGGAGGGCAGCTACGGCAGGTGTGAGAACTGCGGCCGGCGGATCGGTGCCGCGCGCCTGGCTGCCCGGCCAGTGACCACCCTTTGCATTAACTGCGCCTCCCAGCAATGAGTCAGCCGCGGCCGGCTACCCGGGGCGGCAGCAGCCGTTCGATGCGTTCTGGGGCGCGCGTTACGCGATCGTGGCAGATCCCCTGGCCCGCGCTTAGTGACGGGGATCCCGCCTGCTCCCCGTCACTAAGCCGATCCCGGGCCGGGCCTAGGGCGTCGGATCCGGGAAACTCCCTCCGTAGATGTCGGAGTTACCGAACGCGGCCGGGCAAACCAGCTGCACGTTGGGAGCGACTGCCGCGGCCGGGTTGGTGCGGAGCGACTGCCGGTAGTTGTCGATCGCCGTGCAGTCCGCGGCATTGCGGGTGTCATTCCACACGGCCGCACCGTAGCTGCGGGTCGCGGCGGCGTAGACGTAGTCGCCGAGGAACTCGGCGGTGAGCCCGTTCTGGCTTGAGCCCCGCGGATCCCCGGTCGCACCCCGGTGGATCTCCGAGAAGGCGCCCGTCGAGCCGCCGGCGACGTCCGCGTGCAACACCACGCCAACGAGCCCCCGGGTGGTGCCGGTCGTGGGCTGGTACGGCGTGGTGAATGCGTTGTAGACGACATAGGCGTCGGAGCCGTTCGGCGAGATCGCCGGCGCGGTGTAGTACCCGAAGTCGCCGGGCGCCTCAAGGTTACGCGGCGCGCTGAATGTCGCCCCGTGGTCCGCCGATTCCGTGAACTGCACGTGCGGGTTGGCGGTGGTGCCCGTGACGTATGTCATCACGATCCGGTCGGTGGCATCGGTGCCCGACGGTGCGCCGTTCGCGATGTCCGCCGAGGGGGCCCAGGTCAGGTCGTTCCGGGCCCCGGCCAGGCCATCCTGGCTGGTCCGTCCGATCACCGGGTCGAAGATGCCCGGATGGGTCACCGGGCCGGCCACCGCCTGCGGCGGGGTGAAGGTGGCCCCGCCGTCGGACGACTTCAGCATGTACTCGAAGTGCTGCTTGGTCGCCGGGTCCGAGCCGACCGCGAACACATAGGCGGCCCCGTGGCTGTCGGTGCGGATGGTGCAGCCGTCGAAGCTCGGGAGCAGGCCGTTGTTCGTGGCCCGCGACGCCTGGCGGACCGTCCACGATCCCCCGCCGTCGGTCGAGGTTGCCACCATCAGCGGCGTCGGCAGCGCGTTGCCGCGGCTGTTACTGCGGAAGTCTGCCCAGCACACGTAGACGTTTCCGAAGAACGGGCTGCTCTGGGCGTTGTCCGCCCAGACCTGTTCCTTGTCGCTGAACGTGGTCGAGGACTGCTTCGAGACCTGCACCGGGTCGGCCCACGCGCTCGTGTCGCCGCCCGTGGCCGCGGCAACGCTGTCGGTTCGCGACACGTAGATGGCCTCGAAGCCCTTGAACGTCTGGTCCTGCCGGATCGCGCCGAAGTTGGACGCGAGGTTCGCGTAGTACAGGCGCGACCCGTTGGCCCAGCTGAAGTTGCCGTGCGAATCCGGCTTCGGGCCGAAGGCCACCGCCGGGTCACCGTCAGCGACGAGCCCTTTCTTGAAATATCCGGGCAGGGTGCCGAGTCCAGCCGCCCTGATAGGTCGGCTGGGTCCAGGTCTGACCGCTATCGGCGGAGAAGTAGACGCCCGAGACGCCGACGCCCGGAGTGAATGGGCAGGTCGTCGGGTCACCGGCAGCGCACGCCTCCATGTCGATCTCATCGTTCGAGCCGGCCACCAGGACGTTGGGGTGGTTCGCATCGACGGCGATGGCGGGCTCGTTCTGCTTGTTCTGGGAGAACGGCGCTGGCGGGCTGCCATTCGTGACCAGGGTATCGCCGCTGCCGGTCGCCGCGGGGCTGCTCAGGGCCGCCGCCGGGATCGCAGGTGACACCAGCGCCAGGGCCAGCGCAGCTCCGGCAGCAAAGGCCAGTCGTTTCCTCATAACGCCCCTCCTCCGGTTCAGGTGATGCGACAGGGTCCGCAATGAGCCTGCCGCGGGGCACGCATGGCAGACGCCCCGTCGGCCACTCCGGATGCCGTACGGCCACACAGCGCCCACCTGCGGCCGCGGTGAGATCGGGGCTTGTCTGGAGAGCGTCCGCTCCCGCACAGACGTTACGCAGCCATACTTACGGCGGCACCGCGCAGGCGCCGCTGGCTGGTGCGTTGGCGGGAGGAGGATGTGGGCTCGCTGAGGTCTTCGCTCCCAGGGGACCTGCTCGGCGGCAACGGCATCCTGCTGGACTTCCACGCGATGCGGCACCCTGGCGAGCCCGGCACAGGTGGCCCCCGTGGGTGCTGGCCGGGCCCAGAACGTCGCCGATCTGGCGCGCCAGGTCAGCGCCGGCCAGATCGGGCCAGCGAAGATGCGCACGAATCGGACAGATCGACTGTCCAGCTCAATTAAAGGCGCCGTACAGTACCCCAAATGTCCGCATGAGCGTCATACTGTGTCCGGCGGGCCTGCTATGGGGTGGGAGGCACCGGCCGGGGGGAGCGCTTCGATGATCGATACAACGACGATCCGTTCGACGCATTACGCGTATGGGCATAGGCGCGATAACGTGTCGAAGGGAATATAGCCGTGCTGAGGATCGTCTGCAAACAAATCCAAAGACCACGATCTCTACTTACCACTGGTGCAGTCACAGCTATAATATTGCCGATGATGTTCGGTAATGGCGTGATACCGTCACAGGCGCCCAGTGCTCAGCACAATGCCAGTGCCACAAGCTCGCCGATCACGATAGCCGTGATCGGCGACTATGGCTGCGATACCGCTGCCTCGACCTGCGCGGCTGCCAGTTCAAGTTCCGCAGCGGTAGCAAACTTGGTACACAGCTGGACCCCGGACGCGATCTGGACAGTCGGCGACAATTCCTATCAATGGGGCTGTGTAGGCTCGGCCGGATTTATCAACGCGACCAATCATAACTGCGCCTATCCCGATCCAACTCTCTCGAACCAAACATCCGGCACAGTAGGCACTGGCAGCACGAATACCGTGCTCGTGGCAAACGCTACGAGCCCTACTCCGGCCGATCACTGGGCCAACGACTGGTATAACAATGAAACGATCACAGTTACGCACAACGGCACTAATTATACCGGCGTCATCGGTAACAAGATCGAACCGACACCCTACCATGTGCACCTGAAGACTGGCTTCAGCGGCGGCTACGTGCCGCAGGCCGATGACACCTTTACGATTGCGCCGCTTGATGACATCGACGCCGACCAATCCCCCTACGCAGCCGACATTTCGGCGGGCAGGCTATATTCGGTGCCGGGTAACCATGACGCCACCAACATGAACAATCTGACTTCTGGCGGTAGCGCCGCTGAACCGGGCGCCTACTGCCCGCACCAGCACGACGGCTCAAACTACTACAGCGGCAACCAGAACTGCGGCTATCTCTTCAACCGGCCTACCCATTACACGGCCGGGTTTGGCTCAGACAACAATGGTCATAACTTGGTTGACTTCTTTGCGCTCGACGTGCGTGGAGCAGACCAGGATGGCTTCGGTCCCGGCTCCAGACAGCTGGCCGACTATCAGAATGACCTGGCCGGTTCCACTGCCATCTGGAAAATCGAAGCCCAACATGAGCCCAACTGGTCGTCCGGCGAGTTCGGCCCCTATGCCAATACAAATACTGCCTACTCCGGCCAGAACACCAACTGGACCATTGACAACCGCATCGATCTGTTCCTCGCTGGCCACGACCACGACATGGAACAAATCTACGGCAACAACGCTGCCAACACCGTCACCGGCAAAACGTTTATGGTGATGGGTGCTGGGGGTAAGAGCGTTGATCCATTTACTAAGCCAGCATGCCCATTCCAGGGCATCACCGGCGTCAACGACTGCTACTCGACTAACGGCTATCCTTACACCGTCTGGCGCGGCGACAATTCTTCAACTTACGGTTCAAGTTCTATGCAGATCGGCGCGCTCAAGCTCACTGTTTCGACCATCCAGCTCAAGGCCCAGTACATTGCACTCGACGGTACCGTATTGCACAGCTACACGCTCTATAAGAGCGGCGCTGCGGAAGTAAAGGGTACCATCACCGATGCTACTACAGGTGATCCGATTATCGGTGCCAAAGTCAGCTATAGTGATGGTGACGTCTATACCGGCGCGACGAACAGCGTAAACGGCGCGGGGGTTTACGACTTCCGTGATGGCATCCCGGCTGGAACCACACTCACTGTGGCTGCTCCGGGTTATCAGAATGGAGCCATTTCCGTTTCGTCCGTGCCAACTACCTCAGCCAATCTGGCGCTGCATCCGCAAACCGGACTCTTCGCTGACAGCTTTGAGTCCGGCGACCTGAGCAAGTGGAACAGCCATAGTGCCGTGCCCCCAGCGACTTGCAGCCCAACTACCGCCCCCGGCTGTGCGCCCAACATTGGTAGCTACGCCGCCGACTTTAAAACCGTCAGCCCGCAGACCGGCGGTGTTCAGGTGACCAGGGCCTTCAGTAGTTCAAGCATCGTCGACGGGCGAGCTTACTTCAACGTTCGCTCGGCCAGTACCAACGCCACGCTGTTTTATTTCAGGACTAGCACCGATGGCGCTATGTGGCACGCCTATCTTGACTACGTCACGGGCAGAATCGGCATCCGCACTGACGCCGTCAGTGCCGCCACGTACCCCGGATGCAGCCTGGCATTGCCAACCGCATACCCCTGGCCCGGCTATCACTCGGTAGAAGCCAAGACCGTCGTGGCTCCGTCCGGCAACAGCACCATCCAGATTTGGGTCGACGGGCAGCCCGAAACCTTGTCCGGCCCAGATGGCGTGTGTAATACCGCAGACGATGCCACTACCCAGTCAGCCTTCGTTGGGAACACCAACGCAGGCAAGGTAACTCTGGGAGATACTGCCGCCAACCGCACCTTTGACTACTGGGCCGACGACGTGGCCGTTGACAATAGTTACATCGGCTCGGCGTGGGGGACTCTGCACGGTCATGTCACCGACGCCACCACAGGCGCTGCTATAGCTGGTGCTTCGGTCGTGGTTGCCTACACCGCTAATAGTTGGAGCGCTCCGCCGTCCGCCACCACCGACGCGAACGGCGACTACACCATCGCCAAGATCATTGCTAACCAAGATCTCAGCCTCACGATCAGCGCTGCCAACTACGTAAAGCAAACCCCGACGGTTAGTATGCCGTTTAACGCTAACGTTACGTATGATTCCCAGATGGTGCTTATGCGAGGCGCCGTAGACGGGACCGTCACCGACGCTATTACCGGTGCGCCTTTGAGCGGTGTCACTATTACCGGACAGGAGAATGTTTCAACTACCACTGATAGCACGGGCCACTACTCGCTGGCCAATGATCCTGGCCAGATCACTTTCACCGCCAGCTTGTCGGGTTATGCAGATTCAACTGCCACGGTCAATGTGCCGTACGGTGGTGACACCGTCACCCAAAATTATGCCCTCTCACCGAACGCCGGCACTATTTCTGGCACGGTTACCCGGCTTGACGGCACTTCGCCTGTTAGCGGCGCAACGGTCAGTATTAATGGCGGCCCGAGTACCACAGCTGACTCAAACGGCAACTATACTTTGACCGGCGTGCCCGCGGAGACTAGTCAGGCTGTCACCGCCACCTCGCCCGGTTACATCATGGGTAGCGCCATGATCGATCTACCGCCAGGAGGGACACTCACGAAAAACTTTTCTCTCAAGAAAGTCCTGTTCAGCGACAACTTTGAAACGGGAAACTTCACCAACTGGAGCACTAACTTCAATCTGCTCATTTGCGCCAACTCACTCAGCGGCTGCCCGCATCTAGGCGTTTACGGCGCTCAGGCGAGCGCCTCCGGCACCACCCCTGGCTACGCTAGAAGGGCGCTGAGCACTCCGGTTGCCGAGGTCTACTATCGAGCCTACGTGTATATCCGATCGCAGGGCTCTAATAACGTGACGCTGCTGCAAATGGCGAACGGCTCAGGCGCCCCCATAGCGCATGTGTTCATTAACTCGGCACGTCAGCTCGGCATCCGCAATGACTATGCGCCGACAACTACTCAGTCCAGTAGCGCGATGACCCCGGGCGCTTGGCATGCGCTCGAGTTCCATGTCAAGATCAATGGCACGACGAGCACCACTGACGTCTACCTTGACGGCGCGACCATCCCCGCTCTCTCCAGCACCTCGGCCAACCTTGGCACCAGCAATGTGGCTGCCGTTTGGATCGGGGAAAACCAAACCAACCGTACCTACGACGTGCTGTATGACGATGTTATGGTCCAAGACGGCTCCGTTGGACCATAGTCGAAGAGACAGGCGTGCTCAGTTAGGCAGATCCGGGGAAGTCCGCGAAGTCAGGTGGCGGCGTTGATGTCGTTCCCGAGGGCTCGCCCATCGGCCGGGACGCCGAGTTGCAGGACTAGCCAGATCCGGCTGGTGTCGGCCAGCAGCCCTGACTTCTGGAGCGGGTCGCCGTCGACGATCAAGAGGTCGGCGAGTTTTCCGTTTTCTATGGTGCCGATGTGCGCGCCGAGGTCAGTGCCTCGGCGGCGGCCGTCGTCACCGAGGCCGGCGCCTGGCGCGCGCTGCGCCCGTGGTGGCTCATTCACTGGATCTCCGGCGCAGCGCCAAGATCGACATCGCTGCCGAGCGCGATCTTGACTCCCCCCTGCTGGGCGAGCGCGCCGTGCGCTGCGGCTCAACCGGAGGGGTGAGTCCGATCGGCAGCGACGACGAGCCGGCGAGGTCAAGCTCGCGGGTCCGGTGGTCCCGGCGCGGCGCTGAGAGCCAACTTGACGCCTGTATCCATTGGTATGATACTCGGACCAAAGGTCCACTGGAGGGTTAGTCTCGTGGCTGCTGGCAGGGATGTCGAGTTCGGATGCGTCGTAGCGGCAGCCGCGGCGCCCGGTTCAAGCGACCGTGAGCTTTATCAGGGCATGCTGGGTGACTGCGAGCTGTACTCGGAGCTGAACTTCGGCACAATCTGGGTGCTCGAGCATCATTTCAGCGACTACTTCCCTACTCCCGATCCCGCCGTCCAGATCGCCCACCTGGCCGGCCGCTTTCCCGAGCTGGGATTCGGCACCTGCGTGATTGTCACGCCCTGGCACAATCCGCTCCGGCTGGCCGGGCAGATCGCGATGCTTACCCAGCTGACTGACCAGCCCCTGCACCTCGGCCTCGGGCGCGGCACCGCGAAGTTCGAGTACGACGCATACGGCCTGGACATGGGCGAGGCACGAGCGCGGTTCCAGGAAACCTGGGAGATCGTGCGCCTGGCGATGACCGGCGGGCCGTTCACCTACGCGGGGAAGTACCTGTCCGTGCCGGAGGAGATCTGCATCCGGCCCGAGCCCAGGGCAGCGAACCTGCATTTCTACGGCGCGATCGGCAGCCCCGACAGCGCCGGAATCATGGCCAGACTCGGCCTGCCGCCAATCTGCAACACCATCGGTGACCTGGACAGCCAGGCGGCCACCCTGCGCAGCTGGGCTGATGCGGCGACCGAGGCCGGGATGGACGTGGCCGGGACAACGTTCCCGCTCATGATCGATTGCATCGTCGCCGACACGGACGAGGCGGCGGTACAGGAAGCCTGCCTGTACAAGCCGCGATTTATGCAAGCGCAGATAGACCATTACCAGCCGCACGCGACCGACTGGGCCAACACGCCTGGCTACGAGGCCTGGCAGCGCATATTCGCCGGGATGGAGAAGCGGACCCGCGCCGACGGGATCGTGCCGTGGTGCAGATGGCAGCTTGTCGGTTCGCCGGAGACCGTGCGGCAGCGGCTGCGGGAGTATCTCGACGTCGGCTTTAACCACGTCATCCTGCACTTCTCGACTCCGGGCATCCCGGTGGAGGTCAGGCGCCGGTGGGCACGCCGGTTCGCCGCGGATGTGGCGCCGCACTTCAGCACGCTGCCGACCGGCCGCCAGGCCGGTGACGGACTAGCCCGATGAGCGGCGAGGGCCGGCTGGACGGCCGAGCCGCCCTGGTTACCGGCGCGGCCTCCGGGATCGGCAGGGCAACCGTGGAACGCTTCCTTGCCGAGGGCGCGCGGGTCGCCGCGGCGGACGCGAATGGCGACGGTCTCGCCGCTGCCTTCGCCGGCCGGAGCGGGACGGTCACGGTCGCCGGCGATGTCTCCAGCGATGAAGATGCTGCCCGGATGGCAGCCGCCACGGCGGATGCGTTCGGGACGATTGATGTCCTCGTCAACTGCGCCGGAATTGCCAGGTACACCAATTTCCTTGAGCTGTCGCTCGCCGAGTGGCGGCTCGTCCAGGACGTCAATTCGACCGGCACGTTCCTGATGGCCCAGGCAGTGGCGCGGCACATGGTGACCAGCCATCCCGAGGGCCGGACCCGCGCGATCGTCAACCTCGCCTCGGTCGAGGCGCACGTGGTGCTGGCCAGCAGCGGGCACCCGCAGGTGCACTACAACGCATCCAAGGGCGCTGTTCACATGATCACCCGGGCGCTGGCCGTCGAGCTCGCCCCGCACGGGATCCGGGTCAACTCCATCTGCCCCGGCGTCACCGAGACCCCGCTGGCCTCGTACGCGCTGGCCAACGAGCACAAGCGTGCCGCGATTGAAAAGCTGGTGCCGCTCGGCCGGGTCGGGACGCCGCAAGACATCGCCGCCGCTGCCCTTTTCCTGGCCTCCGAGGATGCCAGCTATATCACCGGCGAGGCGCTTGTCGTCGACGGCGGATTCATGGTGCAGTAGCGCGGAGCCGGGCTTGGGTCAGACCCACTCGAAGTAGTGACCGAACTCCCAGTCGGTGACCTGGTCCGCCGCGTCCTCCGGCTGCTTCGCCAGCCAGTCCCGGTAGTCCTGCGCCTCGTCCAGCTTCATCGCGGTGAAATGGTCGATGAACTCCGGCCCGAGCAGGTCCGCGGCCGGCGCCGAGGACCGCATCGCCTGCACGCTGTCCTCCAGCGTGCGCGGCAGCATCTCGTATCCGCCCGCGACGATCGGGTCGCCCTGCGCCTGCGGCGGCGGCGGCAGGCCCGCGCGGATCCCGTGCGCCGCGCCCCAGAGAATGGCGGCGAGCGCCAGGTAGGGATTGACGTCAGGGCCGGGCGCCCGGTGTTCGAACCTCGTATACGCAGCCGGATCCGGGCCGTGCACGACCCTGACCGCGGTGGCGTGATTGTCCAGGCCCCAGGAGGCATCCTCCGGGTTCCAGGACAGCCGGTCCATCCGCCGGAACGAATTCACCCACGGCCGGAAGAAGAGGTGGAAGTCGGCCATCGTGCCCAGGATCCCGGCTCCGGCGTGACCGGCCAGCTCGGACAGGCAGCCCCGGCCGGCATCCCAGAAGGCGTTGCGCCCGTCGCGCTCGAGCGACACGTTCACGTGGCAGCCGTTCTTGGAATCGACGCTGCCGGTGTGCAGTGCCGCCATCCATGTCGTCAGCAGCCCGTGCTCGGCCGCCAGCTCCCGCAGGTAGGTCTTGGCGCGCACTGCCCAGTCGGCCGCGGTCAGCGGGTCAGACGGCGCGCAGGTGTACTCGTACTGGCCGCGCCCGTACTCGGAGTGGAAGGCCTCCACTGGGATGCCGACGGACTCCATCCGCGCGAGGAAGGCCGAGGCCAGCGGGATGAAGGAGGGCAGGTTCGTCAGCGTGTAGCAGTGCAGGTTACGGCCGAGGCTCTTGAGGTCCCGGTAGCGCCCGGCCCGCAGCAGCTCGTCGTCCGCCTCGTAGACGTAGAACTCCCACTCCAGCGCGGCCTTGGCCGTGTAGCCGAGCTCCGCCAGCTCGGCGACGGCCCGGCGCAGGATGGCCCGCCCGTCCATCGGGCACGCTGACCCGTCGTCCATCACGAAGTCGCAGAGCACGGCGGCGGTATCGGGCCGCCAGGGCAGCCGCACGACGGTGTCCAGGTCGGCGACCGCGGAGAACTTCGGGAAGCCGTTGTCGAAGCTGCTCCACGGCGAGAGGGTGATCTCCTCTCCCCCGCGGAACGACATCACTAGCGTGCTCACCCCGGTTCCGGCCGCGCCGAGGCCCTTGGCTAT
>WNGL01010622.1_pt1 | contig 10602 bp, 13 predicted proteins | sample 5400591 | NCBI WGS metagenome assembly WNGL01 (sample SAMN13153377, study PRJNA577476) | soil metagenome | isolation source: 80 cm soil or saprolite under Garry oak tree replicate 1 | place: USA:California | collected 2016-06-15
AAGATCATGCCGTGCGCGGCCCTGTGCCGAGGCGAGTTCGGCGTGGACGGCCTGTTCGTGGGCGTGCCGGTGAAGCTGGGGCGCCGCGGCATCGAGGAAATCGTGCGGCTTTCGCTGACAAAGGACGAGCAGGCAGCGCTCGCGAAGTCCGCGGCAGCCGTCAAGGAGCTGTGTGCGCTCGTGGATCGCTATCTGTAGTACTTCCGCAGTCCTTGACAATGAGAGACATTCCCTGAATAATCGGTCAGAACCAACCAGAACGTGACCTACACCTACCCAAACGCATCGAATCATCAGCCAAGGAGCCAATATGGAATTCAAAGCTGACGAGTTCATCATCCTGTTGATGCGGTGGATTCACTTCTTTTCGGGCGTCACCTGGATCGGGCTCCTCTATTACTTCAACATCGTCCAGGTTCCTTTCATGAAAGAGACCGATCCGAACACCAAGAGCGGCGTCGTGCAGAAATTATTGCCTCGGGCGCTTTGGTGGTTCAGGTACTCGGCGTTGGTGACAGTTCTCTCCGGGCTGATCATCGTGTGGTCGCATTTCATGCACGGCCATGGCCATGGGATTTTTTCAACTTCTTGGGGGATCTCGATCGCGATCGGGGGCGGACTCGGAATCATCATGTTCCTGAACGTCTGGCTCCTCATCTGGCCGAACCAGAAGGTCGTGATCCGGATGACCACCGAAGCCGCCGCGAACAGGACTTCTCCGCCTCCGGAGATGGCGAAACATGCACGGGTGGCCTTTCTAGCGTCACGAACCAATTTCGTGCTCTCGTTTCCAATGCTCTTTTTCATGGCAACTGCAAGCCATTACCAACTGTTCTGACGTGACCCTGGCGCTGGCTGCACCATCCAGCACCATAGGCCCTGCTCGCCTCGCGGGTCAATGTCCTGCTGTCGATACCGATGCTGTTCTTCATGGGCGCTGGCAGTTGTTTGCCAGTGGAAGGAGGAGGCTCATGCGACTGAATAGACGATCCGCGATGGTGGCGCTCTTCGCGATTACGGCATTGTTGGCTGGTCCCTCCGCGACGTGGACTCAGGAGTCGTCGGCGCTGGGGCTCTTACCCGATATGCCGATCCCAGCCCACAATCTCCAGACGGATGCGAAAGTTGAGCTCGGCAAGATGCTGTTCTTCGATACTCGGCTTTCGAAAGGAAACGCAATCAGTTGCGCGTTTTGCCACAATCCGGGGACCGGCTGGGCTGACGCGCGTCAGTTCTCGGTTGGCGTAGGAGGCGGGCAGGGCGGGCGCCAGGCTCCCACGGTCCTCAATACCGGATACCAGACCTTCCAGTTTTGGGATGGTCGCGCCGGATCGCTTGAGGAACAGGTCCTGGGCCCGATCCAGAATCCCATCGAGATGGCCGAGACCCTTCCGAACGTCGTCAAGAAACTCAGCGCGGTCCCCGAATACAAGAAACGGTTCAGGGAGGTCTTCGGGACCGAGGTCTCGGCGGAGGGGATCGCCCGGGCCATCGCTGCCTTCGAGCGGACTGTGGTGTCGACCAACTCCGCGTATGACAAGTACCTGGCCGGGGACAAAGCGGCTTTAAGCGAAGCAGCGGCGCGGGGGCTCGCGCTCTTTACGGGAAAGGCGCGCTGCGCGCTCTGCCATAATGGGTCGAACTTCACCGACAACCGATTCCATAACCTTGGGGTGCCGCAGGCTGGGTCCCTTAAGGAAGATCTGGGGCGGTATGCCGTGACGAAGCAGGAGCAGGACCGGATGGCCTTCAAGACCCCGACGCTCCGGAGCGTGGCGCTGACCGCGCCCTACATGCACGACGGTGTGTTCAAGACGTTGGACGAGGTCATCGAGTTCTACAACAAGGGGGGCGGAGCGGTGCCAGGGAAGGATGTCTTCATGACACCGCTGAGTCTGAACGACCAAGAGAAGAAAGACTTGGGGGAGTTCCTGAAAGCGCTGACCGGCGAGTCGCTGAAGGTCAGCATGCCGAAACTTCCATGATGAAGTTGTGCCGTCGCAGTGAACTCTTCATGTAGGAGGATGATCGATGGATAAAGCGTTGAAGCCATGTGTGGCGGAAGCGGTCGCGACGTTCGCGTTTTGTTTCGTCGGCGCAGCGTCCATCATCAACAATGCGGGGCTGGTGGGGATCGCGATCGCGCATGGATGTATGATGGCGGTCCTGATCTCGGCGCTGGGCCATATCTCGGGGGGACATAACAACCCGGCCGTGACCTTCGGGGTCTGGGTGGGAGGCAAGATCTCGGGTCAGATGGCCGCCATGTATATTGTGTCGCAACTCATGGGGGCAGCGGTGGCTGGGTTCATGCTGCGCATGGTGTTTCCGGCGGCGACGTGGCAGGTGGTCAACCTGGGAACACCTGGGCTCTCGCCGGGTGTATCGGTGGGAACCGGCATTCTGGTGGAAACGGTGCTGACGTTCTTCCTCGTACTGGTCGTCTACGGCACTGCAATCGATGACCGCGGCTCCTGGAAAGCGATCGCGGGATTCGGAATCGGGTTAACCATCATGTGTGATGTTCTGATGGGAGGGCCGCTGACAGGGGCCTCGATGAACCCAGCTCGGACCTTCGGCCCTGCCCTGGCTGCCGGCTACTGGGCCAACCACAGTGTCTACTGGATCGGGCCGCTACTGGGCGGAGGGCTGGCTGGCCTCGTCTACGGGCGATTCCTGATTACGCGATAAAGACTGTGGTGTAGGTAGGAGGCCGGTGTGATGCACAAATTTGTGCCCTGCTGCACCGATTTTAGGGCTTAGAACAGGGTTTTAAAGGAGGAGCACAGGCGGGTCAGCCAGGGTTCCGGAAACACCTTTTGCGTGTTCTTTCGGGCAACTTCACAGATCGCTTCCGTGGACTCCGCATGGAAGGTTCCCGCCGATTCCGCGAAGCGCCGCATCACTTCGGCTTCCTCCAAGGACAGGCAGCGGGCGTAGGCTTTTACGTAAGCTTTCGCGAAGATTTCGGCCCGGGGAAGCTGGCTGAAGTCATTTTGTTCGACCGCTTGGAGGTACCGTGGATCAATGCGCGTGGCCTTGGCAATATCCTCTAGGCTGACGCCCTTCTGAGTGCGCATATGGCACAGGTACTGGCCGAGCGTTTCTTCCATTGTGCCGGTTCCTTGAGGCATGACCAGACTGACAATTAAGCACATTTTGTGCCATCGCTTTCGGCATGCTAGTCGGGGGTTTTCGTGACCGAAGTATAAACAATCTTACCCAGGCGAGTCCTTGTACGGCTTGGACACGACCCCGTGATGAATCAAAGGGCCTAATCCCTCACGGTTCTTGTGGCCTAGCCGCTAGAGAAGCCTTGACTTCCTTGAAAAGCGTGACTTATAGTAAGCGGACCATTATGGTCGGGGGTAGGTGTTCCTCCTTCCAACGTCGGAGCTTTTGTGACCAAAGAAGCTCGCATTATTAAGGACTTCGGCCCCCGTCCTTGGGAGATTGCCCCCTATATGGACCAGAGGGGATATGAGGCTTGGAAAGCCTGCGTCACAACGTGGACGCGGGACGAGGTCATCGCGGAGATCAAGCGGGCCGGCTTGCGGGGCCGCGGCGGAGCGGGGTTCCCCACCGGGGTCAAATGGGAGAAGGTCCTCCACCACCGGATTCCTGAACACTACTTCGTCTGCAACGCCGGCGAGCATGAACCGGGGACGTTCAAGGATCGGTACCTGCTGAAGACCAATCCGCACCAGTTGCTGGAAGGAACGCTGATCGCCGCCTATGCCGTGAAGGCCAAGCAGGCCTTCATCTATGTGAATCACGAGTACGTGGAGGAGATCGCCACCATGCGGAAAGCGGCCGAGCAGGCGCGCACGCACGGATTCATGGGCAAGAACGTGCTCGGGGCGGGGTTTGACCTGGATATTGAGTTCGTAGAAGGGCAGGGCAGTTACGTGGCCGGGGAGGAGACCGCCATGCTGGAGTCCATGCAGGGCCGTCCCGCCATGCCGCGGCAGAAGCCCCCCTTCTACCCGACCGATTTCGGGCTGTACGGGAAGCCGACGCTGGTGAACAACGTCGAGACCCTGTGCAACGTGCCGCCGCTGCTGCTGAACGGTGCGGCGTGGTTCACAAAGGTCGGCACTGAGAAGAGCCCGGGGACCATGCTGTTTTCTTTGAGCGGCGCCGTCAACCGGCCCGGGGTCTACGAGTTGCCGATGGGGACGCCGATCCGCACGCTGATCGACGAGTGCGGGGGCGGCGTGTTGAACGGCCGGAAGGTCAAGGCTGTCTTCCCGGGCGGGCCGTCCTTCGCCATGTTGACGCCCGATCAATTGGACACGCCGATGGATTTCGAATCGCTGAAGCACGCGGGCACGGGCCTGGGGTCAGCCGGCGTCATCGTTGTGGACGATCAGACCTGCATGGTCGCGACGGCCCTGAAGTACGGGAACTTCTTCAAGGTGGAGAGCTGCGGGCAGTGTCCGCCCTGCCGGATGGGGACGATCAACCTGGCTGAACTGCTGCAGAAGATCGAAGACGGGGATGGCACCGAAAAGGACCTCGCGTCGCTGTTGCAGTTGTGCGGGTTCGTCAAGGGACGCGGCTACTGCACTGTGGTGACGGGGGCGTCGGTGGTCGTGGAGAGCAGCCTGCGGACGTTCCGTCACGAGTTCGAGGCGCACGTCGCGCAGAAGCGGTGCCCGTTTCAGCCAGCGGCGGTGGCGGGAGGGGTTGCGTAGTGCCCCGGATCACGTTCATCCATCCCCAGGGCTTGAGCGGGGAGGTCGCGCCGAACACCTCGATCCTGAAGGCGGCCGAGACGCTCGGCTTTCCGCTGCCGCATGACTGCGGCGGCAATGCGTCCTGCACCACCTGCCGGGTGGAGGTCCAGAGCGGAGGGGAGAACCTGTCCGAGGTCGATTTTGACGAGCAGGACCTCCTGGACCGGGAAAACTTGACCGAGGCTTTCAATCGGCTGGGTTGTCAGGCTAAAATAGTAGGAGATGTCGTCGTCAGGGTTCCGCTGCAGAAGTTCGGGAGTGCGGCGGCGGAAGGAACAGTCCAAGAGAATTCCTGGAGCATTCAATAAAAGGGGAGGAGTAGAGGATGATTACAGTTAGCGAGATGGCTCAGAAGAAGATCGGCGAACTCTTGCAAGAGGAGAAGGACGCCATCGGCCTGCGCGTCTATGTGAAAGGCGGCGGGTGCCACGGCTATCAATACGGCATGTCCTTCGAGACGAAGACGGCGGACGATGACACCATCGTCGAAGCTGGCGGCGTGAAGGTCATCATGGATTCCCAGAGCGCCCCATTGCTGTCCGGTTCGGAAGTGGATTACGTGGACAGCGTGCAGGGATCCGGCTTCGCGATCAAGAACCCGCAAGCCAAGACCACGTGCGGCTGCGGCAGCTCGTTCAGCGCGTAATCGTCGCTCTGCAAAGTTCGGCACAGCCGTGGGGGCGTACGATCCGTACGCCCCCACGCCAGCCCTTCAATCGTGCCGGTTCCCATGCACACCGTCCGACTCACTAAACGACTCGAATTCAGCGTCGCTCACCGCTATCACAATCCCGCGTGGGCTGAGGAGCGCAATCGAGCCGTCTTCGGCCGGCACAACAACCCGCACGGGCATAATTACTTGTTAGAGGTGATCGTCTCCGGCGCCATCGATCCGGTGACCGGCATGGTGATCAACCTGTACGACCTGAAGCAGGTGCTGGAGCAGGTGCTGGTCGAGTTCGACCACAAGAGCCTGAACGAGGACACGCCGTATTTCAAGGATCGCATCCCGACCACCGAGAATTTCGCCGTGGTGCTGTGGGACAAGATCGGGGAGCAATTACGGGGGGCGCGGTTAGTGGCCCTCCGGCTGTTCGAAGAGGAGGACCTTTCCGTGGACTACGAAGGACGGCGCATAGGCAAGAGTTCGGAGGTCTATCTGACCCGCCGGTATCGGTTCGCGGCGGCCCATCGGCTGCACACCGACGCGCTCTCGGAAGAGGAGAACTACAGGGTCTTTGGCAAGTGCAACAACCCCAACGGGCACGGCCATAATTACACGTTGGAAGTCACGCTCCGCGGAGAGATCATGCCTGAGACGGGCACGGTCACCGACCTGGAGCGCCTGGACCGGACGGTGGAGGAGCGGGTGCTGAAGCGGTTCGACCACCAGCATCTCAACTACGACGAGGCCTTTGCCGACAAGGTGACGACCGGGGAGAACCTGGTGGTGTTGCTCTGGAATCTCTTGGAGAAGGCCGTCCCGGCCGGCACCCTGCACAAGGTCGGGCTGGTCGAGACCCGTGACAACTACTTTGAGTATGCCGGACCTAGTGTGGGGCGAGCGTCGTGAGCCGACACAAAGACCTGGCTGGGGCAGAAACGGCGGAACTACAAGCCCTGGTCGAGCAGCTACTCGGCCTTCTCGGTGAGGACCCGACGCGCGAAGGGCTCTTGAAGACTCCCGAGCGGGTTGCCAAGGCGCTCCGGTTCTTCACGCAAGGCTATCAGCAGGATGTTGAAGAGGTCTTTAACGGTGCTCTCTACTCGGTCAAGTACGACGAGATGGTGGTGGTCCGCGACATCGACTTCTTCAGTCTCTGTGAACACCACCTCTTGCCCTTCTACGGGAAGTGCCACGTCGCCTATATCCCCAACGACCGTGTGGTGGGACTCAGCAAGATCCCACGGCTTGTGGAGGTGTTCAGCCGGCGCTTGCAGGTACAGGAACGCTTGACGGTGCAGATCGCCGAGACCCTGCAAGAGAAGCTGAACCCACAAGGCGTCGCCGTCGTCATCGAGGCCCGCCATCTCTGCATGATGATGCGCGGCGTGGAGACGCCCAACGCCGTGGCCGTGACCAGTTCCATGCACGGGGTGTTCTTAAACCAGCAGAAAACCCGCGAAGAGTTTCTGACTTTGATTAGGCGGGGCAGTTCCGGAGAAGTCGTCTAAGCCTTCAGCAGCAAGGTCTGGATCGCTCGCTCCAGGTCGGCTGGCACCACCTTCCCTTCCCGCTTTTCGACCAGCGTGCCTTGCGCGTACAGGTGAGTGGTCGGGTAGGTCTCGAACGTGTAGCGCTTCTTGATCTCTCGGCAGGCTCCCGGGACGTGCATTTTGGCCTTGCCGAACTTGACGCGGCCGTTGAAGCGCGGCGCGAGGTCGGCTAGCACGCCGTCCATGAAGGCGCAGCCCTCACAGTTGGCGATGCCGAAGACCACCACCGCAGCGGGACTTCCCACATATTCGTCAATGGTGGCGTCTGTGACGTTGCCGATGAGATCGTCCATGGTTCAATTGTTGTTGTACTGGGCTGGCGGCAAACAGGGACGGGGCGGCACAGACCGGCCCCGTCCGACCTGCCCGCTCAGTGTAGTCTCTTGAGGGCTTCGAGGATGTCCTTGTCGTCCCGGGCCACTTTGATTTCCTGCACCTTGACGTAGGCCACCTTGCCGTTCTTGTCCACGATGACGGTCGCGCGCTGGCCGCAGTTGAGTGGCTCGAAGTAGAGCCCAAACTTCTTCACCACTTCCCGTTTGAAGTCCGCCAGGAGCGTGTGCTTGAGGCCGAGGGCGTCGGCCCAGGCTTTATGACTAAAGAAGCTGTCGGTGCTGATCCCGAGGACGACGGTGTTCAGTCCCTCGAACTTCGGGAAGTCGTCGGTCAGACATTTATTCTCACCCGTGCACACCGGGCTCCAGTCCAGGGGATAAAAGGCCAAGACAACATTCTTCCTGCCCCGGAAACTGCTCAGCGTCACATCCTTCTGGTCCTGGTCCTTGAGCGTAAAATCGGGGGCCATATCGCCTAATTTGATGAGAGGGGCTACATCAATCGCTGTTGCCATTCGGAACCTCCTTCACTCTTGGTTGGGTTGAGGATCGATCACTGAGACGCTTTTGCTATCACCCCATTGAAAATTTGTCAATGGACCAAAAGGCCTATGAGTGAATCGTCTCCAGAAACGACTTGACGGCGCTGGTGAACGTCTCCGGTTGCTCCAGGTTGGAGAGATGGGCTGCGGCAGGAATCGTCTGGATGCGAGCGCCCTTGATGTTGTCGGCCATCAGTTTCGCGTCCGCAGGCGGGGTCAACCCGTCCAGCTCTCCCACGATGACCAGGGTGGGGCAGGTGATCTCTTTCAAAAGGGGAACCGAGTCCGGTCGCTCCGCCATCGCCATGAGATCCCCGGCGATGCCGGTGACGGGAGCGCCGGTCATCATGGCCCGCACTTTTTGCACCAGACCCGGCTTGCCTTGCACGGCGGCAGGGCTCAGCAACTTGGGCAACATGATATCCGCAATCGCGCCAGCGCCGTCCCTATGCGCGGTCTGCGCCGTTTTGAACCGCCCGGCCCGCCCTTCGGCGCTGTCGGGTTGCGGCCTGGTGTCGGCCAGCACCAGCCCTTTCACCCGCGCGGCGTACTTCCGATAGAACGCAAACACCACGTAGCCACCCATGGAGAAACCGGCCAGGACCGCCTGCTGGATGGAGAGATGGTCCAGGAGGCCTTTCACGTCGTCGGCGAATTGGTCCATGGTGTACAGCCACAGCGGCGCGTCCGACTCGCCGTGTCCACGAAGGTCCACGGTGACGACCCTGAACTGACCCGATAAGGATCGGACCTGAGGTTCCCACATGGAGCGGTTGAGAGGAAACCCATGGACAAAGACGATGGGCGTACCCTTGCCTTGATCGGTGTATGCCAGCTCTACCCCGTTGATGTTCGCTTTGATTGGGCTCCTCCTTCCGAGAAGGCAAGAATGTCCTGATCTGGGTTCGGGTCGCCGTCAGCCCGTTCTTCCTAGCACGGTCTTCGAAAGTTCGTCAATAGACTTCTGGAGCTGTCGGCGCTGAACGAAGGGTTTGCGGCCTTCTCACCATTCTGTATAGAATGGGGCGTTGGAGTTCGATACTTCCCGCGCTGAAACCTGGAGGCGGTCCTGAGCATGCGCGAAGATAGTGACAGCGTACCGGATCTGTTCCGTTCGGAACAGGGCTCATCCTCAACTGACGCTCCCCTTGCGGATCGGATGCGGCCCCGGTCGCTCGACGAGTTGGTCGGGCAGGACGACGTCCTCGGCCCCGGTCGGCCGCTTCGGCTCGCCATCGAGCAGGATACCCTGTCGTCCTTGATCCTCTGGGGGCCTCCTGGATCGGGGAAGACCTCCCTCGCCCGGGTGATCGCCGCGCGTACCAAAGCCCACTTCGAGCCCTTCTCGGCCGTCACTAGCGGGCTTCCTGAACTGCGCCGGGTAGTCAAGGTCGCTGAGCAGCGCCGGATCGTCAAGGGCCAGCGCACGATCCTGTTCGTGGATGAGATCCATCGTTTCAACAAGGCCCAGCAGGATGCCTTTCTGCCTCACGTCGAGTCGGGTACGGTGATACTCATCGGTGCTACCACGGAGAATCCCTCCTTCGAAGTGATCAGCCCGTTGCTCTCCCGATCTCTGGTCGTCGTACTGCAGCCGCTCTCTGAGAATGCCCTGTTGCAGATCATTGAGCGGGCGCTCCGGGATCCAGAACGGGGACTCGGTCGGTACCACGTCGAGATGGACGTCGAGGCGATGATGAGCCTGGTAGCCTTTGCGAACGGTGACGCCCGCGTGGCCCTCAACGCCCTGGAGTTTGCCGTCCTGCACACGGCTCCCGGGCCGGACGGCGACATTCATATGAGCAAGGGAGCTCTTGCGACGGCCTTACAGAAGAAGAGCCTGCGCTACGACAAGGGGGGTGAAGAGCACTACAACATCATCTCCGCCTTCATCAAGAGCCTGCGGGACTCAGATCCCGATGGAGCCCTGTATTGGCTCGCGCGGATGCTGGAAGCGGGCGAGTCCCCACGCTTCATCGCCCGCCGCATGGTGATCCTGGCGTCGGAGGATATCGGCAACGCCGACCCGATGGCGCTGGTAGTAGCAACGGCCGTTGCCCAAGCGGTCGAACTGATCGGCCTGCCGGAGTGCCGGCTGAACCTCGCGCAGGGCGCGACGTACCTCGCTAGCTGTCCCAAGGACAACGCGTCCTATGCCGGGCTGCAGGAGGCGACTGCGGATGTCGAAGAGCACGGGAACCTGCCGGTCCCCTTGCACCTGCGCAACGCGCCGACCGAACTGATGAAGGAACTCGGGTACGGGAAGGGCTACCGCTACGTCCATGAAGACCCGGCGGCGCGCACCGAGCAGACGCACCTGCCGGAGAAGTTGGCCAAGAAGCAGTACTATCGGCCGAAGAAGTCGGATAAGAGTTAAACGTTAACTGCCTTCCAGTTCTTTCAGTTTTGCCCTGATCTGCTCCACCTGTTCACAGAGCTCAGCCCACTGGGACGTCAGGACGGACTGATCCTTCACCCAGTTTTCCCGTTCTTTCATCAGGACCGTCCACCGTTCGTGGTCCTGGTAGAGCGCCTGGCTCGCCAACTCCCTGTCACGGGCCTTGATCCTGTCATCGCCGGCGGCGATTTCGCCTTCCAGCTTGGCGATCTGCCGTTCGATGCGGGCCAAGGTTTTTGTGAGTTCTCGCCGCTCCTTGAAGGCGCTGGTGTTGCCGGCACGCGACTGGGGAGCGGCAGTCGGGGCTGCCTTCGGAGTGCTGGGCGCCTTGGACGGTTTGGGTTCGAACTCGGGCGCCCCCTTGATGGGCT
>WNGL01010626.1_pt1 | contig 10601 bp, 8 predicted proteins | sample 5400591 | NCBI WGS metagenome assembly WNGL01 (sample SAMN13153377, study PRJNA577476) | soil metagenome | isolation source: 80 cm soil or saprolite under Garry oak tree replicate 1 | place: USA:California | collected 2016-06-15
CAATGTTGTCAAACAGGCGTATGTTTCGTCCAACTGCTGCTTCGATGAGTATGGAGTACTGCATCTCATTGGAACCAACTGGAACCTTCCAGGGCTCACTAATAACGACAAGAATGCTCCAATGCCTACTGACATTTACATCCCACCAACTGGAACAACTGATTTTACAATCTCGGCAACGACTCCAGCAGACTTCACTTCTGGGTCTACTGGGTCCTCCACTATTACTGTGACTCCTTCGGGAGGGTTTACCGGCCCGGTCAACCTGTCGACTTCCACTTCGCCAGCGTCAGGTCTCACCCCCAATTGCCCTACGAGCCTAACAATAACCTCCTCCAGTCCAGTCACGGGCACCTGCACCCCAACTTCCACTACTCCAGGAACCTATGCAGTGACAGTCACCGGCTCGGGCGGGGGAAATACACATGCAACGACTTTTACAAGCCACGTCGGTGTCTTCTCGATAGGCGCTACGTCTCCTAGCGGGACCCCCGGCAATACAATTACCTCAACCGTGACTCTGACAAGCGCCTACAACTTTGCCGGATCAGTCTCACTCACTGATACAGTTCCGTCAGGCCTTACATGTCAGGCGTTCAGTCCCTCGAGCAGCATTTCGCTGACTGCGAACGGAACCGGCACAGCCAGCCTTGGCTGCAGTTCAAGCACGGCATCCTCTTACTCTGTCACTGTCACTGGCACCAGCGGTTCGTTATCGCGGTCAACGACGGCCATATTCACGTTCGGTTCGAGCTTGAATCCTCCCTACACTTTGACACTTCAAGGCTTCGATTATGACGGTGGACTCGAAGAAACTCTGACACTCAACGGTCAACAGCTCACGCAATTGCCTGCAGTGGATAGCCCTCAAAACGCGCAGGTTTACGTAGGATTCAATGTGGACATGACCTCGCTTATCGTTAGAGGTACTAACACTCTCGTGTTCACGCACGCGAACTGGGACTGTGCAACCGTTGATACAACCAAAGATGTCCAAGTAACAGACGGATCGCGGAACGTCATTTTCAGCGACCTCTCAGAACACCCCCTGAGCTGCACTCAGTCCATCACATACACATTTACCGTCGGAGCATCATCGAGCCAAGCTCTCAAGGGATGGTCGGGAGTTACAATAGGCGAGAGCGATCCCAATCCCAGCAACCCCACAAGTGCTGTCTTCTCTGGCCAGCCAGCCTCCAACATGGAGTTGGCGTTTGCAAACTTGACCAGTAAGGGATTAAACGCTGAGCGGGTCATTTTTGCCGATCCCAATACGGCTTCAGCGGCCACCGTGAACGGAACGCTCGGCCCGTCCTTCTACTTCACTCCTACGCGGTTGAACCGGACAGTTACCTTGGCCGCTCACTTTGGTCTCTGGCTTATCCTTAACACTCATGACTTCTGCGACTGGGTGAATGCCTCCTATTCCTGTACTGAAGTCGAGATGGGCTACAGGATAGTCAACGCTGAGCCGAAATCGTTGAGCTTCTGGCAGTACAATATTACACAACCCTACCACAACGTCTACACAAAGATCATCTACGAGCCATTCAATGAGCCGTTAGTGGTTGGCACTGTCAAGTGTACACCTACCTGTCCGAACTCAAACAATGTCACGTTGACCTACGGACTTGCCGGAGCAAACCCGGTCTACATACAAAAGTCCTACCAAGACTTCATCAACATGGTGAGAAACACCGTTGGAGACACGAGCCACTATGTCGTTGTGGAAAACGCAGAGTGGGACGGAGACTTTCCAACAGTGACCGACTCGGCCAATATGACCCTTTACAATCGGCACTGGTACTACCAGTACGCTTACGAGAGCCCGAGCTACCAAGAATTCGACTATAACGGGGCCGGAGGCACTTACGAAATCCGCAGCATCAATTGTAGCTGGAGTGTCTCCTGTGCTCAAGCATACGCCGACAACGCCACGTCCTTCGAGAAAGCTGCTGAAGCAAGATTCCACAAAGTCATGATCAACACAGAGATTGGAGCTGATTATGGACCTACAGCTCCCCCTGACTCTCAGGCCACCGGCAGCTGCTCCTACTCAACCTCAAGTCTGGCCTTCGTACAACGAATGATCAACGACATCAAGGCCACAGGGCAGATAGGCTATACTCTCTGGACTAACGGGGCTTGGACTGGCAATGGGGTTTACGGATGCCTGAGCACCTGGGGCACCCAGCTGACGTACTCGAGTCCAATGATAACTCCAGGGAAGATGTCAGGAGATTACGGGTTGAAGCTCAACGAAGTCTACATTTTCCTTACTTGAGTCCTTGCTCTCTTGGCTGTGCCATGGGTGAGAGCATCCAGAAAGAAAAACCGAGAGTCGGTCCAAAAGGGGACCGCCATCGTTAGCCTGAGAAATTCGACTTGATACTCTAGTTCAGATCGAACATCGGCTCGAATACGTTTGTCCTGGACGCAGATGTAGTGTCCATGTACACAGAGGTTGATTTGCTAGTTAACCTGAACACAGCTGATGTGGGTAGTGTCTAGCGAAAGCAGTTGTGGACATCTGACCTAAATGGCACAAGACTCAGTTATAACAAGAAGGAGGAAGCACAGGTGCAGAGACCGAGTCTAGCGCTTAACCGGTTTCTAGCATTGAGCATTGTTCTTGTGATGCTCGGGCTGGCTCTGGCCTCGGGACAAGTGTGGAGGCTAGCGGATGCTGCAGCGACAAGTCCACAATCCTCATCGGCGACTGGGCTATACTTCGATCATGTTCTTCTCATTATGATGGAAAACCAGAATATCAACAGCACTTACAATTGCGGATCGCTATGTGACCAGTTCCTAACTCCGTTCGCGAACAGCAACGGTCTTGCTCTAAACTACCAGCGGGTAATAGACGGTAGCCTTCCAAACTATTTCGCTCTGACCATGGGTCAGATAAACACATATCCCTTCCCTGGGGCCGACTGTTCACCCTACCAGTATCCTGCCAACTCCTCCTGGCCCGAATATTGTCCTCAAGACAGTGTCAACATCGTGGATAGTCTTGAGAACGCTGGTCTGACATGGAAAGCGTATGTTGAGAACTATCCTGGCCAAGGCTCCGGAGCATACTACTCGTCAGGAGGCTGCTACCTGGCATATCAGACGTACGACGCGAACAACGCGGATCCTACTTTTTACGCGGCGGACCACAATCCCTTCGTCTACTATCAAGACATAGTGAACAGCACTTCAAGATGCGCTCAAATAGTGCCAGCCAACACCCAACACAACAATCCGGAAACCGACGATGTCTTACTCTCCGATCTGAACGATCCCACCGTTTCAGCGCCCAACTTCATGTGGCTATCGCCTGACGAGTGCGACCAGATGCACCACGCGTGCTACCCATCCCCAACAAGCGATAACAATGCTGCCGTCCAGCAGGGCTCAGACTATCTCTCCCAGCTCATACCCCAAGTTCTGAACAGCTATACTTTCACGAACGAACGGTCCGCGCTCTTCATTACATTCGACGAGAACTGCGCCGTTGCGGACCCACCTGGCTGCGGGTCAACGAGCAGCATCTATACAGTCTGGGCCTCCTACAACTCCCAAATCACCACTCCAGGATATGAGTCGAACACAAGCTACAACCACTACTCATTCACACGGACGATAGAGACAAACTGGAATCTGCCTAGTCTGACGGCCAACGATGCAAATGCGGAACCCATGAGCGAATTCTTCACCAGCTCCGCACCTGTAGTCTCGTAAAATAGCTTTAGCTATACTCCTTCATCACCCCAAGTGGGTGAGTACGTAGACTTCACAGCGTACGCATCTGGCGGGACATCCCCATACGGCTTCAGCTGGACTTTAGGCGATGGAACTAGCGGAACAGGAGAAACCGCTGCCCGGTACTTGCGTACTTCCCCTTTTTCGGCGCGTGGCTTTCAGCTTGTCGATATCCTGCTCAGAATCCCAAAAGGCCTGCTAATTCTTAGGCTTCGACCCTAGAGCCTTCTCAAATCGGTCCAACCTCCTCTTTTCATCGCTACAGAAGGTCAATCGGTCGATAGTAACACAATCTCGGGTCTGGTGTCCTTCTAAGGCGTCGAGATAGGTCGTTGAGGGTCGACTTCAGCCTCGGTTAGAGGGTCTGAACTCCAGTATCGGATTTGGGTATTGGGAGATTCGGATAGGCTAATTTGCTTCTGAACAGGATCTCATTCTAGGTTGGTCAATTGGCAACTCTGGGCCTTGGTGGGCCTGTGGGTTTCTCGTTTGCCACCGTGGGTTTCTCCAGTGCAGTGTTGGTGGCTCGTGCTTGGGAGTATGTTTCCCTAGAATCTTATCTTAGGTGCGGCCTTTCTTGCCCGACTCGCTCGTCTGAACTGTTTCAACTGCACCACTTCTATTACGGCCTGGCGATGCTCTTGGTGAGTGTGGGTTTTCTATCAATCACTAGGAAGCAGAGGGTCAGATGGGACGCGGCTTTGATCTTCGGCATGGGCGCAGGGCTTCTTGCCGATGAGGCAGGCCTATTGCTGGTTAGGATTCCTTACGATGATCCGTTCTCTCTTCTCTTACTATTTTGCATTGGTCTAACCCTGTTCGCGGGAACCGCTAATGCAGCTGTGCGGGACGGGACACGCGAGTTCAAGGTATTGGATAGAGCGGATATTCTGACTATATTGTCGATGCTTCTCGGCATGGCAGGAGTTCTCTATCTGGACCGCCCTCTGATCGCGACAGTTGAGGTCATCGGAGGTGCCTCCTGGGCTTGTGCCATGGTTCTTATCACACTCTTCGGGAAGAAGCACTTCCTTAGAATCTGGCGGAACTAGCGTAGCCCAGCCTAGCTCTTCCCTCGTTCGGCTTGTTCAGAGTGATACCCGGGAGAGGCGTTACAAGTTTCGCGAGAAGTGAAATCTAGAAGCGTCTAGGAAAGTAGCTCTTCAGTACGACGGGTAGATCTATCTGTCCGAAGATTGCCTGGTCTTAAATACGTAGTGGGCGATGCGAGCAATGAAAATCTTTGCGCAAGTCTATGACCATGATTCAAATCGTGCTGTGCTGTGCCATTCTTGCCGTCCTATCTACGCTATCGACCACCGTTCCCGCTGTTCACGCGTATGGCAACGCTGCGCTCTGGCAAATAGCGATGTCGCAGAACTGCAATAATCCGTCTTTCTGCACTCCAGTCCAAGGCGGTTTCTGGCTCTGGGCTGAGTTTGACAGTGATGGGACAGGAGACGCCACCGCTACTGGTTGTGCCCACCTAGTTGCGGCAGGCTCGCCAGGAGCGGGCGCTGACCACTTCAATGTCGATATTCAAGGCTGGACGGTAATGCCCGGCAGCGCGGGACCTCTAACCTTCTTCGTACTAGGTGGAACCATGACATTTACCGGTCACACTGGCGGACCACCCGTAACAGTACCAATAAGCCCCTTACCGCTTGACACAGGCATTCCCGCAATGGCTGGTCACTATTCCACATCGATGATTCTGGGCTTCACACCGCCACCTGGCGTCACGTTCATCATACAAGTAGTGCAATTGACTCACTAGACAGGATCAATCCTCTCTCTCTTTCTTTTTCTAACCATCCCTCTGATACCCTATACGGGGTATAGGATAGGCCCTGACTTCTCTGTCATAACGCGACGCTAACTAGGGGTGGCACCCACTAGCCACGATTCGTGTATGTCGACGATAATCTTCTCTCTGGAGTGGCTGTCCGGCGTTTGTGCGTCGAAGATCACGCTGTAAAGCGGACCCCAGTCTTCGGTGTGATCGTGCGAGTAATTTGGCACGGTGCCATGTACAGTCACTATGACACCCAACTTTCCTCTAACATAACTTGGTACACGCCTGTTCGGACCCGGGTTCTCAATCTTCACACGAACGCTCTGATTGATGACGAACACACCCATCGGCACAGGCCTATGTTATTTTCGGTTCCATAATCGGGGGTTTGAGCGGATCCCCAACACCGATCAGACTCTCTTGGGTCACAAGATCCGCTAGTTGCTCCTCGCTCATTCCCTCTGTTCCGTCCGGCCTCCTTGGAAGGACCATGTACCTGATGTCAGAGGTGCTGTCGTAGACACGAACTTCGGCGTTCGCAGGCACCGCGAGCTTGAACATCTCTTCCAGCTTCTTTCTGGGACTCGTTACAATTTCCTGCTTGTAGCTATCATGCTTGTACCACCACGGAGGATTTCCGAGAAGCTCGTATGGGTAGCATGAACAAAGAGTGCACACGATGACATGACGGACTGTGTTGGTGTCTTCCAGCACCACGAGTTTTGGAGTTCTGTTAAGAGCAAAGCCAAGCTCTCTGAGTGTCGTCTTGGCATCGCTAACCAACCGCGACCTGAATTCAGGGTCCAGCCATGCTTTCGCAACGATTCTTGCCCCGTTTTCAAATCGTGGAGGACTCGTGCTGGCCAGCATTTCGTCCACCTTCTCTAGCGTAACGAGTCCTTTCTTCGTAAGGCTGACCAGTAACGCTTGAAGGAGCAGCATGTTTTCCATCAGCATTTCCTCCAACTGTGACACACGGTCATTGGCTCCGCCGCTTAGCTTCCTGTGCTCTAGCCTGGCCTCCTCATCGTAGACGCCGGCCTCACGACGACTCTCCTCGACGAGGACCAAGTTTCCAATGATTGAAGTCGCGACCTCGATGCCACGGATGAGTTTTCCAAGCCCGATCTCAAGTGCTGCGACTCGGTGTTCGAGATTCCCGACTGATTCTAGCTCCTCCACTCGAGAACGGGCCAGCTCTGAAGCCTGAATGAGGTCAGAGAATGCAATTGTCCCTTTCTTGATGAGATTGATTACGCGGGGCTCGAGCCGCTTCGTCCTCCAGTACTCCATGTCTTCCTCGACAGCTCTAATGTGAGAATCTAGGTCTTCCACGTGTCCCAAATGCGAATCCAAGTTCAAGAGGACTATCATTGAAGATGATGTTGAATTTTAGGTCTTTTCGATTGTGACCCCGAGTATTTTTTCACCCTCAGAGCTTCCAAGCAGCCAATATTCCGACAATGCTGTTAGGCCGCAAACTTTGACGCCGTTTCGAGAGAGTTAAAGGACTGCCGGCACTACGTCGCCTATCAACGTGATGGATCAGTCCCTACACAGAATTGTCCTAACTGAAAGATTTGCGGAGTGTACCACGATGTAAAAGCTTAAGCATCGTGAAAGGTCACGGTCGGTCACTCTTGGGCTCAAAAACCTCGCATAGGTTTTTCGCGATAGCACTGGTTTCGTTATCGATCTTGATGAGTCTCAGCGTTGCCCCTGTGGCGCGTGCCGATCTCTCTCCTCCGATTGTACAGGCCCAACACGCATTCGTGGGAGATCCATTGTTTGACCTCGATAGCCCCCAGGGCATGGTCTATGGAATCAACCCCGACGAACGAACGCCGATGGCTAGTACAACAAAGATTGTTACTCTTCACATCGCCGTCGATTTTATTCTAGGTAGGCGACAATCATCCTATTTCACGAACCTGTTTGACGAGGTTACCATCAGCCCATTTGCTGCGGGTATCGGTGGTTCTTCAATGAAAGACGTGAACGGCGTCCCGCTCCAGGCCGGAGAAAAGGTCCGTTTTGACAACCTCCTGAGAGGAATGATGTATCCGTCCGGCAACAACGCGGCCTATGCTGTTGCCGAACATTTGGCCGGGAATTGGCAGACATTCGTAGAGGTCATGAATGAGGAAACCCTTCCCGGCGAGGTCAGCCCCCAAGGCCTGCCGAACACCCATTTCGTGAACCCGAACGGTTTCGACGACCCGAACCACTATACCACCGCAAGAGAGCTTGCAAAGATCTGGATGCACGCGTTCCAAGACGATTACTTCAGGCAGGTAGTGGGCTTTACGGGGACTTACAGTTTCTCGACCCAACTACCCGACGGAACAACCAAGCAGTACAGCTACTGCTGGGGTCCCCAACCAGTCGGCTGTTTTGGCAGTCTCTACCCTACGATTGGATGGGAAGGTGTCAAGGGGGGCTCGACACCCGGCTGTGGAACAACCAGCACCAATAGTATAGGATGCGTGGTTCTCAGTGCTCACAGAATCGGAAGGCAGTTAGTGGTTGCCTTTATGCAGGGAGTAGACTCTGCTGACATATTCAAACTGCTGGATTATGGCTTCGCGAAAGTGTTTCACCCCGACCTACAGGATACAGCTCTCTCGCTAGGCCCTTGGCTTAGGCATGACCTACAATGCCTCCCCAACGGACGAGCGGTAAGTGCGGGAATCTTGGGGAACTTCGGCGTAAGGATGACTACGTGGGCAGTTGACGCGGATGGTTCACAGATTACAAAGCTCGGCGAGAACACTGGAACCACAGTTCAATCGTCACAGACGCAGCTTCCCTTGCGTGTTGACGTGAAGGCTGTAGCGCTCAGCAACAGCGAGGTCGTAACTGGTAGAACGATAGGCGGCCCTATCCTGTTGGGCGGGTCCGGCTCGGGGGCTGGGAGCATTACCCTATCTCTCTGGTCAATTTCCAATTCTGGGTTTCCCAGCGTTGTTGTCAAGGATGTCCCCGGAGGTGTAGGATCCAGTCTGCAGCTTCTCCGCGTCGACCAGCACCATTTCGTTACAGCCTACGTGAATCCTAGCGCAGGCCTTGTTCTCAAGTACTGGGACGAGGTTGTCAAGCCGAGCCCAATCAGAGGAGGATCGCCCACTTTTGAGATCGATAACCTGAGCACCTTCACTCTGGATTCCGTGTCCGTTGACGAGGTTGCAATTTCGACCTTGGGAAGTTTCGGATTCGTTACCGCTACACGTGTTGGTGTGGGTTTCGTCTGGAATCAGGTATGGCACCTCGACACATTAACGGGTGCAATTCAAACTGTCAGCAGCGTCAACCTCGGAGGGTTTACCGGCAGTATGGTGAGTATTATTCAAATTCCAGTTCAGACGTTCCCCGACGAGATCCCTACGTGGGCCTACTTCGCAACAGCTTTTCGGTCCGATACTGGATTCATGCGAATAATGTACACCCGGGCAGACTTTGACTTGTCCGGGAGTCTCCTGAACTACACTTTGGTGGGGGACTCGGGCCCCTCTGATTTCCTCTCAGGGACCCCTGCAATGGCTCCTCTGGCCTCTTCAGGTCTCGTGGTCGCGATTAGAGATGGGAATGGGAACCAGAAGCTAGTTGTCTGGGAATCGCGTAGGAATGCCGATGACAGTATCAGCCCTTTCCGAGTAGCTGAACATGAGGGTGCAGAAGCAAACTCCGTGGCTTTGTGCGGGTTGCCCCATGCGAATTCAGAGGGAAATTTCGCGTCAGCCAGCCTGGTTCCTACGGGATTGTGTGGAGGTTGTCTCAAGGTGCAAGCATGGCGGGTCGGAAGCAGGCCGTAGAAGCAAACCCAGTGTCGCTTTTCGCTCTCGGGACTATCTTGCTTCTCATTGGCATTTGTTCTCAACTAGAAATCATGGTCGAGTATCTTCGATGGGAACCACTCGATCACGTCGCTGGTGCGGGAGTGGGATTTGAACAGAGGAATGCATCCTCAGAATCCCTTGAAGACGATGAGCCCTCCTGACGCAGCGAATTCTGTTCCTCCGCTCATCGTCTTAGTTTGCGAATTCCCGCACTCGTGTGTAGGGATGGATATGCGAACTTTCACTCTCCTCATATTGAATCCCAGCACGGTTCGTCGTGCTTCGAGGAAATGTCACCCTTTGACGCAACCATTCATAGCTACAACACTCCCGGTCTCTCACTGGCAGGCGCAAAATATCTTCGATGTACTACGACAGTAAAGGCTTTAACCGGATCAATAGACGATTCTCTGAAGAAAATTGACAGCGTCATTAATCCACAGTCGAACCAGGTATGCTGTAGCAGCATTCATCTTAACGTTAACGTTGCTCGTAATCCCAGCACAAGCGGTCACTGTCACTGAATACGATGTATTTTCCACCCCTGCACCCACAAACCATTTTCCCCAGAACAAGCAGAACGAGTCGCCTATGGCTGTGAACCCAACTGATCCGAACAACCTCATCACCGGTGCAAATGATGAAATTGAGGAGCCAGATTGCACTCCTTCCAGTGGGGGCTCGTCAAGTTGCCCCTTCAGCCCAACCGTTGATACATCTGGAGTATACTGGTCAACGAATGGCGGGGTAACCTGGAATCACCAGATTCTCCACTGGTTCTCCCTAGTGGGCCTCACCTCGGATGGCGACCCAGCTGTTGCATTCGGACCTAAGCCTGTCGTGGTCAACGGCAAGGTCGCAGGTTTCAGCTACGCTAACGGCGCGAGGGCTTACTTCGGCTCGCTGGCTGGGAACCCGTCCTTCGGTGCCGCGCAGGAGCTGATCGCGGTCGCCTTCTCTGACGACAAAGGAGCAACTTGGAGCACGCCAGTTGTAGCTACCAACAAGGACAACCCGGTAGAATTCAACGACAAGATTGCGGTCTGGGCAGACAGTAACCCTAGCAGTCCGTTCTCCGGGAATGTCTACGTTAGCTGGACACTCTTCAAGGGCAACCCCACCCTAAACTTCGGCGAATCACCCACCTTCTCTCCAGAACCGATTGTGATCGCGCGATCAACAGACGGAGGCCAAACCTTCCAGCCTCCAGTAAAACTTTC
>WNGL01013194.1_pt1 | contig 10601 bp, 9 predicted proteins | sample 5400591 | NCBI WGS metagenome assembly WNGL01 (sample SAMN13153377, study PRJNA577476) | soil metagenome | isolation source: 80 cm soil or saprolite under Garry oak tree replicate 1 | place: USA:California | collected 2016-06-15
ATGGTCCAGCAGTCGAACTGCTTCATCGTGGTCGAGCGCGGCATGGGCATGAAGAACATGATGCAGGAGCGTGCCCTCGACAAGTCCGGCGAGCTTCGCCAGGACTCGAACATGGGCGGTGGCCAGATGGTGACGGCCGACTACATCCTCACGCCCGCGGTGGCCTTTTCCGAGAACAACGCAGGGGGCGTCGGTGGCGGGCTGGGCGGGCTCGGCGCCCTCTTCGGTCGAAGCGGAGCCATCGTGGGAGCGGTCGGCGGCAGCGTGGCGGGCGGCCTCAAGTTCAAGGAGGCGCAGACGAGCATGCTCCTCGCCGACGGCCGCTCGGGTGTCCAGGTGGCCGCGGCCGAGGGCAGCGCCAGCAAGGCCGACTTCCGCCTCGGCGGCCTGCTGGGCGGTGTGGGCAGCGGGGTCGCCGCCGGCGTGGGACTCGGCGGCTATTCGAACACGAACGAGGGCAAGGTGATCGCGGCCAGCTTCGCCGACAACTACAACGGCATCGTGCGCGCCGTGCGCGCCAATCCGAGCCTCCAGCGCAACGTGGGCACGCTCTCCCAGGAAACCGCGGCCGGCGGCCAGAAGAAGGCCGGGTCCGTCTTCAACGAGGGCGACGTGCTCCGGCCCAAGATCGGCAACGTGCGGATCATGTCGAAGCCGACGGACGCGGGCCAAGTCGTCACCACCCTCGGCAAGGGCGAGGAGATGATCTTCCTCGGCAAGGAAGAGGAGGGCTTCCTCCAGGTGGAGTCCGGCAAGGGCAGCGGCTGGGTAAAGAAGATCCTGGTCGCGCGCTGAGCGTCGGGACCTGGTCGAGGACCAGGTTGACATCCGCTCGGTGGTCAAGGTGAGAGGCACGATCGAACCCGTCCGCGTTCACCTGCGAGTTCCCGGCACCTCGCCGATGCCCGACCTCATGCGCCTCATCCAGGGCATCGAGGCCGCGGGCTTCGACGGCGCGGGCATACTCGACAGCCAGATGCTGAGCCGCGACACCTTCGTCGTGCTCGGCCAGGCCGCGACGCACACCTCCCGGCTGACGCTCTTCCCCGCCGTCACCAACCCTTTCACCCGTCATGCATCCGTGCTCGCCGGGGGCATCCAGACCGTCGAAGAGCTCGCGCCGGGGCGGGTGAAATTCGTCATCGGGACGGGCTATACGTCGGCCAGCACCATCGGGAGATCGCCGGCGACGCTCGCGGAGATGCGCGAGTGCATCCGCACCGTGAAGGCGCTCCTCACCGGCGAGACGGTGGACCTGAACGGCACGCGGGGACGCCTGGGCTACGCGTCCGGACGAGACATCCCCGTGCTCATGGCCGCCTCGGGAGCGAAGGCCATCGAGCTGGCGGGCGAGGTCGCCGACGGCGTGCTCCTCCTCGTGGGATTCAACCGGGGCATCGTGGAGCGGGCCCTCGAGCATGTCGAGCGGGGGGCCCGGCGAGCCGGGCGCCGCCTCGAGGACCTCGAGATCATTTGGGCGGTCCGGACGGCGACCATGCCGACCTCGGCGGAGGCCCGTCGCGCCGCCCGCCCCACCGCCGTCCACTGGGGCGTCCTGCGCTGGGGCGGCTACTGGCTCGAGCCGGCCGGCGTCCGCCTGCCCAAGCTGGAAATCCCCGACGCGGTGAAAAACGTGTATCCGGATCTCTCCCATGCCCACGACTGGGAGGCGGCTATCGCCGCGACCTCGTTCGTCCCCGACGCGGTGGTGGCCGAGCTGTGCGAGGCGCTGGGGCTCATCGGCACGCCCGCCGACTGCGCGGGCCGAATCATCGAGATGACCCGGCTCGGGGTCCGCAATCTCTATCTCATGCCCCTCCTCACCTTCGCCCCGCCCGACGCGGAGATCGCCGCCTTCCGCGACGTCGTGTTCCCCCAGCTGGCCGCCGCGGGTCTCCGGCCGCCGCGCTAGGACACCGTGCGTACCGGCGCCGAGTATCGCGAGGCCCTGCGCGATGGACGCAGGGTCTATGTCATGGGCGAAGGCTTGGTCGAGGACGTGACCGCGCATCCGGCGACCCGAGCGATGGTCGACGAGTACGCCGCGTGGTATGACCGCCACTTCGACGCCGCGTGGCACGACATCGTCCTCACGCCCCCCGACGCCGAGGGCCGGCGCGCGCCGTGGGCCTACGCCTTGCCGAAGAGCGCAGCCGACCTGCGCGCCATGGGCAGGTGCTACTCCGCCACGACCTTCCCGAGCGCGGGCAACATGACGCACACGCCAGCCTACGGCAACCTCATCGCCCTCGGCATTCTCGACGCCGTCCAGCAACGCTACGTCTCGCGTGAGCAGATCGACCATATCGCCCAGTACCGGAGCCTCATCGGCGCGACCGGCCGGTTCCTCACCTTCTCCGCGGGCGCCGCCACCATCGGCTATCGCTTCCGGGAGGATGCGGCGGAGCGCGCCGCCCTCCGGATCGTGCGCGAGACGGACGCCGGCCTCGTGCTCCGCGGCAAAGTCGGCATGCATACGAGCCCCGCCTACGCGGAGGACGTCTACGTGGGCGCCCACTCGGGGGTGGACCGCGGCCCCCATCGCGCCACGTTCATCGTGCCCGTCAGCGCGCCCGGCGTCACCATCGTGTGTCGCAAGATCTCCGCCCGCCATGCCAACCCGTTCATCGCGCCGCTCAGCAGCCGCTTCGACGAGCTGGACGGCCAGATGTGGCTCGAGGACGTGCTCGTCCCCTGGGCGCGGATCTTCCTCGTGGATCCCTCTCCGGACGTGGTGGCCTCGTGGCTGTTCTGGCATCAGCTCTATTGCTGGCTCTCGAAAGCGGAGTTCACCCTCGGCCTCGCCCTCGCCTGCACCGACGCCATGGGGCTGCGGGAGCACGATCCCACCATCGAATACCTCGTCGATCTCATCGTCGACGTGCAGACGGTGCGCACCTGCCAGACGGCGGCCGAGCTCGATCCGGAGGTGACCGCCGAGGGTTACTGCATTCCGGGACGGAGTCACGTGGCGGCGGGGAGCATCGCGATGCAGAAGGCGCGACAGCGCATGGCGGAGATTCTTCGCATCCTGCCCGGCTCGTCGCTCGTGGTGGCGCCGTCGGACAAGGACCTGGCGGCCCCCGAGGTCGCGGGAGGGCTGGAGGAATCGTTCGGCGGCGGTGGGTACACGGCCCTGCAGCGCTCGGCCCTTCTCCAGATGGCCTCGGACCATGTCGTGTCCGCCCTCGACGGCCGCGAGTCGGCCTTCGAGCTGCATGCCAATGGCGGCATCCCCGCCTGGCGCGGTCGTCTGCGCCGCTACTTCAGCCGCTACAACGAGCTGGCCAATGCCGTCCTGCGCTCGCTCAGCCTGGACATGCCACACGTCGACCTGGACAGCATTCGCGCCATACCGCTCGCGCCGCGTCGACCGACCACCCCACCGTCCGTGTAGCGCAGATAGGATCAGCTGCTCCCACGTCGTCCCGCCTGCGTCGCGGCCACCGCGAGAGCCACCACCACCCCCAGCGCGCCCACGGCCGCCAGCATCGGCGCCACGGCGACAGGAAGGGCGGCGCTCAGGGACCGCGCGAGGCCAGTCCCAAGCATGGTCGAGGCGAGCGTCAGGATGGCGAAGCCGGCCCAGCGAACGATCTGAGCGCGCACGACCCCTGGCCCCACGCTGGCCGCGCGCATACCGCGCCCAAGATCGGCGGACTGGAGCAGGCCAAGCTGGGCCAGGCCAAAGCCGGCGGCCCCGAGGACACTCACCGGCGCGTCCACCGCCCAGAGAGCGAGCGCGTGGTTCGTGGTGAAGATGCAGGCCGCGGTGATGACCGGCCAGCGCCACGGCATGACCGTGCCCACGATGGCCAGGAGCACTCCGGCCAGCCCGATCACGGCCATCGGCTCGATGGGCGCTACGCGAAAGGTCAGGGCGAACAGCGCGAGAGCGAACGCGGGCACGGGGACGTGCCTCATCGTACGGGGACGGCCCGATGCCGGCGGCGATCGAGCCCCGCGATGGCGGCCTCGAGCGGGTCCGCGGGATTCCATTCGATGACGGGCAGGCCGTGGCGGCGCAGCTCGTCGAGCCGGGTCCGGCGCTCGAGAGTCCAGAGGCGGCACGCGAGCTGGTCGATGGGCGAGGCATTCAGGCGGGCGCGCATGAGCTCGACGGGTGACACGACGAGGACGAGCACGTCGAAGCCGCGCGCGACGAGATCGACGGCGGCTTGGGTGAAGCGCCGGTCGAGGAGCGGGGTGAGAGCCACGATGAAGGCGTGGGGCGGGAGCACCCGCGGGGGCACGAGCTTGAGGTCCTTCGTCACGTAGGTGAAGACGACGTCGGCTCTCAGGAGAGAGTCGGCGATACGCTCGTAGTGCGCGCGCCCTGACCCCGGCCTGACCCAGTCAATCACGCCACCGTAGACGATCAGGCCGACGCGGTCCTTGCGGGCGAGATAGGCGGTGGCGAGCGAGGCGGCCGCGCGCACCGCCGCGTCGAGCGTGGTGACGGAGGCCGTGCCTACCTGGGCCATCGTGTCGAGCATGAGCACCACGTCGGCGTTGCGCTCCCGGTGTTGCTGCGTCACGTAGAGCGTCCCCAGGCGGAGCGAGGCGCGCCAGTTCACCTGCCGGATGCGATCGCCGGGGGCAAACTGCCGGATGTCGCCTGGCTCGATACCTTCCCCGAAGGCGCGCGACACGTAGTCTCCCACCGATGTCTGGGTGCGGAGGGGACGCGGCAGGCCCCGAAGGGGAGCGCTCCGGGGATGCACGCGCACTCGTTTGTGATCGACGTGACGCCCCTCCTGCCACCTTAGACTCCACCGGTCTCGGACCCGGACCACGAGTGCCCCCAGGTCGTAAACGCCGCGCACGGGATAGCTGATCTGGTAGCTCCAGCTCGCCGTCTGGCCCGGCCGGAGCGTCATCACCGCGCGGTGGTTTCCGGAGGCGAGAAGGCTGCCCGGGGCGAGCGGCTCGTAGAGCTCGAGGAGCGCCACGGCCGTGCTCGCGGTAACCTCCACCGTCACCGTCACCGCATCGCCCTCGAACACCCGGTCGCCCGAGATCCGGTGCATCAGCGAATAGTCCGGGGCGGAGGGGCGCACGGCCAGCGTAGCCAGCACCAGGGCGAGCGGGAGGACGGCCACGAACAGATCGGGACGCCCGGTGAGCACGGCGAGGGAAAGCACCCACGCGGTCACCGTGAGAAGCGAGAGGGTGAGCGGCGTCACCCGCCAAGTCATCGCGCGTCCGGGCCGGGAGCCGCCACCGCCGTAAGCAGGTTTTCCACGACCTGCGTGGCCGATACCCGCGCCGCCCACAGCTCGGGCTTGAGGATGAGCCGGTGGGCGAGGGCCGGCACCGCCATGGCCTTGACATCGTCGGGCAGCACGAAATCTCGGCGCCGCAAGGCGGCGAGGGCGCGCGCGAGCTTGAGAAGGGCGAGCGCCCCGCGGGGCGAGGCGCCGAGGGCCAGCCGGTGGTCGGATCGGGTGGCGCGCACGAGAGCCACCACGTAGCGCTCGGTCACCTCGGCCACGTGCACGTCTTCCATGGCCGCCTGCATGGCCACGAGCTCGGCCCGCGACGTCACCGGCTCCGCGGTGATGGCGTCGTCACGGCGGCGCCGGCGCCGGGCGAGGATCTCCACCTCGTCCTCGAGATCCGGGTAGCCCACGGCCACGCGCATGAGGAAGCGGTCGAGCTGCGCCTCGGGCAGCGGATAGGTGCCCTCCAGCTCGATGGGGTTCTGGGTGGCGATCACGAGGAAAGGCGGCTCCAGCGGGAAGCGCTCGCCGTCGATGGTGACCTGCGCCTCCTGCATGGCCTCGAGCAAGGCGCTCTGCGTCTTGGGTGCGGCCCGGTTGATCTCATCGGCGAGGAGGAAATGGGTGAAGATCGGCCCCGGCCGGAACTCGAAGCGGCCCTGACGCTGGTCGAAGAGAAAGGTGCCCGTGATGTCGCTGGGCAGGAGGTCCGGAGTGAACTGAATTCGTTTGAAGCTCAGATCGAGGGTCTCGGCAAAGAGCCGCGCGATCAGCGTCTTCGCCAGCCCCGGATAGTCCTCGATCAGGATGTGCCCATTGGCCAGCACGCCCGCGAGGATCTGCTCCAGCACGTGCGCTTTCCCCACGATCGTCTGACCGAGCGCGGCGAGGATATTCTGACAGCGGTCGGCGACGGCGTCGATCTTCACGGGCGCTTCTCCGCTTCGGCGATCAGGGCCTCGAGCGCCTCGAGGGACGGGCCGCGCCGGCGGGTCCGCCTCCTCTCCCGCGGCCGGGGAAGGGTGTCGCCGGCAAGCTCGACCAGACGGGGCCAGAGGATCGCGTCGAAATACTGCTGACTGCGGTGGCTGAAGACGAGATCGTCACGCAGCCTGCGATAGGCTTCATCCCGCTCCGAGGCCGGCGGCGCGGGGCGCGGCACGTCGAGGGCGGAGGGCGGCTGCTCGTCGACGGCACGCCGGACGCCACGAATCGCGCGGACGCAGCCGACGATCACGACGGCCGTGCACACGAGCCGAACGACGAAGGGGCGCCACGACGGGGCCATGGTGAGATAGGCCACGAGGGCGGCCAGGATCAGAAGCGCGGCGGCAATGCCGTGCGCGAGCAGACGGCGCGACCGTTCAGCGCGCGACGGCATCAGCTGGACGCTCCTCGATGGCGGTCTTGATCTCGTCCAGCGCGTCGAGGGCCTGCCCGCGCTCCCGGGAGCCCAGCCTTCGGTCGCTGAACCTCGCCAGCTCGAAGAGACCGGTGAGGGCCCGCGCGGCCGCTTGCGGCACGGGCAGCCGCTCCAGCGCTTCGCGCAGGAACTCCATGGGGGTGAGCCAGGGCTTCCGCGCGGCTCCGGAGTCGGCGGCCACGCGCTCGAAGCGCGCGTAGCAGCGGATGATGGCGCGGCGCGGGTCGGGCTCGGTGCGGAGATCCTCGAGGCTCTCCGCCACCACCTCGGCCAGCGGAGAGGGCGGGGACTCGTGTTCCGGCCCCGCCCACCACTCCGCGAGCCGGTCGCTCAGCGCCACCCACAGCGCGAGGGCGAGGGCTCCCAGTCCGGCCACGAGGGCGAGCACACCGAATGTCCAGGTGACGAGGAGCGGAGCATCCGGAAGCTCCTCGGCGAGCAAGGAGGCGTTCCCCGAGGATGCGCCCTGCCCGAGCATCATCGCCACGAAGGGCAGGCCCCGGCTCCACAGCACGTACGCGAGAAGGATGAAGTACGCGAGGGTGGCTATCTGCGTCACCGCCCGCAGCCATGCCGGGACACGGGGCGGCTCCGGGGCGAGCGCCGCCTCGCCCTCGTCGGGCCGCCGAGACCGCATGCGGCGTACGAGGTCCACCAGGAACACCAGAGCCGCGAGGGTGAAGAGGGCGACGATGGTCCGCGTCAGCCCGTCCGCGAGGCGAACGGCTCCCGTCAGGTCGTCGGTGCCGAGCACCCCGGGGTCGGACATGCGCACGAGCGCGGCCAGCCCCATGACGAGGCTCGCGGCAAGGAGCGACCAGGTGAGGGTCGGGATCACGACCGACACGATGACGTGCCCGCCCGCGGAGCGCAAGTCCCGCAGCTCGCCCGGTCGGTCGGTGACGGGAAGGTGGTCTGGAAGGCGCCAGAGCCGTCCCCGATCAGTGTATGCTGCCGTCGTGAAATCGGCCGCCCGGACCGTGGCCCCGTGACGCGCGTCCTGACCAATGCGACGGTGATCGACTGCGTCAACCCGCGGTCTGTGCAGGGGACCAGTGTCACCATCGAGAACGGCCGCATCGTGGACGTGCTCGACGCGAGCCGGTCGCCCGACACCCGCCAGGCCGAAGTGATCGATCTGGGCGGCGCCTATCTTCTCCCCGGACTGTGGGACGTCCACATCCACCCGGACTACCTGGCCTCCACCGGCGCGTCGATCGCGGAGCAGACGGCGATCTTCGGTCACCGCATGATGGAGGCCCTGACGGAGAGCGGCGTGATCGGGCTCCGGTGCGCGGGGTCCGCTCACTTCATGGACGTGGCGTGGAAGCGAGCCTTCGACACGGGTCAGTACGTCGGCCCGCGGCTCTTCGCCTCGGGGCACTTCCTGACCACCACGGGCGGTCACTTCCTCACCTCCGGCCACGCGCGGGAATGCGATGGGCCCTACGGCTTCGTGCGGGCCATCCGCGAGCAGATCAAGCACGGCGTCGACCACATCAAGCTCAACCTCACCGGGGGCATCATGGGCCCGGCGTGGGACCGTCACTGGCAGTCGTTCCTCCTCGACGAAGAGCTCGAGGCCGCTTTCGCGATCTGCCGCAAGCGAGGCTTTCCGGTCATGGCGCATGCCGCGAGCCCTGAGGCGGTGCAGGCGGCCGCGCGCCTCGGCGCCCACAGCGTGGAGCACGGCTACGTCATGGACGCGGAGAGCGTGGAGAGCCTGCGCGCGAACGGGACCTGGTACGTTCCCACCCTCGCCATTTCGCACCTCACCCCCGATCAGGCCTCCGACGCGTGGGAAAAGCGCTGGGTAGAGGAACGAAACCTTGCCCCCGACCTGTGCCATCGCGCCGACCTCGCGGCGGGCACGCATCGCGCGTGCTTTCAGCAGGCGCTCGCCGCCGGCGTCAAGATGGCCCTCGGCTCGGACATCCGCCCCCTCAAAGAGGCCGCCCTCCTCGAGCTGGGACTGTGGGTGAAAGCGGGCGCCACGCCGTGGCAGGCTCTGCTCGCCGCCACCCGGCATGCCGCGGAGCTGTGCGACGTGGGCGAGGACCTCGGCACCATCGAGCCCGGCAAGCTCGCGGACCTGATCGTCGTGGCCGCCGATCCGCTGGACGACATCACGAACCTGCGCCGGCTCCTCCTCGTCCTCAAGGAAGGGCGGATCGTCTCGGACAAGCGCAGCGGGGCGAGAGGGCCGTAGGCCGCCCGTCTATCCTCGCCTTCGCGATGTGCGGGGAAGCGGGCCGAGCGCGCGTATCACCTCGGCGGCGATGAGCCTGCCCCGGAGCCGCATGACCCTGATCGCCGTCTCCGCCCTCGCCACCGCCGGCCAGCCGAAATAGCCTCGCGTCCTGCCGTCGATCTCGCGGAAGCGGCGGGCGCCATCGCGGAGCCGTCCACGAAAGTCCACCCAAGCGGGCGGCAGCGTCCGCATCAGCAGGCGATCAACCAACTCGGGTCGCGTGGCCAGCACCATGGCCGTCTCGAGCTCGCCGGAATGCCATTCCGATTCCGGGCGGGGGCTTCGGAGCAGCCGGAGCACGCGCGGATTCACCATGGCGGCGTGGGCGATGGGGTCGGGCGCGAAGCCGGCGAAGACCACCCGCAGCTTCTTCCCCCGCACGAGGGCGCGCCTGGCCGCGTCCAGGGCCCTCAGGTGATCGGGATCCGCCTGATAGTTGACGAGCACGAAGCTCCGAAAGCCGTGGCGGGCGAGCGCGCGGACCGCTCTCGAGAGCGACACGGTGCCCGGCCAGTCGGCGGCCAGCGTGCTCACCCCGTAGGGAAGCGACGGGGCGAGCACGGGGGTGAGGCCCGCGCGCTCGAGATGTGGGGCGATGCGCCGGGCGAGCTCCTCGGCGCCCAGCCAGTCCACGAGGAGCGGCAGGTGCGGGCCGTGCTCCTCCACCGCGCCCAGGGGAAGAAGAATGACGCAGCGGGCATTGCGCGCGAGCCGCGCGGCGTCCAGATGGGTGCATTCCCCGAGCTTGATCATGCCGCCTCCTTGGGGCGGCCCGCGTCTCGAGGGCGCCGCCCGCGGATTATATGCCGCGGCCGACCCCGGCGCGCGCTTGCGGGTCGAGAAAAAGTCGCCATAATGCCATTCGCCACACCATCCATTCGATCGGGGGCACGAGATGACGGAGGGCACGGGAACGACGCTGGAGCTGGCGCACACCATGATGAGCGAGACGGAGGCATTGCGCTTCCTCGAGGGGCAGCGGATCTCCCTCGGTGGCCGTACCATGGATCCCAAGGCGCAGATCGTCGGCGAATTCGTCAAGTCCATCCGCGTCCCGGGATACTTTCCGCCGCTCGCCGAGCTCCGTCAGCAGCTCCGCACCATGGTGACGCTCATGGACGAGCCGGCGCCGCCCCTGCCGCGCATCGAGAGCATCAGCATCCCGGGCCCGGCGGGGCCGATTCCTGCCCGCGTCTACGATCCCGTGGGAACGGCCAGCTCCCCGCTGCCCGCCGTGGCCTATTTCCACGGGGGCGGCTGGGTGCAGGGCGATCTCGAATCCCATCACGGTCTGTGCGCGCGCCTGGCCCTCCATGCAGGCGCGCTCGTGGTGGCGGTGGACTATCGTCTGGCCCCCGAGCACAAGTTCCCCGCCGCGGTGGAGGACAGCCTCGCCGCCTATCGCTTCCTGCGCTCTCGCGGCCGCGAGATCGGCGCCGACCCGGGGCGGGTGGGGGTGGCCGGAGATTCGGCCGGGGGAAACCTCTCGGCGGTAGTCTCGCAGCTCGCCGCGCCCTCGGAGCTGCCCGTGCCAAGCTGCCAGGTGTTGATCTATCCCGCGGTCGACTTCTTCTTCGAGACGGCGTCCCACCGCGAGCTCGAGCAGGGCCACGTCATCCCGCGCGATCGCATCCTCTGGTACGCCGAGCAGTACCTGCGGGGAGAAGCGGACCGCACGGATCCGCGCGCGGCGCCGGTGCGGACG
>WNGL01015457.1_pt1 | contig 10601 bp, 9 predicted proteins | sample 5400591 | NCBI WGS metagenome assembly WNGL01 (sample SAMN13153377, study PRJNA577476) | soil metagenome | isolation source: 80 cm soil or saprolite under Garry oak tree replicate 1 | place: USA:California | collected 2016-06-15
TGCCGCGCCGCCGGATCGACATCGCCATCGAAGCGATCGACTACAAGAACCCGGATCTCCTGAAAAAATTTGTCACCGAGAGCGGCAAGATTCTCCCCCGTCGCATCACGGGCATGCCCGCGCAGTTGCACCGCAGAATCACCCGTGAAATCAAGCGCAGCCGATCGGTTCTCTTGATGAAATAATTGTAGGGCGTCTGTGTCTGACGCCGTTCTGGACCGCCCTGTAGGGGACGCTGTTAGCGTCCCGATTTGGGAAGCCAACGGCTCCCCCCTACAAGTTGTACCCGGAGCGATCTGTGCCGCGTGGGCGTGTCGCACGTCGCCGTGGCTCCAGCTCTGTCATCCCAAGCCAAGTCAAGCAACCTCTTACTGTTACGCCTTCCGCGTTCGCTCGCCTTGCTCGATCAAGTTCCAAAACTCGCGCGTTTCGCCCAGTTGGGCATCTTCCGAAACCGGCAATTTGCTGCGGAAAAGAAAGTCCCGAAACGTGTTCTTGTGCAAAACGCGATGGACGGTGACGCCTTCATCGGTCTTCGCAAAATAAATGCGATAGTCCCTCGCCCGGTAGCGATACAACTGAGATTTCTGCCGCGCTCAATTCGTTAAAGATGATTTGGAACATGTGTGGGAGGTAAATCGTTACAAAGTTACAAAGGTTAAACCGGTTGTCGGCTTATACATAAACCCGACGGACGCGGCTGCCAATCCGGGTGACAATTTCCCATGTAATGCTGCCAGCGCGCTCGGCCAGCTCCGCACAGGAAATTTCCTGATCGCCTTGCCGTCCCAACAAAACTGCTTCGTCACCAACATCGACATCTTTCACGTCCGAAACATCGATCATAATCAAGTCCATCGTTACCCGGCCGAGGAGCGCACATCTGCGGCCCAGAACCAAGACATCGACATCGCGATTAGACAGATGTCGGGGGTAACCATCGGCGTAGCCAGCCGACAACGTGGCGATCCGCATCTTACGCGGAGTGATGAACGTACGGCCATAACTAATGGAACTGCCTTTCGGCATATCGCGCACGAGAGCGATTCGGGTTTTCCACGTTATCACCGGTTTGAGAAGTTTTTGAAATTCCGGCAGCGGCGAAATTCCATAGAGCACGATGCCGGCACGCACGATATCGAAGATTGGATCGGCGAAAGCGAGCAAGCCGGCGCTCTGCAGCACATGCACCTTATAATCTCCGGGAACCTGGCCGCGAAATTGTTTCACGATTTTGCCAAACCGCAAAAGCTCTTCATGCGTGTATTCCGCGTCTTCATTCGACACCGGCAGATGGGTCGAAACACTGTGGATTTTTATGTGAGGCAACGTCGAAGCTCGTTTGAAAACGTCCAAGGCTTCAGCTTCCGGGGCGCCCATGCGCCCCATTCCGGTATCGACCTTAAAATTGACGGCCACCGGCGCGCTGGTGACCATGCGATCAAAGTCTTGCGCTTCGTCAAAAGTGGAAACCGAAGCGATGAACCCACGTTCGGCGATTGCCCATCTTTCTTCCGGCAGTGCGGGTCCAAGGATGATGATTGGATGAGGGAGCGCATAGCGCAGTTGAATCGCTTCTTCCAGATTCGCGACGCCGAATAATTGCGAGTCCTTCGCTAGCGCCTGCGCCACGCCAACCATGCCGTGGCCATAGCCGTTCGCTTTGACCACGGCAAGAAGCTCGGCCGATCCAATACGCTCGCGCACAACGGCTGCGTTATGCCGCAAAGCGCTTCCGTCAATTTCGGCCCAGCATCGATACGTGCTCATGGTGGGACTATCGATCCAACTTCGATTTTGGCATGGTAATGTACGGCTCCCGTAAATACATCGGCTCGAGCGGCGGCAATTTGAAACTGCGATTTGAATCCTGAACAAGGCGAGCGAGAAGCTGCGCCGATGGATAGCGGATCACCGCACGCGGAAATTGCGGCAGTGATTCGGAAGAAAAAATCGGCATGTCGGGCTCAAATGTTTCGAGTTTGTTCTTTAAGCCTTCTTCAGTGAACAAACTCGGCCCTTCAATCAATTCATGCATGCGGACGTGCGCGAAGAAAAACGATTGCCGGCGAGCATCGCCGATGACGCAATGGTCTGCACTCCCGATTGCACAGATCGAAGGAAGCCCGATGAGTCGAGCTTTCGAGGCGGCTTGTAACCCAATTGCAGCAGCAATCGCAATCCGCATTCCGGCATATGAACCCGGTCCAAGCCCAACCACAATTGCTTCTGAAGAACCAAATTTTTTCGTGATTTCGTCGAGGTTTTCGAAGAAAGCCGCCGAATTTTTCCGATCACTTGGCCATTCGCGCGCAAGATCAATACGGTCGTTCAGCCACGCTAGGCTGCCGCGCGCTGTGGAAAGTTCGAGCGCGAGAATTTTCATTTCGTGCTGATCCCTCGCGCGCTTTCTGATTTCATCTCGAACAAAATCCAGCGTGCTTGCTCAGGAATGAATTCCGGAAACCGATCGGCCCATTCGATCACCGAAACTCCGTCGCCAAAAAAGTAATCATCGAGTCCAAGCCGCGCGACCGATTGTCGGTCTTGGAGGCGAAAAAAATCGAAATGATAGACCGGTAAACGACCGCCTGAATATTCGTGCACAATGGTGAAAGTCGGGCTGGTAACGGCGGCGCTACTTCCCAACCCGGCAACGAGACCTTTGGTAAATTGCGTTTTGCCACTTCCAAGTTCGCCTTTGAGCGCCAGGACTGATCCCACATCGACATCCTTCGCAATTTGCCGCCCGATTGCCTCGGTTTCAGCCGCACTGTTGGAAATGAAGGTAGCCACCTCGAAGAAGTTGAGGGTTGAGAGTCGAGAGTTGAGAGAGGCGGCCGATGGGTGTGAGAGGTAGTTTCGGAAACTGTTTGCGCCATTCTTTTTGCAATCGTTTGCTCTGACGCGGCGAGATGGCGAAGAGTAATTCGTAATCTTCGCCCTCCGAAACCGCATTGTCGATTTTAGCGCCGCGATTGAGCGGCAGATTTTCGACTTCGATCTTGAAACTCACTTTGCTCGCGCGCGCGAGGCGCGGAAGGTCTACGCCGACCCCATCGCTCAAATCCATCATGGCGTGAATTGAGAAATTCTTCGTGAGCCAGCGCGACTCCGCAATCCGCGGAACGAATTGCAAATGCTTTCCCTTGATTGCTCCGCCGAGCTGGCCGGTGACAAAAAGATCATCGCCAACTTTGCCGCCGCGGCGTGAGACCCATCGTTTTTTCTCAACAAATCCAATAACGCTAACTGAAATAACCGCCGGACCTCGTGTGCTGCTTGTTTCCCCACCCACGATACTGACTTTGAACCGTTTTGCGGCGCGGCTAAGACCGCCATAAAGGCGCTTCACCCACTCAGCCTCTTTTTCTTTTGAGGCGATGAGTGTAATCAGCGCAAACTGAGGCACAGCTGATGCCGCGGCAAAATCGCTCAGGGGGCGCATCATTGCCTTCCATCCAACGTCGAGGGGATTGATTCGAGGCAGAAAATGGATGCCCTCAACGATGCAATCAGTTTTGAGGACAAGAAAATTGCGGCTGGACGGGACGTTTACCAGAGCGCAGTCATCACCAGCACCAAGGAAGACCGATTTTCCGAGCGGAAGAGGAGGCAAAAGTTGGTCGAGCAGCCCGTCTTCACCGAGCGCTTTCAGTTTCATTGCGAAAAGAGCTCGGGAAAGGCAAGCACCGTGAGCGACAGCGAATTGAAAAGCGCATGCATCGTCATCGAGACGAGAATCGAACCACTCCATTCGTAGGCAATAGTGAAACAACTTCCCAGAACGAAGAGCGGCGCGAAAGAGGGGAAATGCGTATGCGCGGCAGCAAAGAGCAAGGCATTGACGGTGATCCCGAGAAAACGGCCGAAATAGCGCTTGAGTACGCCGTAGAGGAAAAATCGAAAGAGAAATTCCTCGACCACCGGTGCGATCGCCACCGCGAAAACGATGATCAGCATTCGTTGCTCGATCGTGCGCGATCCACTGAAAAGCTCGACAATACTTTGCTTGCTCGAGCCGCTGCCAAACACGCGCTGTGTAATGGCGTCGGCAATCGAAATCAAAGGGTAGGCGGCCAATATCAAAACCGTTCCCGTGCTAAGGGCGCGAAGAAATGTAATTCTAAAGAAGCCGCCTAACGAACTCAGGTCCAACCCGCGAAGACGCAGGAAAGCCGCGATGAACAGCACCAGCGCAACCGTGAAAAGGAGGTTTTCCAGAAGGTTGCGCGCGTTGAGCTGGACGGACCGATTCGAAAGCGACGCGCTGATGTTAAGCAGGAGCAAGAAGATCAATGCGGCGGCCAGTACTGCTTCGGGCAACCCGAATGTTCTCGTCGACCCGTTGGGGAATGCCGATCTTCGCGCGCTGATCTGGCGAACCAGCGAAACGTAAATATAAACGCTGGCGAGAATGTAAAGAGGGAAAAGAACGCTAAAAACGAAGTTCGGGACGGCTCCGAGCATCGCGGAGAGGTTGTCCGGTGCCATGCGTCCCGGCGCCTATGGAGCGTAATAGCTCGGTAGAAAGTACGCGCGCCCGGTTTCCAGTTGTGGAACGAACTGCTTCGGCAGTTGGAGCTCGAGCTTGGAATCCGCTTGCCCGAATAGGCGGAAGAACCGGCTCAGGCTGAAAGGCGGGCCGTACTTCACAAATTTCGCTTCCGGCGCATTCCCCAGTTGTTTCGCTTTGGTAAAGGCGTCTTCAAATTGACCAAGCCCATCGATAAGTTTGCTGTCGAACGCCTCTTTGCCCGAGAGAATTCGGCCATCAGCGATCGTGTTGCGCAGCAGATCGGCGGGAAGATTCCTCTCCATCGCAACGATGCCCAGAAACTTGTCGTAGGTCTTCATAATGAAACTCTGGACAAGCTCACGTTCCTCCGCCGTGATCGGTCGCGCGCCATTAAGCATGTCTTTGAACTTGCCGCTTTTGAAAATAACGGAAGCAAGTCCGACTTTGTTGAACAATTGCTCGTAGTTCAAAGTCTGGATGATGACACCGATGCTGCCGGTGATTGTTGTGTCGCTTGCCATCAAAAACTTACCGCCACATGAAACGTAGTAACCACCCGAAGCGGCGAGCGAATCCATGTAAACCACGACCGGCTTTCTCGCGCGCGCTTTGACAACCGCACTATAAATCGCATCGGAGGCCGTTACTTCTCCGCCGGGCGAATCGATTTCCAGGACGATTGCCTTAACGCGATCGTCTTCGCGGGCTTGTTGCAGTGCTGCGCGCAAGTCATCGACCATGGAATCGCCGACCGTCCCAGGGATCGAAGAGCTGATCAACCCACGCATGGTGATGAGGGCGACTTTGTCGGTAGTTCCGCGGGCGCCTCGTTGCAGGAGGATCTCGCGGAAGCGGGGAATCGGCTCAGGTTCCCGGACACCGCCAAGGCGTTGGAACGCCGCTATGACCAACACGAAATTAATGAAGAGACTGGCGCAAAGGGCAACGAACAAAAAAATACTGAGACAACCGAGCTTCCGATTCGCCATGACATCACGAAACTGCCGGAGAACCGCCGAGGGCACAAGCGCTTTTCACATCGCACACAGTGACCTCAGCTTGGGCCTAGTCCTTCGATGGGGGCTTTGACACGGCCGGCCCTAAAAAGAGAGAGGATTCAAGCTCATGAGTTCTTCAAATATTCGATCAGTTTATCCTTATCCTCATTCGGCAATTGTGTGCCGTAGGTATGTCCTTGATTGCCGTTCCCATGTTGTCTCGTATCAAAGAGAAAATAAGGCTGTTTCAATTCGCCGTTCGGACCGATTTGCCGCAGCGGCGGTTCTTTGAATCCGACGTTGATCGGGTCAAAAACATCGTAGCCGCGATGAAAAGTTTGCGGCCGTTCGTTAGGCGGATTGAACAAATCGCGCAATGTCGGTACCGAGCCGTTGTGCAGGTAAGGTGCGCGCAGCCAGATGCCGTCAAGCGGCGGCGAAAGATAGCCGTATGGATCGCGCTCGACCATCGGCGGCCGATCAATTCCTAATTGTTTTACGCGCCGATTGGCTTCCTCGGCCGCAACTCTTGCCCACGAATGCATTCGCTCCGGATCGGTACCGATCTCAGCGATCGGGACGACTTTATTTGTAAACTCAGCGCGCGGTTCATGGCATGAGGCACAATCGCGGGCATAAATTTTCTGGCCTTCATCCGCCATTTGCCGGTTGATCGGATTCGTCTCCGCAAATGGCCACGGCGGTGGCGGCAAGTCGCTGAGATAACGATCGAGATCTGCCATCCGTTTGAGAAACCACGGGCGGGCCGGCGCACCGAGACCAAGCGCGGAATCAATCAACACTGAGCGCACTGCCGGGGTGTCGCCAGTCCAGTTTAGCAACATCTGTTTGCCAGTCTTGTCCGTTCCGCTCCGGATCCTGAGGTTCCAGATCGAAGGAAAATCGGTTGGCCCGACAGTATTGTCCTCGGGCATACTAGTCATGAAATATTTCGTAAGGTTCATGGCATCGTCGCGGCCCGGTCCCCAATGTGGCTTCGGTTTGCCGTCCGTGACATAACGCTCCATCCAAGTGAATTCCTTTTCCTGTTTGAGCAGCGCCTTCTTCGTCAGCGGAATCAGGAGATAACGATAAATCTGCCGATCCATGAAAGAGAGACCGCCATTGCCGTAGTTGTTTGCGTTCACCAGCCGGATCTCGTTCATGATGATGTCCGAATTGAAGCGCGGGTCGTGCGCGGCTTTAAACAAAAACCGCAGCATGTTTTGCAGGTTGTTCGTTTGCCCAGGTCCGCCGGCCACGACGTGCGGCACCTCGTCCTCGCTCAAACGGTACGTCGCAGTGTGACAGATGGCGCAGTTGTTCGTGATTCGCGCGAAACCGACAACTTTTTTCGAAAAGCCGACGGGAATTTCATGACCTTCTTCCCATACCACACCGAACGATTTGTAGCCGCCCGGGCCCGGCATCAGATCTGGAAAAACGCGGGGCAAAACCAGCCAGAGATAACAGGGAATACCGCGATCGCCCTCCGCCCCGAGTGAGCCATACTTGAAATGCTCTTCTTCGTTTGCAAAGACTTCTTTTTCTTCGCGGAAAAATTTCGTCCAGGTGAAGAAAGCGCCAAGCGCAATCAAAATCACGAGCACAATCGCCGAGATCCAAAGGACCCGTCGCGTTTTCGGTTGAAGGCTCATAGATTTATCACTAGGCGGATGGTCAAAAGGTTTTCAGATATTCGACGATTGCGTCCTTCTCAGCGGGCGAGAGCATCGTGCCGTAGGCTGGTCCCTCATGGCCGGCGTTTGAATTGCCTTCATTGCGCTCCCGCGGCGTCGCGCCCGCCGGTTTCGGCTGGGTCTCGAATCTGAAATACCTTCTCGGATTTCCCGGATCGTCCCTACTGTGGCCGTCATCACCGAATCGGCTCACGTCCGAGACAAATCCGACCTTCGCTTGGTCGAAAACATCATACCCGCGATAAAAAACCCTGGGACGTTCGGCGCTGGGATTTAGCAAATCGCGCAACGTTGGCACCGAACCATTATGAAGGTATGGGGCGCGCAGCCAAATGCCATCGAGCGGCAGATTGACATAGCCAAACGTCTTTCGAAAATGGCTGAATCGCCACGGATAGCCTGCGTAAAGAGTGTTCTGTGCAGCGGCTAGTTCTTCGGTATAAGAGTCAAGCCGGTGGCGGTCAGTGCCGATCTGATTGATTGGCACGACGATGCCGATATCCGCGCCGCTGAAATCCCGGCCATTGCGCCCATGGCAATTCGCGCAGTATTGCGTGTAGAGCTTCTCGCCTTGTGCGCTTAATTGCTCGTTAATCGGAAACGGATACTTCGGCGGCTCTTTGTAAAGCAGCCATTGTTCGATCCGCGCCATTTGTTTCAAATCAATTGTCGGTGGAAATGTGCCGGTGCCGAAGGCGGCACTCTTATTGCGTTCTTCCATCATGCTGTTGTTGCCGTCCCAATGGGCGTGCAGCTGCTGCGCTTTGCGCGGACCCTGCAACCAGATAGATGGAAAGTCACACAGGCCGACCAGCTCACGCGTTTCCAGCTGTTCGAGCGGAAATTCCAAAAGTGTTTTTGCCGGATTGAACGTATCGGTTCGCCCCGGTCCTTGCTCCGGCTCCCAATTGACGAAGCGAAAATGGTCGTTCAACATGATCAATCGTTCGCGCATTAGCGGAATCGCGTAGTAGCGCATGAGGAGACGATTAATTAGATCGTACTTCCCCCCGATCGCTTCCATCTCGCACATCAGCCGGGCCGCGTTGAACCGTTGATCGGAAGCGCAGGCAAAAATGAATCGCTCGAATGCTTCGAGATCCACCGTGTTCGACGGCATGCCCGTGTAAATGGCACGCGGAGCTTGCGGCGTTTCGCGCACGGAACCCGTGTGACAAATCGCGCAATTCAAGAAGACGCGATCAAGCCCCTGCGTATTGCGCCGTGAGACACCGATCGGCAGATCTTTGCCGGGTTCATAGAGAAAGCCTAACGAGGCATATTCTGTTCCCGGAGTGTAGGTTTTCCCCGGCAAATATTCCGGAAACATTTTGGGAAGAACCTTCCAAATCCAATAGGGAATGCCCGATTCACGCTCCCCGCCGGTTGAGCCGTATTTGAAGTGCTCTTCCGGGTTCGCGTAAGTGACAGGATCGTCCCGCGTAAAACGCGCGACAAAGAACAAGGAGACGATTGCGATCAGCGCGACTGCTACCAGCAACACGACACGCCATTTCCATGATGGCGTTTTCGCAGGTTGTTCTGGAGCGTCGGCCATGCTCGCAGCGCAGTTATCCCGGCGCCGGAAACTCGAGCGCGAAATCAATCAGCCGTTTTTTGCTCCAGTAAACTTTGCCGAGATAAACACGCGGCGCCACTTCCCGAATTTCGTCCCGAATCCAGTGCGCGAGCAACGACGTCTCCGCGCGAGCAACGACGTCTCCGAATAATCAAGAACGATGCACTCCTTGTTATCCAGCCAGCTTGGGGCTTTGTAGACCTTGGCAATGATCGCATTCAGGCCGAATGGCAAGATTCGATTTCGCAAAACGCCTTTAGCAGGATCGAACACTTTCCCCTGCCAGGCGAAATGATTGATAAAATCGGCCACGTTCTTTGTGTACGTTGTTCCCGGCGCGACAATCGCAGTCCCCTTCGCTTCCCCACTCGGGATGTCGCCTGCGGGACTTTCGGTGAAGAGATCATCGAGTTGCGTCTGTGACATTTTCAACATTTCTACAACGGTGACTGCCATGTTTTCTCCTTCAATTGAGGTAATACAAACTAAAACGTTTTCAGATATTCGATCAGCGCGCGCTTGTCGTTGTCGGCCAGATCGGTGCCGAAATAGTGGCCTTTATCCTCAACAAAATCGGGACATTTGTTTGCCGCGAGCAGTTCCGGGACCAATTTGCGCAGCTCCGCGGCGGCGGCTTCGGATGAAAGCTTCTCGGCATTAATCTTGATCAGCTTTCTCACGATTCCACCGAAGAGATCCAAGTGGCCGAAGTCGGGTTCAAGATTCGCGAGCAGGTTGACCGGCGTGCCCTTCGGGACAGGCCCGATCTTAATATAGCCATCGCTGTCGGCGAGTGCGCGAAGCGGCTTCGGCACAAATTCCTTCCGCAGGTGCAGCGAACATTCGTTTTGAGTTCGCCAGATCGAAGCCTTGTTCAGCCGCTTTTCCGGCCAGAGTAATTTCTCCACCGCATCGTTGAACGCCTCCATGCGGCCCGGCACTGATGGATCGCCGGTAAATTTTCCCAGCGCATTATTGTGCAAGAACGGCGCCGAGCTCCAGAGGCTGACGAGTGATGGAGTCCGATAATAACCGGGTGCGACATTTTTGTCTTTCGGTTTAAATTTGATCGGCCGTGTCTCATCAAACGGGTTGAAAAAATCCAGTTCGTCAACAGGTGAGATTTCTTTGTAAGTCTGCGAGGAGAAGTTGTCCCACACATGACCGGCCTTCGCATTTGTCGCAAACGCGCGCGCGGAATTCGTTTCGATTTTGGTTAGCGGATAACGCCGATCGTTCGATAGAAAATTGTTCTCCAAAAAATCGGCCGCCATGACCGCTGCGCGGAACCAGGCTTTTCCCTCGCCAGAGCGCGGATCGATATTAGGCGGCGGCTGTTTGCTCGAGTGACATGCTGCACAACTCTCGGCGAAAACCTCTTTTCCACGCGCCATGACCGCTTCATCCTGCGTGATATAAGCCTGACCATTGGGAGCATCGGCGAGATGAAACGGTTTTAACCTGCAGAAAAACGCGGCGATATTGTCAAGGCGCTCCTCGGTTGCTCTCCAGAAAACCGAGTGCTCGCGCGCGTACGGAATCTCAAACGGTTGCTGCTTTTTCAATCCGATCAGTCGGTTGTGGAGGGTTAACCAATATTCGGAAAACATGCCGATGTTGACGTAAACGCGGATCGTCGCGCCGCGAACACCGATGGAATCCGCACCATCCTTCAAAATATGCGGCACCGGCATCTCCTCTTTTTCGCCGGGCAAGGCGAGCGTTCCGCCAACCATTTTTTCCGGCGCCGCGATTTCCGCGATTCGCTTCCGTTCCGCCAGCAGAAAAATCGGGTTGATCGCGTT
>WNGL01010628.1_pt1 | contig 10600 bp, 4 predicted proteins | sample 5400591 | NCBI WGS metagenome assembly WNGL01 (sample SAMN13153377, study PRJNA577476) | soil metagenome | isolation source: 80 cm soil or saprolite under Garry oak tree replicate 1 | place: USA:California | collected 2016-06-15
AATGATTCGGTTGCCCTCTTCTCAATTTCGGGCGGGCTGCAGTTGTTACAGCCCTTCACCCGTGATAAAGCCAAGCTGATCGCGGCGGTCGAAAAGGCATACGATAGTTCCACAGTGTCAAAGACTTCGGAAGCCCGAGCTCTTTCCGAAAACATCAGCGCGATTCGGGACAAAATAGCGGGCGGGGCGCCTGACAGCGTTCCGAGTACACCCGCCGGCGGAGCTGCCGGATCGGCGGCTGCGGAAACCATGATCGCCAAGCGCGTACTGGAGGAATATATTCAACTGCGATCGGCGCTCAGCACCCAACAAACCCGGCCCATTCTGGCAGCGCTGGCAGCGATCTCAGAAGGACTGCGTCCCATACCGGGTAAGAAGACTCTGGTAATGTTCTCGCAGGGCTTTGTCGCAACAGAAGCGCTCGATTGGCAGGTGCAAAGCACAATCGACATCGCCAATCGCGCTAACGTGGCCATATACATAATTGATTCCAGCGGTCTGGTCGGCGGCGCTCCGACCTCGGGCGCGCTGGTTCCTTCTTCTCCCCTGGGTGGAATTTCAGGAGACACTGATATCGAACATCGTAGAAGGGCGGCAGCCGGTGAGAGCGTCTTTGATATCGCTCGACAGGAAGGTCTGAATCGGCAGCAGGATCTCTTGTATCGAATCTCGGAAGACTCTGGCGGACGCTTTCTCAAAAACACCAATGATATCGCCAGTGGTCTGGATCGGATAGATGCGGAAATTCGTTCGCGTTACACGATTGCTTACCGCAGTACCGATTCAAATTTTGACGGCAGTTTTCGCAAAGTAAAGATCGAGGTCCGCAGACCCGATGCAAGTGTGTCAGGCCGGGCCGGCTATTACGCGATTCCCCCAACGCAGATCATCCCCTTTTCACCTGACGACCGAAAACTGCTGGCAAACTTTTCCGCGATGGAGGCCCATCCGACTTTACCCTTATCGTTGGAATTGAATGCATTCCGTTCACGAGAAGACCTATACATCGTGCCTCTTTCATTCGAGATCCCTCCCGCGGCAGTGCAGTTCGATCAAAAAGGCGATAAGCAGCGTTTGCAGTTGGAAGTTCTCGGCGTGATCCGGGTTGAAGGCGAAGACAAAATCCTCTCCCGCCTCGGCGGAAACTTTGACGTCGGCCTTACCGCCCAGCAATATGAATCAATTTTGAATGACAAGATCTTTTATCGACAGGACATGCAGTTATACGCCGGCAACTATACGGTCGACCTTATTGTCCGCGATCGCCTGTCGGGAAAGGTGGCCGCCAAACGAGAGAAGCTCGTATTGCCCGCCAACAGTTCGGACTTCTGGGCTACGGAACCGGTTTTGAGCCGTCATGCTGAGCCTGCAAAGCAAATCGGCGGAAACGCTGACGTGCTCAGCGAGGGGAACATACAGATTCGTCCGTCACCAAGCCGCGAATTTCACGCGAGCGATAACTTGATCATTTTTTTCAGGCTCTATAACGCCGCCCCGATCACCGAAACCGGAAAACCATTAGTGAGAGTCACCCTCACGTTGATGAAAGACGGAAAGCAGGCCGCCAGGCCGGTGGACTATCAACTGAGTGAAATGGGAATCGAACCTTTGCCTCATTTGACGTTCGCCAAATACGTCAAGCTCACCGGTCTGCCGCCCGGCAAATACACGGCGTTAATTGAGAGCCGCGACATGGTGCAAAAGAAGCTCGTCAAGCACGAGGCGTCTTTTGTGATCGTGCCGTAAGCTCTTTGAACCGTGCGGTGGTGCCGCCCCGTTACTATGACGAGCTTCCACTAAACCGAACTTCCGCGGCCTTTGATGAATCTGTAGATCGCCAGCAGTATTATCGCTCCAATAACTGCCAGCACGAGACTCATCAAAAATCCTGGTTGGGTTAGGTCCGTGAGATCACCGCGGCCTCGGCCGTACCCGAATAGAGCTCGACCAATGAAGCCGCCAATAACAGATCCGGCAATACCCAGCAGAATCGTGATTATGCATCCACCGGGATCTCTGCCTGGCATGATCGCCTTAGCGATCACGCCTGCAATTAGCCCAAAAACGATCCACCCAATGATCGCGATCATTATTTACTCCTTTCGTCTAGTTCTAACTGCCGCGCTCGATGAAAGAACAGCACCAGCTTCCGGCAAGCAAATCATTTCAGACCTGACCGCAGACAAACTTAGCCCGAAGTAGAATGTCATATTCTAACGTTTGTGATAGGTGAAAGCGCAATCATTTGACCATTCAACGCGACGAAGCTCCAGGCGAGCCGCACACTTAACTTTGACCAAAACCGGGAGCGACGTGTCGCGAAGCGCTGACGTTTCGGCGCGAAGTTTGTCCACAAATTGGCCACACGACAGAAGTGCGGGTGCCAAGTTCGGCAGCCGCAAGTCATTATTGCTTGTCTATTTAGATTAGTTGGGGCGACGGATTCGAGCCTCCGACCTCAGGGTCCCGAATTAGACGCTCGGCAAAAACGTAAGTTTTTGCCTTTGAGAAAGTTGCAGCCACCAACGGTTTCTGCGGGTTTTTGCATCCCTTCACATTCGCTCCCATCACGTAGCGGTCAAATGCTGTAAATTTTGTCCACAAATTGGCCACAAATGTTTTTCCGTATTCGATCAGCGAAGACTCTAACGAAGGGGCAAGTGGCGATCATGCAGACCGGAGATTATGAATGAGGAGGCTCCCTGATCCGTTCGAAATAGGTCATCAATCAAGTGGCTTGTCGATCATGAAACTAGCTTTTGGCTACTTGACGATTCCCGTCCATGCTGCTATCCCGATCGGCACCAAGATCCAGCCAAGAATCCGTTGTAGATGCATATAGTTCCTCGCGAACCACCGACTCTCCTCAGGCATCCAGTTACTTGCGATTTGCAGATCGATTACTGGTGCGAAGAGGTCGAGGCTATACCAGAACGCGTTGTAAGAACCCAACTCTTCTTTCGTGTTCCGAGGTGTCATTCCTCGCTGACCGCGGAACACGAAGTAACCGAAAGCAACAATGGCTAAGCCACAATACAGAGCTCGTTGAGGTTTCCGCCCATACGCTACAAGCACATCCAGGAAGTAACTTGATACCCATGAGAATCCCCGGAGTTGCTCTTTTCTCTCCCGCCGCTTTTGCCTAATGTAAAGTTCGTCCGCATACTCAGTTTGTCCGGTCTTCCGAAGATAGACTTCCGCCTCTGAGTAGAAACCATGGCTGAACTCCGACCATTCACATAACATCAACAGTCCTCCCCAAGTAGCGTGAATCCGTTGGAAGGTCATACCATCAACCGTCGGATGACCAGCAAAACGGGGTTTGTAGTCAGGGTCAACTAAGGCAACTGAAAGCGTGCCAACCTTCGTATCTAAGAAGCTTGGGGGGTGCAATTTATCATTGAAGCGTGTCTCTAGAATATTGAGCTCTTCAATGGTCGCACCAATGAAACTTACAGGACCATCAAAATTAGACCCGTCAAGTGCCGTTAATCCGCCGACTCTCATATACTCGAAGTCCGCTCCGGAGCTCTGATCTCGGAATTGCGAATTTCTAGCCCGAAAGGTGCCGTTGATATTACTGGTGCTAAAATAAACTGGACCTGCAAAGGTGCTCCCGCTAATTTCCAAGTTCTTTCGAAAGTTGCTAAAGCTAAAGTCCACTTTCTTTTCGAAACGAAAGGCAAATAAAGCTACGTCGTAAGGCATGTCTAAGAACTCCAGATCGGCGTCATCTTTCATCACTGCATTTGCAATTTGGATTCCTATTCGACCTACGTGAAGATTCTTAGCTTCTCTTGTAAACAAATCCTGCAGAAATGCCGGACGTAGCACCCGGTCCGATTCATTCGGAAACTCTGTTTTAAGATCAGCAAACGCTCCGTTAGCAACTTGCTTGAGCACCCAACTCTCGGCAGGAGAAAGATTCTCTGAGAGCGAGGCCGACTGCCCATAGCGGGCTGCGGATGAAAACCAACCAAAAGTAGAAGTAAAAACGGAGCAAGTTTCACCTTGATTGACATGTCATTCTCCTCCTCGGGAATCTAAAAGAGTGAATCGTGCATGTGAGGCCTAGTCTATCAAGTCAAATAGCTTGAACAATCTACTCGGAAGGACCTAACAAATCTAGTACTCGTAAGGCTCTATTGGGCTTTTTGCATTCCTTCACATCCATAGCGGTCGAATGCCGTAAATCCTATCCACAAATTGGCCACAAATTTGTCGTCTCAGATCGCATCTTTTTGCATATGACCTCACGGCCTGTGACCTTGTTCTCTCTTCCTCATCGTTGACGATTCTCCACCATATCTCACCATCGATCGCTGACTTCATTTTTGATCGAGAATGATCAGCAAACGAGGCTGACGAGGACGAGTACTTGTCAACAATTTGGCCGCCGAAGTTTTCTTATATAGGGCGGCTCTAGTGAAGACGAGCACCGTGGAACAGGGTTATAGTTTATCCGTGCCAAATACTTACTACGATTGGATTCGCTTTTGGTGTCTGCGAGAAGGATCGCTGATGCTTGGTCGCGGATATCTTTTCGCACATCCTGATTTCTCCAAAGATGTAGTGACCTTTGACAAAATCTCTCATGTTCCGTGCCTTGCCTTACTAGGAGAGCCGGGTATTGGTAAAACTTACGCGTTAGAAACCGAGATCGGGAATCTCAAGCGCGCGTTATCAAATACGCAGGAAGAGACGCTTTCTTTCAACCTACGGTCGTTTAGCAGCGAACTGCGGTTGACCAACGAGATTTTCGAAAGCGAGAGGTTTAGACGATGGATGGTTGGTTCGCACATACTACATCTCTTTCTGGACAGTTTGGACGAAGGGCTGTTGAGAATTGACACCCTCGCAGCTCTGCTTGTCGAAAAACTGAAAGGCCTCCCGATTCAACGACTGAAATTCCGAATAGCTTGTCGAACAGCCGAATGGTCGAGCTTCTTAGAAACAAATCTTAAATCACTCTGGGGCGACGATAACTTTCGCGCCTATGAGCTTGCTCCGCTGCAGATCGCGGATGTCTCGACTGCTGCGAAAGCTGACGGACTAGATTCTGAGGCTTTTCTTTCGGACGTTGCAAGTAAGAACGCTGAACCGTTAGCAGCTAAACCCGTTACGCTAAGACTGCTCCTCAACCTGTTTCGCGTACACAACGGACTGCCCAGTAGTCAGTCAGAGTTATACGAAAGAGGATGTTTGCTGCTCTGTGAGGAAGAAAGTGAAGGGCGCAAAGGCAAGTGGAAACTAACCGCACGACAGCGATTCCGACTTGCAGCTCGGATCGCAGCGATTACGATCTTCGGCAACAGGGCAAGTATTTGGATCGGACATGATACTGGCGAACAAACTGAATCCGACGTGATGGTAAATGAACTTGCCGGCGTCTTTGAGAAAAACCCAGACGGAACTGACCTTCATGTTACAGAGGACGCGATTCAGGAGACGATCTCCGCTACCGGTCTGTTTACTTCACGGGGGCCGAACCGTTTGGGTTGGCAACATCAAACATACGCAGAGTTTCTCGCTGCCTGGTATTTGGACGTGAATCTTGACGATGAGGCAATTCTTGCTCTCATAAAAAGTTCAGACGACTCCGAAGGCTTCTTGATTCCACAGCTATATGAAACGGCTGCGTGGCTCGCCAGTAAGCGACCGCAAGTTTTCAAGAATCTGATGGAGACTGAACCCCTCGTTTTGCTACGAAGTGACGTTCTCTCCGCAGATGATGTAGTCCGAGCCGAATTAACATCTGCCTTACTGAAGGTGTTCGAAGACGAAAAAGAGTTCGACCGATGGGAGATACGCTCCTATTATTCGAAACTGAAACACAACGCGATGGCCGGACAACTTCGTCCTTACCTCAAAGACAAATCAAAAGGTTTCCTGGTCCGCCGTGTTGCCGTGGATATCGCTGAAGAGTGCGTTGTAAAAGAACTTCAAAATGATTTGGCTGATATCGCCTTGGACCAAACCGAACCTCCCTCAACTCGCGCTAATGCAGCGAGAGCAGTTAGTGAGATTGGCGACAGCCAAACGAGGGCAAGGCTAAAGCCTCTAGCACTAGGCGAGGCCGGAGAAGATCCTGAATCCGAGCTAAAGGGCTACGGTCTGATGTGTGTTTGGCCGGAGCATATGAGTGCTAGTGAACTCTTCGAAACGCTCACAGATGAGCCAAATCTTTATGGTTCCTATAAATCCTTTCTGAGTCGAACATTGATACCCCACCTGAAGACCGAGGATTTGCCGGTTGCTCTTGATTGGGTAAAACAAGCGACTAAGGAGAGTGGTGGATTCGACTTTGATCGCAAAGCCCTATCATCGAAAATCATCTTGAGGGCTTGGGCAGCGCTTGACGATGAAAGAGTGCTTAACTCATTCGTTGAGGTTGTTCTTGAAAAGATAAAGAGATTCGATGAGCTTCTGGAAGAATCTGACGCCCGAGAGAAGTTCCTGGCAATGCGACAAGATGCTCGCAAACGCAGGCGTCTTCTGCTTAAACTTTTTCCGCTCCTCACCGAACGCGGTGATCTCTTTGGGCTCGCTGACTCCATTCTCCTGCGAATAGTGAACGAAGATGTGCCGTGGCTTCTAGACGAATTAAGGAACACTCACAACGATCGCGTGAAAGCTACAGTGCTTTTGATTCTAAAAGACTTTCTAAACAATTGGCATGGCGTTGCCCCAGAAGTCTTAACACGAATTCACTCGGCGTTAGATCAGAACGATCTCATTCGACAGGAGTTTTCGAGTTTCTTTGAACCCGTTCATCTCGATTCCCCTGACATCCAAAAAGCACGCGAAGCTTACGAACGCACATTCGTGCGCGGAAAAGCTAAGAGTAAGGAGGAAGAAGAGAAGCCCCTAACGCCAACTCCCGCCGAGCGAGTATTAATGATGCTCACAAAATTCGAAAGCGGAGATATTGATGCTTGGTGGCAACTCAACCTTGAAATGACCCTCGCGGAGGGAAGCAGGTTTTACGGTAACGAGCTTGAAGTCGATCTAACACAACTGCCAGGCTGGACAAACGCGAACGAGGAAATAAAACAGCGAATAATGAGCGCCGCTAGAGCTTACGTACTGAAGGGAAATCCCAAGACCGAAGAATGGATTGGTACCAACACACTCTACCGCCCGGCATTTTCCGGTTACCGCGCTCTATGGTTACTGCGCGACAGGGATCCTTCCTTCATTGAGAGCCTTTCAACGACTGTATGGCGGACATGGGCACCGATAATCTTTCACTATCCCATTTACAACGGTAGTGGCGAGGAAGTCTACGGCAGGCACCGACAGTTTATCGCAAGAGCATATCGGTTCGTGCCCGATGAGGTCGTTCGATTACTTCTTCAAGAAATAGATAGATTTGGAGAACCGAATACTACGGTTGATTTTGACAAGCTGGAAGGCTGCTGGGATGAAGGGTTGTCAACAGCTTTGCGAGGCAAGCTCATGGACAACCATCTTGATCCTCGCCTGTTCAGCAGAATTCTCGCTGCATTGATTGAACACAACGACCAGAAAACAGTTTCGTACGCCCGTGATCTTCTGGCCCTACCGATAGCAAGCGAAGAAAAAGCGCGAGAACGATCGCTAGCAGCAGCAACGTCACTCTTGCTCTTCTCAGCAGATGCCGGCTGGGATTCCGTTTGGCCTGCGATAACCAGCAACAGTGAATTCGGACGAAGAGTGATCGAGACCTTTATGTCTCCCTACAGGAGACAAATAGCGAAGCAATTAACTGAATTACAAGTTGGCGATTTCTATCTTTGGTTAGCGCAACAATATCCACATTCGGAAGACCCGCAATTTCCGGCAGGCGTCGCGCATTTTGTGGGGGCTCGAGAAGAGATTGCCCGCCTGCGGGATTCTCTTCTATCTCACCTTAAAGAGCGGGGCACACGTGACTCAGTTCGAGTAATAGAAAGAATTGCCAGCGAGCTACCCCATCTAGACTGGTTGAAGTGGACGCTGCTCGAAGCTAAGAAAAACATGCGTAGGCATTTGTGGAAACCATTGCTACCCGCTGAAGTCATTGCACTACGCTATAGCTCTAGAGAAAAACCGATAAAGAAAGATACAGACAGAGCGGCCACGGCTGATGCACTTACACTATGGGGTAGTCCTTCACGTGATATTTCGAACCTAGATGATTTGGTTGCCACTTTTCGAGTACGGCCTGATGGGTTTGCATTTTTTGTTGGAGCTGGTTTGGCTGCGCCGGTATTCCCGCTTTGGGATGAAGTCTTGTCATCTCTGATTAACAAGTGCGATCAGAAGAAGGTTTTGTCGTCTACCGACAGAGACGAACTAATAGAATCGTTGAACCAGAAGAAAGATTTCTTGGACATTGCTGCGACCTGTGTTTCGGTACTCGAAAAGCATGATTACCGCGCATTCATAGAAGAACAATTTGACCGTGAGGTGGATGTGAGTAAGCTTCCGGCCTATCAAGAGTTGTTCAGACTACGACCGAACACAATCGTCACGACCAACTTCGATCAAATACCGGAGCGGTTGAATGGTTTGAGTTTCTCGCTCGATGGCACCTCAGCCTTAAGCGCCGGAAGCTATTACCGAGTATTCACTAATCAAAACGTGCCGGAGGCCAACAACGCTTGGAAAGGCGGAAAACCGATCGTTTTTAAAATGCATGGTTGCGTTACGGATCATGATTCTATCGTGTTTACGCGTTCTGATTTCCGGCGAGCTATATATCATGGGCCGGTAAATGGATTCCTCGATGCCATTTTCAGATCGCGAACTGTAATTTTCTTAGGATTCGGCTTCTCTGATCCGCATATCGACTCCATTCTCAGTTTTCTACAGGAAGTTAATTCGGGATTAGGAAGTCCTCATTACGTGTTAACGCATGATCTAACCAACATTCAAAGACATACGCTCGAACGAAACTATGGCGTGAATATTATCAACTATTCTTCAAGTCCAGGACATCTACAAGTTATTGAGTTTATCCGCTTACTTCGCGAGTTAATGTAAGAATAAGATTCGAGGCTCGACGCTGCGCGTCCTTGAACGAAATGACTAGTCAGATCTCAGTACTGTCCCAACGTTTTTGAGTTCGTTGTCCATAGGTTATTGAAATTGAGAAGGTTAAGTCCGATGCGCAAAGGGATCGATTTGAATTCAAAGCCAGCCCAACCGATGCTTCCGCGAGTTTTGCGGATGCGGAGGGCTGATGAATTCTGGCAAATCGATCTTTGCACAACTGATGGACTTTCTTCCTGCAAAAGCATTTCGCCGCTGCGTTCAGTGCTATCAAGGCGACTACAAACTCAAAAGCTTTTCTTGTTGGGACCAGTTTCTGTGCATGGCCTTCGCGCAACTAACTTATCGCGAGAGTCTGCGCGATATCGAAGCTTGCCTGCGCGCGCAACAGACCAAGCTCTATCATCTTGGCATTCGCGGCCAGGTCTCGCGCAACACCCTGGCTCATGCCAACTCGGTGCGCGATTGGCGCATCTACGCCGACTTCGCGCAAGTGCTGATTACCCGCGCCCGTGCGCTCTACGCGGACGACAGCTTCGGCGTCGAGTTGGCCCAGACTGTTTATGCGCTCGATGCCACCACCATCGATTTGTGCCTGGCACTTTTTCCCTGGGCCAAGTTTCGCCAGCACAAAGGAGCGGTGAAACTGCACACCCTGCTCGACCTGCGCGGCAGCATTCCAACTGTTGTGATCATTACCCATGGCAAGGTTCACGAGGTCAATATTCTGGATCAACTCAGCTTCGAAGCCGGGGCCTTCTATGTGATGGATCGCGGTTATCTCGATTTCGCGCGCCTCTACAAATTGCATCTCGCTTCCGCCTTCTTTGTCACCCGCGCCAGAAAGCGTTTCGATTTCCAGCGACTCTATTCACAACCAGTAGACCGAGCTACCGGAGTGATCTGCGATCAGATCATTACGCTCGTCAATCCCGTTCCCCGCAAAGGCTTTCCCGAGAAGCTGCGTCGCATTCGTTACTTCGATTCGCAAAAGAATCAACGACTCGTCTTTCTGACCAACAACTTCAGCTTGCCATCACTGACGATCGCGCAACTGTATCGCAGCCGTTGGCAGGTCGAGTTGTTCTTCAAATGGATCAAACAACACCTACGCATCAAAAAGTTCTACGGCACTTCCGAGAATGCCCTGAAGACTCAAATCTGGATTGCCATCTCGGTTTACGTGCTCGTGGCGATCGTCAAAAAGCAACTCAATCTCGAAGGCAGTCTCTACAGAATGTTACAGATTTGCAGCGTCACTCTTTTCGAGAAAACCCCGATTTTACGTGCTCTTTCTTTAACCGACGACCAAATCATATTAGACCAGCTTTGCAAACAACTGATTCTGTTCAACTAACGTTGGGACAGTACTGATGGAACATGATTCATCGCCTCCCGGTGTCCCGTGGCCACGAGCTGCCTTCGACCAGAATCTCGCCGTCGGCTGGCATGCCGGGTTTCGCGGCCCCTGTCGGATTCTTGATTAGCAGTTTGACACCCACCACCTGCTTGACGCGGTCGTTGCGAAAGTAAGTATTCTCTGGCGTGAACGAAGCTTCCGGATCGATACGCGAGACCACGGCGT
>WNGL01070062.1_pt1 | contig 10600 bp, 8 predicted proteins | sample 5400591 | NCBI WGS metagenome assembly WNGL01 (sample SAMN13153377, study PRJNA577476) | soil metagenome | isolation source: 80 cm soil or saprolite under Garry oak tree replicate 1 | place: USA:California | collected 2016-06-15
CTGTTTGCGCTGCTCGCCTCGCTCGCCTTGATCCTCGCGGCGGTTGGCATCTACGGCGTGATGAGCTACACGGTCACGCAGCGCACACACGAGATTGGCATTCGCCTGGCGATCGGCGCGCAACCCGGCGATGTCTTTCGCATGGTGATCGGACAGGGAATGACGCTGGCTCTGATAGGCGTGGCCATCGGATTGGTTGGCGCATTTGGTTTGACTCGTTTGATGACAACGATGCTCTTCGGCGTCGAACCAACCGATCCGGCAACGTTCGCTGGTATCGCGGTGTTGCTCGCCGGAGTCTCACTGGTTGCTTGTTACGTGCCCGGCCGACGCGCAACGAAAGTCGACCCCGTTGTGTCACTGCGCTACGAGTGAAGTCATTTTGCGATTGCCGATTGCCAATTGCCGATTGACCAGCAATCGCAAGCCACTCGCCGGAAAGGGGCGCCTGGATCGGCAACCGAAAGCAATTGGAAATCGGCAATTGGAGATTGGAAAGGTAATCATGGACTCACTGTTGAAGGACATTCGTTATGGGATGCGAGGTTTGCTGAGACGACCGGCGTTCGCGATCGTGGCGGTGATCATCCTGGCGTTGGGCATAGGCGCCAACACCACGATCTTCACTTTGATCAATGCGGTGCTCCTGAAGCCGCTGCCGGTAAGCAAGCCGGAGGAGTTGGTCCTGTTCGACGACTCACCAAGTGAGGGAACTTCCACGGGCGATCCGACGACGGGGCGGTGGCGTCTGTTTTCATATTCCGCCTATCGCTATTTCCGCGAGCACGATCGATCATTTCAGGAGCTCAGCGCATTCCGCAGCGGTGAAAGCCGGATGAGCGTGCGGCGGACAGATGCTCAACCCGGTGAGCCCGCCCAGCGCGCGTGGGGCCACCTCGTTTCCGGAAACTACTTTGCGGTTATGGGCGTCAACCCGATGCAAGGGCGTGTGCTCACCAACGAAGACGACTCTCCCGGCGCACATCCCGCGGCCGTCATAAGCAATGGCTATTGGATGCAAGCATTGAACGGCGATACGCAGGTGGTCGGCAAGGATGTTCTGCTCAATGGGACTGCTTTCACGATCGTGGGCATCATGCCGCCTGGGTTTTTCGGAGAGCGGGTGCGGCGTTCGCCTGATTTCTGGCTGCCGCTTTCCTTCCAGCCACAGATCGAATTGCGGAATTCCTTGCTCGATGACAAAGACGCTTATTGGCTCAAGCTGCTGGGTCGGCTAAAACCCGGCGCCCAAATTGAACAAGCTCAGGTTAGCGTCAACATCGGGTTGCGGCAATTCCTCAGCGACCGGGCCGGAAGCCAGCTCACTGACGATCGCCGCCGCGCCATTGAGAATACCTACGTTCAACTCACCCCGGGTGGGCGCGGGCTTTCGGGCCTACGATCTTTCTATTCACAAGCGCTGCGCATGCTGATGGTGATCGTCGCGCTGGTGCTGCTGATTGCCTGCGCCAATGTGGGGAATCTGTTGTTGTCGCGGGCAGCTGCCAGACAAACGGAGTTCTCTCTGCGCCAGGCGCTCGGCGCGACCCGCACTCGACTGGTTCGTCAACTGCTCACGGAGAGTTTGTTGCTGGCCGTAGTCGGAGGCGTGAGCGCCGGCCATCCGAGCCACCAAGACCGATCTAACTTCGGCGTTGAAAGAGAAAGTTAGCCGGGGCCGGCGCGGCCGCTTTAGTTTGGGATCCGCGTTGGTGGTTACGCAGGTGGCCGTCTCTCTCGTCTTGCTGGTAGGCGCGGGGTTGTTTGCTCGCAGTCTAATGAAGCTGCAACAAGAGGACCTTGGCTTCAACCGCGACAACGTGCTGCTCGTCAACATCGAGTCGCGTCTCGCCGGCTACAAGCCCGCCGAGCTCGCGCCGCTTTACCGGCAGCTTTATGATCGTGTGAGCGCGCTGCCTAATGTTCGCTCCGCCACTCTGGCCAGCTACAGTCCGATGAGTGGGCGCTCCAGCACCAGCAGTCTTAACCTTCAGGGATACACGCCCAGGCAAGGCGAAGACCTGGTGGTCTCTGACATTCTGATCGGGCCAGGCTACGGCGAGACGCTTGGTCTGCCGCTCTTGCTCGGCCGTGAGATTGGATTGCAGGACACTGGAGCTTCCGCCAAAGTTGCCGTGGTTAATCAAGCCTTGGCGCAATCTTTCTTTCCCGATCAGAACCCACTAGGCCGGCGCATAAGCTTTGAAAAGAGTGCGGAAAAGGCAGAAATAGAGATCGTCGGCGTGATTGGCGATGCAAAATACAGCAGTGCAAGAGGAAAAGCAGAACGCACTGTCTATCGTCCCATCTTGCAGGTGCAGACCGAATCATCCTACTCAAGCGTTCTGGAGCTGCGGACCGCCGGCGATCCGTTGAGCCTCACGTCTGCGGTGCGAACGGCGATCGCGCAGATAGACGATAAGCTGCCCGTCCTGAATGTGACCTCTCTGCGCGCTCAAACTGATGACGACCTGCGCGAGGAAAAGTTGCTCGCGCAACTCGTGAGTTTCTTCGGCTTGCTGGCTCTTGTGCTCGCTTGCGTTGGGTTATACGGCATCATGGCCCATGCGGTCGTGCGTCGAACAAATGAAATCGGTATTCGCATGGCGCTCGGCGCAGAACGTCACGACATTATCTGGATGGTTCTGCGCGAGAGCCTCTCGCTGGTTGCAATCGGAGTAGCTATTGGAGTGCCAGCCGCATTGGGAGCAGCTCGCCTGATCTCCAGTCAACTCTTCGGACTCAATCCGAGCGATCCGGTGACTCTGCTAACCGCGGCGTTCTTGCTTACTTTGGTTGCCGCGTTAGCGGGTTATTTGCCGGCGAGAAGAGCGTCGCGTGTCGATCCATTGGTGGCGCTGCGGTACGAGTGACCGATTTCGGATCGTGAAATTCGGATCTGTAGGGGGTACCAGCGTGTCCGCCCAAAGCTTTAGCAGACGATCGGCGAGAAATTCATGAGCAAACCAGGCGGATACGCAGGTCCGCCCCTACAGGTAAGAGACCAGGCCGAGGAAGGGAGTGTTCAATCATGGCAACCTTAGGACAAGACATTCGTTACGGTGTGCGCATGTTGCGTAAGTCGCCGAGCTTCAGCATCGTCGCTACTATCGCACTGGCACTCGGGATTGGCGCGAACACAGCTATTTTCAGTGTCGTAAACGCGGTCTTGTTGCGGCCATTGCCGTTCCCGAATTCCGAGCAACTGATGGCCGTTTGGGAAAGCGATCAAACCCGCGGCGTTGTGCGCGGTTCCTACTCGTATCCGAACTTCTTCGACCTGCGTGATCAGAATCACTCATTCGATCAGGTCGCGTCATACCATCAAAGCGACTTTATTATGACCGGTCGCGGCGAGCCCGCGCGCCTGCAGGGCGAGGTGGTCACCGCAAATCTATTTCAGGTTCTCGGCGTGGCGCCCATCCTCGGGCGAACGTTCTTACCCAACGAAGATAAACCGAGCGAGACTGGGCGCGTGGTAGTACTGAGCCAGACGCTCTTTCAACGACATTTCAACTCAGACTCCGGCGTGCTGAATCAGTCGGTGATTTTAGACGGCAAGAACTACACCATCGTCGGTGTGATGCCGGGCAGTTTTGAATTTCCAATCCAGAACGAGCCGGTGGAATTGTGGACCACGATTGCGGGAGATAACTCGGGAGACGAGCCAATCACGACACAGCGGGGCGCGCATTTTCTTCATGTCATTGGCCGGCTCAAGCACAGCCTCAGTCAGGAGCAAGCGCAGGCAGAAGTGAACACTATTGCCGCGCGGCTCGAACAGCAGTACCCGGACACGAACACGCATAAGAGCATTACGCTTGAGCCTGCGCTCGTGGCTTTAGTCGGCGATATTCGTCCGGCTCTGCTGATTCTGTTAGGCGCGGTGGCCTGTGTCCTCTTGATTGCCTGCGCGAACGTGGCGAATCTGCTGTTAGCGCGGGCGATGACTCGGCACAAAGAGATGGCGATTCGCAGCGCGTTGGGCGCGAGCCGCCTGCGCGTTGTCCGGCAACTGCTCACGGAGAGCATCATACTTTCTTTAGCCGGCGGAGCGCTTGGCTTATTGCTCGCCGTGTGGTGGTCGGATCTGCTCGTCGCGCTCGGCAAAGACAACATTCCGCGCGCGCTTCACGTAGGAGTTGACTGGCGGGTGCTTGGCTTTACACTGGGTGTTTCTGTTTTGACGGGGATCTTCTTTGGTCTTGTTCCCGCCGTTCATTCTTCAAAACCTGAACTGACTGAGTCACTGAAAGAAGGTAGCCGTGGTTCAGGCGAAGGTGCCCGTCGCAATCGCATTCGCGGTTTGCTGGTTATTAGTGAAGTGGCCGTCGCCGTAGTGCTGCTCGTCTGCGCGGGCTTGCTCCTGAAGAGTCTCTGGCGTCTGCGACAAGTCAAGTCTGGTTTGAATCCAACAAACGTCTTGACGTTCGGCGTCGCCTTACCCGACATCAGGTACGAAGGCGAAAAGCAAAGCCGTTTTTATGAAGATCTGGTGGCGCACGTTAAATCATTACCCGGCATACAGTCGGCCAGTAATGTCATTCCTCTGCCATTAAGTGGCGATCGGTTCGGTATCTCGTTTCAAATCGATGGCCGCCCGGTGGCACGAAAGGATGAACCTTCGGCCGATTTCTTTTCCATCGGTGTCGGTTATTTTCGGACCATGGGAATTCCTATTGTCAAAGGTCGAGACTTCAATGACCGAGATCAACACAAGTCGACTCCGGTGATTATCGTTACCGAAACTTTCGCGCGCAAATTCTTTCCCGGAGAAGACCCGATTGGCAAACGCGTCCAGCCCGGCATTAATACTTTCGACAACGAGCATTCTACGATGCGCGAAATCGTCGGCGTGGCAGCAGACATCAGGAACCGCGGCCTTAACACGGAGCCAAAGCCGGCTTATTACGTTCCGCAAACCCAGACACCTTTCGATCAAATGACGGTCGTCAGGACGATGGATGAGTACCTGGCGTCTTCGGTCGCCGCGCCGCGATTCAACACGACGTTGCTGTCGATTTTCGCTGCGGTCGCGTTGGTGCTGACGATCGTCGGCTTGTATGGCGTGATGAGTTACTCAGTAGCGCAACGCACAAATGAGATTGGCATCCGCATGGCGCTGGGCGCGCAGACGCGCGATGTGCTGAGGCTGATCGTCAGGCAGGGATTCAAATTGGTATTGCTCGGCTTGGCCCTCGGCTTGGCGGGCGCATTCGCGTTGACACGCCTGATCTCTACTCTACTGTTTGGGGTGACCACGAAAGATCCGCTGACATTCGCTGTCGTGGCCGCGTTGCTCGCTTTCGTTGCTTTGCTCGCATGTTATATTCCGGCGCGGCGCGCTGCGCGAGTCGATCCAATGGAAGCGTTGCGCTACGAATAGGATTACCTGCGGAGTCAAAGATGAAGTACACGGACTACCTTTCGCTCTTGAAGCTTGAGGGCGGCTGTAAAATTGTGAATAAGATCTACGTTGCTGAACCGATCAAACACTAGCAGGCTGCTAAACGAGTCAAGGAAGATCGGTCCACGAACCCACCGGAAGTTGGCAGGTAGAGTATTCCGTGACTACTACTCAAAGACCGCTCGATTGAGTTATAAGTAACCATGTTCGCGTTCTTAATACGTTCTCACCTGTCTTCCCGGTTTTCAGGGTTGTTCTGACGATGCCTAGAATTCTCATTGCCGACGATCAGACGGATGTGCTTGCAGCGCTGCGCCTGCTGTTGAAAGGCGAGCGCTTCGAGATCGAAACAGTGGCTGCTCCGGCCGCCGTTCTGAAAGCGGTTGATGCGCGCGAATTCGACGTGGTCCTGATCGATCTCAACTATGCGCGCGACACCACGTCAGGCAGCGAAGGGCTTGATTTGCTGACCAGGATTCACAACGTAGATCCCAGCTTGCCGGTGGTGGTAATGACCGCCTGGGGGAGCGTCGATCTCGCCGTCGAGGCCATGCGCCGTGGCGCGCGTGACTTCATTCAAAAGCCCTGGGACAACGCGCGCTTGCTCGCGGTGCTGCGGACGCAGGTCGAGTTGGCCGAGGCCTTGCGGCGCGGTCAGCGACTCGAAGCCGAGAATCTGGCGTTACGCGACAACGCAGCCCAGACGGACGGCCAAACACCGAAAATTATTGCCGAGTCGGCGGCGATGAAGTCGGTCCTCAATCTCGTCGAGCGCATCGGGCCGGCTGACGCCAATGTCCTCATCACCGGCGAGAACGGAACGGGCAAGGAAGTGATCGCGCGCGCTTTGCACGGCGTCTCCGCGCGATCCACAAAGCCCTTGCTCTCTTTGAACGCCGGCGCGCTGGCCGAGGGTGTATTCGAAAGCGAATTGTTCGGCCATGTGCGCGGTGCGTTCACCGATGCCCGGACTGATCGCGTCGGGCGATTCGAGCTGGCTGATGGTGGGACGTTATTCCTCGACGAGATTGCGAATGTGCCGCTTAACCTGCAAGCAAAACTTCTGCGTGTTTTGGAAACGGGCGAATTCGAGCGCGTCGGGTCGTCAAAGACGCGCAAGGTTGATGTGCGCGTGCTGTCAGCAACGAATGCCGACTTGAATGCCGAAGTGGCCCAAGGCAGGTTCCGGCAGGATCTGCTGTTTCGCCTGAACACGGTCGAGATAGATCTACCGCCTTTGCGTGATCGGCGCGAAGACATTGCACCGCTGGCCGAACATTTCTTACGCCGGCATAGCGAGCATTACCGGCGCTCGATTGCGGGGTTTACCGACGAGGCCTTCGAAGCTCTGCGTCAGCATTCGTGGCCCGGCAACGTGCGCGAGCTGGACCACGTCGTCGAGCGCGCGGTATTAATGACTGCCGGCAATATGGTGATGGTTTTTGATCTCGCCCTGCAGTCCGGGCGCGACGCCAGCGTTTCCGCCAGACTTGAAGAGATGAGCCTCGAAGAAGCCGAGCGACTGTTGATCAAGAAAGCTTTTGCGCGTTTTGAAGGAAACGCCAATCGCGCCGCTGAAGCGCTGGGCTTGAGCCGCAGCGCCCTCTACCGCCGCTTACAGAAGTATGGGTTATCATAGCGGCGTGAGTGTCCCGCCTAATCCAGCTAAGCACACTTCAACGTTCGCCACGCTCGATCCGGCTTTGAAGCGAGGCGGCCGGCTTCCCTTTGAACGAAGGCTCACAGTCCTAACCCTGCTTTGCGGTCTGCCGGCGGTGGCTCTATGTGTCTTCCTCTTATGGTACGGCGATTACTCGGGGCGGCTTCAGTGGACCATAGATCTGTTGTTGCAAACTCTTTCTAACATTCTCGGTGCCTTGCGTGAAGGCGACTACTCGATTCGCGGACGGCGCGCTTCGAGTGGCGACGCTCTGGGCGAGGTCATGCTCGAAGTCAACGAATTGGGCCAAACGCTGCGCGAGCAAAGGCTGGGCGCGATGGAGGCCACCGCGCTGTTGCGCACCGTGATGTCGGAAATCGATCTCGCTGTCTTCGCTTTTGATTCCGATCAAAGGCTGCGATTGATTAACCGAGCCGGTGAGAGACTGCTGGCTCAGCCGGCGACACGCTTGCTGGGGCGGACCGGCAAGGAGCTTGGTCTCGACGTTTGTCTTGAGCCACGAGAGCCTGACGGCAACCAGATCTTGCAGCTGGTTTTTCCCGGCGGCGTTGGCCGCTGGAGTGTGCGTCGTAGTGTTTTTCGCGAAGGCGGGTTGCCGCACCAGTTGCTGGTACTGACGGATCTGAGTCAAACGCTGCGCGAAGAAGAACGCAAAGCGTGGCAACGACTGCTGCGTGTGTTGGGCCACGAACTGAACAATTCGCTGGCGCCGATCAAGTCGGTGGCCACCAGTCTCGGAGATCTGCTCGGACGCGAACCGCAGCCGTTGGACTTGCGCGAAGACATTCACCGTGGGCTCGAGGTGATTTCATCGCGGGCTGATTCGCTCGCGCGCTTTGTTGAGTCGTATTCAAAACTGGCGCGACTGCCCCAACCTCGGTTCGAGCCTTTGAATGTTGCCGAGTTAGCCCGGAGGGTCGCCAGTTTGGAAACCAGATTGCCGGTTACGGTTGCGTCTGGTCAAGACGTCGTCGTGCAGGCCGATCGAGCACAACTGGAGCAGTTACTGATCAATCTTGTTCGCAATGCGGTTGATGCTGCGCTCGAAACGAATGGAGGCGTGGAAATCGGCTGGGCGCGAAACCACGGCCAACTGGACTTGTGGGTCAACGATGAGGGACCGGGACTGGCCAGCACCGCGAATCTGTTCGTGCCGTTCTTTACCACGAAAGCCAAAGGCTCCGGCATCGGTCTGGTACTATCACGTCAGATCGCGGAAGCTCATGGCGGCACACTTTCACTGGAGAATCGTGGTACAGTCCGAGGTTGCGAAGCAAGATTGCGACTCCCTTTGCGATGACCGAGAAGAAGGAATCCATGAAAACGAAAACCATCCTTCTTCTTCTGCGGTTTGGTTTCGCAATCAGTTCTGTCGCCTCTTTCGTCAGGCGCCATAGGAGAAAGAGGGAACGTAAGCCTTCCCGGTGTTTAACTCAACTGCTGCGCGATAGGCCCAACACACTTGATGTGGCGACTTTGAAGCGCTTGTTCTCAGGCTCCACACTTTCCTGTTTCACTTCGCGTTCAACGCTTTCCTTTTTTTCCTCTCCGGGAACGCTCACCAGTTGCGCAGCTGGTTCGGCGTCGGCATATTTTGCGTTTCGTTCAATGGAAGCAAGCAGCCGGTGCATGTTAAATAACAAGATCCAGTTCTCACAAAACACGCGCCAAACCAGATTGCCGACAATCAAAGCGCCAACTCCCGCAGCGATGTAATACTCGCCGATTCTTGTTGGCAAACCCCCCGATTGAAGCTGCATACCAGCCCACACAGCCAAAGCGATTCCGCCAGCCGTCAGCACAATGAAGCCAAGAAAGTAAAACGCTTTCACCAAATGTGTGGTGATAAGTTTGTTGAAAGAGAAATAGCCAGCCATCAGAGAACCTCCTTTTCGTATCGAAATGAGCAGCGCGTGTCGCGTCTTTCTTTCGGCAACGCAGTTGAAAGACTTGCCGGACGCGCTTCCGCTTACCGGTATTAGAACAGAAGCATCCCGACTTTTTGCTGACTGTTTACAAATAATTTGATTCTAAATTCAATCTGACGAACTGCAGCGCGAACGCGAGAGGACCGAAATTAGCAATTCGGAGAATCGTAAGACGGTGAGTGAAAGAGTCCAATCTCACTGGCCCTGTTGGAGGGCATCTCGCTTTATGATTAGCCAGCGAGATGCTTTCTCGAGAGTGCCGAGATCCGCGCTAACCTATTTGTAGCGGTAGGTGATTCGGCCGCGCGAGAGATCGTAAGGCGACATCTCGACGCTCACGCGGTCGCCGACCAGAATGCGGATGCGGTTCTTGCGCATCTTGCCGGAGATCATAGCCAGCACGACGTGCTCGGTGTTATCGAGCCGGACTTTAAAAAAGGCGTTGGGCTGCTTGTCGATAATCGTGCCCTCCGCTGGAATCAGGTCATCTCTCGCCAATAGGTTCTCCTTTGCGTTAGTTAGTCGGCGCCGACAGCGCCAAAATGCAACAGCTAGGCAGTGCCCCAGATTTCGCGACTCTGGCGCTTACTGCCTACTGCCTACTGTTCCTACCGGCTCGCGCGGCGCGGTCTAAACGAACGCGTGAATACAGCCGTGGCCCGACCGGACCGAGCAAACGGTTTGCTGTTGCCTTCGCTAGATCTCTGTGCTCCGCCGAAACCAGGCAGCACCACGCGCTTGACGGACTGTCCAGTCAGACGCTCAATCGCGCGCATTGATAATTCATCAACCGGAGCAACTATGGTAATCGCGCGGCCACTGAGGCCTGCTCGCCCGGTGCGGCCGATGCGGTGCACGTAATCTTCCGGCGCCGCGGGCACGTCGTAATTGATCACATGTGAGACAGCATCGACATCAATGCCTCGCGCAGCGATGTCGGTTGCCACCAAAACGCGTGTGCGCCCATCACGAAAGCCGCGCAAAGCCGATTCGCGCTGCGACTGTGTACGGTCGGCGTGAATGCGGTTAACACTGTGATCGCGTGCCGACAGAATGTGTGACAGGCGTTCGGCGCCGCGGCGCGTGCGCGTAAAGACGAGCACTCGCTCAAAGCGTTCGCGCTCCAGCAAATCAAGCAGCAGCGCTGTCTTTGATTCCTGGGCCACCGGGTAAGCCATCTGCTCAACCATGATTGCGGCCTGCCCGCGCGGGCTGACTTCTATCAGCTTCGGCGCTTTCATCGTCGAACGCGCCAACTGTTCGATCTCTGACGACATCGTCGCGGAAAAAAGCAGCGTCTGCCGTTTCGGGGGCAACGCAGCAAGCACGCGACGAATCGCGGGCAGGAATCCCATGTCGAGCATGCGATCGGCTTCGTCGAGTACTAACACCTCGACGGTGGAAAGTTGAATTGCGCCGCGCTCCATCAAGTCAAGCAAGCGTCCGGGAGTCGCGATGACTACGCACGCGCGCTTGCGCAGACCATCGATCTGGCGCGTCATGTTTGCTCCGCCAATTATCGTGACGCTGCGATTGCTCTTCGCTGTGTTGAGTTCGCCATAGTTCTTTTCGATCTGCAACGCC
>WNGL01010629.1_pt1 | contig 10599 bp, 9 predicted proteins | sample 5400591 | NCBI WGS metagenome assembly WNGL01 (sample SAMN13153377, study PRJNA577476) | soil metagenome | isolation source: 80 cm soil or saprolite under Garry oak tree replicate 1 | place: USA:California | collected 2016-06-15
TTCCTGCTCGTGCTTGATAACTTCGAGCAGATCGTGGCCGCTGCTCAAGAGCTCGAAGAGCTTCTGGCTGCCTGTCCCGGGCTCTCGATCCTGGTGACGAGTCGAGCCGTGCTCCATCTCTCTGCCGAGCAGGTCGTTCCCGTGACTCCCCTTGCACTGCCCAGTCTCTCCACCTCTGACAACGAGGACATCGCCGAGTCGGCAGCCGTGATCCTCTTTGTGCAACGGGCACGCCACATCCTCCCCAGCTTTCAATTGACTCCTACCAACGCACGAGCCATTGCGGAGGTCTGCGTGCGGCTGGATGGCCTGCCCCTGGCCATTGAACTGGCGGCCGCTCGTGTGAAACTGCTGCCGCCCCAGGCCCTCCTGGCACGCCTGTCGCAGCGTTTGCACCTGCTGACTGGTGGTCCACGCAGTTTGCCTGTTCGCCAGCAGACACTGCGCAGTACCATCCAATGGAGCTATGATCTCTTAGGACCCCGGGAGCAAGCGCTCTTTCACCTGCTTGCGGTCTTTGTGGATGGCTGGCCTCTTTCGGCTGCCGAGGCACTCTGCCAGGACACAGGCCAGGCTGACCTGGATGTGTTGAACAGCCTCTCGGCACTTTTGGATAACAGCCTCATCCAATCGAGCGAAGAGGGAACCGAGGAGCCACGCTTCCTGATGCTGCAAACCGTGCGCGAGTTTGGGCTGGAGCGGCTGGCTGCGAGCGGTGAACTGGAAAGGACCCGCATGGCGTATGCCCACTACTTCCTGGCGCTGGCCGAACAGGCCGAGCCTGAACTTCACGGCCCCAACCAGGCCATGTGGCTCGCTCGACTGGAGCACGAGCACGACAATCTGCGCGAAGCCCTGGAGTGGGCGCTGGAAAAGGTGAGAGACGCAAAGGCGGCGGAGCGCAGGGAGATCGGCATGCGCCTCGGCGCCGCACTGAAGGAATTCTGGCTGATCCTCGGGCACTACCGCGAGGCTCGTACGTTTCTCGAGCGCGCCCTCACGTTGAGCGAAGGGACCCACACTTCCTTGCGTGCCAGGGTCTTACGAGCGATTGCATCGGTTGCGGATTGTCAGGGCGACATTGATCGGATCGAGGTGGTGGCAAAGCTGAGCCTGGCCCTCTCTCGAGACCTGGAGGACACCTACGGCATTGCTGAGTCCCTCGGCTCACTGGCAGCGGCCGCCTGGTTGAGAGGAAAGATCGTCGAGGCCGTCTCCCTGCATGAAGAGCAGGTGAGACTGCTGCGGCAGGTGGGAGAGCCAGGGGAAGTTGCCCAGGCCCTCTTCCCATTGGCAGAGCACGTCAGCACGCACGGGGAGTACGCCCGGGGACAGGCGCTTTTCGAGGAGGCGCTGGCGCTCTTCCGGCAAGCAGGCAACGAGCTCTGGGTCGGTGGCACGCTCGTCCACTCGGCCGCCTGGCTCTGGTTTACGCTGGGCGATCTGGCGACCATGCGCCAGCGGTTCCAGGAGGGACAGGCCCTCATCACCAGGGTGGGCGACCGAGCCTGGAGTGCCGAATGCTTATGGGTTGCCGCACTGCTGGCCCTCTCTGAGGGAGAGTCGGAGAGAGCATCCAGCCTGGCTCAAGAGAGTTTGAGCATCTATCGGGAGATGGGAGACCCCTGGTACAGTGCCTGGTTGCTGCACCTGTTAGGAAGGATTGAGGTACAGAGAGGTGAGCTGCCCGCAGCTTGTAGGTATTATTAGCAGAGTCTGGCGCTCAACCAGCAAGTAGGGGAGAAGTGGATGACCCCCTTCAATCTGGAGGGACTGGCCAGCGTGGTCGCCACCCAGGGTATGCTGCGGTGGGCAGCACAGTTGTGGGGAGCGGCAGAGGCCCTGCGCGAGGCAATAGACGTTCCCCGGCTGCCAGTTGATCGTGTCGGCTATGAGCAAGCGGTAGGCGCTGCACGGGCGCAACTAGGAGAAGAGGCTTTTGCTGCTGCGTGGCAAGAGGGTTGGATGATGAAACTGGAGCAGGTGATTGACGAGGTAACTCACCGGTGAATGGTGGAGTTAAGTTCAGGCGCCACAGAAGGAGTCCTGGACTTTGTTGATGGTAAATTAAAAAGTGGGCTCGAATTGACTCACCAATGACCCCATGAGGCATCCTCTGCTGTCCTGGTAAGATTCTTCCGTGAGGTAATGCGAGGTACTAGAATAGTTGATCGCTAACACTGCGAGCAGACCGTGTCTGTCTCTTCGGAATAATGATCGGGGGAATACTGCCGAGCAGTTGCTCAAGGAGGTGGAGTCTTTGATAGAGCTTGCCATGCGGCTCGAGAAAATGGACCAACACTGGTGAGAGCGAGGCCGATGCCCGTCGGTTCCGCTGAGATTATTTATGAAATTTTCTATAATTAATAGGACAAATGTTCTTACATTGGGATCTCTCCTCTCAGAACACCCTCACTTGTCTTTGAGTATTCACACACGCTCTTCAGCGATGCCTGACTGATACGTCCTCTGCTTCCGTGCCCCTCTTCGCTAGGCTATGTCAGCTCATTGGCTTATGAACAATTGATGCTTTAGCCCGAAGGATTCGGGGTTCTACAAAAGCGGGTCAACCTCAAGCACCACCAAAGCCAGATGTGGGTGCAGGGTCTTGTCACCGGGAGAGTGGTGAAGGTGCCAGCAGAAGAAGTCGGAAGGGGCCTCACTCCAGGGTGAGATGGCCTGTCCGGACTGCCCACTGAAGAAAAAACCAGCCCAAAGTGGATTTACAGAGGCTATTAGAATTATCGACCATCTCCAGTAGCAATACCAACATTGCAGGGATGGGAGAGCAGTGCTAGCCTCGCCGATGTGGGAGAGCCTCCATCGCCTCATGGATGCGCGGGAGTAAGGGGACCAGTTGTTTTTTCCGTGAAACCAGTCCGTCCACGACCGCCGTATGTCCATTGGTCTCCAACGGCACGCCCAGTACCTGGGCTACCGCACGCTCACCACCCCAGATGAGCAGGTGGCAGCGCATCTGAAGAATATTTACGATCATAAACAGAAATGAGGCGTATCGATGTTCTTGGGCGATGTGCTCCATGGTAGAAAGCAGTTCGGGGATCCGCTTTTCAAGTGTGGCGGTATTCACTGTCTCGACGGTGCCGATGGCGTACCTGCTTGCCTCGATCACGAATTCCTTAAAATCGGCGGTCAGCAACTGCTCAGCAGGTTGGGTACTGAGGATGGAGGTGGCCACGGCGAAGATCTCCTGGCCAAACTGCTCAACATCCTCACCGGCAAGAGCGGCCAGTTCTGTTGCGATGCGCTTATCTCGCGGTGTGCACGTCGGTGAACGCAGAACTAACGTGTCTGAGAGGACACCCCCCAGCAAGATGCCTGCCACCTCGGGTGGCAGGGGAATATTCTCTTCCTGATAGAAGGTAGCAATGATGGTGCTTGTACTGCCAACGGGTTCGACCCTAAAGAGGATTGGTCTGCTTGTACTAATATCGGCCACGCGATGATGATCGATTATCCCTAAGAGTTCTGCCTCCTCGATGCCATCGACGGCTTGGGATCGCTCGTTATGGTCGACCAGATAGACCTGCTTGGGACGAGCATTGAGGAGATCGGTCCGTGAGAGATAGCCGACGAGCCTCCTCTTGCTATCCACTACGGGGAGCGCATTGTGCTGTAAGAGCTCTGGACGAATATCGTCCAGGTAGTCCTCTGGATGACAGATGGGGAACTGACGCTTCATCATGGCTTGAGCACTCACGCTCATACTGAGCAAGCGCACGGCGGTAAACGTACGGTAAGTGGTAGAGATCACCATGGCACCGTGTTCACGAGCCAGCGCCAGGATGCGTTCGGTCACAGCTGCTCCATCTGTGACCACCAGGGCAGTGGCACCGTGTTCAAGTGCCGTTGCCTGTGCACTTTGCAGGTCACCGGTCACGACAAGGTCTCCCGGCTCAAGAGCTGTACGCAGGGTTTGCGACTCCATCGCGGCAACCAGAATACGCTGGCCCAATTCACGCTGTCCCTCCAGCAGGACAAGGCCCTTGAGGACACGTACCACATTCTCACGCTGCAAGGGAGCGAAATGATCAACGAATGAGTCAAATTCCGAAGTCAACTGCAGGGAAAATTGTTTGGCAACATCCTCCTGGGTAATCACGCCCTGGACTTGCTTGTGTGCATCGATGACTGGGAGTGAGCGATACGAATGCTTCTGCAAGAGTTGGGTGGCCTCCAGCAGCGACTGGCTGGTGTGAATGGCGACCACGTTGCTTTCCATGACATCGCGTACCTGGAGATAAAGATCGCTCAAGACCTGGGGCGGCTCGATATGAAACCGCTTGAAGACAAAGTCCACCTCTGGTCTCAGTTCGCCACTGCGTGCAGGAGTGACATGCTTCCCACCTTGCAACTGCAACAGCCGCGCATAGGCGTAGGCTGAAGCGACGGAATCCATATCAGAATGCTTGTGTCCGATAATATAAATTGGTCGTGTCATCGCCGTCTTCCCCTGAGAACTGGTATCTTTCGGATCCGGTACAACCCCGCTAACCGGTGAACAAGCCTAAGCCACCTTCCAACAGTCTCTTTGCTGAGCACGGTTTGCCGCGCTCAGCAAAGAGACTGTTGGAAAGCCCTGCCCTTTCAGCGGGGTGCAGGCCAGGCTCTACCCTCCCTCTGTTCAAAAGCAAAGCGTAGTGACGCCGGAATGGGATGAGGCCGACCAGTGAGGTAATTGCACCACACCAGGGTCGACTTGCCCGTCGCAAAGAGACGTTCATGCTCGTTCACGTCGCGTATCTGGTGTTCCATAGTGAAGCTCGTGCGCCCCACTTGGACCACACGCACCCCGACCTCTACGGTATCAGAGCGCACCACAGGCAACATATAAGTACAGGTGACTTCTTTGACAAGCACTCCGTAGTGAGGCCCGTTGGGGCGTGTCTGAATACGTGGATTGTGCGGGGGGTGCGAGACAATGCTTTCTGCTTCTTGCTGCTCCTCGCCAGAAGGCCACTGCTCCAACCACGAATTGAGTTGGTTAAAATAGTAGATTCTTGCTTCCTCGAAATAGGTAAAGTAGACGGTATTATTCACATGGGCCAGGGGATCAAGATCACGAAATCGAATTTGTACCGGATACCAGCAACGAAAATCCTCACTCATAGCGTTATTGCTTTTCCCTTTCTTCTATGCGCTCTCCTTGATCTAGCGTAAGTTTTGTGCAACCGTTACGTTAGCTTCTGGCAATTCGCCAACAATATCTGATTGGGGCTGTACCGCAAAAAGAACTGACGCACCGTATGAAGAAATTATACACAACGTATCGCCATCTGTAAAGACCATTGACTAATGATGAATTTGCTGGTAAACTCGGTAATATGCCACAATAGTTAGTGGTAAAAGTTATTTACTGATGATGACGGCCTTGTTTCTCCTCCTTGTCCACGTATGAGGCTGCAAACGAGGACGAGGACAGGCAAAACACCGTCGCGCTTCTAAGGAGGAGCCTCATGAGGGAAGCCGTTATTGTCTCAACGGCCCGGACTCCGCTTGCCAAGTCCTTTAAGACGAGGGAGAGGTCAAAGAGATCGGGGTGCTCATAGGCAAGCAAGCTAGACTGCCGGTACGGCTGATCACGGACAACATGTAAAAAGGAGTTATCTCTATGAGGGATGGATCGTCTCTTGACCGGAGTTCCTTCGATACCTGGAGCAAGTTAATCGAGAGCACCATGAAGGGAAATCCTGCCGTGCAAGCCAGCGCAGAGCAAGCAGTGGAGGGTGGGAATGATGCCTGGACCGCCCTGATTGATCAGCTCTGGAAAGCCAATCCCTACAGCAAATTAGCGCCCCTTGATCCGGCAGAGATCACCCGGGCCTTCCAGCAGATCTGGCTCGATGCCGCACGCAACCCGGGCCATGCCTCGGCGGCCTATAGCGATTTCGTCCAGCAGTACACGCAGGTCATGGCCTCGGCTGCTCTCAAGTTCTGGGGGCGTGATCAGGAGAGCAAGCCTGTGGTCGAACCGGAGAAGGGGGACAAGCGCTTCAGCGCACCCGACTGGCAGCAGAATCCGATCTTCGACGCCCTCAAACAAAGCTATCTGCTGGCCGCCACGACACTGCTCAAGTCCGCTTCTGAGGTACAGGGGCTCGATGAGCATCAGCAGCGCAAGCTGGTCTTCTACCTGCGCCAGTTCCTGGATGCCATCAGTCCCAGCAACCTGGCCTTCACCAATCCGCAGGTCATCCACGAGACGGTGCAGACTGGTGGCCAAAATCTGGTGAAGGGGATGGAGCATCTGTTGCGCGACATCAAAGCGGGGCAGATCAAGATGACCGACACCGACGCATTCGCACCGGGACGCAACCTGGCACTGACACCTGGGCAGGTGATCTATCGCAATACACTGATCGAACTCATTCAGTACGCACCCACGACTGAGAAGGTGTACGCCATCCCCTTGCTGTTTATTCCCCCCTGGATCAACAAATATTATGTGCTGGATATGCAGCCGCACAATAGCCTGATCAAGTTCCTCGTGGACAACGGGTTCACTGTCTTCGTCATCAGTTGGAAGAACCCCGATGCCTCGATGGAGGAGATCAGCTTCGAGGACTATCTCACGCTCGGACCGCAGGCTGCACTCAATGCAATCAAGGAGATTACCACCTCATCCAAGGTCAACGCTGTCGGCTACTGCATCGGGGGGACGCTGCTCTCAATGGCCTTGCCTTTTCTTTCGGCCATCGGGGACGACACGGTTAATACGGCGACCTTCTTGGTCTCGCTGCAGGATTTCAGTGAGGTAGGCGATACGTCGGTGTTCATTGACGAGCCACAGGTAACCTATATCGAGGGGCAAATGATGGAACGTGGCTACCTGGATAGCCGCTCGATGGCGACGATGTTCAACATGCTGCGGGCCAACGACTTGATCTGGAGCAATGTCGTCAACAACTACTTGTTGGGCAAGGAGCCCCCGGCCTTCGACTTGCTCTACTGGAATGCGGATGGGACGCGCATGACCCGTGCTGCCCATTCGTTCTACCTGCGCAACACCTACCTGGAGAACAACCTGGTCAAGCCCAATAAGATTGTCCTGAAGGGTGTGCCCATTGACCTTGGGAAGATCCGCCAGGACATCTACGCCGTTGGTACCGAGCAAGATCATATCATTCCCTGGAAGTCGGCCTGGCGCATCTCTCAGCTTGCCAGCGGTCCCGTGCGCTTTGTGCTTGGGGCGAGTGGTCACATTGCTGGTGTCATCAGTCCACCAAGCAAGGATCGGGGCTACTGGACGAATGAGCCGGCGGTGAAGCATGCTGACCAATGGTTTGAAAGCGCCGAGCGCCACAAGGGGAGTTGGTGGGCCGACTGGTTAGAATGGTTGAACCCCCGCTCTGGTGAACAAGTAGCGCCACCGGCAATGGGGAGTAACAGGTACCGGCCGCTCACACCGGCACCTGGCACCTACGTGCTGGAGAAGTGACGGCACACGGCCGTTTGTGGGAGGCAGGTGTGCATTGATGGAGAAGATGCACGCCGTCAAAGAAAATGCTGTCAGGATGCTAGGGGTCATGCGGTTAAAATTAAGGAGCGGGCCGCTCCCTCACTCGGAGGGGAACGAAAGGTATGATCAGGAAAACTAAAGTAGACGCAGAGACCAAACGCACGATCACCGAGGACAATAAGAAGGCCAAACGACCGAATCTGGCACCGCTGCCAGCCATCGGCACACGGGCCAAACGCACTCGCACGATCACCGAGAACGATATCGTCCGCTTCGCCGACGTCAGTGGCGACCACAATCCCCTGCACCTGGATGCAGCCTATGCAGCACAAACTCTTTTTGGCGAGCGCGTCGCGCACGGCATGCTCACGGCTTCAATGATCTCTGCAATACTGGGGAATGATCTCCCCGGTCCAGGAACGATCTATCTGGGGCAGACGCTTAAGTTTCTCGGGGCTGTGCACATTGGCGACACCGTGACGGCGAGCGTCGAGGTCATAGCAGTACGCGAGGATAAGCGACTGTTGACGCTGCGTACCGACTGCATTAATCAGCACGGCTCAGTGGTTCTTACGGGGGAAGCCACCGTCAAGTATGCAAAGGAAGCTGGAGCAATCTGAGCAGAGGAAGCCAACATGGCAACAAGTATTGCATAGCGCCGTCCAGAATGGCTGAGAGTGCGTCCCACCAAGAGGGAAGACTATGAACATGTGAAGCGTCTGATGCGCAGTAAAGAGTTGCATACCGTCAATGAGGAAGCGCGTTGTCCCAATATTGGGAAGTGCTGGGCCATTAGACGGCTACCTTCATGATTCTGGGACGTGTCTGCACGCAATGTACTGGAGAGGTAAGTAATGAGCAGAATGAGAGAGCATTGGCTAGCCGTAGGACGGGTGTCCAATGCGGCACGTGAGCAACTAATGGAAGCTAATTGCCATGTCTTGGATGTACACAGTAAGCCACCAATAGTGCTTGTGGGTTTGCCCTATGAAACAGCTAGCGGCCAGTTCTCTGAGAACATGGCATTTGCAGACGTAGACGAGATAGAGATCAGATTAAAAGGTCTTTGCCTGCTCTGGCGTTTTCCCGATGCCTGGCAGGTGGCAAACTCAAGTGTAGCAGAGACGCAACTGGTGACCTGTGAGGAGTAGTCTCTCCTATGATCAGCAGCCCTTCCTAAGGATATGGATTTGCGGACAGACATACATTAGGGAACGGTCAGCTTGTTGTTCCCTTGCGCTATGTTCCTACTGATAACGATATATCGTTTGGTCTATCACATGCTGCATGGAGTTCAATTAGACAGCGGGCGCGGAGCGGGCTCTGCGGCGCCAGAGCGCAACGGCCGTCAGCGCGGCCAGGGTCATCACCACTATCCCGTAGCCATAGGTCGTCTCGCGCAGGCCATAGTGGGTGACCGCGACTCCGGCGATGAGCGCTGGAACGCTGAAGGCGAGATAGACGACGATGAAGATCGAAGCGAGCAACCCAGCGCGCTTGTCCGGCGGAGCTAGAGGGGTCAGGCTGCGGACAACTGCGGAGAACGCCGGACCGAAGCCCAGGCCGGCGAGTACGCTGCCGACGTAGAGGCCAACGGCCGAGCCGAGCACTACCGCAAGCTCGGTGATCCCAACGCCCACCACCAGCACGAGCGAGGCACGGATTACGATCACACCTGCATCCGTTGCCCGGACAATGGTGGCGGCCACAGCGACGGCACCCATCAATGCTACAATCACCCCGGCACCGGCAAGGTAACTGTCGCTTTTGAGCAAGGAGAGGGCCAGCGAGGGTCCCAGCGACAGATAGAGCCCGGCCAGAGCCCACGTCGCGATCAGCGCGGGAGCCAATGCGGCGAATAGGGAGCGAGCCGCCGGCGGCACACCGATCTGCGGTCTCATCGACTGCAGCCACCCTGGCGTCCGCTGTGCAACGTCGGCGATGAGCGGCATCGTAGCCAACGCGAGCGCAAAGACGGCGCACAGCAAAGAGAACACCAGATGAAGCGGATCAGGGCCATATTGCACGAGCAGGCCCGAACCCAGCGCACCGGCCGCTAGTCCGGCGACTGGTGCGACGCTCACTACGAGGCTTCCCAGGCCTGGATGGTCTGACGGTTGCAGATCAAGCAGCCAGGCGCTGAGTGCCCCTGTAGCCAGCCCGGTCCCCAAACCCTGCAGGACCCGCGCCGCGAACAGCATCCCCACGTCTCTTGCGGCGATGAAGGCGGCCATACTGGCGATCTGAACTACCAGGGCCAGCAGCACCACCGGTCGTCGTCCCAGGTGATCGGAGAGTCGCCCGGTGATCAACAGCATAGCGAGCAGCGCCAGGACGTAGACCCCAAAGATCGCAGTCAGGGTGAGCGAGGAGAAGTGCCACCTCGCTTGATAGACCACGTAGAGCGGCGAGGGGGCGCTCGCGGCGAACAGCATGAAGGCTAACACTGTCGCGAGCAGCCAGAACGAGGCCGCGCGCGAGAACTTCAACCTAGCCATCATTCATGGAGTTCCTTTCTCTGCACAACGCACCATGAGAGGCTCTTCTTTTCTGTCATCACTTGCATATGCTTTGGCCTATGAGGCCCGATCACGGTCGGTTCCTATCGGTCGGTGCTTAGCGGTACGACCGCCAGGGTGCACAGCGAGGCGCAAATCAGCCTCTCACGCTCGTCACGAATCTTGATCTCCCAGACCTGGGAGGTGCGTCCCACATGCAGCGGGGTGGCCGTCGCGGTCAAGACCCCTTGGCGCAGCGAGCGGAGATGATTGGCATTGATCTGCTGACCGAAGGCGCCCATGCCCGGTGGACAGTTCAGGAACGCGCCGACGGTGGCGGCACTCTCGGCCAGCGCGAGACTGGCTCCCCCGTGCAGGAAACCCCAGGGTTGGTGATGGCGCGCCGTGACGGGCATCTTCATCACGACCCGCTCACGGCTCGCCTCGACCAGCTCGATCTCCAGCGTCTGGTTCAAGCCCCCCATTGGGGGTACGTTGTTCATCTGACTAGTTTCCGTGCTCATAGGTCCTCCCCTGTAGCTGTCTACTGTGCTGGTGCTCGCTCGTTGCTCGCCTCAGTTGCGGCGAGCGCCGATCCCCTTCCTCCTTCTTCTCCGTGAG
>WNGL01010630.1_pt1 | contig 10599 bp, 7 predicted proteins | sample 5400591 | NCBI WGS metagenome assembly WNGL01 (sample SAMN13153377, study PRJNA577476) | soil metagenome | isolation source: 80 cm soil or saprolite under Garry oak tree replicate 1 | place: USA:California | collected 2016-06-15
CCAGGTGTTGAGGCCATCAATCGTCGGCTGGTCCATTGCCGAGAGGAACGCGGGCAGCTCGGATTCGAATTGATGCATGCTCATGGTCCGCAAGTGATGGCGGACATCGAGATGGCGCGCGATCTCGGCCGCGAGCGGCCCCTCGTCGTTGCGCGTTCCCCGGAACTCCTCCGTGGTCAACGTTATCGTCTCGATAGGCGCGGGGCTGAGTTCCCGCGCCAACCCGACAACGGTGCTCGAGTCCAGACCGGCGGACAGGAACGCGCCTACAGGTACGTCCGCAACCAGGTGTGCCCGCACGGAATCGAGCAGGACTTCGCGAAGGTAGTCCGTTTCGCTTCCTGCCGGCACGAGCCTGGCAGCGTCGCTCGAGCGCGCGACGACCTCGCCCAGATCCCAGTAGCGGCGAGGTGTCTCGACACCCGTGGACGACACGCGCAACGTGCTACCGCCGGGAAGCGCCCGGATATCGCGGTAGATTGTGTAGGGTTCCGGAACGCTCCCCCAAAGCAGAAATCCGGTTACGCCGGCCGCTTCGATTTCCCGCGATATTGCGCCGCCGGCCAGAAGCGCCTTGACCTGTGAAGCAAACCTGAACACGCCACCCTGCGCAGCGTAGTAAAGCGGCTTGATGCCGTACGGATCGCGCGCGAGAAACAGTGTCCCTTCACTTTGATCCCAGATCGCGAAAGCGAACATCCCGCGCAGCCGCTTGACCATGTCGACGCCATGCCGACGGTAGAGATAGAGCAGGACCTCGGTGTCGCTATGGCTCCGGAACACGACGCCTTCAGCCAGAAGCTCGTTGCGCAGGCTTTCGTAGTTGTAGATCTCGCCGTTGAACGTGATCCAGAACCTGCCATCGGCCGTCGCCATCGGTTGCGCGCCCTCGGGCCGCGGATCGATGATCGCGAGGCGCCGGTGACCGAATCCGATGCGCCGGTCACTCGAATACCATTCCCCGACACCGTCGGGCCCGCGCGCTGCCATATGCTCGCGCGTCAGGAGCAGCTCGGCCGGATCGACCGGCCGTGCCTTACTGCTATAGGCGAAGATGCCGTTGATGCCACACATGGTCGAGAAGGCGTCGGTGGCGAAAAAGTATCGTTGAACGGCTGCCGATCACCGGCTGCCGTAAGCGGCGTACAGGTCCAGCACACGGTCGGCGATGTGCGTCCAGCGGTACGGTTCCGGAGCGCGCTTGACGTGAGCGGCGTCGAATCTGAGCTCGCCGTCGAGGTAGCGCTTCAGTGCGGCCTGGATCCCTGCCGGGGATGAATCCCCGGTGAAGAAGCCATTTACACCTTCACGGACGTAATCAACCATACCACCCTCGCGCGTGGTCAGCACGGGTGTTCCGGACGCATTGGCTTCCAGGAAAACGATGCCGAACCCTTCGAAATTCTTTGCCTCGGCGTACGACGCGAGGATAAACAATCCTGCGCTGGCGTAGCACTCGGCCAGTTCTTCCTCGCTCTTGCGCCCCTCGATCGCCACCCTGTCCGAAAGGCCCGTATCGACGACCAGTTGCTCGAGCTCGCGACGATAGCTGCCTGTCACCGAGCCGGCAACTATCCGATATCGAAAATCATAGTCGTTCTTCAGTCCGGCCAGCGCATTGATGACGCCGTGGACATTCTTGATGCGATCACCGTCGTCGAGGCGGGTGACGGTGAGAAAGGAATTTTTGCTTTTGCCGACGGACGCATTGCGGAAGAACCGCTCGGTCACGCCGGGCGGGATGACGGTCGTCTTGTCCGAGGCTTCCGGAAATGCCTCGCAGAATCGCGCCTTCGAATAGCTGCTCACCGCAATGACCTGGCGCGCCCGGCGCAGCGCGCGGCCATACAGCCGCCGGTTCATGCCGAGCTCGGCACCTTGCAGCCGTGCGTCGACTTTCGTCCGCAGCGTCGGGCTGAAGCGCCAGGACAGGTGCCGGCCGATCCATGCCCTGCCGGGCAAGGGACGCCGAATCCGCAGGCTGAAGAAGTCATCGCCGTGACCGGTAACGAACACATTGGGCTTGCGCAGCGCCAGCGGTGCATAGAAGAAGAACAGCGAGTGCCATACATCCACGTCGAAGTCGTTCAGTCGCTCGAGGTCAGGCTCGAGCTCGAGGGTCAAGATCGGATGAAGCACGTACGCCGAATCCTTCGTTGCCTCAGGGTGCGCGAATACATGGACCTCGTGCCCTTTGCCCGCCAGCGCCTTCGCAAGCTCGTAGCAATAGATGTTCGCCCCGCCAATCTGCGGCGGAAAATAGGGGGCGACCAAACCGATCCTCCGTGAAGCTTCGATCCTGCTCATACGATCATCGTTTGACGTCGACCTTGGCCGCAAACCCGGACCTAGCGGAGCCATCCAGACCTCGACCCTACCACGCGCCGGGCTTGTCATGCCGTTGCCTGCTTCGCGGATTGCTGTTGACTACCAACTGATGATGTGACTTGCACTTGCCGCCACGATCGAGTTCATGGAACATCCTCCGTCGTTGTTAGGCGGGCTCTGCCCGCCTCTAGCAGGCTGATACAGAACCCCTCATGAGCCGCGTTTCGGACGAGATGGCCCCGGATGCAAGGCGCGAGCCGCGTCGAATAGCTTTCGCATATTCGCAAGGTGAGCAACACCGCAGACGGGGCCATATCGTCGAAACCCGGATGGGCAGCGGTTTGGCGGGCGGTCTGCTTTGTCGCAGCTCGCTCGTGTGCGATCGAGCACACGTCGCTCGCCGCTTCGCGCATCCCATCCCGCCAAGCCGCTGCGCGGCCACGACGGGTTTTGCATCAGCCTGCTAGGGGAGCAAACCCGATTGAATCGCAACCCGCTCGCATTACGAGCACTGTTCGACGCACCGGAAAGCGCAGTGCTTCGACGCGAAGTCCGCGGCGAGACCTTCGCGAGAAGCAACTGGGAGGCTTCCGGGGACGCGCGCCTCGTCCTGGATCGATTCCGCGATGCCGGTGACGCGGCGTGCTGTTTCGTGCGCCTCGCGCCATGTGAGGGCTCGACTCGACTCGTCGTGGAGGGCGCCTACGGATTGGAGTCCTGCGCCTCGGGAGGGTGGCTGATCAGGCCCGTCGATGCCTGGCGCCCTACCTACTGGATCCCTCGATTCCCCACCCTTCGGAGATGCGACGCGCAGGGCCGCATCCTCACCGAAGAACCTGCAACACTTCAAGGGTTCAGGCCGACGCTCGAGGAATCGTCGATCGAGATTGCGGGCTGCGGCGATGCGAGCCTCGACTGCACTGTGTGGCGCTTTCCTGCCGATGCCTCGGGTTTCATCGGTGAGCTGCAGCGACCGCTGAGGCTCGAGCTTCAGCCCATTTTCATGCTCGCGTCGCACACCTCCTTGTGCGGCCCAGCCGGCATCTACAATTATCTCGTACACGGCGACGTGTACGAGAATCGTTTTGATTGGCGACGCAAGCGAAAGATCTGCTCGGAGCTCGAGGCGTACTCTCTCTACCTCGCACTGCTCGGACTCGAAACGGCCACCGGCAAGAAGGTCTACCGCCTGCTCAAGCAGCAAATCCTTCTTTCGGTGATCGCCCGGCAGACGGCAGACGGCGGCTGGTGTCACGGCGAGTGGACCGATTTCATGGAGTCGCATTACCGATTCCACAACGGTGGCATGCTTCTGCTGGAGACTGCACTCCAGGAGGGCGCGAACGGCACCATTGGCGATGCCCTGCGCAGGGCAGCATCCGTGTTGTCGCGATGCACGGACCGGACCGACATCGGCTTGTGGTTCTTCCACGATTCTCTCGAACAGAGCGTGGAGATGACCGAAAAAAGCGGAATCAGCTGGGTTCCCAGCCGCGTCCTGGGGAAATCGCCGGCCACCAAGATGATCCTGAATTCGCACGTGGACGCCATCGTCACCCTCGACCGCTATCGGGAAGTGACCGGCGATGGCCAGTATTCGGAGCAAGTCGCTTCGGCGTTGACCGCCACCCGCAAGCTCCTGGCGCTTCGTCCTGCCGAATGGCTGTACCGTCTTCTGTATTGGGCGGTCGGGCTGACGCTGCTGCCCCAGCCAGAAGCGGAGCGGTTACCTCTCGTGCTGCGCGCCCTGAAGCGCGTGACGCGAAACTATCTCATCCCGCAATTGCATCGGGTCAAACGAAGATTTCCGCGCATGGTGATGCCCGGCGGGCTGATCGAACGGCACTTGTCGCGCCTGCATTTCGGCGTGAACTACCACAGCGTCAATGTCATGGATCTGGCGCGCCTCTGGCGTCGTTTCCCGAGCGAAGACATCGAAAGCGTGATCGAGGGCGCGCTCAAAGCGGTCACCGACACTGGCCTTCTCAGGTATTGGGTTGAATCGAGACAGCCACAAGCCCCGGGCTACTGGGTGGAGGCGCTCTACCAGGTCTGTACGCTCAAACCCGAGGTCGCATATCGGCGTCACCTGGCCGAGGCAATGCTGAGTGCGCTCGACGCCGGATTGGGATTGCCGCCGTCGCTCCTTGGAGCCCACCCCGAAATCGTCAAGCCGGGAGAGCGATTCCCCTGTCCCTCTCCTTCCGACGCGCGGCTGCGCGTCGCCAACTTGAGTCGCGGTGGCCGCCGGGAAATCCTCGTCGTCAATCCGATGCAGGCCCCGATCGCGCTCACCTGGGAAGGGCGCGGCGACGACGACCTGACGTGGGTCGCCAGCGACGGCTCCTCGGTGATTGCCGGCCATTCGCAGCTGTGCGTTCCCTCGCGCGGCTGGTTGCAAGGGCGCGACCGTTGATCGACTGCCGAGCGCCGTTTTGCGGCGCCGGTTGCTCACTGCGACTGCGTTATCCGCCGCGCGTATACCAGCAGTTCGTCGCCCCAGCCGCGTCGTTCGAGCGGCTCCATCAGTGGTCGAGTACCCCGCGCCAACGCGTCCGTGATCGGTTGGGCCCGCTCGAGAAGACGCAACCACGCCTGTAGCAGCCCGGAGGGTTGCGCCGGGGGGTTCGTGGATATCGGCCCGGATGATGTCGCACCTTGCGCATCGGGTAACAGCGCACTCGACATCATCGGTCGATCACCGCCCTGCCCGTCGGCTCGGTGTGGAGCGTCTGCCCCTCGCCTCAGGCGCAAGCGTAAATCGTTGAGGCGGCTCCCCGCCGCCATCAGCGCATACTGGTAGAGATTATTTCCGTCGCCGCGGTGAGTCTTGACTTCCAAGACCTCGAAGCCGCAGGCGCGCAGCAGCCGAGGCAATGTGGCCGAGGAAAAGAACCAGAGATGCGCGGGCGGGCACATCCATGGCCACCACTCGCCAGCCGCCCGGGCGCCGAAGCTCTCGATATTCGGCACCCGCAGACCCAGTACGCCACCGGGCTTGAGCAGCCTCGAAAGCCGCTGCAGCTGATCCTTCGGATTGCGAACATGCTCGAGAACGTGCCACCCGATCACCGCGTCGAAACTGGCATCGGCGAGCGGTGCATCGGCCAGATCGCAATTGAATACAGGCATGCCGAAATGCGTTCGGGCGTATTCCGATGCCGTCGGCGAGAGTTCTACGCCGGCCACATCCCAGCCTCGCTCGCGCGCCGACGCCAACGAGTGGCCGTACGAGGCACCGAATTCAAGCAGGCGGCCGCGCGACGGACACCAGCGCTCCAGGTCCGCGATGCGGGCGATGTTTCGATGGCCCGCGGCGGCGTAGCGCTCGAGCGGAACCGTATAGGCGCGATTGTAATAATCGGCCAGCTCCGAGGCGCTCGGAATCGGCGCGACAAACTCTAGGCTACAGCCTGTGCAGCGGAACACCGGGTAGCCGCGCTGGACGAAACGCGGCTCTGCGCGCGTCGCACCGCAGACGAGGCAACTCGTTGCTTGCGGGGGTGCCGATGCGTTGTCCATGGTGATTTCTGCAGCTATCTGCCCATCCGGGGCGGAACGCACGGAGAATTGTACAGGTTGGGCAACCTCGCAGCGCGATGAGACGGTCGAGGAGGATCGGTCGGCCGTTCCGGTAAAATCCCGATCGCGGCAGGGATCGATTCGCCAGACGGCCGGCCTCGTGCGATCAATCTTGGGGAGACAAGGAATAGAACATCGATGGTTTCGTCGTGGACTAGGGCGACGAATGAATTGGTGAATCCGGCACACCATGTCCGAACCGTCAGAAAACTCTCTCCCCCGCGCGTCATCGCGGAATGCGCTCATCTCCGTGATCATGCCTTGCTATAACGCTGCGCCCTATGTGAAGCAGGCAATGGAGTCCGTATTGAGTCAGAGCCACGGCAACGTCGAGCTCATTTTCGTAGACGATGCCTCAACGGACCCCTCGCCAAGGATCGCCGCCGATCTGGCCGAACAATACGCGGGCCGGATCGCTCTTCTTCACACCGACCATCAAGGGCCTTACCCTGCCCGTAACGTGGGGCTTGCCCATGCTCACGGCGAGTTCGTGGCGTTTCTCGACGCCGACGACTACTGGGAACACGACTTCCTCGAGAAACTTCACTCGCGGCTCGTTGCGGCGAATGCCGCCCTCGCCTATTGCGGCTGGCAGAACGTCGGCGCGACCGATCGCACCAACGAGCCTTACGTCCCGCCGGATTACGAGCTCGGCGACAAGCTCGAGTTGCTCCTGCGTGCCGCATCGCCCTGGCCGATTCATGCCGCCTTGACGCGCCGATCTGCCATCGATGAAGCCGGGGGCTTCGACACCAAGCTCGCAACCTGTATGGACTACGACCTGTGGCTGCGGATCGCTGCGTCGCACCCGATCGTGCGGGTTCCCGAAGTGCTCGCCTACTATCGTTTTCATCCTGGCGGGCAGATCACGTCCAAGCAGTGGCGGCAGGCCGAGAATGTGTGGCTCGTCAAGAAGAAATTTGTCGCCGCTGCACCGAAACTCGTCGCCCGGTTTTCGCGCGAGCGCCTCGAGGAACTGATCGACGGTGCTTTGCTTCGGCGCGGCTACGATTGCTACTGGCGGCGGGACCTGGTGTCAGCACGCAGAATCTTCCGCCGGTCCCTGCAGGCGGGTGGATGGAGGCTCAAGGATCTGAAGTATCTGCTTCCCGCGCTTCTGCCCGAACGGCCTTACCTCAGCCTGATCGATCGCGCGGACGGCCGCGACGGGAAGCAGTGAGGCTCGCGCTATGGCGATGTACAAGACCCTGTCGACGAGTCCGGTGATCCCCTGGAGGTTTCGCAAAGGGTTGGAGCGTTGGCTGGAGTCTTCGTGTCGCGACCATCGGCCCGGGCTTTACCGCTGGATGCATTTCGGCGAAGCGCGTGACCGACTCGGTGCGGTCACGTCCGGGCCAAAGCACCACTTCTTCGGCTATTACGACAAGTGCCCCTGGAACGCGTCGGCAACGCTTCTTCTTGCGCATGAAGCCGCCTTCAACGACCGCCCTCCTGGAGCAGAGGACAAGGTCACGATCGGCGTGGTGAGTCTCGGCGACCGCAATCGCTTCCAGCCGCTGGCGACGAGTCGAGCCTGGAACTGGCAGCAGGGATCGATGCTGCAGTGGCACCCGAGTGACCCCGACCGTTTGATCGTTCACAACGACCAGCGCGACGGGCGCTTCGTAGCGGTGGTTCGTGACACCGGGGGCCACGAGATCAACGTGTATGATCGGCCGATCTACGCGGTGTCTCCCGAGGGACGGTATGCCTACAGCGTCAACTTTGCGCGCCTGCAGACTCACCGCCCTGGATACGGTTACGCCGGTGTTGCCGATCGCTGGGCAGCCGATCCCCACCCGCGGGACGATGGTATTCACCGCCTGGATCTGCTTTCGGGCGCTTCGGAGTTGATCGTCCCGCTCGATCAACTCGCCGGCATCGGCTTCGACGGCCGAGCTTGCGAAGCGTTCCAGTGGATCAATCACGTACAGGTATCGCCCGACGGCGGTCGCCTCGGCTTCTTCCATATCCATCGCGTGGGCCAGGCCGGTTGGAGGGCTCGACTCTTCGTCTGTGGGTCGGACGGTGTCGATCCGAAATGCCTCGTCGACGCCGATGTCGTCTCGCATTACGACTGGCTGGACAACCGGAAAATCCTCATCTGGGCCAAGGACCAAGGGCGACCCGGCCACTTCTGGTTGGTCGACGCGGAGCAGGCCGACCGGAAAGTCTTCGGCGCCGGGGTGCTGAACGAAGACGGGCACGTCAACTTCTCACCGGATCGAAGATGGGTACTGAACGACACGTACCCCGATGGCTACGACATGCGCACGCTGATGCTTCTGCGTTGGGCAGACGGCCAGCGTATCGACCTCGCCCGGCTTCACTCCCCGAAGTCGCGCTGGTGGGGTGAGATCCGCTGCGATCTGCATCCGCGTTGGAGCCGCGACGGTACGCAGGTGTGTATCGATTCGGTACACACCGGTGAACGTCAGATGTATGTTGTCGACGTCGGCGAGCTCGTGGCAGGCCAGCGATGAATCGGATCCTGATCCTGATGTACCACATCGTCGCGGAGCCTCAGTCCACGCAGGAGGCGCGATACTGCTGCACGCCCCAGCGCTTCGAAGCGCAGATGCGCCACCTGCAGGAGACGGGCACTCGTCTGCTGACGCTGGACCAGATCGCAGACGCCCTCGACGGACACACCGAATGGCCCGAAACCGGAGTCGCGGTCACGTTCGACGACGGCTTTGCAGACACGTTCCGCAACGCGCTCCCGGTGCTTACGCGCTACCGGATCCCGGCGACGATGTTCGCCGTCTCCGACCTGATCGGGGCGACCAACAGCTGGATGTCGGTCCGTGGATTTCCCCAACGCCGACTGATGTCCAGGTCCGAATTGGGAGAGATGAGCGCTGCGGGCTTCGGTATCGGGAGCCACACACGCACCCATCCGCGCCTCCCCGAGCTCGACGCCGAAGGCAAGCGCAGTGAGATTCGCGACAGCAAGACCCGCCTGGAGGACATGATCGGGGGCAGCGTCACGACCTTTGCCTATCCTTACGGAATCTTCGACGACGATGCCCGTCGAGCTGTCGAAGACGCAGGCTATCGGCTCGCCTGCTCCACTCGATCGGGCTTCAACGGTCCCGACATCGATCGGTATACGCTGCGAAGAATCGAGGTCTTCGGAGACGACAATCTCCGGCAATTCAGGCAAAAGCTCAAATTCGGCACGAACGAAGCTTCGAGCTTCTATCCATTGCGCTACTACGCCGGTCGGATCCTGGCGCGTTTAAGCTCCTAGGGGAGATCGTGGACTTCACGATCATCGTCTGTACGTACAACCGCAGCCAGAACCTGCCGTCGTGCCTTGCCGCCCTCGCGGCACAGGAGGGTACCGATGGATTGGATTGGGAGGTCCTGGTCGTGGACAACAACTCCACCGACGACACGCCGCAGATGGTCGACAGGCTCAGCCGTGAGCTAACCATCAAGGTCAGGTACGCCAAGGAAACGCAACAGGGCCTCAACTACGCACGCAACTGCGGCGTGTCGAGTTCTCAGGGCGCGCATTTCACGTTTGTGGACGATGATATTCACGTCAGCCCTCGCTGGCTCGCCATGCTGGCCGAGGCATTCGCACGCACCGATGCCGACGCCATCGGCGGCAGGATCCACCTCGATCCTTCGATCAAGTTACCCCGCTGGGTCGTTCCCGGGTCGGAAATCTCGGGATTCCTCGGTTATCAGGATTTCGGAGACGAACCGTTTCAGATGGACGGGAAGAGCCGTTACCCGTTCGGAGGCAACATGTCCTTTCACCGCCGGGTGGTCGCGAGGATCGGTCTGTTCGATCCGAAGCTCGGTCGCAAAGGCGAAGGCCGAAAGCGCGGCGAGCTCTTCAAGGGCGCCGAAACCGACTACTTCCATCGGCTTAATGCAGCGGGCGAGGCGCGCATTTTCTACGAGCCGCGTGCCATCGTCTATCATCGAGTCCAGCCGCATCAACTGCAACAGCGATATTTCCTCACCATCCACTTCAATGCCGGCTTTCAAAAAGCCTTCTATGATGGTCGACCGTATCGCCGTCGCGCGCTTGGAATTCCGCTTTTTCTCTACCTGCAGCTCACTCGCGCATTGGGGAGGTACCTTGTTCTGCTTGCGACTCGAGGACCCGACACTGCCTTCCGCCAGCTCATGACTGTCGGGCATTTCCTCGGCACGATGGCAGGCTATCGGCGGGCCGGGAGGGAAACGGCGTGAGCGTCGATCTTTGCGGCCAGGCAGTGCGTCGCACGCTGACCGTGCTGATCAGCTCGCACAACCGCGCGGGATTGCTCGAGCGCACCTTGCGCTATCTCAACGAGGCGAGTCACCCACGCGATTGGAGCGTGGAGGTACTGGTCGCGGCGAACGCGTGCACCGACGGCACGCATACGCTGCTCGATCTGTACACATGCGCTGCGTCGGACCCGGCAACGCGGGAGGGACGGCTGCCGCTGCGCTGGGTGGCCGAACCGCGGATGGGCAAGTCCCATGCGCTGAACAGCGCCATCCCACTGCTCACGTCGGAACGGGTTGCCTTCGTCGACGACGACCATCGAGTCGATAGTGGCTACCTGGAGAACGTGTGCAGGTCCGCCGAGCGCTACCCCGAGGCCGACATCCTCTGCGGTCGCATCCTGCCGGACTGGGACGGATCGGAGCCCGCGTGGGTGCACGACAACGGGCCGTACCGCA
>WNGL01027842.1_pt1 | contig 10599 bp, 10 predicted proteins | sample 5400591 | NCBI WGS metagenome assembly WNGL01 (sample SAMN13153377, study PRJNA577476) | soil metagenome | isolation source: 80 cm soil or saprolite under Garry oak tree replicate 1 | place: USA:California | collected 2016-06-15
AGCAGCGACACCAGCCCCAACGCGACCACGATGGCCATGATCGCCAGCACCACCGGCACCACCGCGGCCGCGGCCGTGCCGAACACCACGATCAGGATGGCCAGGGCGGCCACGATGCCGATGGTCTCACCCTTGCGCAGGTCCTGCTCGGCGATGGTGTTGGAGTCCTTAGCCGCGGTCGCCTCACCGGCCACCCAGACCGTGAAGCCTTGGGGGTGCTGGGCGTGCAGCGTGCGGTCCAGCACCTGGTCGATATTGCTGTCGGCGTCGTCCAGCGTCCCGGCCATGGTGACGGGGAGCAGCGTGGCGTGGCGATCGCGCGACACGAACCGGTTGCCGGCCCGGTAGGGATCGATGGTCTGCTGCACGACCGCGGGCTTGAGCGCGTCAAGGTCGCCCTTGAGCCGCGCCACGTACGCCTTGAACCCGGGGTCGGTCACGGTCTGGGATGCCGACCGGACGATCACCACCTCGTTGGACCTCTGCGGCCCGGTCAGCCGCTGCTCCAGCAGCGTCTGGGCCTGCTTGGAGTCTGGGTTGTTGGCGAAGTTGGCCTGGGTGGTCAGCGCGCCGCTCAGGTAGCTGGAGGTCAGCCACCCCCCAACCACGAACAGCACGACCCACAGGCCGATCACCCTGAAGCGGTGCCTGGCGCTCCAGCGCGCCACCCCCTGCGGAGACAACCCCATGTCCTTCCCTCTCAGCCTTCACGTTTCTAGCTTTCCATCGCCAACCGGGCGGATACCAACATTCTGATACCGACTGGTCGGTATGTTTCAAGGTCGTGATACTCCCGGTTCCTGATGCTTGTGGTCCTCCTTATCCCCGCTGCCCGGCGACGGGCCTGAACACGTCGAGCAACAGATCAAGGCAACGGGTCATGCGCGCACGGAAGTCCGCACGGAAGTCATCATGGCCGGCGGTCATCACGCACTGCTGCTCGGCGCCGAGGAAGGTCGCGACCAGCACCTCGGCCGCTTGGTGCGCATCGACGTCGGCGCGGATATCGCCCTGGAGCTGCGCGCGGGCGACCAGGCCGGTGGCCGCGTCGATCCACCCGTCGCAGTAGCCGGCGATCTGCGGGGCGAGCTCCGGGTCCTCGCACAGCTCGGCGCACAGCCGCTGCAGGCTCGTCGAGTGGTCCTTGTCCCGGTCCTGCTCCTTGAGGTCAGAGGCCACCCGGGCCATCGCCCGCAGCTGGTCGACCGCGCGGTCGAGGTCCGCCGACGCCTCCATGACCCGCGCGGCCCACTCCGCCTGCCGGGCGCGCACGACCTCGACCGCGAGCGCCTCCTTGGACGGGAAGTGGTGGTAGAAGCCACCCTTGGTGACACCGGCGGCGCCGATCAGGTCGCTGAGCGAGGTGCCGGTGTAGCCGTGGGCGAGGAACTCCTCGGTGGCCACGGCCAGAATGTGCTGACGGGTGGCCGAGCCCCGCTCGGTGGCGTGCACCGTCCGGGGAGCCGTGCCCTCGTGCGCGTTGATCGCAGTCATGACCCAAGCGTACCGACCGACCGGTCGGTGCGTCAACGGCGCGCTATGCCCGAGCCTGGGTCCACGTGCGCCGTGAGCCGCTGACGATTCGAGTGAAGGTGAGAGACCTTCGCCGCGGTCCTGTCGCAGCAGGGCGGCGAAGCTGAGGGCAGCCCGAGCCGGGAGGTGCGGGGAGGGTGGGCGCGCGAGGACGTCCCTTAAAGGCTGACCGGCTCAAACCTGGCGGATAGGTCGGAGTACAAACAAGGCCCTCACGAGTAGTGCAACTGCTCGTCCCAGTTGGTCGGACGCCCCTCGGGCGTGAGGTCGAACAGGTTCCAGAGCGGCTCGATGGTGCCGACGTGGCGGGGATCTTGTCCGGGGTCGGTGGGTGCATAGAAAAGCTCCGAGCCCCAAAAGTGGCGGATCGTCCCGCCGTCGCGGTGGAACACGTTAAGCATCGGCCTCTGGTGCCCTTCTGCCGTCTCGCTGAGGTAGTCGCGGCTATAGGTATTGGCCGCTGAGGACAAGAGGCGTAGTCGCCGCCAGCCACGCTCCTCGGCAAACGTGAGGATGCGCGACAGCGGCGCCTTCGCGACTGCCACGAGGTTGGCGCGCTGAGAGACGTGCTCTGCGGCACCCTCGAGCTGGTCGAGCAGCGCCGTGCACGACGGGCACGGGCCCTCCGCGAGCGGCAGAAGCGCAGTTTGGCCGCCCTCCGGCCCCGGCCGCTCGTCGCCGGGATCGCGCGGGAACATCATGCTGTAGACCATGAGCGAGTCCTTGCCGGGTGCGAAGAGCTCCGAGAGCCGCACGTCGGTCGGTGCGCCGTCCGCACCAGCCCCCTGGAAGACGTAGTCCTCCCGGACGACTCCACCGGGCGGGAGTTCACGCCTGGCCGCGGCCACGGCCTCCATGGCGCGGCGCAGCCCGATCTCCTGCTCGAGCAGCCGATCGCGCGCCGCCCGGTACTGCGCTGACTCTCCTGGAAACCTGACGGTCATGGCTTCTCCTCTCTGTTGACGCGCCCACGACTTCCGATCCGCGGCAGCTCCATTGAGGATTCCACGATCTCCGACCCGCCTGGCATCGGCACGCGAGCGTTCGATTAGATAGATAGACCGGTTGAGGCAGCTGAATTCATCGCTGCCGTGGGACTCGGCGCGGCGGGTGAGGATCCGAGCGCCTGGCGCGAATAGCAGCGCGTGGCCGCCAAGTCCGCTACAACCTCACCGAAGGCCTGAACCAAAACGCTGGGTCCTTGGACCCGGCTCCACCTGCGGGTTTGCCTGGTGGGCGCGGGAGGAGTTGGACCTCCGACCTCTGCCGTGTCAAGGCAGCGCTCTCCCGCTGAGCTACGCGCCCGGGGTGCTGGAGGAGGGTACAGGGATCCGCGGGCCGTCAGCAAACCTCATTCGGCCTGCGACGAGGCCGTTCGGGCTCAGGTGCGGTCGGGGATGTTGAGCTGCCCCTTCAGGCGCCGGAGCAGGACGGTGCTGCGCAACGGGGCGGCGACGTCCTCGGCGAAGTCCATGAGCGCCTCGATCTCGGGCTCGGTGAACTCGGGGCGGGGCTGGCCCGGCGGGCTGGTGCGGCCGATGATCAGGGCGCCGAAGCTCGATGAGGCCGACGCCGACGCGGAACAGCTCGAGCAGGACCTCGTGGCCGTACTCCACTTGAAGCTGGCGCTCGCTGGCGGTGAGGCCGACCCCGCCGGCGACCTCGAGCAGACCGCGGTTGTTGTCGAGCAGCAGCGCGACGGTGTCGGCTCCCAGCCGCTCAGCGAGCCGGCCGGCGACGGTCTCGGGCGGGTCGGGCATGACCTGCTCCCCGGCGGGGGCTCTCGGCGGCGCCGGAGGCCGAGCCTGGACCTCAGGTTGCACCGGCGGCGCTGCCGCCCGGGCTGCCCCGGCCTCGGGCGGGCGCTTGACGCGATCGGCGGCGGGGGCGGCACCGTTGGCGGCCGGCGCCGGCGGAACGGCGGGCATCGGCTGGGTGAGCTCGCCAGGGTCCGCGGCCCGCGCCTCGGGGTTCTGGAAGCGGCGGAGCCGCCAGCTCCAGGCCGCGGCCCTGCCGCCTTCCTTCGCCGCCCGCTCCGGCCGAGCGTCCGGCGCGGCCCCGCCACGCGCCGCCCGTCCCGACACGGTCGGGGGCGGAGCAGGCCCCCGCTCGGCTCGCGCCGGAGGCGCGGTCGGCGCCCCCCGCTCCCCCACCGGCGCGGACGGCCGTCCCGGCGCCGCCGCGGGCGGGCGTTCTGGCCCTGCGGCGGGTGGGCGCTCGGTAGGGCCGGAGTGGCGCTCGGGGGCGAGGGCGGGCTGGTCGGCGACGCGCGCTGGGCGCTCGGGCGTGGGCGGGGTCGGGCGGTCGGGGCGCGCGGGGCGCTCGGGCGTGGGCGGGGTCGGGCGGTCGGGCCGCTCCACGCGTTCGTGAGGACCTGAAGCCTGGGCGGGCGGCTCGGGAGCCGTGGGCGGTGCCGCGCGCTCGCGCGGCGGCGCGGATGGGGCCGGCGCATGGGCGTCGCGGCGGATGGCGGGGATGACCTCGGTGACGGCCTCCGTGGCCGAATCGAGCAGCATGGACCACAGCTGCGACATGCCGAACGGCCGGGTGAGGATGGAGCAATGGAAGGTGACGCGCGCCTTGGCGGGATCCTCCCCGTGGCCGAGCAGGACGACCAGCGGCCCGGAGAACCGGCCTCGCACCCGCTCGACCGAGGCCTTGCGGGAGGGGCCGGGCAGGTCCACCACGACCGCGTCGACGGGCAGCTCGCCGACCGAGGGCAGCTCCTCCGGGGACTCGATCTCGCTCACCCGGTCCTCGTCGCCGAGCAGCGCCTTGACCGCGACCACCAGCGAGGCGTCGCGAGTCAGCAGGACCACGTGCCGGGGCACTACGACCAGCACCTCCGGGAGCGCGGCGGGATGGTGAACCTCAAGCGCATGACGGCAGCTCCAAGACTATGAGCGCCCTAACGGTACCCACAAGGTTATGAGGAAATGCCACCCCTTGGGAACCTTCTCGCGGTCACGTCCTTGCCTGCGCCGACGCCTACGATCGCTGGAAGAGGGCGCGGCGCGGCCTGGGCGGCGCGGGCTCCGTCGCGGTGGCCGGCGCGAACTCGGCGGCGAGCCGCCGGATGGCCTCGGCGACGTTGCCGCGAGGCTCCTCCAGCAGGACGGGGTTGCCTTTGTTCACCGAGATGGGTACCGAGCGCGACGAAGGGATGGTCAGGTCGACGGAGGTGCCCAGCACCTTCTCGACGTCGGGCAGGCGCAGGCCGACGCGCGAGTCGGCGCGGTTGACGATCACCCGGATGCGGCTCGGCGGATAGCGCAGCCGCTCCATGGTCTGCATGGTCAGGCGCCGCCAGGGCCCAGACGCCGGCGTGGTGCGGCGTCAGGTAGGAGCGGAGCGTGCGGGCGTCCAGCCCACGCTCGCGAGCCGCGTCCTGGATGGTGCGGGTCGGGAAGAGCTGCAACACGATCGCGACGTCGCCGAAGTGCAGGTCGAGGTCGACCAGGGCGACCTCGGTCCCCCCCGCGGCCAGGGCGACGGCCAGGTTGGTGGCCAGGAAGGTCTTGCCACAGCCGCCTTTGGCGCTGAACACCGTGATGATCTCTCCAGGGCGGCCGCCGGGAGCTTCGGGCCTGGCGCCCCCGGGCCCGGCGGCGAGCCGGCCACGCAGCGAGGTCGCCAGCTCGATCGCCCGCGACACCGACGAGCGCACGGTCTCGCCGTCGCTGGAGGCGGCCAGCACGTCGCGGACGCCGAACCGCAGCGCCGCCCGCAGCATCTGGCCGGACTCCCGCTGGCGCAGCAGCACCACCGCGACCTCCGGCGCGGCCTGCTGCAACCGCGAGGCCAGGCCGAGCGCCTGCTCGTCGTCAAGGCCGGAGCCGACCAGCGCGGCCAGGACCTCCCGCCCCTCGGTCGCGATCGCGCCCATGGCCTCATCTGGGCTGGCGGTGCGCAGGATGCGCTGGTCGAGCCCTGCCAGGGCATGAGCCAGCCAGGCGGCGCCCGCCTCGACGGGCTCGACGATGATGACCGCCATGGAGCCTTTCCGTTGCGTCGCGCTCTATCCGAGCGGCTGGCCTGGTTCTAGCCGGCGGGTACGGGCCCCCTCCGCGGATTGGACGGCGGTGGCCATGCCGGGCCGCGAATGTGTGTTACCGGTCAGTGTATGCCTGGAGGTTCCCTTGCCGTTGCCCCCAGGGACCGGGTGGGTACGCCCGGTGATCACCTCGTGCAGCAGATCGACCAGGCGGCCCGCCAGCCTCCCGGCGGCCGCCTCCTCGCGCAGCACCGCCAGGGCCGCTTCCGGCGCCAGCTCGGGCCGGTGCGGCCGCGCGCGGACCATCGCGGCGTAACAGTCGACCACCGCCAGGACCTGCGCGCCGAACGGCACCTGCCGCCCGCGCAGGCCCTTGGGATAGCCGGAGCCGTCGAGCCGCTCGTGGTGGGCGCGCACCGCCGCCACCGGGACGCCCACGCGGCTGAGCGGCTCCAGGATCTCCGCCGAGGTCTCCGGATGCGCGCGGACCAGCTCGAGCGTCTGCGCGGTGAGCGGCCCCTGGACCCCGAGCAAACCGCCGGGCACGGCGAGCAGCCCGATGTCGGCGAACATGGCGGCCAGCTCCATCCCGCGCACGCGCCCCGCCGGCCAGCCGAGCGCGGTGGTCAGCTCACGACTGAGCGAGGCCGCGAGCTGGGCGTGGCCCTCGCGGCCGTGCCCGCCCGCCTCGGTGTTGCCGATCATCGTGCCCAGGATCACCTGGAGGGAATGAGCCAGCGCGTCGCGGGCCGCGCGCAGGTGCTCGCGCTCCTCCGAGCGGGTCACGCGGGCCGCGGCGGTCTCGGTTCGCAACAGCGCCTGCTCCGCCGCCTCCGTGACCGACCGCAGCGTGGCCAGCGGCGACGCCGGCTCGACCCGCTCGGGAATGCGGTCGTTGCGGCGTCCGGCGCGCATCGAGGAGGCGACCCGCACCACCAGGTCCTCGGTCGAGCACGGGTAGGTGACCAGGTCGGTGACGCCGAGCGCGAGCGCCGCGGTGAAGTCGATGGAGGCGTCGCGGCTCACCGCGCCGAGCACCGGCACCCCGGTCGCCACCTGACTGAGCTGGCCGAGCAGCGCCGCCCAGCGCTGCACCTGGTCGATGGGGATGACCACCAGGCTCGGACGCTGGGCGTCGATCCTGCGGTCGGCGTCGCTCGACTCGCGCACCAGCTCACAGGGGAGCCCAGCGTCCTGCAGCGCGTCACGCATCCAGAGGCCGATGCCGTCGTCGGCATCCAGCACGAGCACATGACTCGACAACAAGGCGCTCCCGTCTCGACTGCAGCAGCGATCACCGCTGGCGTGTTGGCCGAGCCGTGCGGAACCGCGCCGTCGGGCCGAATCCTACGGCTTTGACCTGCTGCGCTCCCATGGACCGAACTGGTGAAGGGGTCTAGGGAATTGTGCCGAGACGCCCTAACCTGATCGGCCGACATGCGGCCGACGACCTCAGCGGGGTGGCTCCACCAGCCGGATGCGCATCGCCTCCCGCACCGCATCCACTCGGTTGTTGACGTGCAGCTTCCGGTAGATGTTCCCGATGTGGGTGTTGACCGTGCGCTCCGAGATGACGAGCTGGCTGGCGATCTGGCGGGAGGTGAGCCCCTCGGCGAGCAGCGCGAGGATCTCGCGCTCGCGGCCGGTGAGCAGGTAGTAGATGTCCGCCGCCGCCTTGGTCTCGTCCGCGTAGCGGTTGAACTGGTGCAGCAGCTTGCGGGCCTGGACCGGGTCGAGGAAGGAGCCGCCGGCCGCGACCGCCTTGACCGCGGAGCGAATATCGTCGAGCGTGGCCGACTTGGGAAGATAGCCCGAGGCCCCCGCCTTGATCGCTTCGAAGATCGTCTCCTGATCCTCGTGGACCGTCAGCACCACCACCCCGACCGAGGGGTGGTCCTGGCGGATCTGCCGGGTGGCGCTGATGCCGTCGCGTCGGGGCATGTCCACGTCCATCAGCACGACGTCGGGCAGCAGCTCGCTGACCCGGGCGATCGCCTCGTTGCCGTCGCTGGCCTCGCCGATGACCTCGACGCCCTCGGCGTTCTTGCACAGTAGAACCACTCCGTGGCGCGTGACCGAGTGGTCGTCGACGACGAGCACTCGCGTCCGGTTGGCTTCGCCGTTCCGGTCTGGTCCTTCGCTCACCGCTGCGGCCTCTCCGACGTCGGGGTGGGAATGTCAAGCCAGAACACCGTCCCGTGCTCGTCAACCCGACCGCCGACCGTGCCGCCGAGCACCTCGGCGTACGCGCGCGTCAGGGTCAGCCCGAGCCCGGCCCCGGAGCCGCGCCGCTCGATCGGCTCGTCGGACCGGATGAACGGGCGGAACAGGTTGCTCATCGCCTCGCTCGACAGGCGCCTGCCGGCATCGTGGACCTCCCAGCGGGAGCGCTCGCCTGACGCCGTGACCGTCACCGTCACCATGCCGAGCCGGGGCCCGTACACCAGCCCGTTCTCGACCAGCGGACGCAGCGCCATCCGGACCAGCTCGGCGTCCCCCACGATCTCGGTCTCCATGTCCCCGGCCGACTCCACCCGGACGCCCTCGGTGCCGAGATCGTCGATCAGGTTCAGCAGCACTTCGTTCGGCTGGAACGGCCGTGTCAGCGCCTCGATGCCGCCGCTGACCCGAGCCAGCAGGAGGAAGTCGCGGACCAGTCCCTGCAGCCTGTCGACTTGGGTGAGGACGAGCTGGTGGAACTGCTGGATGGTCTCGCTGTCGAGCTGGTCACCGCGCTGCAGCAGCGTCTGGACGAAGCCGCGGATACACGCCAGCGGGGTATTCAGCTTGTGCGCGGCGAGCCCGAAGAGGTCGCGACCGTCTTCCTCGAGGCCCAGCAGCGAGGGAGCCGTCGTCTGACTCTGCGTCATATGCTTCTTCCCTCCGCGCGGAACTCAACTACGTCCGGACACTGGCGACCACTTTGCGTCGCCAATTGTCGTACAGACGGAGTCTGCCTTCCAACATAGCTTCCTGAACTGCTCGCCTTGACTATTCCAGAGATAGCCGTTCGAGGCCAGCATCCGCATGCTTCGGACATGTGCCGTTACGCACCTCCTGGCCTGCTGAGCTGCGGATTGCCGGCGAGCACCGGCTCGGTCGTCGGGCTCGGGCTGCCCCCGGGCCCTGGTTCCTCGGTGATCGCGAATCCGGTCGTCGGTTGCATGGGAACAGAGAACTGCACAGCGTGCACGCCGCGGCTCTGGCTGAAACGGAACACCCTCGCCTTGGTCGCCTTGGAGAGCTCGCCGCCGGGCAGGCTCCACAGCTCGTAGACACGTCCTGGAGGCGGCTGCGCGAGCCCCTCGACCACCAGCACGCCACGGTCCTGTCTCGAGGACGCCACCACCGTCGCCTGGGCGCCATTGTCGGCGGCCGAACCGGTGAGCGTCACCCGGTTGGCGGTGCCGTCGTTCACCACCTGCACCGCCGACTCCAGCGCCGCCACCCTGGCCTGGTCGATCTGGTGCTGGTCGCGCAGGGCCAGGTTCCACAGCGAGAGCGCGAAGATCGCCAGCACGCCGGCGATCGCCACCGCGCGCACCGCGACCCGCGTGCCTCGCCACGAGCCGACCATCTGCGAGACCCTGCGCCGCAGCGTCAGCCCGGTCTTGCGGCGGACGGCGGCTCGCAGCGAGGCCGGCGGCTCGACCACCGGCGTGGCGAACGCCAGGCTCGCGGTCACCTCCTCGAACTCGCGCATGCTCGCCTTGCAGGCCGGGCACCCCTCGAGATGCCGCTGGAACGCCTGCTCCTCGTCCGGTTCGAGCGCGCAGAGGGCGAAGCCCGCCGCGAGCTCCTCGTAGTCGCTGTGATTCACCGGCGCGTCCATGGGAACTGCTCCTGGCGGCCGGCTTCGCGGAGCTCGTCCTTCAGCCTTCGCATCCCCGCCGCCATCCTGGTCTTCACCGTGCCGAGCGGGCTGCCCACCAGGCTCGCGACCTCCCACTGCGTGTAGCCACCAAAGTAGGCCAGCATGAGCGCCTCGCGCTGCGGCTCCGGCAGTTCGGCCAGCGCCGCCCGGATCCGCGCGCGCCGTTCGACCCCCTCGAACTCCTCTTCGATGCCGGCGCGCGGCCCGGTCGCGAGCGCCAGCGCCTCCTCGGGCCCCTGGCGACGGCGCAGGTTCTCCTCGCGGCGCACCACGTCCACGGAGCGATGGTGGGTCATGGAGAGCAGGTAGGTGCCAACCGTCCCTTGTGACGGATCGAAGCGCCGCGCGCCGCGCCACAGCGACAGGAACACCTCCTGGACCACGCCGGCGGCGAGGGTCTGGTCGGCCAGGATTCGCAGCGCGAGCGAATAGGCGGGCCTGCCGTAGCGGTCGTACAGCGCCTCCAGGGCCGCCGCGTCCCCCTCGGCCACCAGCGCGACCAGCTCGCTGTCGCGCTGCCCGCGGTAGGCCTTGGAGCCGTGCATGATCAGGACCCTTCCGGTCCGACGCTCGACTGGCAAGGATCCGCGGTCTGCTCCTTGGCGAAGAAGATGGCCACTTGCGCGCTGCCCGCTCGTCGACGACGCTGCCGGGGCACGTTCATGCCCGACATCACGTGGAGAGCGGGTAGCCCGGGCTGTCGTCCCGAACGGGACGCTAGCACCCGCCCCTGAGGGCGGCAATGGCCCACCCTCGGGCAGGTTGAGCGCTTCCCGTGGCGTTGCTATATTGCCCAGGTCGCAAGCGGATGTGGCTCAGTTGGTAGAGCATCACCTTGCCAAGGTGAGGGTCGCGGGTTCGAGTCCCGTCATCCGCTCTGGTGCGAGGTCGGGGAATGTGTGCCCCTGTCAGCGCGTCAGCGCCCTCCGGCAGCTCCCGGGGGGCGTTCTGCCGAGTGCCAGCAGCCCGCACGGCGGTGTGGCCGAGTGGTTCAGGCAAGGGTCTGCAAAACCCTGTACCCCGGTTCAATTCCGGGCACCGCCTCCATCTGACCTGAGAGAATGGCGACCGAGGAGCCGATTGCGAGCCGGACACCCGTCTCGCTAGACTCCCGATGCCCCAAGGGGGCGCGTAGCTCAGCGGGAGAGCGCTGCCTTCACACGGCAGAGGTCACAGGTTCGATACCTGTCGCGCCCAC
>WNGL01015636.1_pt1 | contig 10597 bp, 10 predicted proteins | sample 5400591 | NCBI WGS metagenome assembly WNGL01 (sample SAMN13153377, study PRJNA577476) | soil metagenome | isolation source: 80 cm soil or saprolite under Garry oak tree replicate 1 | place: USA:California | collected 2016-06-15
GCGGCGCGCGCGGGCGGTGAGTTCGGTGACGATCGGGCCGACTGCGGCCGGATCCTCGACCGGCTCGGCGGCCGGACCGCGGTGCCAGCCCTCCATCACCGCGAAGAAGCCGCCGCCCACTTCGAACACGCGGCCGGTCACGTGCCCGGATTCTTGGCTTGCGAGCCAGACCACGATCGGCGGCACCCATCGCGCCTCGCGCCGGGCGCGCTGCTCCGGCGTAAGCGTCCGCAGTCGGTCATGCGGGTCTGCGCATGCGGCATGATGGCGTTCGCGGTCACGCCGTAGCGCCTAAGCTCGCGGGCGGCGATGATCGTCAACGCGGCAACGCCGGCCTTGGCGGCCCCATAGTTGGTCTGCCCGACGTTGCCGAACAGCCCCGAGCTCGACGAGGTGTTGATCAGGCGGGCGTCGAGCGGCCCGCCGCGCTTGCTCTGATCGCGCCAATAGGCGGCGGCGTGGCGGGCGGGCAGGAACGTGCCCTTCAGGTGCACCCGGATGACCGCGTCCCATTCCTCCTCGCTCATGTTGGCGAGCATGCGGTCGCGCAGAATGCCGGCGTTGTTGATCAGCACGTCGAGCCGCCCGAACGTCTCGACCGTCTGGTCGATGAGCCGCTTGGCGCCGTTCCAGTCGCTGATGTCGTCGCCGTTGGCGAGCGCCTCGTCGCCGGCCGCGCGGATCTCCTCGACGACCCGGGCAGCCGGGGAGGGATCCTTGCCGGTTCCCTCGGTGGAAGCGCCGAGATCGTTGACCACCACCTTGGCGCCATGGGCCGCGAGCATGCGCGCGTGCTCGCGGCCGATGCCGCGTCCCGCTCCGGTCACCACCGCCACCCGGCCTTCGCACAATCTGGTCATGACTGCGTTCCCCCGACCCGTCCTGCTCGCGCCCGATTGTCCGATACCCTCCGCCTCCCGCGCAACCGCGTCGCATGTGCTGCGCCCGTGGCCGACCGGTTTTGCTCTGCGCTGCCCCGAGCCGGGGTTGCCGCTGGTATTCATTCGTGGCAAACAAGCGCCAGCAAGACGCGCCCGCGGGCATGTCCAAAAACGGGAGGAATGAAATGAAACGTCGTGATGTACTCAAGGCGGCAGGCGCCGGGTTTGCCGCCGCGGCGATTGCCAAGCCGGCGATTGCGCAATCCATGCCGGAACTCAAGTGGCGGTGCACGTCGAGCTTCCCGAAATCGCTCGACACGGCGTACGGTGCAGCCGAAACTTTGTCGAAATTCGTCGCGGAGGCGACCGACGGCAAGTTTCAGATCCAGGCGTTCGCGGCGGGCGAGATCGTTCCTCCATTCCAGGCGGTCGATGCCGTGGGTAACAGCACGGTGGAGATGTGCCATACGGCCGCCTACTATTTCATCGGCAAGGATCCGACCTTCGCGCTCTACTGCTCGCTCCCGTTCGGCCCCAACGCGCGCCAGCAGAACGCCTGGTTCCAGGATGGCGACGGCATGAAGCTGCTCAACGAGTTCGGCAAGAAATTCAATATCCACGGCCTTGCGGGCGGCAACACCGGGGCGCAGATGGGCGGTTGGTTCCGCAAGGAGATCAACGAGGTGGCGGATCTCAGCGGCCTCAAGTACCGCATCGGCGGATGGGCCGGCAAAACCATCCAGAAACTCGGCGGCGTGCCGCAGCAGATCGCCGGCGGCGACATCTACCCGGCGCTGGAGAAGGGTACGATCGATGCTGCCGAATGGGTCGGCCCCTACGACGACGAGAAGCTCGGGTTCTACAAGGTCGCCAAATACTACTACTACCCCGGATGGTGGGAAGGCGCCACCGCCCTGCACTTCTTCGTCAACACCACGAAATGGGCCGAGCTGCCGAAGAACTACCAGGCGATCGTCACCGCGGCGGCCGGCTACGTCAATATGGACGTGCAGGCCAAATACGACGCCCGCAACCCGGCAGCGCTGCGGCGTCTGGTGGCCGCGGGCACGCAGCTGCGACCGTTCAGTCAGCAGATCATGGAAGCCAGTCTGAAGGCTTCGACCGAAGTGAATACCGAGACCGCGGCTGCCAATCCGGACTTCAAGAAGATCTACGAATCCCTCATCGCCTTCCGCAACGAGGAATATTTGTGGTGGCGGGTCGCCGAATACACATACGACAGCTTTATGCTTCGCACCGGTACGCGGATCTAGTGTGGAGATTCCGGGACCGCGAAACGGATTCCCGGATTCCGCGATCGCCGGCAATCGCGACCGTCTCGTCGCGACCAGGAACTTCCGACCCCGGCCTAAGTCCGCGATCGGCCTCCGCCCCGAGCCGGTTTTTGTCCGATGCAAGATCGGATACCTGCACGCTGAGAATGGAGGAATTCAATGAAACGTCGCGATGTGCTCAAAGCGGCTAGCGCCGGATTTGCCGCCGCGGCGATTGCCAAGCCGGCGATCGCCCAGTCCATGCCGGAGCTCAAATGGCGGTGCACGTCGAGCTTTCCGAAATCGCTCGACACCCTGTACGGCGCCGCCGAGATCTTCGCCAAGGCCGTCGCCGAGGCGACCGAGAACAAGTTCCAGATCCAGGTGTTCGCGGCCGGCGAGATCGTTCCCGGGCTGCAGGCGGCGGATGCGGTGACCAACGGCACGGTCGAGGCGTGCCACACCGCCTCCTATTATTACGTCGGCAAGGATCCGACTTTCGCGCTGCCCTGCGCGGTCCCGTTCGGACTCAACGCCCGCATGCAGAATGCCTGGATGTATTTCGGCGGCGGCATCGACCTGACCAACGAGTTCTATAAGAAGTACAGCATCTACTCGCTTCCGGCCGGCAACACCGGCTGCCAGATGGGCGGCTGGTTCCGCAAGGAGATCAAGGAGACGAGCGATTTCAACGGCCTCAAGATGCGCATCGGCGGTTACGCCGGCCGGGTGCTGCAGAAGCTCGGGTGCGTGCCGCAGCAGCTCGCCGGCGGCGACATCTACCCGGCGCTGGAAAAGGGCACCATCGACGCCGCCGAATGGGTCGGCCCCTACGACGACGAGAAGCTCGGGTTCTACAAGGTCGCGCCGTATTACTATTATCCGGGCTGGTGGGAAGGCGGCACCCAGGCATCGCTGTTCTTCAATCTCGAAAAGTGGAACTCGCTCAACGCCACCTACAAGTCGATCGTGCGCACCGCCGCCGACATGACCAATGTGTGGATGCAGGCGAAATACGACGCCGTCAACCCGGCCGCGTTGCGCCGCCTCGTCGCCGAGAAGACGCAACTGCGGCCGTTCCCGCAGCCTGTCATGGATGCCTGCTTCAAGGCCGCCAACGAGGTCTACGAGGAGGTCTCGGCCGCGAACCCGATGTTCAAGAAGATCTGGGAATCGATCCGCGATTTCCGCAACGAGGAATATCTGTGGTGGTCGGTGGCCGAGTACAACAACGACAATTACATGATCCGCCACACCCGCAGCTGATCGACGCAGCGCGCGAGCAGCCAAAGCGCAGAACCCCGGGGCCTAGGCCCCGGGGTTCCGTTTTCAAGCTCCGTTCGGCCGGCGATCAGGTCTTGGCGCGCGTGCGGATCGAGAACGTATCGAAGCTGTACTCCGCGACCTCCAGCGAAGGTCCAATTGTTGGCACCGTGACCTTGCTGCCCGACCTGATGATGAGGCGGTGACCCGGCGCGGCGCCCACTCCGAAGCGGCTGCCGGTGAGGCAATATCGAGGTAGCGCTTCGGAGAAAGCCGCGCTAGGATGAACTCGGGTCCCGGTTTGGAGAGCTTCATGTCGGACGCAGTGACTGGTTTCATCGGCGCGACGCTGATGATCACCTTTCTGCTACTGATCGCGGTCAAGCTCAACGAATCGTCGCTTTGGATCGTCGTGCTCGTCGGCATCGTCCTGATGGCGTGGGCCTATTGGACCGATGCGCTGGGACCGGTCCTGGGTCGCGCCCCGCCCTCCGACTGACTGATCGCGGCTATCGGCTCGCTTTGCGAGGTCGCCGTCCGGTGCGTTTTCCCGATAGCGTGCCGAGCAGGAATCGTGCCGTGCGCAGCAGCCGCGCATCGTCGCCCGGCGCTCCGACGAGCTGCACGCCGAGCGGCAGGCCGTGCTCGCCCTCCAGGATCGGGAGCGACAGAGCCGGCAGCCCCAGCAGGGTCCACAGAGAACAGAAAGCCGGATCGCCCGTCGATGCGAGGCCCCTAGGCGCAACGCCGGGCGCAGCCGGGGTGAGAATCGCGTCGTAGAGGTCGAAATATTTGGCAAGGACCTGCCCCAGGGCCCTCGCGTCGTCGCTCGCAGCGAAATAATCGACAGCGGCAATGGCGCGGCCTTCCGCCAGGAAATCGCGCAACGCCCGGCTTGCGGTGTCGCCGGCGCGCTCGACGATCGCGGAATGCCGATGCGCCATATCCGCGGCCATGATCGTGCGGTGGTCGCGCCAGGCTTCGGCAAATGTCTGCGGCAGCTCGACGGTGTCGACGCGTTCGCCAAGATGCTCGACCAGGCTTTCCAAGGCCTGCCTCGAATCCGCAGTGGCCTCGTCCCAGATCGGAGTGCGCATGAACGCGAACCGGGGCGGCAACGGCGGCGCCTCGACAAGGATCTTACGAAATGCTGGCGCCGCGGCCGGCTCGGTGTCGGGATCCTCGGGATCATGGCCGACGATCACCTCGAGCAAAAGTGCGGTATCTTCCAGCGTGCGCGCGAACACGCCGGGCTGATCGAGCAGCCGCGAATGCGCGAGCATTCCCGATCGAGAGATGGACCCGTGACTCGGCTTGCAGCCGAATACGCCGCAGAAGGCGGCCGGCCGGATCACCGAACCATTGGTTTGGGTGCCGAGCGCGAGCGGCACCATGCCGGCCGCGACGGCCGCAGCGGAGCCCGACGAGGAACCACCGGGCGTGTGCTCGCGATCTCGCGGATTGCGCGTCGGGCCGGGATGATAAAAAGCAAATTCCGTGGTGACGGTCTTGCCGAGGATGACGGCGCCCGCGCTTCGCAATCGCGCGACGATGGTTGCGTCGCGTCGAGGCCGCCGGCCGGAAAAGATCGGCGAGCCGTGCTCGGTCGGATAATCCTCCGTATCGATGATGTCCTTGATGCCGACAGGAATGCCGTTCAGCGGTCCGGTCGGCTTGCCGTTGCGCCGGCGCTCATCGAGCGCGCGCGCCTGGGCTAGCGCGTGCTCTGGATCGAGATGGGCGAAAGCCGAAATCTCCTTGTCGACCGTCGCAATGCGGTCGAGGCAGGCACGCGTATATTCCTCCGCCGAAATTGCGCCGCGCGCGATCTCGGCTGCCGCTTCGGTTGCGGTGAGGCTGGCGAATTCGTCGGCGGACAAGGCTATTTCCCGTAGAGCAGGCCGGGCAGCCAGAGTGCTATCTGCGGGAAAATATAAACCAGTGTCATCGACAGGAAAACCATGAAGACGAACGGCAAGGCGCCGGCGAAGATCTGCGTCAACCGCACGTGCGGCGGAGCCACGCCCTTGAGATAGTAGGCCGCCATCGCCATCGGCGGGGTATTGAATGAGGTCTGGATGTTCAGCGCGACCAGGATGCCGAACAGGATCGGGTCGATCTGGAACGTCTTCAGCAGCGGCAGGAAAATCGGCACGAAGATGATGATGATCTCCGTCCATTCCAGCGGCCAGCCGAGCAGGAAGATGATGACCTGGGCGACGATCAGGAAGGTCACCGAGTTGAGGTGCGCCGCGAGCACCCAGTGCTCAATGACCTCGTGCCCGCCGAGATAGGAAAACACCGACGAGAACGTCCAGGAGCCGATGAACAGGAAGCAGACCATCGCCGAAGTGCGGGCGGTGAGATATACGGCTTCCTTCAAGCGCACGAACGTAAGCGAGTTGTAAGCAGCCGCGAGCAGCACCGAACCCAGCGCGCCGACCGCCGCGGCCTCCGACGGCGTCGCTAGGCCGAACAGGATAGCGCCGAGAACCGAGAGGATCAGGATCGCCAGGGGAAAGAACGAGGTTGCGAGTGCATAGAACACCTCAAAAAACGGAATTTTCCGGTCGAGCTCCTTCGGTTTGGGCGCGAGACTGGGATTGATGATCGCCCGGACCACGACATAGACGACGTAGAGGCCGGCGAGAAGGAAAACCCGGCAGGAACGCGGCGGCATAAAGTTGGACCACCGAGGTGGCTGTGGTGGCCCCGTACAGGATCAAGAGGACGCTCGGCGGAATCATGATGCCGAGACAGCCGCCCGCGCAGACCACGCCCGCTGCGAGCTCGGTGTTGTAGCCCGCGCGCAGCATCGCCGGAAAAGCCAGCAGGCCCATCAACGTGACGACGGCGCCGACGATGCCGGTCGCGGTCGCGAACAACGCGCAGGTGACGAGCGTCGCCACCGCAAGCGAGGCCGGAACGTTCCGCGCCGCCATTTGTATCGAGAAGAACAGTCGGTCGAGGATGTTCGAGCGCTCGACGACATAACCCATGAACAGGAACAGCGGCACCGCGGTGAGCACGTCGTTCTGCATCACGTCGGCGGTGTTGGTGACCAGCAGATCGAATACCCGCGTCCCCATCGCGTAATAGCCGAAAAAGATCCCCATCGCGACCAGGGTGAACGCGATCGGGAAGCCCAGCAGGATGACGAAAATGAAGGCGCCGAGCTGAATCATCCCGATTTCGGGATTGGTGAACATCATTGAGCCGCTCCCCCGATGTGCAGCTCCGCCTCGATCCGCTTGCGGTCCGCGGCTTCGGCCAGGATCGCGGATTCCATCTCTTCGACGTCATGCAGCCGCTGCGGCCATCGCCCTTGCCGCAGACAGATCACGCAGCGGATCACCTCGGCCACGCCCTGGATCAGCATGAATGCCGCGCCCAGCGGGATGAGCATCTTGAGCGGCCAGATCGGCAGACCGGCAGGACTGTAGATCGTGACTTCGCGCATGCGAAACGAGCTGAGCGCGTAAGGCAGCCCCCACCAGAACAGCGCGCCGAACCCCGGAAAAAAGAAAATGAAATACAGCACGAGTTCGATCGCCGCCTGCACCCGGAACGGCCACAGCCGGAAAATGACGTCGCCGCGAACGTGGCCGTTGCGCGACAGCGTATACGCGCCTGCCATCATGAACAGCGCGCCGTACATGGAATAGGCGACGTCGAACGCCCAGTCGGTCGGGGCGCGCAGCAGGTAGCGCATGAACACTTCGTAGCTGGTGCCGACCGTCATCACGACGATGCACCAGCCAAACGCCTTGCCGACACCAGCGCTCAGCCGATCGATGAAGAACAGAAAGCTTTCCAAGGAATCCCCCGCCCCACGGGATGCTATATCCCAGAAACATGCCGGGGACGCGAGCGCCTCCCCGGCATGTCAGCCGATCGCGCTCAGGTCTTGAGCGTTCCGAAGTGGTACTCGTAAGCGGTCTTGTAATCGGCCTCGTTGTTGAAGAAGTAGAAGCCGACGCGCTTGGCCCATTCCCTCTGGCTGTCGAGCACCCGCTTGATGAACGGACCCTGCGCGGAGTCCTTCGTGAGATCCTCGGCGACTTGGTCCCAGGCCTTGAGCTGAGCGTCGTAGATCGCCTTCGAGGTGCGTCTGACGTTGACCTTGTCCTTATCGATCAACTTTTGGAGGTCCTTGGAGTAATTGTCCCAGGCCTTCCACTCGTTGTCGGCAGCAGCGGCTTGCGCGGAAATGCGCAGGATCGCCTGCTGGTCTTTGGCGAGGCTCTCGAATTTCGCCTTGTTCCACATGATCTCGAAGGTCTCGGACGCTTGGTGGTAGGAACCCATGTAGTAATATTTGGCGACGTCCTGAGCACCGAAGCGGCTGTCCGAGGTCGGGTTGTTGAACTCGAATGCCTCGATGACGCCGCGCTCCATGGCCGGCAGGATTTCCGGCCCCGGAAGCTGGGCAACGCTCGCGCCCATGGCCTGGAACATGTTCGTGGCGAGACCGACCGTGCGATATTTCATGCCTTTGAAGTCTTCCGGCCCCTTGAGCTCCTTCTTGAACCAGCCCAGCGGCTGCGTCGGCATGGCGAAGGCAAAGAATCCAACGATGTTGAGCCCGAGGATCTTCTGCACCAGCTCATCGTAAAGTGCCTGACCACCGCCGTAGTAGATCCATCCGAGCAATTGACTGCCGTTGAACCCGTAGGCCGGGCCGGTGCCGAACAGCGATCCCGCGCGATGCTTGCCGTACCAATAGGCCGGGACCGTATGCGCGCCGTCGAGTACGCCGGAATGGACGCCGTCCTGCACCGAGAACGGCTTCACCACGGCGCCGGCGTTGAGGTAGTCGATCTTCAGCCTGGCGCCGGACATGTCGTTGATTTTGGCCACGTAATCCTTGGCGAAATCGTTGAGAATGTCCTGCGCACCCCAGGACCCCTGCACCTTCAATACTGTGGTCTGAGCCCGCGACACCTGCGGCATTGCGATCGTGGCGGCGCCGGTCGCGCCGGCGGCAAGTAAGAACTTCCGACGTGTCGCCTTGGTTCTGTCGCATCGTGCTCTCGTCATCATGTCCTCCCATCTGGATGGTGGCACGCTCAGCGTGCGGTTTGTATTGTGTTAACAAAGCCCACGAGGTGATATTCCATGGCTTTTTGGCTGGCGGACGATAGCAGGCTTTTGACCAGGCAGAAAGTCAAAGCCGACGATTCACACGGTTTCGGTCGTTCTGCGTGCCTTACATGATCCGCCACACGCAGCTGACCAGCCGCGATCCCGCGAGCCGCAAAAACAAGGAACCCCGGGGCCTAGGCCCCGGGGTTCCGATTTTTGGTTCAAGCTCCGTTCGGCCGGCGATCAGGTCTTGGCGCGCGTGCGGATCGAGAACGTATCGAAGCTGTATTCCGCGATCTGCCACCACAGATATTGTTCGTTGCGGAAGGCCATCGTCGACTCCCACACTTTCTTGAACAACGGGTTGTCGGCGGAGATTTCGCGATAGAGCTCCATCGCGGCGTTGAACGCGGCGTCCATCACGACAGGCGGGAAGGGTCGCAGCTGCGCGCCCTCGGCCACCAGCCGTTTCAAGGCCGCGGGATTCTCGGCGTCGTATTTGGCGAGCTGCCATTCGTGCTGCAGAGCCGAGGCGGTGCGGATGATCGATTTGTAGGTCGGGTTGAGCTCGTTCCATTTGTCGAGGTTGATGAAATTGCTGCCTTGGGCGCCGCCTTCCCACCAACCCGGGTAATAGTAGTTCTTGGCGATCTTGACGAAGCCGAGCTTCTCGTCGTCGTAGGGCCCGACCCATTCGGCGGCGTCCACCGTGCCCTTCTCCAGCGCCGGATAGATGTCGCCGCCGGCGAGCTGCTGCGGCACGACCCCGAGCTTGCCCATGACGCGACCCGCGATTTGGCCGCCGATGCGCATCTTGAGGCCCTTGAGGTCTTCCAGCGTGTTGATCTCCTTGCGGAAGAAGCCGCCCATCTGCGCGCCGGTGTTGCCGGCCGGTATGCCGTAGGCGTTGAATTTCTTGTAGAGCTCGTTCATCAGCTCCATGCCGCCGCCGAACCGCTGCCAAGCGAGCTGCATGCGGGCGTTGAGCCCGAACGGGACCGCGGTTCCGAACGAGAAGGTCGGATCCTTTCCCGAATAGTAATAGGCGGCGGTGTTGCACATTTCGACGGTGCCATTGGAAACCGCGTCGAGCGCCTGCAGGCCGGGCACGATCTCGCCGGCGGCGAATACCTGGATCTGGAACTTGTTGTCGGTGGCTTCCGCCACCGCCTTGGCGAATATTTCGGAGCCACCGAACAGCGTATCGAGCGACTTGGGAAAGCTCGACGTGCAGCGCCATTTGAGCTGCGGCGCGGACTGGGCGACGGCCGGGGCGGCGATGGCGCTCGAAGCCAAGCCGGCGCCGCCGGCTTTCAGGAAATCACGGCGTTTCAGTTTCATGAGTCTCCCTCCAGGATGGTTATTGATCACTCCATCGATGGCGGCAGCATGGACCTTTCGCCCGGCCGGAACAAGCCTCGGCGGGTCCGGCGCGAAGCATCGCCGCGCCGAATCTTACCGGCTCGGCGGGGGACCGAAGTCGGGCGGCGGGGGAATGTCGGGCGCCTGAATGTCGATCCGCACCTTGGAGGGATCGACCAGAGACCCAAGCCCCTTGTAGTGCATCACCATGGCCGGAAATGCGATGACGAGGCCGACCATGATGCATTGGATCACCACGAACGGAACCGCGCCCCAATAGATCTGCCCGGTGGTGATCGGCTCGGTGCGTTTGCCGGAAATCCGGTCGATGAAGCTTTCCCGCGGAGCGACCGAACGCAGGTAGAACAACGCGAAGCCGAACGGCGGATGCATGAACGAGGTCTGCATGTTGACCCCGAGGATCACGCCGAACCAGATCAGGTCGATGCCCAGATGCTCGGCCGCCGGACCCAGCAGCGGAATGACGATGAAGGCGATCTCGAAGAAGTCGAGGAAGAACGCGAGCACGAATACGAACAAATTGACGAACACCAAGAATCCGACCTGCCCGCCCGGCAGACTGACCAGAAAGCTCTCGACCCAGCGGTGGCCATCGACCCCATAGAAGGTGAGCGAGAACACCCGCGCGCCGATCAGGATGAAGACCACGAAGGCGGAGAGCTTGGCCGTGGATTCCGCCGCCTGGCGCACCAGGTCCCAGCTCAATCGGCG
>WNGL01010636.1_pt1 | contig 10595 bp, 8 predicted proteins | sample 5400591 | NCBI WGS metagenome assembly WNGL01 (sample SAMN13153377, study PRJNA577476) | soil metagenome | isolation source: 80 cm soil or saprolite under Garry oak tree replicate 1 | place: USA:California | collected 2016-06-15
TGGTTCGTGCGAGGCTCCTCAATCATGCACGCGACCCGGTCGATGGGTGCTAAGGCGATTTCGTCGCCAACAACCCCTAGTTTCCGGTTGGCCGACAACCCACCCAGAATGTGCTGGGCGCGGACGGCACTTTCTACGTGTGGCCGTTATGTATATCGACAAGTGGCGTGGGGGCGCTCAGATGCACGCCCTCCGCTGATCAAGGGCGACAATTCGCTGGCGACTTCGCAAGCTCCTGAAGCATCTTTCTGGCTGGGCTTAGATCCGGGCTGAACTCCAGCACGCGCAGAAGATAAGCTTTCGCTTCGTCGCCCATTCCTGCCTGACAATACAAGCGTGCGATGTTCATTCCGATGCTGCTGCGATCGGGTGCCCGTTTGAACGCGTCTTGCCAGAGTCTAACCGCTTCCTGCATATGTCCCGCCTGCGCCTCGATTACTCCTAGATTTGTCGCGGCATCAATCGACTCAGGGGCGAGTCCGAGAGCTCTGCGATACAACTCGCGGGCTTCAGCCGTCGCACCACGCTTCTGGCTGAGATAACCAAGCGCTGTAAGGAGCGCTGGATCATCGGGCGATTGCTTCACGGCCGCAAAAAGGAGTAGCCGCTCCTGAGTTTCGCCCACGGACATACCGCTTTCCACCAATGATACCCACGCCAAAGCCAGATCCCTGGGCTCAATCTTCTGCGAAGATGGGAATGGAACCAGGCGCGGCGCGGATCTCTGTGTTGCTGCATCCTGCAGCGACATCTGTGGCCGCCGCGGAATTCGATGATCCGTCACCTGCGTGTGCGCCACATCAGTACTGCGCGAAGCAGGCATGTGGCACCCGGTGCAATCCGGGCGGTTGCTATGATGCCGGGCGCCGAACGCTGCGCCGTGGCACGCGAGACATTTTCGCCGGTAATACGCCACACGATCCTCCGTCGTCGGGGACTGGTGCGGATCGTGACAGCTCGTGCACGACATGACGTCGCCTGACTCCTTCTTGCACTTGCTTTGCAAGATGGCCTCCACTTGGCTGACCGCTCCGAGTCCCGCCCCCTGCACGCCAACGAGCACAAAATAGCGGACGTAGTCCGCGAGTGTATCGCCGGGTCGGAATTCATAAAGGTGACGCCCCGGCCGTTCGATCGCGGCCTTGCCCTCTAAGTGGCACTGCATGCACACTTCGTCGCGCCGGGCCGGCATCAGCTTGGCAGGGTTCACGATTGCCCCGCCTTTCACGTGCGCGGCTCCTGGACCGTGGCAGCCCTCGCAAACCACCCCATTTTGAGTGAAAGCCGGCTCGGGATAACGGTTGGCCGTACCCTTCACCGGCGGTTGCATCCCGCTCACGTGGCAGTGCAGACAACTGGTGTAGGCCGGAAGATTCAAAGGGATCGCGCGTGTGTCCTGGTAGCCTGGCGTCATATCCCACACTTGCGCATCTGCGTACCAGTTCACCGGAGACTCGAACAAAAAACCATCCGTTTCGAACAGGTAGGTTTTCCCGCGCCGTCCAGAGCCGATGTAGTAAAGCAATCGCCGTCTTCCGCTGACCGACGGGTCGCCGGACCGATCAAAACTTAACCAGGCCTGTCCCCCCTCGGTGTAGATGCGGTAATGAACACCGGACGGCTTGTGAGCAAACTCGGCGGGTGAAAGCGTTTCGATCGCCGGGCCGCTGGCGCGAGCCATGGCAGTGCGCTGGTAAGACTCGTAAATCGAGGAGTGGCACCGGGCGCACGGCTCATTGCCCACATAGCCTTCGTTGGGATCGGTCTTGCCCAGTCCTGGGACACTCAAGGCGAGAATCAAGACGGCGGTGCTGACAGGAGTGTCATATTTCCCCCACCCGCGCTGCCACATAGGAATCCCGGCCTCGTTTTCAGGAGTTGCGGCGTGTTTGTTTCCGTTTTCGGTCCGCGAGGCTGACTATGGGCTGCGGGAGCAGGCAGAGCAATGCAGCGGCGCACACCTCTTAAACACGCGTCGATAACGTGATAAGTTGTTGCGCTGGTTGTGCTTGCCCGATTGCTGCGCGGATCACGTGTTCGTCACAGCTTGCTATGACGAAGTCGCCTGGTCGGCGGAAGGGGCCAGTGGCATGGTGCTACACTGCTGCACAATGCGAGGAGAACATGGCGGTGCCAGCGAATGCCGGGTCTTGGGTGATTCATTTCGGTGTTTTCGAAGTGGACCTGCGGGCGGGCGAACTGCGCAGAAATGGCAGGAAGGTAAAGCTCCAGGAACAGCCTTTTCAGATCCTGGCCATGTTACTGGAGCGCCCCGGGGAGATCGTCACGCGGGAGGAGCTGCGCGCCAAGCTCTGGTCGGCAGACACTTTTGTGGGCTTCGACCACAGCCTCAACTCTGCAATCCGGAGGCTGCGGGACGCTTTAGAAGATTCTGCTGAAAACCCCCGCTTTGTGGAGACCCTGGGGCGTCGCGGCTACCGGTTTATTGGTGCACTCGACGGTGGCTTCGCTGTGGACGGAATCGGCATCGCGGCCGTCCCGGAGCGCAGCAAATCATCTTTCTTGCGTCTCTGGATCGCCATTGCCTTCCTCTCACCAATCGTAGTTGTCGTTCTCATGTGGGCACTGTGGCGGCATCCAGGGCGGCGCACGGAAGTGATTGAACGAAAACTGACCGCGAATTCATTAGAGAATAGCGTGAGCAGCGCGGCCGTTTCCCCGGAGGGCACGTACCTCGCCTACGCGGACAATACAGGTATCTACCTGAAGCTGATTCGCACCGGTGAAACCCACCCCGTTCCCTTGCCACCAAACTTCTCGGCCCATGTGGATGATTGGTTCCCTGACGGATCTCGCTTGCTTGTCTCGCGCGCGGAACAACCCGGGAAGGCAAGCTTGTGGAGTATCTCGGTGTTTGGAGGCGCGCCGCGCCAACTAGCCGATGACGCGTCGGGAGGATCGTTGTCCCCGGATGGAGCTCACATTGCATTCCGCCGCGGTGCCTTAACTTACGATGGTCTGTGGGGTCGAGAAGAGTGGGTCATGCGTTCCGACGGAACAGACCTGGTCAAGGTCGCAGCCGACAAGGCTGATGAGTCGCAGGTGGGAGCGCCCACGTGGTCCCCGGACGGCAAACGAATCGCCTACATCAGATCAAATTGGTCATACAACGCACGAACTAGTTCCGTTGAGGTAAATGAGTGGCAGAAGGCAAGTGCCGAGACTCTCTTCTCAGACAGTCGCTTAAGTCCTGCGCTGCATTGGCTGCCCGATGGCCGCCTTACCTATGCCTTTGGATCCACCCAACAGCAGCAAGATTCAGTCCTGTGGATGGTGTCGCTGCAACCCTCTGGAAAGGTTTCCTCACCCCCGAAGCGCATCACGGGCGGACACGGTTGGATTTCGCAAGTTGCCGGGAGCGCCGACGGGAAAGTGGTGATCTTCCTCAGAGGGAATTGGTTGCCGAGTGTTTACGTCGGTACGCTGGCGGCGGACGGCACGCATTTGATTGCGAACAGACGACTGACGCTTGATGAAAATGAAAACATCCCGGGTTCCTGGACACCCGATAGCAAGGCAGTCCTGTTTAGTTCGGATCGAAACGGCACGCGAGAGATATTCAAACAGGCCATCGACCAGCCTTTGGCGGAAACCCTGGTGACTAGCGAAGACCATGTCTCACAACCCAGAGTGACGCCTGACGGTTCAGAGATTCTCTATATTTCCACTCCTAAATCCGCCAGCCCTGAAACTCCCTCCTCCATTTTCGCCATTCCAATCGGCGGCGGAACTCCTCGCTTAGTCCTGAACGATGTCGGCATCTGGAACGTGCAGTGTGCGCGCTTGCCATCGACAATCTGCCTGTACAGCACCGCAAGGGGAAATACTTGGAAAACATTTCTCTTCGATGTGAGGAACGGGAAGAGTACAGCCCCCCCGCAAGTCGATCCCGACTGCAATTGGGGCTTGTCCCCTGATGGTTCGCAACGAGCAATCATCGTTTTTGGTGCCAACGACGGAAAGATCCACTTCCGCTCCACATCCACGGGCAAAACGCGCGATCTACTCGTGAAAGGATGGAGTGGATTGATGGGTCTCGACTGGTCTGCGGACGGAAGGAGCCTCCTGGTTTCCTGGCATGATTTTGAACCGGATAGTGCGCTGCTGAATGTCACACTCGACGGCAGAGCTTCTGTCCTGCTCAATTCCAGTAATCCCGAAATTTGGGCTGCAATTCCGTCACCGAACGGGCGATTGCTGGCCATAGCTGAAGCTGGCGGCCCCAAAAACGTGTGGCAGATAGAGAATTTCTAACCTTTTTTCATGGATGCATTTGCCTCGCGCAGAAACCGAAGGGCGCACATTTTTTGGCGGAAGCCGCGCTCCCAAGCACCATGGTAGATACAAATGTCGCGTTTGCCCGGAAAGACGCTCCATACTGCGCTTGCCACCGATTGCGGGCGAGTCACGGGCAAGCCGGAAGTTAACTGTTGTTATCCGGCGTTCGCGCTCAGAACCCGGATTGGTGGACAAAAGCTGCCGATAGCTGGAACCCCAGCATCAGGGAGCGTTGCACTGGGCAGAGGAGTTGAGCGATGATGTGCTTGCTGCTATCGAGGGCTTTCTAAAGTGGCTCTCGCGGATTACATCGGGCGCGCAAAGGCTCGGCCGCGAATCACGAGATAATCTGTCGAACACGTACACAGCACGGAACCCATACAGTTGGGCGGTGGATTCCTTGGCGTCCGCAGTGGACTCTGCTATACCGTCAGTCTTCTTGCGGCCAATCATCGGGGCAAGAATCATGATGCCTTTTTCCCCGTGTTTGACGAAGCGGCCAAGCGAGTTCCAGGCACGAATGCCTGCCACGTTGGTGGCCAGCGGCTTCTGCCTCGCGATGAGCATGATGTTGCCGAAGCTGTAATTGTGGAATCGAGCCATGGCGTTGAGATACTGCGTCAGAACATCACTCTGTCCTGACTCCAGTGCTGCGACCAGATAGCTGACGGCCTCGTTAGTTTTGTTCTTGATTTCTTCTGATTTCATTGTTTTTTTCCTTCCATGAGAAGGCGCTGTGATGTCAACCGAAGTTTTTGGTTTTGGGCTTCGATTGTGTGCCTTCGTTTTCTAGCGGAGAGGTTGTCAGCAAACGGGCGAGGGTTCAGTCAAGGTCGAGCGAAGGGAGCCGAAGGGAAACCTTGACGGGTTCCTTGCCCGTTTGCATGCTTTTCCGCAAAACGAAGGCAAAAAGGACCCGTGGGATACCGTTGTTGTGTTTTCCGATTAGCTATTGTTGCGACGGATTCCCGTCGCGCAAACCAACCTGCACACCCCATTAGACTTGCTAGGATCCAGTGCAGCCTGGCAAAGAAGTTCGCACGAACATAGACAAATCCATCCGCGCCGATTGTCTTAACATTGAGACCGCAAAGTGGGCAGGACAGAACGAAATACCGCCGAGATCGAGGCCCTGTATCGGCAACATGGGGCGGCACTGCTGTTGTTCGCGTCGGCGATTTCGGGTGACCGGGGTCGCGCTCAAGATGCGGTTCACCAAGTGTTTTTGAAGGCGATCGAGAACGGAAGCGTAAGCCAAGTCATAAACAAGAAAGCCTTTCTCTTTGCGTGTGTGCGCAATGCCGTTCTTAACGACGCCAAGGTTCAAGATCGAAATATGCCTCTGGATGTCGACTCTGCATGGTTTAGTCCTCCTGACCGGGACTATGCCGGAGAGCGGAATCTGAGACGTGCACTAGGCGAACTTCCGGATGATCAACGAGAAGTCATGGTTCTGCATGTGTGGGGTGAACTCACTTTCTCGGAGATCGCTGATTTGCTCGGTGTCAGCTCGAACACAGCGGCATCACGGTACCGGTATGCCCTATCCAAGCTGCGTGGCTCAATGTTAGCCAAGGAGAACTCTTGTGCAGACTCCCGATGACGAACCATTCGAAGCCTACTTGAAGCGATTCCATCCAGTCGCCCCTGAGCCTGTTCCAACATTCAGCGTCGGCCATTCATCTCGACGTTCGTCCCCACGGAGGATTTGGCTGGTGGCAGTCGCAGCGATCCTCGTTATGGGGGCGGTCATTTTGCAAGTTCGCAGTTCTCGAAATGTTGTTTCGAATACGGCTAGCGATCCTGCAGTTTCCGAGCGGCATGCACCGTCGGAGCCCCTAACCATGCGAAGCGCGAATGCTTGGCTCGCGACAGCGCCATCGTTTAAGGCAGCCGTTGACGACCTAGCGTTTCGTTCCCAAACTAGCCCACTTCCGAAAGGCAAACAGAGCGCGGTCGCGGTGCTAAGCAAGGAGAAAATCAGGTTATGAAAATCTTCAACGCGATTCCTTCGATGATTCTAATTGCGCTGTTATCAGCCGGTTCGGCATTGGCTCAGCGGAATACGTCCCTCACGGAGAATGCAGCTTTGCGCTACTGGTCGGCATTCTCCGAGGTCCAGGATTCCGGTATCACGGACCAGCAAGCAAAAGAACTCAATGCGATTCTCGACGGTACCGCGCCGTACGACGATTCGAAATACAAGGATCTGCTGGAGAAAAACACATTGGCCCTTGAAATCATGGCCCGCGCGACCTCACTTCAGAACTGTGATTGGGGATTGGATTACGGGCTCGGGCACGACGTCCCGGTGGATTATGCTAGAAAGGCATTGGTCCTTGGACGGCTCAATGTTCTTTATGCCTTTCACCTGCTTAAGACGGGTAATAAAGATGGAGCGGTTCGCGCTCTGGCAGCTGGCCTGCGGTTTTCGCACGATGTCGGAAACGGCGGATCACTTTTTGCCACGCTAATCGCAAAAGACCTTTTGACGGGTCACCTTAGGGCTGTCGCCGGCGCGCTACGCTTAGAACAGCTATCCGCCGGGGAGCGTTCACAACTGCAAACGGCTGTTGCGAGGGTAGGGGAAGGACTTGACTGGCCCATGGCAGCAAAGCGCGATCTAGAATCCCTCCGCGGAGACTACGCAGGAAACTCGCAAACGTCCGCAGCTCTGACACGGATTATTTCGTCATACGTTGCTGCTCTCAACGATGAGTCCAGACTGCCTGCGCTAGATCAAGCGGTTCAAGGTGCCCCACAGGAACTTGCAAACGTGATCCCGAACGCAAAACGGGTCCTGGAACAAAAACAAGACTTGAACAACACACTCCTGCAGACACGCGCGCTACTGCAGTGATCGGGCGCGAGTCTTCTAGTGAGTTCTTCGTAGTCATGGGCATCCTGGAGTTTTGCTGTACGTCTTTCGCCCCACAGGATGGTATCGATGCTCTTCATGAAAGCGCCCATTCCGCAGTGTCCCTTCGGCTGCGGACGGTCCAGCCATGAGACGTCTCCATCCAGACGGGCTATATAGCCGTCCGCGCTGGTCGCGATCTCTACGATAACTTTCCTGGGCTTCTTCATCCTCCGCCGTCTCCAAGGACTTCGCGGAATCATACCTTACGAAGGCGGGTGAAGAAACAGACTCCGAGCGGGCGGGAATGGGTCAGTTTCACGGTGCAAACTGACCCACTACTCGAGCGGCAAAGTGAGGGCCGAACTTAAGTCGGCGATACTCACGGTCCAACGGTAATGCTGTCGAGCCCAGGCGCATAACCGAATTGATTGGGATTAGTGATCACGATCTTGTTTGCTCCGGCATTCAGTTGTACTGGAATCACGACAGGCACCGGCGAATCGAAGGTGCTGCCGTTTACGTTCAGGATAGTAGGCTGGCCGTTATTGACGTAAATGTAGAACGTGCGCACGCCGCTGGTGGTGTAGTCGATCTCGAGGTGATACGTGCCTGCCTTTGCGACCGTAACCGCGGGAAAGGTAACGGCGTTCTGATTGCCGGCGCCGTAGTTTCCAACGTAGGCCCCGCCTGAGCAGAAACCGCAGCCGCCGAGGCCGGCCGTACCACTCAGTTGTGCCGCCTCCGCCTCGTAGGTCGTGAAATCCGGAGCGAGCGCACTTCCGTCACCGGAGATGACGATACGATCGAGATCCGGCGCGTAGGTTGCCGGATTGCCAAAGGTGATCGTGTTATTGCCTGCTAGAAGGGTGACCGGCACGGTGGTGGCTTGTGGCAGATTAAAGCTGCCTCCGCCCATGTTCAGCGTCGCCGGGTGGGTTCCGTTCACGACGTACACCAGGGCACGCGGTCCCTGGGTCATCGCGTCAACTTCCATGCGATAGGTTCCAGCCTTGTCAACGAAGACATTGAAGGTCACGTTATTGCTGGAGGTCGATCCTCCGAGAAAGATCACCTTTGCGCCACCAGAACAGGCGGAGCAAGAAACAGCAAACGAGCCTCCGCTGATCACTGCGGTCTCTGCTTCATATACCGTGCCGGTGGGCGCCGTAACCGAGCCCAAGGGAGTGACCTTCAACAGACGTGAGCCGTGGCCAGCGAGGGTCGCGGTAAACGCAGCCGACGACGGGCCAAGGTTGGTATGGGTCCACAAATCGCGCACCGCCAAGGCGTGGCGGAATCCGAGATCGCTCCAGGGAACTGTAACTTTGCTGGTCAGACCATTCAGGTTGTAGACGGCGACATAGATACTGCCGTCCGCTTGCTTCGACATCCACACGGGCTGTGGGCCGCCGGTCACCTGTACGGCGGGGAGGCCGGACTGATCGACCGCGAGGAGTTCGTCGTTCGTGAAGGCCGACTTGGCGAAGTTATCGAGTTGGGTGAGGTCTCCACCGAGATACATTGGCGAGTTCGCCATGGCCCAAATCGTAATCGCACTCTGCTTCTCAACGTCAGAAAGGCCATCGAGCGCGCCATCGCCGACGTCGAGCGTGTCCATGTCATTCCATCCCAGGGTGGTGCCGGTTTGATCCTCCCAGCCCACATCGTCGTACTCGCGTAGCACGATACGCGGCCAGTTGGTCAGGGTGGCACAGCGGCCTTCGCACTCCACATCGTCGTCAATGCGGCGGGCGTTTGACCACTGTTGCCACACCGAAGCATAGTCCTCCGAGAGCTGCCAGGAGACCGTAAGCCAGATGGGGCGACCCGTTTTGGCAATGGCGGTCGACCAGGCTTGAACGTCGGCTCGGTTATCGATGGAGAGATCGTCTACGTAAGAGCCCGGCGTAACCGCGTCGAGTTTGATGAAATCGAAACCCCAGGAGGAGTAGAGCGCAACGATCGAGTCAATGTACTCCTGCGCTCCTGGCTTGGTGAAGTCGATTTTATCGTGATAGGGATTGGGCGGATTCGCGGCGAAGGCGTTGCCTTTGGCAAGCGGGGTGACGACGATACCCTGCGTGGTGTAGGACGTGCCGAGGATGGGACAGTTGCAGTCGACAGCCGGCTGCTCAATGCCCGGGATCCAATAGATACCTGCCTTCTGTCCATTGGCGTGAATGTGGTCCACCATTGCCTTGATGTCAGGGAATGTCGTGCTGTTCGGAATAGGCCTGCCATTCCCGTCGAAGCTGCCCTGCCAGCCGGAATCGAGATTGATATAGACGAAGCCGTGGTCCTGCAAGCCCGAGGCTTTGAGTGCATCGGACTGCGTCATCATGTTTGCTTGCGTCAGGAAGCCGCCTTGGATGGTTTGTTGGCTGAAGCTGCTCCAGCCGAGATAGGGTTTCTGGCCGGCGTTGTTGACCTGTGCGCTCGCGCAGGTCAGGAAAGCGACAACCACTGTAATCACGGTGAGAAACGAAAGATACATCGGTCTCATACGATCACCTCCTCAACAGCAAAAGCGGGTATAGGCCTAGCAGAGAGGTAGAAACTCGTCTGCTAAAAATGGTAACGTGTACGTGCACGCACCTGCCAGATGTAACGTGCACGTACACGTCTTGTCAAGATATTTTTTGTGATCGAGGACACGATGAACCTGCCCTATGGCGAATTGTCTAAGTGGAAATCGTTTCGCAACTATGCATTCTCAATTTCCCTCTTCATGGCCCTCGGATCGCCTGTAAACGCAGCGACGCTGTCTTCACCTGATGGACGGCTGGTTCTTACGATTGAGACCACAACTGACGGGGCAAATCCCCCAACTCCGCACCTTGCTTATCAGGTGTCATTCCGGGGAAAGGTGCTGGTCGAACCATCAGCGTTGCGGCTGGACTTGGAAGGCCAGCCTCCGCTTGGCAACAACGTGCAGATGGTCAATACCACCGCGTCGAGCGAAGATCATACTTACAAGCTCGTGACCGGCAAAGCGAGCCAAGTGCGCGATCACTACAACGCACTTCGGGTTGACCTTCGAGAGCCAAGCGGCATCGGGCGCAAGCTGACCATCGAAGCGCGTGCCTATGACGACGCGGTTGCCTTTCGCTATTTTGTCCCCGAACAAAACGCCATGAGTGATTTTCGCCTTATTAAAGAGGGAACAGAATTCCGGATTGCTAAGGATGCGACCACTTACGCTTTGGTCCTTCCTAATTTTCGTTCGGGCTACGAGAGTGAATACGTTAAACTGCCGATCAGCGCATTTTCCAATCAAGGCGGCGTAGCCAGCAAAGTTCTGATCGGGTTGCCGCTGCTTATGGAAGTCCCGGGAGTGGCCTGGATGGGAATTACCGAGGCCAACCTGCGCGATTACAGTTCGATGTATTTGACGAATCCTTCCGGAAGTTGGACCGGACATTGGTTTGAATCGGTG
>WNGL01010639.1_pt1 | contig 10594 bp, 8 predicted proteins | sample 5400591 | NCBI WGS metagenome assembly WNGL01 (sample SAMN13153377, study PRJNA577476) | soil metagenome | isolation source: 80 cm soil or saprolite under Garry oak tree replicate 1 | place: USA:California | collected 2016-06-15
GGCTCAGGACCCTGTCCCGTAGGGGTTCGTGGGTTCAAATCCCACCCCCCGCACCAGAACTACACCCCCGAACTCCAGAGCTGTAGTCGAATACATCCTCTGGATGAAGAAGGAAGGCTACCGAGAAGCCACAATGCAACGTTACGCCAAGCCGATTTGAACGCTCGGAGGAACAGTCAACCTTTTCGACGCGGAAGCGTTGAAGGCAGAGATTGCCAAGAAAGACTGGTCTGAGAGACCTAAGGAACTTGCATGTGATGCTTAGAGTCTTCTCGCACGGTCGAAGGCTCAGTATAATCGAGAAACATTGCTTCCGTCCTTACCGAGATCGGCAAAGCTTTCGCTCCGAGGCGTCTTCCAGTGCTGATAAAGAAAGGAGAAAGGGTCCGCCGAATCCGAGGGCAGGACCATCAACGATGAGATTATTCCACATCGATGATGAACCCTGTCGCTGAAGGAAGAGTCGGCGAGCCCAAGTTCAGGATGAACCACATGAAGGAGCCCACGGTAGCAGTGGATGGGACACTGAAAGTTTCGTAAGATTGGAGATACGGACTGATTGAAGTGATCTTGTACGTGATGGTTGTCGACGGGACTTTGTTCAATTGTAGGGCGACGATTACGCCCCAATCGCCAACAACAGTGGATGCCTGGCATGTTGCGTATTGAGTCCAAGTACAGCCGAGGGTCGAAGGCCCAGTAGAATTCAAAACCATAAGCGCTAATGCCCAGTTTGATCCTCCCGGTAGTATCGAAAACGCGTTTGTAAACACAATTTGGACGCCGGCAAGATTTTGAACGGTGACGGTTGTTGTTGTCGTGGCAGGACTAGTTGCGCTGGCCAGCGTTAGAAGGATGAGCGATGTTACGGTGCTTAGGAGAGAGGCTTTCACGATATTTCTTTTGTTCAACCACTAATCACCTCGTTCCAGCCGTTTGTCCCTACAAATTATCTGAGTCTTTTACGGGAATTCAAACAAGAGACCATCAGGCGGTCGGCTGAAGGACCGGGACCTCGTCTTGGCTGTATTCTGAGGATGTATTCTTCTGTTCAAATCCCACCCCCCGCACGATGCAAACTGGCTACTGGACATTTTCCCAAAACAACGGTCACGGATGGAATCTTGATGTATTCTTTGTTCATATTCCCTCCGCACACAATTGAACCATTTCAACGAAGACGATACATCAAAGGAGGGTCTCAGAACTTCCAGTGTGGGAAAATAGGCTCGGCTGAGAGAGGTTCCGGAGGTAGGAGCATCGGCCGGCTATAACGGAAAAAAGAGGTTGGGTATCTACCCAGTTCTATGCCACTGTCAGCGCGTATATGGTTAGGTGACGAAGTTGAATGCGACCTTCAGGTGCCAGGGTCGAAATGGTATTGTATGCTGTAGGTTCCGCCAACGTTCAGGATTCCCTGGACTGTGCCCTGCCCGTGCAGGTTTGCAAGGCCTCCGGTCCCGCCTAGGATTGTGACATACAATGTGATCGATGGGAAGTTGACGGTGCCTGAGAAGCTAAGGTTCATCGTTCCAGAAACTCCGGTCAAGGTTCCTGAAAATGATCCAGTTCCTTGCAGGGTTCCGTGGCCTGTTGATGGATCTATGACAACCACATCTTCGCCGCTCAGGGCCCCGATGAAGTCGCCAGCGAAAGTCACCGTTAGGACTTGAGTGATGACGAGATTTCCTTCATCTGTGACACGAAGACCTGTGTCCAGAGCAGTGGTGGTGAAAGATCCTGTGGCTGCAGTTGGAGTAGAGGCTCTTGCTGTTGGAAGGAGCAGTAAAGGTATGAGAAGCACGAACAGCGTTTTGGGATTCATGTTTTGTTTTCCATCTCCTCTAATTGGGTACTTCTTGTCACGGCGCCCCTCCTCGGCGCTCGTGCTGGTATTTGGCCCTGTAAATTATCTGGGTCTTTTACAGGGACAGAAAAGCGATACAATATGGGAAGAGCTTTCTCGGAAGTCCACATGAATAGAGTTCTGACAAGTGATCTGAGAAAGTTGGACGATGAGCGAGCACATATCCCTAACGCAAAATGTTCATTCTCGGCATGGATTAATAGCAAGATTTGCTCATTGCTGAGAAACAAGACTGAAAAGAAAAGGTAGGGGATGGAAGATTCTATGAGCCGTTGGGGCTAAGTCCGAGAGTGGCCACGAGGCCGGCGTGGTCAGACGGCCAAAGCCCTGAAGCTGTACGGGTTGACGAGTCGGCTCCCACGATCGTCATGCTGGTTGCCACGAACACTCCTCGAGTTAGGACCATGTCAACCCTCTCGGCTAGGAAGGATGTTGGGTTGTTTATGACGTCGACGATGACTCCGTCCTGGCGGACTTGGCAGCAGGTGTTCCCGGGATCTCCCGAGTTCAGCGACGGCCATGAATCTGTGAATCCGGCTGAGACGAAGAGGTTGTAGGAGCTGCTTCCTGGACCAGCGTTCAGGTCGCCCGACATTATCACGGGTATTTTCGTGTTCGCCGCGTCGGACAGGATCTGTTGGGCCTGGGTGTCTCGGACCTGCTGAGAGAATCCATCCATGTGGGTAGATATGAGCCGGGCGACAGCGAACCCGTGAACGGTGACGTCCACCGACTCAAATCCTCCGGAAAGCCTCACTGGGCCGACTAGTGATTGCAGGACAGTATTCGCAGTGTAGTCTACTGATTGGATGTTGGTGAAGGAGAGTCCAGTTATGCCAAGGTCTGATGTCCGTACTAGAATTGCACTGCGTTCGGTCAGCCTTACGTCAACTAGACCGGTAGGGAACAGCCCTGGACCTTGCACGTCAAAGTTCGTCCGGACTACAAGAACGCTGTATTGGACTCCAGTCGCTGTCAGAGCATCGAGAAGTATCTGCAAGTAATCGTAAGCAACTGTCGTCGCTGGGGTTGGAGGGCTAGTGTGCGGTCCAGTCCTCCACAAGGCGACTTCTTGCAATCCTAGTAGGTCTGGCTTTGCCATTACAACCTCTGCCGCTATTGCTTGGGCACGCTCTGGAAAGTTGTTGGTCACGACATGGCCATAGTCGGTGGAAACCGCTAAGACAAACTGAAGCAGTGTGGTTGCAGCGAGGACGTCTTGGAGTTCTGTTCCTTGATAGATGTTGTACGTCATTACCTTCGGAAATGATGCCTGGGGTTTAGTCTGAACCCCAGCAGCAGTATAGCTGGCTAAGGCTAAGACAATTACGAAAACAGCAAAGGTATACGGAGGGAAGATGCGAGGTTTCTTCATAGACTAATGCTTGCCCTGAAAAATATCTGACCTTTTTACAGGGAATGCGGACCCGCCAGAGGAGAACCAGCAAGAATCAGCTCTCTAAATGGAGGGGTTTAGCGCTCTATACATTCCGCAGCATCATCTCATCAACCAAGCTCCTTACGGGTCCCCTGTCGTAGCGTACTCGAATCTTGAGAACTCGCCCACCCCGTCCCCTCTCGCCGGGGAACACCCTGGATTCGATTATGTTCGAGTTCATCATTGCCTCTAAGGGCTTGGAGAAAGTATGACCATACCGCGGGTCTCCGTAGACATTGCTCCGTGGTATCTTCAGCGAGCCTACAACCTCCATGAGACTGCGCCACCCAGCGAGGTCGGGGGGCAGCCTCTTTCTGTGGTAGTCTTCGAAAAAACACTTTACCAAATACTCGACGATGGACGAGGTCAGAATGACAACGGGTCCAAGTTGTTGTGACCCGGAAGTACCATCCTCGTCCAAGTAGACAATTTTGGGGTCGAGATTGAGGAGCCCCTGAGACACTGGTCTGAGTACGACTTTCAACGAGACTGTTTCGAGAGGGTTCAGCCTCCGTCCCCTAAGTTCAAGGGTATTGCCGGCGAAGCGATACTCTTCCGGTGCCCTCACCAGTTCAAAGTCTTTTGAGACTACTCCCTCTAGTCTTTCCAGCCTCGCGGGACTCTTGCCTGCGTTTACAAGGAGGATCTCCACGTCGACGGGGGAATCAACCTTGGGAGACTTGTCACGGACTGCAACATGGGCGTGGAGATAAGCCCGTTCAAACAGCTCCAGGCCCACAGCCCTTTCGGGGGTGGGCAGAGCGGTCGTGATAGTCCGTAGAGGCGACGTCAGGGATGGCGTACGCAAAACCTCGACTAGGGAGAGAGCGAGTATCTTCTCTGTTTTCGCCTTGCCGAGCAGGCGTAGCACTTCTTCCTTCTTTCCAGTGAACCCTGCCTTCATGAACGACTCTGCGGAAGATAGGAGGATTTTCTCCGCGGTCGAGTAAAGCATCGCCCTCTTGTCATTCTCTGCCTCCTTGCTCGCGAGGGTCATGTAAGCTAGCGCGTCGAATAATAGTTTGCTGGCCTCCGCATAGTCAAAGGCGTGTTGGAAACCGGCTTTGGCATAGTAGGCGGCCGCACTCTCGAAATCCTGAATGGCGGCCCATCGTAGCTCTTGTTTGCCTGTTTCCACGAACATTGTTCCAGACTCTATGGCCTTGCAGAAGCGACTATGTCCGCGAAGCAGAATGTTCACGTTTTCATTCGGGGACAGCGCGGCCGCGTCATCGAATAATTTAGACGCATCGAGAAGGAGTTTCGGGGCTATCTGACCCTCACCGATTGTCATCGCCTGCCAGGCCTTAGCAAGAGTCGCCAGAAATCTCATCTCTTGCTGTTCTGGTCCGGACCGTATGGATTCAGCGAGTTTCGAGAAGCCCGATGCAGCCTGCTCGTATTTCTCTGTGCTCGACTTACTATCGCCATTCTTATTGTATGCTCTGGCCATTTCGAGCAGGATTCTTGATTGACAGTACTGCTGCCTGATCCCTGAAGCCGAGACAAGCTCGGCAAGCATCAACGTGTTATCGAGACTCGTGCCAGAGGGTTCTTTGTTGAGACTCTTTTTTGACTCTTCTAGGAGTGCAATGGCCTCATCAAACGCTTTGGCGGCATCATCATTTTTGTCACTCTTGCTGAGGTCTTCGGCGTTTTCGATCTGAGCCCAGGCTGAATAGTTTGGTGCCAAATGACTCCAACTTCGAGCGGACTTCAGGAGTTGTGCCGCTTTTTGGTAGGCTTCGGCTGCGGACCCGAAGTCTCCGTGTTGATGCCAATACATGGCCTCTGTAATCTTGCTCCAAGCTTGCATGTAGTGTGTGTTATCGCGGCAGAAGGTTTCGAGCTGGGGTGCCACTTCAGCCGCCCTCCTGTAATCGTCAGATGCTCTGTCGAAAACCCTTGATGCCTCCCAGTAGTTTCCCAGCTTTTGATACGCTATGGCCGCTTTCCATTCGCACTCCGCCGCCCGATTCGGAAGGTTGGCCTTTCGAAAGGATTCAGCAGCCTTCTCAAAGAGGTTGATGGCTCGCGCTAGAGCGTGTTCTCTCTGCTGTATCTCTGAGAAAGTGACGAGGAGGTCGCCTTGGTCACGCTGGAAGCCCCCGACCGTTGCGAATGCTCCCATTGGTCCATGTTTCTCCCACATCGGCAATTCTTTCTCGCACAATGACAGCGCTAGCTCCTTGTCTTGAATGACTTCTTGCAACTTCGCGACTCTGGTCTCTGCCTGCTCCGCCAAGTTTGCTAGCTCCAGTCGAACTCCGGCGATGAGGTTCAACAGCACCCCTTGATCATAGGAGGCGTAGGGCGCGAATTTTCCTAGTATTCCTAAGCACTCGACCCAATGAGCCAACGACTCCCCTAGGTACTCTTTCGTCGCAGAAGGGAAAAGTGATGTCCTGGCCATCGTGGCGAGAGATTTGCCCAGAACATGGTGAGCATAGAATAGTGCCGCAGGATGCCCAGATTGTAGGGCGGTCACCATTCCTCTTCGGGAAGACTCAAGTGCCTTACTCAGAAGATCGTGTCTCTTATCAGAGTCTCCTTCGAATTCAGACAGGTCCATGTAATTGACGGGCTCGTGGTTTGGTAGAAGATTTGGGTAGCCGATTCGTTCAAACTGGTGGTCAGCATCGGCATAATAGCCTATTGCCTTCTCGCGCAGCCTGATAGCTTCTTCTGGGTCCGCAGTCTCTCGAGAGGCCCAAAAAGAGTTGAAGGCAGCCCAGTTGCAGGTGGACCCGATGACAAGTCTGTCCCCAGTTTCTCTTGCACATTGCAGGGCTTCTTCCAATAGTTGTGAGGTTTCCCCGGTCCCTAACTTCCAGCCCACGTTTGTGTCGGCAACTATTTGAATGGCCGGAAATGTGGTGAGCGCCGTAACTCTCGAGAGCCCTAGAGCCTTTTCCCAGTAAGCCAGAGCCTTCTGTTCGAAAATTTCTCGCTGTTGGAACTGAGCAGCCAAATAGGTTGCATAAATCTTCAGGAAAACCGATACGTTTGCGCTAGCCCTGGATGCTTCGGTCTCGTCTTGCAGAGACGTAAAAATTGAAACAGCTTTCTCACCCCACTCGATCGCTCTCCTAACCTTCAACTCTCTCGTTTGAAGCTCCGAGTCCAGGGTGGCAGCGAACATGACTGGCCAAGCGAGGACGTTGTATGTGCTTCCAAATTCCAGATTCTCCTTGAATCGGTCGAAAAGTTCAAGGGCCTCATTCGTGAACGCACAACACTCTTCGAGAAGCTCTCGCCTTTGCTCGAATTCTGGGGCCAGCCAAAACCCCAGATGCCGAATCATCGCCTGGCAACGTGCGCTCAGCGCATCGCCACAGAAGTTCACTCCCCTATAGTCCTGACTCGCCCGTTCATAGCCTTCGATGGCGTGTTGAATCCTATCTCGAAACTCAGTTCGCTCATTGGCTTGCATGGCGGCCTTAAACATGGCAAACGAGTACCGCTCCCTCAGCGCTGCTGTCTGAAACGAGTGGTGTTGATGTGATTGTAGGATGGCGGTATACAGACCGGCTGACCCAAGCCAATCATTCTCCCTCTCCAGTCTTCTAGCCCCGTCTAGAGCGGGATCGAATTCAACAGGGTCTGAGATCAAGGAGGATTAGTGTTATGATCACGCTCTTCTTAACAATTTATCGATTTCCACCTGTGATGTGTGGGAGGCCTGAGAAAGGGGCCTGAGAGACCCTTTTTCTCAACTCTGTAAGAGGCTCAGATGACTTACGGGGACATTGGCAATGTGAACACCGATGAAGAAGAAGGGGAAAATAGTAAGATGAGAAGTCGGACACCAATTCCTTTCGTGTTTCATTTCCTGTGGACTAGCGTTCTCGGAGAGTCTATCTTTCGAACCTATTGCAAAGTCACTCCACCGGCCACAAATCGTTTATTTGGAGTAGTGTGGAATGACCCTTGATGCTTATGCCTGAACAGTTCACCTACCGAGAGATGGCTAAGTACGCACGATCAACGGTAAGAGATTGTATGAAGATGGGACGAAATTCTGACGGCCATTTCGAGAGCGTTTGGATACTCTTCAATGAAACGGAGCCGAGTTGCGAGACATTCTCTCGAATGGTCGAGCAAGAGTGTTGGCGTGTCGGCGCCCATACAATTGTCGAGAGCTTTACGTCTGAAAGAAGCAAACTGTCACGCAGTCTAACGCCCGACGAGTCGCTCTCAGAGATTAACCCGATTTCTACGGGATTAGCGAGTATTGTTGATGCAACGATGTTCATTGGGGGACATGACAATCCTAGCTGGGCCTCCGGTGTGGCTGACAAGGTGAAGCTCGGCGCGCCAACCAGGACGAAGGTCAACAGCCTCATCGATGAGAGAAAGGTGAAGTGGCTTTACTTCGGCTGGCCGCTACCTGGTGCCGCGAAAGCGTATCATGTAGGCCTACAGAAGTTCCGCAGGATATTCTTCAACAGCATACGCGCGTCCTTCTCAAAGAAGACCCTGAGATTGGTCAAATACTACAAACAAGCGCTGCATGGCAAGAAGGAGGTTCGGGTCACCGCTGAAGATGGAACAGACCTTGTTTTCGAAATATCAGGAAGACCAATTCTAATGGATGATGGTATCTTATCAAAGGAGGACATTGAGACTGGAGCCACTGGCTTGAACATACCTTCTGGTGAAGCATTTGTCGCCCCCCTTGAAACTACTGCTAACGGAAAACTAAAACTTGATGAGAGTTTCATAGAACCCTTCGGAAAAGTCCGAGGCCTCACAGCCCATTTTCAAGAGGGCAAAATTGTAGATTTCAAAGCGGTCTCAGGAGGCGAAGCCTTCAGAAAATTTCTAGACTCTAACACCGGCGACAAGGATAGAATTGCTGAGCTTGGGATTGGCTGCAACGCGGGAGCGGAATACACGGGCGGAAGTATCATTATCGATGAAAAAATCTATGGAACGATTCACATTGCTGTGGGAAACAATGAAGGCATTTTCAAGGGGACGAACAAAGCTTCATCCCACCTTGACTTGGTCAAGGATATGAGAAGAGGTAACCTTTACGCCGACGGTGAACTCATAATGAGAAATGGCATTCCAACCAACAATAACACCACATAAAGGACAAGCAAGACTGCCTCTGAGGCTTACCAGAACCTGTAATAGGCATGATCGCCAAATTTACCAAGATCCTCTCTCCGAAAAATTCATCGTTCTAATGTCTCATCCTTCTGCGGCCTGAGCAAATGACTGGGTTGCAACGGCTGTTGCAAGAGGCGAGACGCGACTTGCTGGGATAATCCAGGAAACCCCGGTAGTAAGAAGTTGTGCCCCGTCTGGCACGACAATTGTGGTGGACTCAAATTCAACTTGTGGCTCGCCGCTTTATATGTACCGGTAAACTGGTGCGTGAATCCCACCCCCCGCACCATTTTGACGGCAAGAAGAGCAGAATCCTCTCGGCGGGTCCCAAAACTTTCGATCACACTGAATTGCGCGTTTTATCACGCAAGCATGCATAAAAAGAGAAGGTGGTTCATGCCAGAAGATTTTGCAGAGCTAATCGGATAATGAAGCCGGCGAGTACCCCGATCACAATGGATGAGGTGATGCGTTCTGACGCGCCGGATCTTACTAATGCGATGACTGTTCCAGCTGACATCATCTCAAGAATCTGGTCGACCAGCCAAAATACCCAGGAAAGTTGTTGGAATCGTGGTTATTGACCACAATCCGAGAACAGTAGTGAAGGAGACGGCAGTACCGTAGAGTAAACCTGCGCATGCCTTCGTAGGGACGCGCCTCCTTTCCTCGATAGAACAGCACAGTCAAGACTAACGTAAGCAGGAGTATGGATCCATATCCTCCTGGAATTCTGACGAACGCTTCCGTTGGCGTTAGAAGAAATGACTGTTGGGAGCGAAGAAGGAAGCGAACACCCCCGCATTCAACAAGAAATCAATAGCAACAGGCTGTGATCCACGACAGAATCAGGGCCTTGACAAAACTAGGCGGGAATCTCGGATTCAGTTTCCAAGCACCAGTGAGGGTGTGTGCTCAATGAGCCCCTCCTCAGGGGATACAGTCAAGCCAGGCCACCGACGGCTGAGACCTTCTCAAATTTGATAAAGCCTTAGTCTCTCTATGCCCTGAAAAATCAGCGAAAAGGGCCAGTTGAGGGAGAGCTTGACCTTGTTTGGGAACTAGCTCGGGATGCGGGACCCAGTCTTGCCGTACTCTTAGAATGTATTCCTCCGCACCCACAAACAAGTTGATCTCCCTGGGCCTATCCGCAAAGGGGCTGAAATGTTTCAGCTCTCATTTCTAGCGAAACTCAGAACACGCCCATAGAGTATCACCTTAGAGATAGGAGTCCATGCCCAACTACATCATAGGGACGAGCCTTGTGGGCTAAGAACGCCAACCAGGCAACGAATCCTCACTACCGGCTTCAGCCCAACACCTCCCCCGCAACCTCCGCCATGATCCAGTGCCAAAAGTGCAAAGGCTACAACTTACCCGGGGCGAAGACCTGCAGACACTGCGGCACAACCCTAACTTAGACCCTCGACAAACCCTGGTTTGGACTTAGGAATAGGTTGAAGAAGATTCATAGGGGTTCGGGGGTTCAAATCCCCCCGGCACCAAAACTGCACCCCCGAACTCTAGGGCTGTAGTCGAATACGTCTTTTGGATGAGGAAAGACGGCTACCGAGAAGCAGCAATACTTCGCGACGGCAAGCTGATTCGAACGATTGGAAAAACAGCCAACCTCTTTGATGCGGAATGACTCACAACATTCTTCACGTCATGGGGCTCCTCGGATAACTTATCCAAAAACTAACACTGGTGTCATCTTTCGACCTTAGCGAGTTGTATACAAGGCTGGATTCCCCAATACCCGATCAAACTGCTGATGTCATACTCGGAGCTGCTGCACACATTGTTCTAGTCGATTGTGGGCTTTCCTGTCAGCTCGACTAGTCTCTTACCCTTCGTGAGCCTTGAGACCCGCAGAATTCCGGCCAGCTCAAGTTTCATGAGCTCCCGGTTTAACTCCCTGAAACTGGTCTCTCCAAAGTTCGAAATGAGCTCCTTTTGCAGATCAATGTCTGTGACGGAACCCTTCTTTCCCAGAAACTCCACTATGGCCAGGGACATTGGCCTGGGACTCCAAATCTTGTTCAACGACGGGGTCAGAACGAGAGATTCTAGTCAGAGACGTCTAGGTTACTGCGAGCGCGGCTCTTTCCTTCTTGAACCTCTTGCGGAAGCCCCTGTACCAGTTCTCCATATCAGGAGTCACCGAGGGC